>Ga0209598_10001311_pt1 | contig 20342 bp, 22 predicted proteins | sample M_140807_EF_Meta_FD_187317 | JGI IMG/M metagenome (GOLD analysis project Ga0209598, IMG submission 187317) | Freshwater microbial communities from Lake Montjoie, Canada to study carbon cycling - M_140807_EF_MetaG (SPAdes) (version 2) | ecosystem: Environmental > Aquatic > Freshwater > Lake...
AAATCAAATTAATCAAGTTATTGGTGCTTTAGCAGGGGCTCCAATAAGAAGTTACGGAGAAGAAAGAACAGGTTATACTTCTACACCAATGCAAGGTCCAAGTCCATTTGGTCAAGTTACAGGAGCTTTAGGAGCAATTGGATCTATTTATGCAATGTCAGATATAGCTTTAAAAAATAATATAAATCTAATTGGAAAATCTCCATCAGGTATTAATATATATACATTTAATTATAATGGTGATGATAAAGTTTATCAAGGTGTTATGGCTCATGAAGTACCTCATGCTTCTATCTTTAATACAGATGGATATTTAATGGTAGATTATTCTAAAGTAGATGTTGAATTTAAAAGAGTTAATTAAATGGAAGAAGATAAAAAAATTGAAGTATATACGGGTGATGGATTATCTAATACAGTTCCCACTTCTACTATTGAAGAAGTAAAAGCAGGTACAGTATTAAAAGGAGAAGATGCTTTAAGATCACAAGTTCAAGCTGATCAAGAAACACAAGCTGCTGTTGAGAGAAATAAAGAAGAAGATAAAGGATTTACTGGAACTCTTTCAGATTTTGGAAGTTATGTAGGTAAATCTTTAAAGAACTTTGCAACTGATTTTCCTAATAGAATAGAAGAAACTTATAATGATCCTAAGAGAAGATTTGCTCTTATGCTATCTTTAAAAACTATAGATGAAGCTTCTCGTTATAAACCATTAACTGAAGCTAGAAGTCCATTAGGACAAATAGCTAAAAACGTAACTGATGTAATTTCTGAAGATGTAGCTCAAAGACAAAAAACAAGAAAATTAGATATAGAAGAAGTAAAAGCTATGGCATCTATGAAAAAAGCATTACAAGGTCCTAATAGAATGTATGCTTCTCCATCTGAAAAAGCTATGGAAAAAGATATTGAGAATTTTCAAAAATCAGAAGATGTAAGATTTACAGGGAAAAATGCATTGGAAGCAAGATTTGATTTAATGAAAGCTGCAGCAACTAAAGGTCAAACACTTCCAACAGGACTTGTTCAGGATGCTTTACTTCCAGTGAAAGAAGTTTTACTTTTTTTAAAACCTGAAGATCAAAATAAATATAATCAATTATTGAGTGATTATACTGGTAAAGATATTAATGCAATGAATATGACTGATCAAGTTACATTTCAACAACAATTAAACTCTCTTACAACTCAAGCGGCAATTGGATATGCTAAAAATTTATATCCAGTATCAGAAAAAGATTTAGATCAATTATTTAAAGGATTTGGTAGTGGAAAATTAACAGGTGAAGCTTTAACAAGATTAATAGCTTCTCAAAAAGCTACTGATGAATTTGCTGATTTAAATGCTAAAACATATTTTGATCTTCTTAAAAAAGATCCAGGAAATCTTCAAGCTAAACTTGATTCAAGAAAAATGTCAGAAGCTCAATTAAAAGAACAAAATGAAAAATTAGTTAATCCAGAAATACTTAAAAAATTATATGGTATAGATGATCCTAAACAAGCTACTAATTTTCAATTATCTACAGCTAAATATTATAAAGAAATATCTCCAACAATTCCTAAAGATAAAGATATTAATTTATATTCTTCTATAAGAGAAACTAGAGAAAAAGATGTAATTCAGCAAAAACAAATAGGAGAACAAATTTTAAAAGAATATAATCAAAGTAGAAAACCTGTAAAATAAAATGGCTGAATTTACTCAAGAAGAAGTTTCTACTATAGAAAGACTTGTAGGAGAAGGTGGATACTCCGTTCAAGATGCTCAAGATTTACTTAAAGGTAAAAAAACACCTCAAACTATATTTGAATTAAAATCTCAAGGACTTAGAACTATAACTGATGATTCAAATAATTTAGATGGATTTGATAAAAAATTAGGAACAGATACTTTAAAAAAATTAGAAGAAGGAAGTAATATACAGTATCCTTCAGGAGCAGATGGTATTACAGATCCTGATACATATTTCATGAGTACACTCGCTCCTAGTTATTGGGATCAAGTAAAAGCAAGAGGAATAAGAACTGATAAAGGTTTATCAGCAGGAAATAGAGCTGCTTTAAGTTTTGGATTTTCAGAACCACAATTTTTAATACCTAATACTAAAAAATTAATTATAGATGATTTATCTAAACAATTTCCTAAAGAAGAAATTGATAAATATAAAGATAATATTAAAGTACAAATCGCTGATGTAGGATATGGCGGATTAAAAAGTGATGCTTTAATTTATAAAATTCCTAAAGAATTAGGTGGAGATAATTATTTCCGTACAGTAAATAAAGAAGGACCTGATCTAGGAGATATTCCTTCTATATCAGGTGATGCTATTCCATTTACTTTATCTACATCGGGTGCAATAGCAGGAAGCACAATATCTCCAATTTTAGGAACAGCTGCAGGAGCTGGAATAGGAGAAGCTTCTGGAGAATTTATAAAACTAATGGCCGGTAGAAAAGCTTTTGGACTTCAACCTGATTTAAGTGATGAACAATTTATGGAACTTGCTATTAAACAATCTTTAAAAAAAGGTGCGATGTCAGGACTTACTATGGGTGCTTTTCAAAAAGTAGTTCCTTATTTAGTTTATTACTCACGAAGATTTGATGTTCTTGGATCAGGAGAAGAATATTTATCTAAACATTTAACTAATACGATAGTTGGTTTAGAAAAAGAAGTTAAAGAAAAAGGAGTTGAAGCTATTTTTAATAAAGAATTATTAGATACAGTTGCTGCTGCTAGAAAAAAATTACTTGATTCTGGAATTCCAGAAGAACAAATTGATCAATATCTTGCAATTAATATTCAAAAAGCTATACCTCAAAGTAAAGTATTTCAAAATTTATCAGCTCAAGAAAAAGAAAGAATTGGAGAGTTATTAGGAAAAAATAAAGTTATTGCAGAAGATATAGAAAATAAAGTTACTTCTGAATTAACTGGAATTAATGATCTTACTGAAGGAGGAATGAATAAAGCTAAAGATAGAATAAAAACTCAAGCTGAAACTATAGTAATAGGAGAACAAGCAACTGCTGATAAAAGTGTTGCTGCTAATCAATTATTAAGAGATAAAGAATTTAAAAATTTAAATTTTAGTCCTAGTCAAACTTCTTTAGATGATTTTGGATTTTACACATCTAAATTAATAGAACAAGTTAGAGAAAGAATGAGTACACTAAATACTCAAATAACTAATTTTTCTAAAAAAAATCCAGAGATAACTAGGGTAGAATTAGACTTATCAAAAGATAATTTAAAGACATGGAGAAGAATACTATCAGAAGGTAAATTTGATGAACCTAAAAAATTTGAAATTCAATCATTAAAATCTATTCCTAAAAATGCAACTGATGCTGAAAAACTTGCTATAGAAGCTGAAAATAAAATTATTGCGGGTACTAATAGACAAAAAGAATTATTTAGAACACCTGAATATCAACAAACTTTTAATATATTAAAAGATTTACAAAAATCTTTTTCTAATAAAGATTTTTTACAAAATTTAACTTATGGTGATGCAAAAAGAACTTTAAGTATTTTAAGAAATTTAGAACAACAAAATTTAGAAAATCCTAAATTATTAGGCGGTATAAGATTATTAAAAAGTAATATAAAAGATGCTATTTCAACTGTAGAAAATAAACCTGGAAATGAGTTATTAAAAAACTTATCAGATGAATGGACTCAACTAGATTTTGGATTTAAAAATAGTTCTCTTCAAGATATAGCAAGTGTTATTGGAAGTAGAGCTACACCTGCTGTTGTAAGGTCAGCAAATTTACAATCTGAAAAAATATTTACTAATATTATGGGTGATAATATTAATGCTAGAGCTAATTCTAAAGCATTAGGAGATATATTAAGAAATGAAAATTTTACAAATAAAGATAAATTTAAATCTTCTTTATTTAAATTTTATCACGATACAGTAGTTAAAGGTTCAGAAGAAGCTGGAGTAGCTAAAATGACTCATGGTGAATTTATGGAAAAATATGGAAGTAATTTTAAAAACATTTTAGGAGATGATTTATTTAATCAATTTAAAAAAGGACCTGGTTTTGCTCAACAACAAGTAGAAAAATATGTTGCTGAAAAAGTTGATTTAGTTAAGAATGGAAGTAGAGTTCTTCCAGGTCTTGGATTAGATATTAAAAACTGGACACCAGAAAAAATAGTAGATGCTATTCTTCAAAAAGGACCTACTACAGATGTTAATGTTTTAAAAAAAGCTTTTGGATCTGAATATTATAAAGATGTTCAAACTGCTTTTTTAGAAAACATGTATAGTAAAACTAAAAATACATTTACAACAACAAGTGGTCCAAAACTTTTTGGACTTGTAAAACCAACAACTGGAACATATGAAGCTTTTGATGGAGTTAGATTATTACAATATTTAAAAGATAATAAAGGAATCATAGAAAAATTTATGGGTAAAGAATTTTATGATGTTCATAAAGATTTAGGTAGAGCTTTAACTTTATTACAACAACCAGAAAAAATATTAACGGGTGAAGGTTTAACAGGAGCTGCTAATAAAGCTGGATTATTTATTGATATGATTTATGGTCCTTTGAATCATAATAGATTAGTTGTTAATAGATTAGGAAGAATTTATGATTCTATAGATGGATCTGGAAAACAATTAGATAAAGTTTTAAATTATAAAAGTTTTATAGAACAAGTTAAAAAACAATTTATTGGTGGAAATTATCCAAAATGGCTTGATGACTTATCTCCAGCACAACAATCTACTTTTATGTCTAAATTAACAGCTAGTTTAGATCAATCTAAATTAGGACAAGTTGTAAAAGAAGTTGCTGGAAAAACTAAACTTATTCAAGCTGGAGAAAAAATTGAAAGAGGAGCTGAAAAATTTAAAGAAATTTCTGCTAAAATAATTCCAGAAAAATATCAAACTAGAAAACCAATGGGACTTACTCCTATATTAATTGATAAATATTTTGAAGAAGGAACAGTAGATCCAATGAGGGAAACTTCTAATAAAAGAGCAGGTCAACCTACTATAATTGAACCAGCTGAAAAAGTTTCAAAAGCTGTACAAAAATTATTAGGAAAAGCTATAAATGGAGTTATAGATGGAACATTATCAACATATAGATATATTACTAGTTCTAAACTTAAAAATGAAGAACCAGAATATTATAAAATAAAACAATTAAGAAAAGAAGCAAAATGAAAATAAATAAAAGAAAAAGATCAGTTTATAATAAAGCAGATATAGCTACTATAAGAATTGATAATCATGAAAAATTATGTCGTATCATGCAAAAAGAAACGCATGAGAAGATAGATAATATTTGTTTTAGAATCAAACGTTTAGAATATATTTTAATAACATCAGCTGGAGGAATAATCGTAGGATTAACTTCTTTAGTTATAATGTTATTAAATAAATGATAAAAAAAAATATCGGTTGTTACTGCGAAAATATAGCAATCTGTTGGCTTCAAGAACAAAATTACTTTGTATATAAAGGGTGTCAAACTCAATCGGCTATAGATTTAGTAGCCGTGGATCCTAAAACTTTAGAAACGATACTTATAGATGTTAAAATAGTTTCAAGAAGAAAATCAGGAAAAAAATCAGGAACTGAAATAGGAAGAATGGCAAGAGTAAATAATAAAAAAATTTTTATTTTAAAAGTAGATTTAAAGACAAAAAAGTGTAGAATAGTCCAAAAAAGGTTATTATGGACTACGAAGAAATTAAAGCACGCATAAAAAAACATGAAGGCTTTGTGCCTAAAATGTATCTTGATTCTTTAGGAAAAGCCACTATTGGCTATGGTCATTTAGTTACAGAAAAAGACAACTTTCAAGAAGGCGTAGAATATAGTATAGAAGAACTAGAAGAAGTATTTAATGAAGATTTTAATAAAGCTGTAGAAGGAGCTAATGAATTAACTTCTAGTTTAGGTTTAGTTTTAGCTACAGTAAAAGGAGTGATAATAGAAATGGTATTTCAATTAGGAAAAACTGGTGTAAGTAAATTTAAAAAGTTTTTTGAAGCTTTAAATAATCAAGATTATAATGAAGCTGCAAATCAAATGCTTGATTCAAATTGGCATAAACAAACGCCAAAACGTTGTGAAGAATTATCAAATACAATAAGGAGTTGTGTATAATGTTACAAATGTTAGGAGCAGTAGCACCATTAGCTAAAATCTTATTTAGTACAATAGAAAAATCTGTACCTGATAAAGATTTACAAGCTAAATTAAAAGCTGATTTACAAACACAGTTATTACAATCTAATACACAAGAACTACAGGCGGCTGCTAAAATTATAGAAGCTGAAGCTAAAGCAGGTTGGTTTGCATCATCATGGAGACCATTACTTATGTATGTACTTATATTTATTCTAGTATGGAATTATATATTTGGTCCAATAGTTAAGTTTTTCTTTGGAGCAGCTATTACTATTGATCTTCCCGGTGACGTTTGGACTTTACTCCAAATAGGTTTAGGAGGTTATGTTGTAGGACGATCAGCTGAATCAGTTGCTAGAACTATGGCAAATAAACCTAAAGAATAATTATGAGTAGCGAGTTTAAAGTAAGTGATCAAACACAAGTATCTTTACCTATTAAAAATATAGTAGCTATTGTATCTGCTATCGTTGTAGCAGTATGGACTTATTTTGGAATAGTTGAAAGATTAAATAGACTAGAAACTAATGAAAAATTAATGGCACAAGATTTATTAAAGAAAGCAGAACAAACTCCTAAGAACCAAGAGATGTATATGTTGATTGAGTATCAAGCTAAATCGATTGATAAACATTCTAAACAATTAGAAGAAAATGTGCACACTAAAGTTCTTATAGCTCAATTAGAAAAAAAAGTTGATAAACTAGAAAAAGAATTAGATTCATTACGAGGTAAGTAATGGGTGAAATAATATTTGCTTTATTGATGTTTCTTAATGGAAAGTTAGAAAACTATTCTCCTAAAGCTAATCTTGCTGAATGTTTAGAACAAAAACGTAAAGTAGAACGTGATGGGAATACTGATACTATGAGAATAGAGTGTAAACAAATTGAAGCGGTTATAGAAGTAGATAAGCACGGAGTTAAACGTATTAAAGAAATTAAGAATTAAGCAAATAGTTGCTTCCACTTATCTCCTGTTATTTCGTCAGCTAATCTTTTTTTATTATTTAATACTTGAATAATCTTTTCATCTAAAGTATTAGGACACACGAAGTCTATATAAGTAACTTTATCTTTTTGACCTATTCGGTGTGCTCTATCTTCAGATTGTAGTCTTACTTCCATATCATATGTATTATTAAAATAAATTACAGTTTTAGCATTAGTTAGTGTTATACCATAACCACCTGTTCTAGGTTGACCTACGAAAAATCTTATTTCTCCACTTTGAAAATTCTTAACTATCTCTTGTCTTTCTTCAGATTCAGTATCACCAAAGAAAGTTGCAACTTTACTGGCTCCATATACTTTAGCTATTGAATCACGGATCAATTTAATTGAGTTTCTATAAGTAGCCCATATAATTATATTACCTTGTGTCTCTTCAATAACATCTAATAGTTCTTGTATACGAGGATTTTCACCTTCTATTACTTCTTCAGTTCCATTATCATATTTAATAAAACCACATAATATCTGCTGTAATCTTAAAATTCGTGTGATTATAAGAGGCGCTGACACTATCTTTTCACGTTCAAGCTCTACTATAGCTCTCTTTTTTAAAGTCACATACATTCGTTTTTGTTCAGGTGTCATTTCTACATGTCTTATTACTTTTACTTTAGGAGGTAAATCTAAACACTCTTCCTTAGTTACTCTAAAACTATATGGCTTTAAAATTTCTTGAAGTTCTTCTAATCTTTGATAACCTACTACTTCATCAAAAGTATGAGTAGTTAATCTTCTTCTTCTAATTACACAAAACGTATTACGATAAGCATAAAAACTATTTTGTAATATATAAGGATCTAAAAAATGCATTTGAGACCATAAGTCTAATGGACCTTGGGTCACTGGAGTTCCAGTTAATATTCTTCTATACTTTGCTAGTTTATATAATTTATGACAATTTTTAGTTCTTCTTGCAGTTCTATTCTTTATATTAGAACTTTCATCTATTACAAAAAATGATTTACCTGTATTTAATAATCTATGAACGTAGTTCTTTCCTTTCTCTGTAGATAGAGCTTCTATATTAACTACAAAAAATCTTAACTTATTACTTTCTTTTAAAAACTCAACTAGATTATCTATATTAGAAATAGTTTCAGCGGGAGACCATATCTGAAGTCTTGTAAATTCTTTCACATCATCTGGCATATGAGTTTCATATTCAGAAGCTATCCAATTACGATATACACCTTTAGGTGCTGCTATTACAACAGTGTCAATACTTCCTTTACGAAATAGATAAGCGATATTATCTATTATAACTTTAGACTTACCAGTTCCTTGTTCCATAAAAAGAGCATAGCTCTCTTTATCTTTACTAAGCATAAAAGCATCAAATTGATGTTTATATGGTTTAGTTTTAAATTTGTATTCTACAAAATCTTTTTCATCAACAAATTGTACTTGCATATAAAACTTTCTGTTTTCTAATTTAATTTTTTAAAATATAAACTTTTTAAGTATAAAGTAAATCAAAAAAAGAAAGGAAAAGAAATGGCGAAAGTGTTTATAGTGCAAGAAAATCCAAATGTAAATGTTCTTGCAGCCGGTAGGTATGGCGAATTAATTGCTTTACTAAGACCGTATAAGCAAATAACTTTTTCATCTGATCCTGTTGTACGTTTAATGAAACAGAAATTAAAAGATTTTAATGATTCTGATTTTTTACTCGCAATGGGTGATCCTGTAGCTATTGCAATTGCATCAATAGTTGCCTCTGATATAAATAATGGTAGACTAAAAATACTCAAATGGGATAGAGAGCATAGAGCTTACTATCCAGTTGAGATAGATATTTATAATAACAGAAAGGAGAATGAAGACTATGTCGGATAAATGGATATTTGACGCCGTAGAAAAGCATAAGAAAAAGAAAACTTTACCAAAAGGAGGACTAGAAATAGTTACTGCTATTGGTAATAAATTAATAGAAAAAAAGAAAGTTCTTGAAAAAGAGGAAGAAAGATTAAAAGTCTTAAAATCTGAAATTCGAGAAATAGAAGAAAAAGAATTACCTGATGCTATGGCATCGTGTAATAATATGACTAGATTTGATCTTGCAGATGGAAGTCAAATTGTAGTTAAAGACGAATTATTTTGTTCTATACCAGATGATAAAAGAGCAGGTGCTCTTAAATGGTTAGAAGAAAATGGTCATGCAGAACTAATTAAACATGATGTTAAAGTTAGTTTTGCAAAAGGAGAGTACGATGAGGCTGATAAACTTATAGGACTTCTTAATAAAAATTTTAAGAATATCCCGTATGAAGAAAAGTCGACCGTGCATCCTGGTACATTAAAAGCTTTTGCTAAAGAAAGATATTCTTTAGGTGAAACATTACCTGAACAATATTTTAGTGTATACGAAGCCAGTATAGCAAAAGTAAAACTCGGAAAGGAGAAATAATAAATGGCTGAAGTAAAACAAGTAGTAAAGAAACCAGCAAGTAATGGATCTCTAGTAGGTAACATTAATGCTGATTTAATTCTGAAAAATGCCGGTAAAGGATTACAGAATGTCACTAACGATGATATTACAATTCCTAGACTAGCTATAGTTCAGTCAGGTTCACCTCAAAGAAAGAAAAAAGATGAAAAGTATATTGAGGGAGCTGAAGAAGGTATGATTTTTAATACTGTTACTAATACTGTATATGGTAATACTATTGAAGTTATTCCTTGTGGATATAGAAAAACCTATGTAGAGTGGGTACCTAGAGAAGATGGTGGCGGATTAGTAGCAGTTCATGATATGAAACCTGCTAATACTAAAACTGATCCTAAAACTAGAAAATCTTTATTAGGTAAAAATCAAATAGTTGATACTGCAGAACACTTTGTGCTTCTTCAAAAAGAAGATGGTACATATGAACCTGCTGTATTAAATATGACTTCTAGTAATCTTTCAGTTTCAAGAAAGTGGAATACACTTCTTAAAATGAAAAAGATTAATGTTAAAGGTCAAACTATTGATCCACCTAGTTTTCTATATAAATTTAATCTTTCTACTGTTCAAGCTGAGAATGACTTGGGTAGTTGGTTTAAATATAAAATAGAAGAAATAGGTCAAATTGATAGTAAAGATGTATTTAGTCAAGCTGAAGGTCTAGCTGAATCAGTGGACAAAGGCAAAGTTAAAGCATCTGAACCTGTAGAAGTTGATCAACCTGTAACTGATGATTCTGACGATAACGAAGAAGCACCTTTTTAAGCTATGTTGTCTGACGATTTCTTTAATGTATTTCCAGGTCTAACTCGTGCTTATGGTAAATTTACCATTACTCAAACTAAAGGAGTTAAGCTTGACGGATTTGGAAATACTATTAGAGAACCTTATACAAAAGATTTATGGAAATTACACCTAGAAGGTAAAATAGGTCTAGGTGTAGTTCCAATAAATGAAGAAAGTAAGTGTAAATGGGCATGTCTTGATGTAGATGATTATGCCGGTGTAGATTTAGAAAAAATTTCAAAGTCATTTGTTAAAAAAAATTTAATTATATGTCGTTCTAAAAGTGGAGGAGGACATATTTTTTTATTTACTAAAAATTTTATTCCAGCATCTCATATGATTAAAAAATTAAAAGAGATTGCTAAAGCATTTGGATTCAATAAATATGATTTAAGACCATTACAAGATAAAATATTAACTAAAGAAGATGTAGGTAATTGGCTTAACATGCCTTATTTTGGAGGAGTTGAAACTGAACGTTATGCTTTATATGATGGTAAAGTATTATCACCAGAAAATTTTATTAAATGGGTTCACAAATTTTCAGTAGAAAGTTTAGATGAAATTGATTTAAGTTTTATAAAAAAATTAGATAACTCTGAAGATAAACTTCCAGGAGGACCTCCTTGTTTACAACATTTATTAGCTTCGGGTGGAATAAGTGAGGGTGGAAGAAATAATGGATTATTTAATTTAGGAGTTTATTTAAGAAAAAAAGATCCAGAGAATTGGGAAGAAGAATTAGAAGATTATAATGAAAAATATTTAATACCTCCTCTTAAACCTAGAGAATTTACTAATACATTAGAGAGTTTAAAAACTAAAAATTATAATTATAGATGTAGTGAATCACCTATTAACTCTGTATGTAATAGACCTAAGTGTATTACATGTAAATTTGGAATTAATGATAATGGAGAAATGCCATCACTTAATGGAATAACTAAAATATTAACAGATCCTCCTACTTACTATTTAACTTTAAACGAAAAAAGAATTGGTCCATTAGAAAGTAATCATATCTACAGTTTTTTAGATTTTAAAAAAGTAGTATTTGAAAATATCAATATGTTACTTCCTAAGATTAATGAAAAGTTATGGGTAGAAACTATTAACGATTTAATGCAAAGATTAGAAGAAGTAGATGCTCCAGCTGATTCAAGTAATAAAGGTAGATTATATGAATTATTAGAAAGATTTTGTACTGGATCAAGTTCATCTACTGAACCTGAAGATTTACTTAGAGGTAAAGCTATTATATTAGAAGTAAATACAGAGTTTAGAATTAATGATTTTATGGAATTTTTAGATAGACATAGATTTAAAGAATTTAAATTACATGAAATAACAGCTTATTTAAAAAATTTAGGTGCTAATCATATAGGTAGAAAGATTAAAGGAAAGTTTGTAAATGTATGGTCTATTAAAAATTTTCAAATTCAGACTGAAGAATTTAAACAACCAAATATAGAAAAGGAGGCATATGAATAAACAACAAGCTATAAATATATTACTTGACTATGCTAATAAAAAAGAAGTAAGTAATGATGCTTTAACTTCTGCTATTTTATTTTTAGAAAATGATAGAGATAAAAATAAAGTAGATAATCAAGTTCAAGTAAAAGGAGTTGAATTAGCTCTAAGAAAGGGATCATGATTCTTTTCTTTGATACTGAAACTAATGGACTTTGGCGTAGAGATTTAAAATCAGATCATTCTGATCAACCTTATCTTGTTAGTTTAGCAGCTCAACTTTGTGATAATAAAGAAAAAGTAGTATCTCAAATATCTTTTAGAATACAACCTAGTCATATACCATTTGATATTCCTAAAGAAGCATCTGATATACATGGGATAACTACAGAAGAAGCTGAAAGTACAGGTGTACCAATGAAGTTAGCTTTAGAAGTTTTTTCAGAACTATTAGGTAGAGCTGATACTTTAATAGCTCACAATACAGCTTTTGATTTACAAATAATAGAAAGAGCATTTAATGTGTTTCATATGAAATTTAAAAAACCAGATAATATTTTTTGTACGATGATGATGGCAAAAGATCAAATGAAACTACAAGGTAAATATAAAGATTATAAATTTCCTAAATTACAAGAATGTCATGAATTCTTTTTTAATGTAGGTTATCATGATTGGCATGATGCTTTAACTGATGTGAATGTATGTCGTATGATTTACTTTCATATGATGAATTTAAAAATAGAAAATGTATCTCCTAGAGAAATACCAAATGAACTTTTAAAAAAAATTGAAGGAGAGAAATATAAAAATCTAACTAGTTTTTTAAAGAGTATGGATACAACTAAATTAAATACTTGGGAACTAGAATTTTGTAATAGTGTAATTGAAAAATTAAATAAATCTGAAGAACATATTTTATTATCTAATAAGCAACATCAAGTATTAGTTAATATTCATAAAAAACATGGACAATAAAACTTTAAAGATATTTGGAAGTCCTGGAACTGGTAAGACAACAGAACTATTAAAAATATTAGAAGAAAAGATAGCAGAAGGATATAAAGCAAATAGAATTGGATTTTTTTCTTTTACACGCAGAGCTATTAAAGAAGCAAGATCAAGAGTTATTAAAAAATTTAAATTATTAGAAGATGATTTAGAATATTTTAGAACTATACATAGTCTATGTTATAGAGCATTAAATATTAATAGTGGTCAAGTATTTAAAGGAGAACGTATAAAAGAATTTAGTGAATTAGTAAGAGTAGAGATGACTGGAGTATCAGAAGAAGATAACTCAGGACTTATTATTGGAAGTAAAAAAGGTGATTTATTATTATTCTGTGACGAGGTAGCTAGATCAAGTGAAAGAGATTTAAAATCAGTATGGAAAGAATTAGAGTGTGAACACTCTTGGGAAGAGCAAGACTATTTTAGTAAATCATATTCTAATTTTAAAAAAACTAAAAATCTTCTTGATTTTACAGATATGTTAGATGTATTTTTAGAACAAGAGTATGTACCTGATTTAGATATAGTATTTGTAGATGAAGCACAAGACTTAACTATTAAACAATGGAAAGTAATAGAAAAATTAACTAAGAATTGTAAATTGAGATATATAGCAGGTGACGATGATCAAGCTATTTATAAATGGTCAGGCGCTGACGTAACTAATTTTTTAAATATAAAAGGTGAAGTTAAAGTTCTTCCTAAAAGTCATAGACTTCCTAAAGTAATTCATAAACTAGCTTGTAATATTACTAATAGAATTTCATTTAGACAATCTAAAGAATGGACTTCTAAAGATGAAGAAGGAAGTATAACTGAAATATCTTCTATAGAAGAAGTGGATATGACTTCAGGAGAATGGTTAGTATTAGCAAGATCAGGATATCAATTACATAGAGCTGAATCTTATTGTAAACGTATGGGTTGGTTTTATGAAAGAGGATATCAAGAATTTAAAGCTAATAAATTTGTCGTAGCCATTAGATCATGGATCAAATTAAATAAAGGAGAAACTATTTCTTTTGAAGAACTTCAAAAACTATATTCTTGTTTAAGAAGTAACGTAGGAATTAAACGTGGATTTAAATCATTAAAAGATGTAGATACAAATTTAGAATTTAATTTAGAGTATTTAAAAGAAAATTGTGGATTACTTGCAAATGGAGATTGGAGAGAAATAATTCATGGACTTGATCCTGAAGATATGTTAATGTTTGAATCTTTAGTTAAATCTGGAGATATATTTAAAAATAAAGCAAGGATTAGATTATCTACTATACACGCTATTAAAGGTGGTGAAAGTGATAATGTTATTGTAATTAGTGATATATCTTATAAAACTTGGAAAAGATTAAATGTAGAACCCGATGATGAACATAGAGTATTTTATGTTGCAGTAACTAGAGCTAAAAAGAATTTGTTCATTCTACAGCCTGAAACGAAGTATAGTTATACAATACATTAATGAAAGCATTAGGAGCATATATATTCGCAGGTGGATTTGCATTAGGAGTTGAAAAACATTTTGATATTTTAGCTCATTTTGAAATGAAACCTGGAGTTTATAAAAAAACGTTTCAAGCTAATTTTCCTAATGTTGAATATTACGAAGGTGAAGAAAATTGGCCTAAAGAAAAATTTAAAAATAAAGTAGATTTTATTTATTGTAACCCGCCGTGTGCTCCGTGGTCTAATTTAGGATCAACTCAAAAAGGAGCAATGGCTTGGAGAGATGACCCTAGAATAGCATGCTGGAGAAATGCTTTTAATTTATTAAAAGATTTAAAACCTAAAGCTATTGTACTTGAATCAGTTCCTAGAGTTTATAGTAAGAATGGCGGATATGAAATGATTCAACAATTAACTAAAGAAGCAAATGAACTTGGATATTATACTACTCATTTATTAATTGACGGTGGCTATACTGGATTAAATCATAGTCGTAAAAGATTTTTTTTTATAGCAACTAAGTATCATTTAAGTGTTAGACCTTTAAATTTTTCTCCGTTACCAACTACAGGAGATGTTCTTAAAAATTTTAAATTAGAACATAAAAAAGATATAGGACATTTAATGAAGTTAGGAAAAAACGAAATTCCTTATTTAAAACATTGTAAACAAGGAGAAAGTTTAAGAGTAACTTGGGAAAGATATAATCCTCCAGAAACTTGGAAACGTGGAGGAATGAGAGGAGGAGTAAAAGGTAGACCTCAGTTTATGAAATGGAGATTAAAGAGTGACGAACATATACCAGTTATAGCTGGAGGTTTTTATATACATCCAACTGAAGATAGATTATTTGGACATAAAGAATTAGCTTATATGACTGGTTATCCTCATGATTATATTTGGGAAGGACCAGTTTCTACTATAGGTTCACAAATTGCTAGAAGTGTTATGCCACCTGTAGCTGAATATGTAGCAAGGATAATTAAAAATAGTATAGAAAGTAAAAAAGAAAATAAAGAAATACATCAAGTGGTTGATTTTAGAAAACCACCTGAACAAGAAAGATTGATATGACAGATATATTAAAAGACATAGATAATTTCCATAAAAAATATGGCTTTGAAAAGAATGAAAAGATTGATATACCTGATAATAGTGAACTTATTAATTTTAGAACTGCATTTTTAATGGAAGAACTTGCTGAATATACTAATGCTATAACTAAGAAAGATGCAGCTGGAGCTTTAGATGCTTTAGTTGACATAGTTTATATAGCTTTAGGAACAGCTTGGTTATTTAATTTACCATTTGAAAAAGCATGGAACGAAGTTCAAAAAGCTAATATGAGTAAGATTAGAGCTAAAGATAAAACAGGAAAACGTGGAACTAAATTTGACGTTGTAAAACCTAAAGATTGGAAAGCTCCTAATATAGAAAAAATTATAGAAGAAGAAAGAGAAATAAATGAAAATTTTAGTAACAGGATTTAACGCATTATCAATTGGAACTGCTCGCAGTCCATTAAATATTGCAACTTCTGCTAGAATACTCCCTACTGTTTTAAAAGAATTAGGACACGAAGTAATTCATAAAGCGATCATCCCGGGAGAAGATGTATCAATGTATGATAAGGTATTTGTATTCGTATTTGGTCCTAATAGTTTATCAGCAAGATATTGGTATGGAGCTGCATACACTATAATTAAAAGACCTGATGCTATTGTATCTATAGATGATTGGCAAACTAAAGATTCAGTAAGTGGATTTGGAACTTTTAGTAGAGGACATTGGAGAATATGGAAGAAAGTAAGTCAAGCTGGAAATCCTGTTGGTAAAGTTTATTGGGACGAAGCACAACCTTATAAAAAAGAAATAGAAGATTTAGTTGATACATTTGCTTTTGAAAAATGGCCGCATACTTTATTAGTACCAGCTTACGATGGTGGTAATTATGATGAATTAGGAATAAAAGCGAATAAAATTATTAATTGGGATCCTACACCTTATACTGATACTTATTTAAATCATACTGATAATGATAATTTATTTTCAAAAGAAAATAAAGAAAGAGAAAAAGCATGGATACTTGCAAGTTTAGTAAGTAAAGATAGTTGGTTTAATAAGCAAGTATTTAATTGGAATGTTAAAAGATTTGGAAATGTAAAAGAAAAACAAGTACGTTTAAAAGAACATGAATTATTTGAAGAATATAAAAAAGTATGGGGAATGATTAGTCCTCCACATTATCATACTATGAAAGGAAGTGGTTGGTGGAGAGTTAGATATAAAATAGCAAACGATGCTGGTAATATTATATATGCACATCCGGAAGAAGCTAAAGTTTTAGGATTAAATATTAATTTAAAAATTATAGAAAACGGTAGTAATGAAGAATTAAAAGAATTAATAAGTAGTCAAGCTTATATATTAAAGAAAAAGTTTTGGACTAAAGAAAGGACTAAAGAATTTTTTAAATGCTTGCTAGGATAATAATATTAGAAGGACCTGATGGAGTTGGTAAAACTACATTAGCTAAAAAATTTAAAGAGTTATATCCTAACTCTTATTATATTCATTTAAGAGTACATAATAATATGGAGTTGTGGCATACAGCAGCTGCAAGACTTGCTGTTAAAATGAAAGAAAAAGGAAAATTAGTTATATTAGATAGACATTGGCCATCTGAACAATGTTATTCTTATATTTATAGAGAAGGTCCTTCTTATGATGCTTATAGTATATGGAGATATTTAAATCGTGAAGGAGCTATATACGTTTGGTGTATACCTGATGATACTAAAAAAGTAAAAGATAATCATAATAGAAATAAAAAAATTAGACATGAAGAATATGATGATATTGATAAAGTTATTGATATGTATTTAAATTGTTGGGAAGATAAACATCCTAAACAAAATAGTTTTTTATCTTTATTATGTCCTTTAAAAGACCGTAAAGATTTTGTTCGTTATGATATGTTTAAAGAAGGTCATGATTTAAATAGAGTTGTAGAAAAAATAGAAGAAACGGCTTTTGTAAATAGTATATGAATCAAATAGATCAAGATTATAAAAATTTTATAGTTGAAATAATAAGAGAATTTGATTATGAGTGTGCACCTCGTCAATTAAAAATTTATGAAAAATTAAATCATTCTTTTCAAATTGATATGAATTTGCCAATCATAAGTATTAGAGAAAGAAATTTAAATTATAGTTTTATGTTTGGCGAAGCAGCATGGATATTAGATGGTAGAAATGATCTTTTAACTATTTCAAAGTATATGAAAAATATAAAAAGATTTAGTGATGATGGTGTAACTTTCTTCGGAGCTTATGGCCCTAAAATTATAACTCAAATAAGTTATATTATAGATACACTTAAAAAAGATAAAGATTCAAGACAAGCTGTACTTACTATATGGAGAGAGAATCCTAGATCAAGTAAAGATATTCCATGTACTGTAGCTATGCAATTTTTTTTAAGACCTAGAGGTGATGAATTATATTTACATTGTATAACTACAATGAGAAGTAACGATGTATGGTTAGGTCTTCCTTACGATAGTTTTAATTTTAGTGCAATCAGTTTCGTAATCGCTTGTCATTTAAATAATTTAGGAATTCAATGTAAGTTAGGAAAATTATATATAAACGCAGGTAGTCGTCATCTATACGATACAAATTTAAAAGATGCTAATATCGTAAGAGCAGGAATTCAAAACTATGAGTGTGATTTTTCTTTTAATGATTTACTTGAAAAGTATAAATTAAATCCTATGAGAATAGTAGAAACTTTATATCAAGCTGCTGATATAAAAATAGGAAAAGAAGATGGACTTACTCTTTCTGATAAGTTACAAATAATTAAAAATGGATAATTATAGAATTCCAAAAGATTGGTATTTTCTGAAAATGGCAAATCTAGTTTCAGAAAGAGGAACCTGTGCTAGAAGAAAAGTAGGTTGTATTTTAATTAATGAAAGAGGACACGTTTTAGCTACTGGTTATAATGGAGGACCTGCTCATACTGAACATTGTATAGATACTCCATGTCCTGGTGCTCATTTAAAATCAGGTGAAGGTTTAGATATTTGTAAAGCTATTCACGCTGAACAGAACGCATTACTTCAATGTAGAAACGTATATGAAATAAAATATGTGTATACTACTCTTAGTCCTTGTATTCATTGTGTTAAACTTCTATTAAATACTTCAGCAGAAGGAATAATAACTTTTGAAAAATATGTTGACTTCGATACAGTTGGAAAGTTTTGGATGGATAATGGCGGTCAATCTTGGGCTTACATTAATAAAGAAATTATATTAGGAAAATGTTCAAGTTCTCTGAATTAGAAAAATCAACTATTATAGCTATTGACACTGAAACACATGATCCTAATCTTAAATCTTTAGGACCAGGTGGTTTTAGAAAAGATGGTAAATTAGTTGGTATATCTATAGCTACAGATAGTGGTTATAATGAATATTTTCCAATTGCACACGAAGGTGGTGGAAATCTTAACAACGATCAAGTCGTTGATTTTATTGACAAATTACTTAAATTAAAGAAAAAGCTTGTATTTGCTAATGCTTTATATGACATGGAGTGGCTAAATTCACACGATTCAAGATTGGCCTTTACGAAGCACCATTCTATATATGATATACAAGCTATAGAGCACCTATTAGACGAAAACAAGCTTAAATACTCTCTTGAATCTTTAAGTCAATACTATTTAAAAAAATCTAAATATGAAGCTGAATTAGAACAAGCTATACAATTTAACTTTGGTAAAAAAGCTAAAGTTAAAGAAAATTTATGGAAGTTACATGCAAATAGTGTAAGAGAATATGCTAAAGAAGATGCTTTACTTACACTTCAAATATTTCAAAAACAATTACCTAGAATAAAGACTGAAGACGTAGAGGATATAGTTAATTTTGAAATGAGATTAATACCTTGTCTTTTTGAAATAAGAAAACGTGGAGTAAGAATTGATCTTAAAAAAGCAGAAAAACTTTATTATGATTTAGAAAAAAAACAACTTATGCTTCAAGATCAGCTAAATAAAGCAGGAGGACATGGTGTAAATATTTGGGCAAACGCATCATTAAAACAAGCATATGATAAGAATCAAATTAAATATAATTTTACAGAAAAAGGAACTGCATCTTTCACTCAAGATTGGCTTGAGCAGCAAAATGATGGAATATCTAAAACTATTTTAGATATTAGAAAATTGGATAAAATTAGAAATACTTTTATAAAGAATATGATTTTAGAGAAAGCTGTAGGAGGTCGTATTCATTGTCAATTTAATTCTATGGGAACTGTAACAGGTAGATTTAGTTCTAGTAATCCTAATCTACAACAAGTACCTGCTAGAGACCCTGAGCTTGGGCCGTTGATCAGAAGTTTATTTATTCCAGAAGAAAATCAAGATTGGTATTGCGCAGACTATTCTCAACAAGAACCTAGAGTATTAGTTCATTATGCTGTTATTAAAAATATGGAATCTGCTAAAAAAGTTCAAGAAGAATTTTTAACTAATGATCAAACTGACTTTCACGATATGGTTGCAAAAATGGCTAGTATTGAAAGAAAACAAGCTAAGACTATTAACTTAGGATTATTTTATGGAATGGGTAATAAAAAATTAGCTAGGGAGTTAGGATTAGATGATGATTCAGCTTATGAATTATTTAATAAGTATCATACTAAAGTTCCTTTTGTTAAAGAGTTATCTAAACAAGTATCTCATGTTGCAAGTACAAGAGGTTATATTAAAACTTTATTAGGAAGAAAAAGAAGATTTGATAAGTGGGAACCTAAAGATAGTTATGGTAATACAGCTTATTCAAAAGCAGAAGCTATGGAAAGATATCCTGATAGTGAATTAAAGAGAGCTTATACTCATACAGCTTTAAATGCTTTAATACAAGGTTCATCTGCTGATATTACTAAAGCAGCAATGCTTAA
>Ga0209598_10001316_pt1 | contig 20288 bp, 16 predicted proteins | sample M_140807_EF_Meta_FD_187317 | JGI IMG/M metagenome (GOLD analysis project Ga0209598, IMG submission 187317) | Freshwater microbial communities from Lake Montjoie, Canada to study carbon cycling - M_140807_EF_MetaG (SPAdes) (version 2) | ecosystem: Environmental > Aquatic > Freshwater > Lake...
CGCGTGGTGCCGATGCCGGTGACGTCGCCCGTGTATTCTGGAATATCAAAGCTGACGCGGACATGGCTTTGCGCGCCGAGATGATACACCTCGTCCGGCTTCAGATCGTAGATGAGTTTCACCAGATTGACGCCATCGGCCAAGTCGCCGTAGTGAAGAAAAAGCCTCACGCCGTTGACATGCGGATCCGAGTAAATGTGGTCAATGCGCGCCGTGTTGAAAGTGCTCGCCCTGCGGATGATGCCATGGACTTCGTAGCCTTTGTTGAGGAGCAAATCGGCGAGATAGCTGCCGTCTTGACCTGTGATACCGGTGATGAGTGCTTTTTTCATGAGATAGGAATTACTTTAATAAGGTCTGCAGGAATTCGCCCTGTTAGTCAGACTGTAGACTGATTCGCGCACGCAAAAACTCAAGCCTCCTTTGCGACTCAGCCGATGCCGAGCACGAAGCGCATGTAGAAAAACAACAGCGGGGCTGTGAAAAGAATGCTGTCGATGAGGTCAAGCGTTCCGCCGATGCCCGGCAGCATGGCGCTGGAGTCTTTCGTGTGTGCTCCGCGCTTCACTATCGATTCTGCCAAGTCACCGACTACCGCCGCAAAACCGAGCAACAGCCCCAGCACGGTGAGGTCGCCAAAGCGAAAGGCCGAGAGTTTTTCCGGCATAAGTGCATACATCCAATAACTACAAAGTAGCGACGAGATGAGCGCTCCCGCAAAACCCTCCCAAGTTTTTTTAGGGCTGATGTGCGGGGCAAATGGATGGCGCCCGAAGAGGCTTCCGAAGACATACGCACCCATGTCGCTGAATTTGGTCACGGCGACGAGATAGAGCACATAGTATTGCCCGCTCGTCAGCCCGCTCTCCAGACGCGGGGTCAAGTAAATGATTTTTGTCAGAAAGCTAAAAAGCCAGGGAATGTAAAAAAGCCCGAAAACCGTGTAGCTCATCGCCCGCAGCGGTTCGTTTTCCGTTCCGCGAAACATCTGCCGGGTAAAAATCGTCAGAAGAAAAAGCACCAATACCAGTAGTTCGAAGTCGTTGCCGTTTTGAGGCCCCTCCGATCGAACGATGAGAAATCCGCCCAACAGCAAGGCCGCCGCGCAGATGAGGCCCGTGAGCGTGAGGACGCTGATCCCATCGTGCTCGAGCATACGATAGTATTCCCACAGCGCCCGCAGCGCCATAAAGGAGAGCAGCGAGAAAAATCCTATATCCCAACCCGCGAAAACGGTCGTCAACATCAGCGCCCACAGCACCAGCGTGCTCGTAAGTCTGGAAAAAAATGTCAACCGCGCTGGCGTCATCGGCAGCACTGTGTCCGAGTCGGTGGCGTTTCGCAATGAGGGAAGAAAGAAGGTTGCGGTGGATGCGTAGGGCTTTTCCCCCTTTCCAATTTGCATTCCCCTCCCTTAAATGTCGCGTTCACCATTTTTCGCCATGTTCAGTTGGATCCTTAAAAAAATCGTCGGCTCAAAAAACCAGCGCGAGTTGCGCCACATGATGCCGATCGTCAAACAAATCAATGAAATCGAGGCAGGCCTCCAGTCCTTGTCTGATGAGGAGCTCCGGGCGAAGACGCATGAGTGGAAGGAGCGGCTGGTGAAAATTTCCGATTCCGACAAACTGGCTGCCGAGCTCGATGCGATCCTCCCCGAGGCCTTCGCTGTGGTGAAAAACGGCGCGCGACGCTTGTGCGGACGCGAGCTCATGGTGTGCGGATATCCCCTCACCTGGAACATGATTCATTTCGATGTGCAGCTGATCGGGGCCATGGTGCTGCACCGCGGCCGTATTGCGGAAATGGCCACCGGTGAGGGCAAGACGCTCGTCGGCACGCTGGCCGTCTACTTGAACGCTCTTTCTGGTCGCGGCGTCCATGTTGTTACGGTGAACGACTACCTCGCGCAGCGTGATGCGGAGTGGATGGGACAGCTCTACACATTTCTTGGACTCACCGTCGGCATCATTCAAAACGACCAGATGCCGCAGCACCGGCGTGAGCAATACCAGTGCGACATCACCTACGGCACGAATAGTGAGTTCGGCTTCGATTACCTCCGTGACAATGGCATGGCTACCAGCCGCGAGCAGCAAGTGCAGCGCGGGCATTACTTCGCCATCGTCGATGAAGTGGATTCGATCCTCATCGACGAGGCTCGCACTCCGCTGATCATCAGCGGCCCGGCCACCGTTTCGACCCATCAATACGACCGCTTCAAGCCGCTCGTGGAGCAGCTTATTCGCAAGCAGACCACGCTCTGCAACCGTCTCGCCACGGAAGTCAAAGAACTCGCCGACGCCGGAAAACCCGCCGAGGCAGGCCGCACCCTTTTCAAGCTCAAGCTCGGCCAACCACGCAGCAAGGCCCTCCTCCGCCACCTCGAGGATCCCGAAATGCGCAAGCTCATGGACAAGGCAGAGCTGGAATTTTACAAGGACACCGATGGTAAGGCCGCCCTCGTCGGACTCAAAGAGGAACTCTACTTCACCATCGAAGAGCGCTCCCACGAAGCCGATCTCACGGAAATGGGCCGCACCTACCTGAATCCCGATGACCCGAATGCCTTCATGCTGCCGGACCTCCTCACCGAGTTTGCCGATATCGAGAATGACTCGACTCTCACGCCCACCCAAAAGCTCGAGAAAAAATCCGCGAGCCAGCAGCATTGCGACGCCCAAGGCGAGCGCATTCACAACATCACCCAACTCGTCAAAGCCTACTGCCTCTACGAGAAGGATGTCGAATATGTCGTCGAGGAAAACAAAGTCGTTATCGTCGATACCTTCACCGGCCGCAAAATGGCTGGCCGCCGCTGGAGCGATGGACTCCACCAGGCCGTCGAGGCCAAGGAGGGCGTCCAGATCGACCGCGAGACCCAAACTCTCGCCACCATCACGATCCAGAATTATTTCCGCCTCTACCACAAACTCGCCGGCATGACTGGCACCGCCGAGACCGAGGTGAGCGAGTTCCACGACATCTACCGCTTGGATGTGAATGTCATTCCCACCAACCGCCCGGTAAAACGCCTCGACGAGAACGATCGCATCTACAAAACCCGCCGCGAAAAATACAACGCCGCCATTGAGGCCATCAAAGAAGCCCACGCCAAAGGCCAGCCAGTCCTCGTAGGCACAGCCAGCGTGGAATCCAGCGAACTCCTCGGCCGCATGCTGAAGCTCCAAAAAATTCCGCACACCGTTCTGAATGCGAAATTCCACATGCAGGAGGCCGAAATCGTCTCCCGCGCGGGCCTCAAGGGCGCCGTGACCATTTCCACCAACATGGCCGGCCGTGGCACCGACATCAAACTCGGCGAGGGCGTCGCGGGCCTTGGCGGGCTCTTCGTGCTCGGCACCGAGCGCCATGAATCCCGCCGTATCGACCGCCAGCTCCGCGGCCGCTGCGCCCGCCAAGGCGATCCCGGCCGCTCCCGCTTCTATGTGAGCTTCGAGGACGACCTCATGCGCAACTTCGGCGCCAGCGACCGAATGACCAAAATCATGGAAACCTTCGGCCTCCAAGAGGGCGAGGAACTTGAGCACCCCTGGCTGAACCGCAGCGTGGAAACTGCTCAGAAACGCGTCGAGCAGCGGAATTACATGATGCGCAAACGCACCCTTGAGTTTGACGATGTCATGAACCAACAGCGCGAAGTCGTCTACGGCTACCGCAACGAAGTCATGGACGCCGAGAACCCGCGCGAACTCATCCTCGAAGTCATCAACGAGGTCGTTCCTAAAAAAATCTCGCCCTTCCTTGACTCCCCCGAAGGCGAGGAACCCGACCACGACGGACTCCTCCATTGGGTCAACACCACCTTCCCGCTCGGTCTCACCAAGGAGAAAGCCGCCCTGCACACACGCTCCACCGAAGAGAATGCGAATTTCCTCATCGAAACCATCCGCGACGCCTACGAGCGCAAGGCCGCCCTGGAAAATCCCGACGCCCTGCGCGGCCTCGAGCGCTACATCATTCTTAACGCCATCGACCGCCTCTGGCAGGAGCACCTCTACGCGATGGATGGCCTCCGCGACGCCGTCTACCTCCGCGCCTTCGGACAAAAAGATCCGCTCGTAGAATATAAAAACGACGCCTACGCGATGTTCGTCGATCTCATGGACACCATCAAAGGCGAAGTCCTCGGCAACCTCTTCCGCAGCACCACGAATTTGCAAGCCTTCGAGCAAATGCTCGCCAACATCCCGCAGATCCTCTCCCGTCCCGACTTCGCCCTCAATCCCGAAGCCGCTCTCGAAGGTCAGGCCCAGCCATCCACGCCCGACCAGCCGCCCGCTCCAAAGTTCGAACTCCCCCTTAAGCGCGAACTCCCCAAAGCCGGCCGCAACGACCCTTGTCCTTGCGGCTCGGGTAAAAAATTCAAATCCTGCTGCGGCCGCACGGCCTGATCCACACCAACGCGCGGCAGCGCGCTTCGTTCCCCAAGGTAGGGATGGCGCGCCGCCGCCGTCCCATTTGCGCGGCGGGAGCCGCCTTTGCATCTCAAGATGCCACAGCATTCCCCTCCGTGCTCTCCGTGTCCTCCGTGGTTAATTTTCTTGTCTTCCGTTTGAACAAACCCCGCGTGCATTTGTCCAATCCTATAGGTAAGCAACCAAAAACCCCGCCTCACATTTTACCCCACCTCAAACCGCTCGTGAAAAGATCAACATGAATCCTTAGAGCCCCACTCCACTCACCCCCCCACAACCCACTCCGGAGGTCCGTGCCATGATAACGAATGTTTTCAAATCGGTCTCATATGCGGGAATCAGCATGACTCTCACATTGACCACACCACTGGAGGTCGATACCCACACGGTCACGGTCCGCACCCCCGAGGCTCCGCACTCCGGATATTTCAAACTCGGGAGCACCCGAAGCCCGGCGGGAGATAAAATCTCGATCGACAGCCACAGTCTGCTCTTCAACGGCAAGCCTTGGTTCCCAATCATGGGCGAAATCCATTTTTCCAGATATCCCCGCGCCGAGTGGCGCGAGGCGCTGGAGAAAATGAAAGCAGGCGGAATCAAAATCGTTTCGACCTATGTTTTTTGGAACCACCACGAGGAGGTCGAAGGAGAGTGGGACTGGGAGGGGCAAAAAGACCTGCGCGCATTTCTGCAAACCTGCCGCGATGTCGGTCTGCTAGCCATCGTGCGTGCTGGGCCGTGGTGCAACGGCGAAGTGCGCTACGGCGGCTTCCCTGACTGGGTGCAAAACAGCGCGCGTTGGGGGCCGCCAACCCGCTGGGGTCTGCGCCCCGAGCATCCCGAGTATCACGAAGCCGTCAGGCGCCTCTACACCCACATCGGCGAGCAAATGCGTGGCTTACTCTGGAAAGATGGAGGCCCCGTCGTCGGCATCCAGCTCGACAACGAGTATTCAGGCCCATCGAGCTACCTTCTCGGCCTGAAAAATCTCGCGCTCGAGGTCGGCATGGATGTGCCCCTTTACACAAAAACCGGCTGGCCCCGCATGGAGGATCCGATGCCGGCGGGAGAGATGATTCCCTTCTACGGCGCCTATCCGGATGCAGCTTGGGAGGGTTCCGTCGAGAAGTCGGGAAGCCTTGTTTACAACTACATCTTCCGCAAACAGCGCATCGACGAATCGATTGCGAGTGATGTCAACACCATGCGCGGCGGGGAGGACGAGTCGAGCCGTGCGCAGTATCCCTTCCTCACAGCTGAAACCGGCGGCGGCATGTTCGTCTCCTACCACCGGCGAAACAAGGTGGAGCCCCGTGATGTTGCATCCCTCGCCCTCTGCCAACTCGGCAGCGGCTGTGTGGGCATCGGCTACTACATGTATCACGGCGGCGAGAATCCTGAGGGACGCCTCACCACGCTGCACAAATCGAACGAAATCGGCGATGTCTTCGACACACCCATCAAATCCTACGACTTCCAAGCGCCCATCGGCCAATACGGCCAGATCCGCCCGCACTACCATTGGCTGCGGCGCTTGAATTTCTTCATGGAAGACTTCGGAGCCGAGCTGTCCCGCATGCCGGCGTTCCTCCCCGGCCGCGATGAAATGGACTTCTCGAATACCGCAAACCTCCGCTGGAGCGTGCGCTCGGATGGCTTCTCCGGATTTCTCTTTGTTAACAATTACCAAAGGCTCGAACACATGCCGGGCAAGCCGAACACCCAATTCCGCATCGATCTTCCCGACGGCAGCCTCACCATTCCAAGCAAGCCCACCACGATTCCAGCGGATTCCTTTTTCCACTGGCCCTTCAATCTCGAGCTCAATGGAGTGAAGCTCATCTACGCAACCGCCCAGCCCATCCGCCGCACCCTCGATCCTGATGGCGGTCTCACAGTCGTCTTCGCCGAAATTCCCGGCATGAACGCCGAGTTTGCATTCGATTCCGCAACCATTCAGGCACCACTCCGACGCGAGCCGCTCGTTTTCAGCGGCGTCCAAGCAAGCCGCAGCCCAGCCATCCGCGTGTCGGGAAAAAACGGCCGCGAAGTCAGGATCATCCTGCTGAGCGAAGCCGACTCCCTGGCCCTTGCCCCCAAAGGCATCGACAGCAACCTCATCTTCGATACGGAACCCCAAGTGCGTTCCATCCCCGTTGTTCTGGAACTCCTCGAAACTCCAAAAGCCCTGCGCTCTTGGAAATCCAACGATCCCGAATTCGCCCTACCCGTTTCGCCGAGAAAAAACGATTTCCAGTCCGCCGCCGTTTGGAAAGTGAAACTCCCCGCCGACTTGGACATGGCATCGAACCCCATCCTCCGCATCCGCTATACAGGCGATGTCGCCCGCCTTACGCTCAACGGCCGCCTACTCAACGACGACTTCTACAACGGCTCTACCTTCGAAATCGGCCTGCGCCGCTATGCCTCCGAACTCGCCTCCGGCGACCTCCGCCTCGAAATCCTCCCGCTCCAAAAAGACATGCCCGTCTATTTCGAGCCCAAGCACCGCCCCGAATTCAACACCGACGGCATAGCCCTCCGCATCGACCACGCTGAAATCCAATACACGGAACCCCAACCCTCAACCCACCTCGCAGCCAGCAACCCCTCACCCGCCAGCCTCGAGTAAAAGCGAAAAACTAGAAATCTTGATTAAAAAATCGCCCTCAGCGTTTGCATGAGGATGCTGGAACAAGGTGGATACGCAGCAGTCGCAATTGGCATCGGCGTAGTCTGCAACTTTTGGGTTTGGTAAAGAGAAAAAGTTGGCGCATGGGCTGTGTGCTTCGGATAAAGAGGCTATGAAGCTTCAGCAGAATCAGATTTGGCTCAAGGGTAGCGAGTATTACCGCATCGTTCAGTTGGGGCGGTTGGAGGTGCAGTATAAGACGATGACGGATCCGCTGAGTGGGCGGGGGCCTCATGAGCAGGTGACGAAAAAGGAATTTTGCCGGTTGCTGAAGGGGGCGGTTTTGCTGGAGGGTTTGAGCAGTCAGCAGCAACAACAGCAGCAGTGATTAAAAAGGCCCCCTGCGCTCTCTGATTGCGGGGAGCCTGCAAAGAGCTTGTCCGTAAGATGGCCGTCGGATCGAGGCGCCGGTTTGCGAGCATGGAGGCCCGTAAATCCAGTTGAGAGCAGGCGATTTTTGCGTGTGGAGATCTGGGATTGATCTGAATCGGAAAGAGAAAATGCGGATTCTTGACAGCGCAAAGCATTCCAGATAGCCAAGGCAAGATCGGTTTGCTTACCGTTTTAAACTCTGGGCCGACACCCCGGAGGGCGGAAAGCTATCCGCTGCCACTCCACATCCACCTTCCTATGTGTCTCCGCATCCTACACTCCCTCGTTCTCGCCGGGCTTGTCTTTGCCACATCCCAAGCCGTTCATGCCCAAAAACGGTATATCCTCATCGATGGCTCCAGCACGGTATATCCGGTCCTGAAAATTGCTGTTGATGAGTTTGGAAAAAACTGGGATGCGAAAGTGAATATGGAGGTTGCCTTTTCTGGCACCACGGCGGGCATGAAGAAATTTTTGAGCGGGGAACTCGATATCGCGGGAGCCTCGCGACCGATCACCCGCGAGGAGTTGAAGGCGGCGAAACAATACAACATCCCGTTTGTGGAAGTGCCGATTGCCTATGATGCGCTCACGATTGCCGTGCATCCGGATTGCTCCTGGGTCGACTCGATCAAAACAACCGAGCTGAAAACGATCTGGGAGCGCGCTGCGGAAGGGAAGATCACCACTTGGAAACAAATCCGGCCGGAGTGGCCCGACACGCCGATCAAGCTCTTCGGGGCGGGCAAGGATTCGGGAACCTATGATTATTTCAAGGATGTGATCGTCGGCCGCTCGGGCGCGCTGCGCCAAGACTACACGGCCAGCGAGAATGACGATGAATTGATCGCCGGGATCGAGAAGACGCCGGGGGCGCTGGGGTTCGTTCCATTTGCGTATTTCACAAAAGAGGGAGACAAGCTGAAGGCACTGGCGGTGCAGTGGGACTTCGATGCCATGCGGAACCAACCGGTTCAAGGCGCGCAGGCTGTGGCTCCCTCGGAGGAGGCGGTCATGCGGGGCGTCTACATGCCTTTTGGGAGGCCGTTGTTTATTTATGTAAACACGAATTCGCTGGATGCTAAACCGCACCTCAGGGACTTCCTCAATTACTTTTTGATCAACGCCGACGATTATGTCGAACGCGTGCATTACCTGAGCTTGCCAAATATTTCGTATGCGCGGTCCATTGCTGACCTGGAGTCCAAAAAAACGGGGACAAGGTTCTTCGGGGAGCCAGACATCGGCTTGAGCGTCTACGATATGATTGGTCGCCGCCCGCGCTGAGCGATCATGCCCCGCCCGGCGGCGGATTGTTTGAGCGGGCGCTGGAAAAGAAGCGCGCCTGACTGGCGGAGATGTTCTGGTTTTGGAAAAGTAACCAATTTTTTTATCAATCAGGGTTGCCCGACTTTACGGCTTGGTCGATTGCCCATGAGCGAAAAAAATGGCCAGGGGAGGCCGGGGGCGTCCCGTTGTTTTCGGAACGCCCCCGAGGGGTTGATGGCTGTAAGCCGGATTCTGTCCAGCGGGCGGCTTGCGCCGACTGCCTGGACGGTCATTTGTCTCACTCCACGCCTCGCGGCGGGGAGGGGTCCTTGCGGACTGCGACCAATACCCGGAGGGTGTCGCCGCTTGCGCGGCGTGTTGGGCAGGCGACCCGATCCCTCCTGTTCTGTCTTGCACCGCATGGGGTTTTTCGTGCCCCCTTGCTTACGCTCGGGGCGGTGGGCTTTTACTCCGCCTTTTCACCCTTGCCGCCCGGCTTGCGCCGGGGTGGGCGGTATGTTCTCTGTGACACTTTCCGTCGACCGGGACTTTGGCCCCGGCCCCCCGCGCATTCTACGCGGCATGCTGCCTTGTGGTGTCCGGACTTTCCTCTCCCGACTCGCCTTGCGGTGGGCTGAGAGCGACCGTCCGCCATCAGTGGAAACGATAGACGCGTGTCGGGGTTTTTCAAGCGGTGATCGTGTGGATTTGGATTTTGCGGACTGGGAAATCGGTGATACGCATACGGGAATGTCGAGCACTGATCATCTTGCGGACCGCACGGCGAGGGCGGAAAAAATCATCGCCGCACCGGAAAATTTCAAGGTTTGCGAGGGGTGTGAATCCATCGTCACGGTGAGGGTCACCTCCTGTCCGAACTGTCACGGATACCGCTTCGACGAAGCGCCGGAGCGGGTTGTCGAGCAGGCGCAGTTGCTGGCCTCGCGTCCGCAACAGAGTGTGACGGCCGAGGATTTGACATAGTTAGCTGAATTCCTGTGGCTGAGACGAAGAACAAATTGGGTGCTGCGGGAATGGCGGTTTTGGCGCTGGGCGTTGTGTTTGGGGATATCGGCACGAGCCCGCTGTATGCGTATCAGTTGGCGGTGAGCATCGCCGGGGGGCAGGCTGCGTTGGGTGTGGCGTCGCTGATCATTTGGACGCTCTTTTTAGTGGTGTGGGTGAAATACGTGATGTTGGTCATGAAGGCTGACTACCACGGCGAGGGCGGGATCTTCGCGTTGATGGCGCGGATTTTCGACGGGCGTCCGACGAGGGCTGTGAGCCGGGGGGTGATGGCGTGCCTGCTGGTTTTTGGAGCCGCGCTGCTCTTTGGCGACGGGGCGATCACTCCAGCGGTTTCGGTGCTGAGTGCGGTGGAGGGCTTGGCGAGTGTGAATCCGGAGTGGGGCGCGTATTCGCTGCCGCTGGCTGTGGTTATTCTGGGGGCCTTTTTCTATGCCCAGCGTTTTGGCACGAGCCGGCTGGGAGGGATTTTCGGGCCGGTCATGTTGGTGTGGTTCCTTGTGTTGGCCGCCATGGGTGCGGTGCAAATAAGTGCCTGTCCGGAGGTGTTGCAGGCTTTGAATCCGCTGCACGGTGCGCGGCTGCTGGCGACTGGTGGGTGGGGCGCATGGGCGCTGGTGGGTGCTGTCGTGCTGGCGGTGACGGGTGCGGAGGCGCTCTACGCCGACCTCGGGCACTTTGGCCGGAAGCCGATCGTGGCGGGTTGGAGGCTGGTTGTTTTTCCCTCGCTGATTTTGAATTACCTCGGGCAGGCGGCGATGGTCATGAAAACCCCGGCGAATGCGGCCGAGACGAATTTGTTTTTTCTCATGATGCCGGAGGGGCACCTGCGCGGGGCGCTTGTGGTGTTGGCCACGGCGGCGACGATCATCGCCTCGCAGGCGCTGATCAGCGGGGTTTTCTCGCTGGCCAGCCAGGCGATGGATCTCGGGTATCTGCCGAGATTCTATGTGCGGCACACGAGCGCTGAGACGCGAGGGCAGATTTACATCCCTGTTTTGAACAGTCTTTTTGGCATTGCCTGCATCATGCTGGTGTTGGGTTTTCGCACGGCGGACGCGCTCGCGGGGGCTTATGGAGTCGCGGTGACGGGAGCCATGGCTGTGACATCGGTTGCGTTTTTTGTCGTCAAGTGGGCGGAGCCCGGTGTGTCGCGCATCTGGTCCGTGGTCGTTTTGATTGGCCTGTTGAGTTTGGATTTGCCGTTGTTTGGCGCGTGCCTCACAAAAATCGCCGATGGTGGCATCGTGCCTTTGGCCCTGGCTGGAGCGGTGGCGGCTGTGATGCTCACTTGGCGGAAGGGTCGGGATTTGGTGCATGGGCACTTGCTGGCAAGCCCGCTGGGAGTGCAGGAGCTGGCAGCGAGGATGGAGGTAGAGAATTTTCGCCGTGTGCCGGGAACGCAGGTTTATGTGATGCGCCAGATCGATCCGGAATTCGCGGTGGCGCGGATTCTCGAACAATACCGGCGCACGCAGGTTCTACCCGAAAATGTGGTGATTCTCTTGCTCGATGCCGGGTGGGGAAATCCTTTTGCCGAGGCTGAAAACATAACGATCAAAAAGCACTCCGCTGGTCTCTGGGAGGCGAGTGCGCGGCATGGTTACATGAACGAACCGGATGTGCCCTTGATTTTGCAAAAGTGTGCCGAGCAGACCGGCGAGGGCGGGTGGAGGACTCCTGTTTTCCACATTCTCGCGCAGGAGTTGATCGTCACTTGTTCAAACAAGCAAATGAGGCGCTGGGAAAAAAAGCTCTTTGGATTTCTCTCGCGGAATGTCCTTCCAGGTTCGGATTACCTGAACATTCCGCCTGACAGTCTTATCGTTTACAACTGGCTATTGCGGCTTGATCCGGCGGAAGGATCTGCCGCGCGGTGATCTGCTGGTTGTTGGCTGCGGGAGTCCAGTTGACGGCGTAGTTTTTGCCATGCGGCGGTTTCGGCATCGCTCGCCGTGCTCCAGTTTTTCGCGGCGGCGAGACGCCTGGCATGTGCAAAGTCCGAGGCGGCGGCTTGATAATCCTGTGCTGCGCCGCCGTGGAGCAGAGCGAGTTTTTCGGAGATAGCTGCGGCTAGTTGGCGTTCCTTCGAGCGGTCGCGCGCGAGGGACCATGTAAAGAGTTCGAGCTTGGCGATGATCGCTGGATCGAGGTTCGAGCTGGTTTTCGCGGCAATGATGGAAAATGTTTTTTCTAAAAACGGTAAGGCCTGTTCCTCGTCAGCTTGGTCCGCCGCGTCGGCAAACGCGCGTTGAGCTTCCAGCGCGCTCCATGCCGCCGATAATGCGGGGATGGGCGAAATCCCGTATTGGCCGTTCAGGACACGATAAAAATCCAAGAAAGTTTGCGTGTGCTTGTCTGCCGCCGCGTGTCGCCAGATGCCTACTTGCAGCTCCGCCATCGAGGCGGCATTAAACTCGGAAAGCGAGCTGCTTCGCGGCCAAAACAAATACCCGCCGAGTGCGATGATGGCGGCTAGCGAAAATTTGACGACGAAGCGCACAGGCGTCTGCCGCGATCAGAGGCAGAGCCTCTCGTAGAGCGCGTCGAGTGGTAGCTGGAGCCCGATGAAGAACTCGCCGAACTCGGCGTATTGTGCGCTCACCTCGTCGAAGCGCATCTCATAGACGATCGCTTTGATGTCCGAGGTGGTCTTCGCAAAGAGAGTCACGAACCACTCCTCGTCGTCGAGGCCGGTCGAGCCTGTGATGAGTTGGAGAATGCGGCCCGAGTAGGTGCGGCCGACGCGGGCGTGGCCGGCCATGAGTTTTTTGCGGGCATCGAAATCGAGCGCATACCAGTTCTGGCCTGGGGCGCGGCGTTTGGACATCGGGTATAGGCAGACGACAGGCCAGTCGGGGAGGTTCGGCTCGAGGCGGTCCTTGAGATACTTCGCCATGCGGGCGCTGAAGGCCTGCATCTTCTCGTCGAAGGCCGGCGTGCCGGGAGCGAGTTTTTCCTCGGTCTCGAGCGTGGCGGCGTATTCTTGGTCGCTGGTCGTGTATTCGCTGCGCTCAGTCATTGAAAGCCAGCTGAAGGTCGGCGTGAGGATGTCCGGCCCGAGGGCAGTCGCAAGGCGCTTGGCGAAGGCGTCGGCGAGTTGCAGATCAGGTGTGAGCAGCATGAAGCCGAGGTCGGCCTTTGGCGTGACCATGCTGAAGAGCAGGAGCTGGGTGCCGGGGGTCGCGCGGATTTCGCGAACCAGTTCGGCAAGGGCGGTCTTAGCTGCGATGCGAGCGGATTTGTTGAGGAGTTCCCAAGCGGAATACTCCACGCGGAAGAAGAGATGGAGGACATGGCGGCCCTCGGTAGGCAGGATTTCAGGTGGTGTCTGCATTTTTAGGATGTAGAAAAATTTTTGATCAGGCTCAAAAAACGGTTGCAATCCGGTGGGCGCACAACCAATTTGCGATCTCAATTCATCAAATCAATATGGCAGACGTAGCAAACAAATACAGCGACAACGTTGAGGGAAAATTTTTCGTGGATGACCAGTGCATCGACTGCGATTTGTGCCGCGAGACCGCTCCGGCAAATTTCAAGCGCAATGACGATGGCGGTCACAGCTATGTCTTCAAACAGCCGGAGACTCCCGAGGAGGAGGCTCTCTCCCAAGAAGCGATGGATGGCTGCCCAGTGGAAGCCATCGGGAACGACGGCTAAAGCCTGAACTTTAAAAAACAGGCTCCCGGCTGCAAACCGGGAGCCTTTTTTATGTCTGCAGAATCTCTCAGAGCCAAAGTCATCGCCGAGTGGCGCGGGCTGCAGGAACCCTTCGAGCGGAAAGACCGCTGTGCGGTGGTCGGCGATGTGCTGCAAAAGCTCATGCCGAAGCTGGGTCTGGGCGAGCGCTTGAACGAGAGTGAGGTCCGCGCGGCTTGGAAGGATGTGGTGGGTGATTTCATCGCTCAACACGCTGCTCCGGCAGGCTTGAGCGGCGGTGTGCTCGGAATCCATGTTCTCCAGCCCAGTCTACGCTATGAACTTGAGAGAAACTGGAAGAGGGAAATCCTCGCCAAGCTCCAGGAGCGCTTCGGAAAAAAGGCGATCAGGGAAATCAAATTCCGTATTTCCTGACCGCCCCATGCCGAAAATTTGTGCCGATCGGGGAAAAATTCATTGCCAACGCGCGGGCACATCCGCACAAGTAAATAAGGCGCAATCGAGGCGTCCTCTAACATTTTTTAAAACATGAGCGAACGACGAGTCGTCGTGACCGGCATGGGCGTTGTAAGCCCAGTTGGAAGCGATTTGGAAACATTCTGGGAATCCCTTATCAAAGGACGCAGTGGCATAGGGCGTTTCGAAGCCTTCGATTCGACGGCCTATGACTGCAAAATCGCCGGCGAAGTGAAGAACTTCGAGGCGGTGAAGTATTTCAAAAACCCCAAGACGGTGAAGCGCACGGATCGCTTCACCCAATTCGCGATGGCTGGGACTAAGATGGCTCTCGAAGACTCCGGCATCGACCTTGAGACCGTGGATCGCACTCGCTTTGGCGTGATGATTGGCAGCGGCATTGGAGGGCTTTACAGCATGGAGGAGGAGGCTCACCGCTTGGCGGATCGCGGTCCCTCGCGCGTGTCGCCGTTTACGATTGCGATGATGATTTCGAATATGGCCAGCGGCATGGTGTCGATGGAATATGATTTGCGCGGGCCTAACATGTGCATCGTCACTGCCTGTGCGACGGCGAACAACTCGCTCGGCGAGGCTTGGCGTATCATCAAATTCGGTGATGCGGATGCGTTCATCGCGGGCGGTGCCGAGGCGACAATCACGCCACTTGGCATTGCTGGCTTCGCTTCCATGAAGGCGCTGAGCTGCAGGAATGACGACCCGCAGAAGGCCTGTCGTCCGTTTGACAAGGATCGCGACGGCTTTGTCATGAGCGAAGGCGCGGGGATCGTGGTGCTCGAGGAATATGAGCACGCGAAAAATCGCGGCGCCAAAATTTACTGCGAACTCGCCGGCTATGGTTGCACGGCGGATGCGTATCACATGACCGCCCCCATGCCTGAGGGCGAAGGTGCCGCGCGCGCAATGACCATCGCCATGCGCCATGCCAAGGTGACGCCCGACCAAGTGGATTACATCAACGCCCATGCGACATCCACCGGCCTCGGTGACATCTGCGAGACCCGAGCCATCAAGCTTGCCCTTGGCGACCATGCGCGCAAAGTCGCTGTGAGTGCGACAAAATCCACCACTGGCCACTTGCTAGGAGCAGCCGGCGGCGTGGAATTGGCTGCCAGCGCGCTCGCGATCAAAAACAGTCTCATTCCGCCAACCATCAATCTTGAAAATCCCGACCCTGAGTGCGACCTCGATTGCGTGCCGAATGTGGCGCGGGAGGCGAAGCTCAATTGCGTGATGAGCAATTCCTTTGGATTCGGCGGCCACAATGCCACGATTCTTCTCAAGGCCGTCGGCTAAGGCCTGCGGGAGATCGCGGGCAACACCAGAGCGGTTGGTTTTCGAGCCAAATGAACGAATCCGACATTGAAGTCCGCACTTATTTTGCCAGGGGAAAGAACGCGCTCGTGGTGCGGGCTGATTTCTCAGAGCTGTATGCCTCCTGGTATTTGCACCGGCTGGATTACGGCATCGATATGCCTGCGGAGGTCGAAGACTTCGGGCGCGACGCACTCGCTGCTGTGACGCTTCACTGCGCGAGCCGTCCTTGGAGAGAGGCCTGTGCGTGGACGATTAAATTTCCAACCCCGCGAGCGAATATTTTTGCAGCGGGCGACAACAATAATGGAACGGTCGTGGCGCGAGTGGTCACGGAGGACGCCGCGCCCATCGAGAAGGGGATGTTTTACTCGGATGTCGTGGAGGATTTGAAGCCACCACGGCGGAGTGCGGTGGATTTCGAGGCTGGTTCGGTTTTTGAAGCGGTGGAGATTTTTTACGAACGGAGCGAGCAGCGTCCCGTAAGGTTTTTCCGGCATGATGAGGAAGATATCGTGATGGTCGCCGCGCAACCGGATTGCGATCTGGAGTGGCTGCAGGGCCTCACGACGGAGGGTGTCCGCACATTGGATCAGAGTGTCGAGTTATCGCTCCTTGAGAAACGGCAGTTCACATTTTCCTGCGGCTGCAATCAGGAGCGGTTGTTGGATTTTATTGCGCCTGTTTTCCGGCGCGAGGCGGACGGGCTTTTTGGCAGCGACGCCTCACTCAAGGTCACCTGTCCGCGATGCGGTGCGCAGCATGTCCTGACACGCGAAGCCTTGGAGGCGCGCTGCACGCAGGATACGGACAACTCCAAACCAGACACTCTATGACATCCACCGCTTCCACCCTTTCGCCGGAGCAAAAAATCGGAGGCATCCTTACGCCTCTGAGTGCCATTCGGGGGTCGAATGATATCGGCATCGGTGACACGGAAACTCTCGTCGAGCTCGCGGCATGGGCTTCAGAAAAAGGTTTCCGGCTGATTCAGATTCTGCCCGTCAACGAAACGGGGTCCGACCACAGTCCCTACAATATCATCAGTTCGATCGCCTATGAGCCTGTCACGCTGTCCGTGAGCCCGCAGTGGCTGCCGGATATCACGGAGAAGGACTTTGTGCGTGTTACAGAAAAACACGATGTCGCCGCGCTGCGCGAATGTCCTGTCCGCTACGGCGCCGTGAAGGAGCTCAAGCGGGAACTGCTCGCGCTGGGGCACAAAAACTTCCGGAGTGCGAAGGGAAGCCGGGCGCGCCGCGCAGAGCTCGAGGCCTTCCAAGATGCCGAAAACGAGTGGCTCGAACCCTATGCGCTCTTTCGCGCTTTGATCGCTTGGAACAACAACGATGAAGTGACCAGTAACTGGCCTGAAGATCACCGCAGCCCAGAGGCCGCTCGCGAGTGGTTGGCCGCATTGGATGAGAAACCTGCGGAGCTTTTTCACGAGCAGGTTGATTTTTTCAGCTATGTCCAATGGATCGCTCATTCGCAATGGCGTGCCGTGCGCGCGGAATTCGACAAGCTTGGCATCGCCCTGATGGGTGACATTCCAGTCGGCGTGAGTCTCTACAGCGCGGATGTGTGGGCGGAGCCCGAGATTTTCGACATCCAGCGCTCGAGCGGCGCCCCGCCGGAGAAGGTTTTCAAGAGCGACCCCTTCACGGAGAAGTGGGGGCAGAATTGGGGTTTCCCTCTCTACAACTGGCAGGCGATGGCGAGGAATAATTTTGCATGGTGGCGCCGGCGACTTGAAGTGACGCGTTCGGTTTTTCACCTTCTGCGCGTGGACCATGCACTCGGTTTTTTTCGCATCTACAGCTTCCCTTGGCGTCCCCAAGACAATGCGCGATTCCTCGACCTCACGCCCGAGCAGGCGCAGGAAATCACGGGCGGCCTGCTGCCAGGCTTTGTGCCATTCGATGACAGCACGCCGGAGAACCGTGAATACAACCGCAGGCAGGGGGAGATGCTCTTCCGCATGATTCTTGAGGAGACTGGACCGCATCGTCTCATCGCCGAGGATTTAGGCGAACTCTCACCTTACGTGAGGCCGACATTGGAGTCGCTCAACATCCCTGGTTTTAAAATCCCGCAGTGGGAGCGCGGGGCAAATGGCGCGATGATTTCCGGCGCCGATTATGCCCGCTTGAGCCTCGCCACATTTGCCACGCACGATCACCCGCCGGTGAGGCAATTTTGGGAGGATTGGAATGAGATGGCGAAGAATCCAGAAACGCGCGACCGGGTTGTAGTCGAGATGCGCGAGTTGCTCGATTTCTGCGGCCGTGCAGATATCGAAGTTCCATGCGCTTTCACGTCGGAAATTCATGATGCACTCATCAAGGGTCTCTTCGCCTGCAATTCCTGGCTTGCTGTTCATCAGATCACAGACATTTTTGCACTGCGCGAGCGCTTCAATGTGCCGGGTGCCGTTGACGACACGAACTGGACCTGCCGCGTGCCGGGCTGCATCAAGGATTGGGCAAAACTTTTCAAAAACGAAATCCAAACGACATCGGCCGCCTTACAAGCGACTGGGCGCATCTGAAGGGTGCGTGTTGCACCGCAGGCCAAAAACATCCACAATGAGAGCATGAGCACTGCCACAGACGCCGCCCTGCCCGACGCCGGAGGCCATTTCGGCCAATACGGCGGGATGTTTGTCCCCGAGACGCTGATGACCGCCCTGCGCGAATTGGAAAACGAATACCATGCCGCGCGGAAGGATCCGGAATTTCGAAAAGAACTCTCCGTGTTGCTGGGTGATTTTTGTGGTCGTCCTACGCCGCTCTACTTGGCGGAACGGCTCACGCAGAAGCTCGGTGGGGCAAAAATCTACCTCAAGCGCGAGGATTTGCTGCACACCGGCGCCCACAAGATCAACAACGCCATTGGCCAGATCTTGCTCGCCCGCCGCATGGGCAAAACCCGCATCATCGCGGAGACCGGTGCTGGTCAGCATGGCGTCGCCACGGCAACTGCTGCCGCGCGATTTGGATTCGAGTGCACGATTTACATGGGCGCGGTGGACATGGAGCGCCAGGCCCTCAATGTCGCCCGCATGCGTTTTCTCGGAGCGAAAGTCGTCGGCGTCACCGCAGGCCAGGCCACGCTCAAGGAGGCGATCAACGAAGCCATGCGGGACTGGGTTACCAATGTCCGCAACACCCACTACATCTTGGGCAGCGCGCTTGGCTCGCACCCGTATCCCATGATCGTCCGGGATTTTCACCGCGTTATCGGTGACGAAACCCGCCGCCAAATCCTCCAGCGCGAGGAACGCCTGCCAGACCTTCTCATCGCCTGCGTGGGAGGCGGCAGCAATGCAATCGGGCTCTTTTATCCGTTTCTTCAAGATGAATCCGTGAAGCTCACCGGCGTCGAAGCCGGCGGCGACGGCATCGTGCGCGGACGTCACGCCGCACGATTCCAAGGCGGGAAACTGGGAGTTCTCCAAGGCACAAAAACCTGGCTCCTCGCCGACGCGGACGGCCAGATCGAGCTCACCCACTCCGTTTCCGCCGGCCTCGACTACGCCGCCATCGGGCCCGAGCACAGTTACTACCGCGACTCTGGTCGCATCGACTACGACTTCGCCACCGACGACGAAGCCCTCGCCGCCTTCCGTGCTCTTTCCGAAATCGAAGGTATCATCCCCGCACTCGAGACGGCCCATGCCATCGCCCATATCATCAAAGTCGCTCCAACGATGGCCAAAGACTCCATCCTCATCGCCAACCTCAGTGGCCGGGGCGACAAGGATGTGAGCCAGGCGGCAGAGATTTTGTTGGCGTGATGAGACGCCCTCGCGCAGATCACCGCGCGTTGAAAGTCGCTTTCCTCTTTATTGGGATGCCTGTGGGGGGAGCGGAGGATTTTGCTCTTGGAGTTTATCCCCATCTCGCTCCCAAGGTGGACGCCCGTTTTGTATGCCTCCGTGAATTGGGCATGCTCGGCGAGGAGGCATTGGCAGCGGGTTGGCCGGTTGAATTGATGCCGCTTTTTCCCAAGAAACGCATCAGCCCGCTGGCGGTATGGAAGTTTTCCCGTTGGCTTAAGCGCGAGGAGATCGATGTGGTTCACTCACAGACATACCATGCTCATCTTTTTGGAGTCGCAGCCGGCCGCTTAGCGGGAGTTCCCGCGATCGTGCACCAGCAAAAAACGCTCGGAGAGATGCCGCTTCGCAAGAGGGTTTTGTTCCAGCTCTGTTTGAGAGGAGCCAAAAAAATCCTCACACTTTCTGCGCAGACGCGTGCGGAAATCAGTTCACGATTTTCGATCCCCTCAAGTGTGGTTGAAGTGGTGCCAAATGCGATTGATGACGGTCTTTTCCGCCCCGTCGACGACAAGCGTGTTATTAGAAAAAATCTCGGCCTCCCCGAGGATGAGATTCTCTTTGGGACGGTTGCCTCTCTGCATCCCGTGAAAAATCACAAGGCTACTATTGAAGCACTGGCCATCTTGAGTCGCCGAGGCCTGAGGCCTAAAGCCGTTTTTGTGGGTGATGGCGTGGCGCGTAAAGAACTTGAAAATTTTGCGCTGGAGCAAGGGGTCGGGGAGCAGATTGTTTTTGCCGGACGGCAGCGACCAGCGGTCCCGTGGTTTCAGGCCTTGGATTTCTTTGTGCTGCCTTCGTTTTGGGAAGGCCAGGCGCTCGCGCTGTTGCAAGCGATTTCCTGTCGATTGCCAGTTATCGTGAGTCGGATCGAAGGAAACACAGCGGTCCTTGGTGAAAATCATGCAGGCTATTTTGAGCCGAATGATTCGGCCAAACTTGCGGAACTCATCGCATCCGCAACCACGGATGCAGCCAGTCGAGAGGCCCTCCTGGCAAGGAACACCGCCATTCCGACATGTCGCGATGCGGCTCGGCAGTTGAAACGCATCTATAGTGAAATCGCATGAAGATCGCGATTTTTACGCCAACATTTCTGCCGAAGTGCTCGGGTGCGGAAATTTTTCATCATAATCTTGCGAGTCAACTTGTCGCGATCGGGCACGAGCCGGTCATTGTCCTTCCGCGCTCGCTT
>Ga0209598_10001317_pt1 | contig 20276 bp, 15 predicted proteins | sample M_140807_EF_Meta_FD_187317 | JGI IMG/M metagenome (GOLD analysis project Ga0209598, IMG submission 187317) | Freshwater microbial communities from Lake Montjoie, Canada to study carbon cycling - M_140807_EF_MetaG (SPAdes) (version 2) | ecosystem: Environmental > Aquatic > Freshwater > Lake...
GGCCGATGGGCGCACCGACTTGCTGGCTGACTTTGTCTCGCAGCGCACCCGCCGCAAGTTCAAGGCCTTTTTGGTGCGGGATCCCGCCGGCAAGATCGGGTTTGAGTTTGCGCCCCGTCCTGAACGTCCTGGAAGGCCCGCTGCCGCCCCACGCAGCACCGCGCCGACTGACGAGAAGCCGGCCTTAAAACCCGCTAAGAAGCCAGCAAAGTCGATGACGACCAAGGCAGCGACTGTCAAGACGCCGGCGAAAGCGGTAACCAAAAAAAAGGCGCCGGCAAAATCGCCTCCGCCTAAAGGATGAGTGCGCCAAAAATGGCGCAGAACTCATGATTTAAGCTTGGGGTTTTCATCAATCCGTAGCACAATTCGGATCGATGGACCTGTCCCGATCCGATGCGGATTTTTCGCCTGCAGACGCCTCCAGCGCGCCACCCGCGACTGTCCCCGCGAACCTTGTCCTCGAATTCGATTGGGTGTTCGGTTATGGCTCCCTAATCTGGGACCCTGGCTTTAACCACACCGAAACCAGCCTCGCGCGGGTCCATGGCTGGCATCGCGCGTTTTGCATTCACTCAACACTTTATCGGGGAACGATCGATGCCCCGGGCATTGTGTTGGGACTGGATCGCGGTGGTTGTGTCGATGGCGTCGTCTTCCGATTAGACCCCGCCACCCGTCGGACGGCCATCGATTACCTTTATGCCCGCGAAATGCCCAACCGGGTCTACCAGGCCCGCGTAGTCGAAGCCCGGCTGACCGACGGTCGAGTCGCACGCGCGCTCACCTTCGTGGCTGATCGACACAATGCCTCCTATGTCCGACTGACCGAAGATGAAGTGGTCCGTCGCCTCTTATGTTGCTGCGGTGAACGCGGGCCCAACCGGGACTATGCCATCAATACCTGGGAAGCACTGACCCGGCTTGGGGTTCATGACGATGGTTTGGGATCACTCGTGGCACGGCTCAAACGCCACGACGCACTGGATCAGACCGGATTAGACGTAACGCACCCCGGCGGGTAAGCCGCGCGCGCGATTGCGGCGCCGGGTGACGACTTGGTCATCTAGGAGTTCGGCCCGAATCGTTTCACTCTTGTGGGCGTAAAACCCGATCCGGAACTCCAGGCTCTCGCGCGCTTGCGCCACGCGCGCATCAAGTTCTTGAAGAGATTCTTCGGCACGACGATGAATCAACTCGATCTGCCGCGAACGTTCCGCTTGGATCAGTTCGATCTCGCGCTCAGACGCCTCAATCGTACGGGCAAACAGGCCGAGTTGAAGGCCTTGCCAGGGGCGTTGAACGCACTGTCGCCAACACCGCCAGAGCAGGCTCGACGTAAAACCCGGCATCGCAATCTCCTCGCTGAGCGCAATATTTCAACCGGAAATCCGTCGAGCCACTGTGCGAAGTTTTGCTAAAACGGCGCTATGCCTGCCAAAAAGCCAATCGCTGCGCGATCGGCAAGGATTCCCAATCGGCCAGACTGAGCCAGTATCCACGCGTGCGCAGATCCGCTTCGAACGCCTCATGGTCAGGATAGATACCGGCCCAGATCAGCGCCTCCCCATCATTGGCAAGGGCCAACGCTGCGTCACAGGTCGCGACGCGCAAGGCCAATAAGCCACAACGCAAATGGCCCGCTACCAATTCTTCATCCGGTTTGGCGAGCAACACCTCGGCCACGCAAGCGGTCATAAATTGCAGGCGTAATGCCGGATCCTGGGCCTGTTCTTGAGCTTCTTCCTGAGCCTCTGGGTGCGCAAGCGCAAGCGCCTCGATCAGGCGGTCATCGTTAAACAGCGGCATGAGTGCGGTGGGCAATACCGCCACAAAACCGTGGGATAACACCTGAGGCACGACGTCGAGATGCTGGTCCTCAAGAAAACCCGTGATCTCCTCAAGAATCGGCCCTTCCGTGATCGCCCGTCCTTCGAGTAACTCGTCTTCGAGGGTATCCAGACTCCGGCGCAAGGGCGCCGGCAAACCCATCATCGTGGCGCGCGTGGGGCCGGCCGGGTCCCCCTGCCCGCTACTGAAGAAGGGTTAGGACCTGAACGCGGGCCAGCTCGCGAACCCCCTGGCGGGCGCCGCGGGGGCAATGGCGGACGGTCGTCGCGCAGTTCGGCCGCGGCGGCTGCCCCAGTGGGCGCCACGAACCCGTCGACCTTGACCGCCCGTTCAATCCGCTTGCCAATAAGACGCTCGATCCCCACCAACAATTTGAGCTCTTCTGGCTCCACCAGCGAGACCGCTGCGCCCGGTCGGCCGGCGCGCCCCGTGCGTCCGATCCGGTGGACATAATCCTCGGGGACATTGGGCAGCTCGAAATTCACCACCTGCGGCAGTTGGTCAATATCAAGGCCTCGGGCAGCGATATCGGTCGCCACCAGTACCGGAACCGAACCCTCTTTGAAGCCCGCCAGTGCCCGGGTGCGCGCCGTTTGACTCTTATTGCCATGGATTGCCATGGCCGCAATCCCATCGCGCTCCAGACGCTCAGCCAATCGGTTGGCGCCGTGCTTGGTGCGGGTGAATACGAGCACCTGTTTCCATTGTTGAGTGCGGATCAAATGCGACAGCAAGCCTGCCTTGGCCGCCCGATCGATCAGATAAACGCTTTGATCGACGAGTTCGGTGGTGGTGTTGCGTGGCGTCACGGACACTTCGCGGGGCGCATTCAACAGGCCATGCGCGAGCGTTCGGATCTCCTGAGAGAAAGTGGCCGAAAACAACAAATTCTGCCGCTTGGCGGGTAGCAAGGTTAGAACCCTGCGGATGTCCCGGATAAATCCCATGTCGAGCATTCGGTCGGCTTCGTCGAGCACAAAAATCTCGACACCCGACAAATCGAGGGTGCGCTGACCGACGTGATCGAGCAGTCGGCCCGGGGTCGCGACCAGAATATCAACGCGGCGGCGCAATGCATCGACCTGCGGCTGCATCCCAACGCCGCCAAACATGACCATCGAGCGCATTGCCAGATACTTGCCGTAGGTGCGAACCGACTCTTCGACCTGCGCCGCCAGCTCGCGAGTAGGGGTCAGAATCAGGCAACGCGGGCGACCTGAAGGCTGCGCTGCGGCAGGAGAGGGGGTGGGGGTGCTGGAGGGGGTGGAGGAGGTGCAAAGGCGTTGCAAAATGGGCAAGGTAAAACCCGCCGTCTTACCGGTCCCGGTTTGGGCCGCGGCCAGCAGGTCAACGCCTGCGAGCACCGGCGGGATAGCCTGCGCCTGAATCGGAGTCGGTTGGGTGTAGCCCGCATCCGCAATGGCACGCAACAATTCTGGGGCGAGCCCAAGGGCCGCAAAATCTGTGATCTGAGACAAAAAGAAAAGCTCCTCCCGGAACCCACGGGCAACTCGATCGGAGTGCGCGGGTGACGGTGGTGGTGGCGGGGGCGGCGAATGCAATCTCGTCTTCGTCGCTCGCACTGGAAACGGCGCCCCGGTTGGGATGCCGGCAACAGGCGCCTGCTTGGTCTCGAGGACCACAGTGGCCGCAGGGACCGAACCGAACACAGGCATGTGCAGGGCTAAGTATAGCGAGCCTTGCGGTTGGAGCGATGAACTTCAATCTGTGCGGTGTGCGCTTGACCCAATCCGAGCATGGACGAGGATGGGACCTGTACCGATCGTCGGGCGCAATGTTCCTTCGAAGCGGCGGTGACATCGACCAATCTGCCTAAGGCGCACGATGGGTATCGCAGGTGCCCAAGCCACCGTGTCGGTGGTGTGTGTCCCAACCCGAGGACTTCCATGACTGCAACCTTGTTCGACGCCTTCCGAACCCAGTTTGAATCGCGCCGCCGCGAATCGATTGCCATCGAAGAATGGTTCCAGCTCTGCCGCGAGGACCCGCTGACCTATGCGTCGCCCGCCGAGCGGATGGTGGCCGCGATTGGCGAGCCACTGACAGTGGATACCCGCGTCGACCCTCGCATGCTGCGGCTGTTTGGCAATCGCACGCTGCGCCGTTACGCGGCCTTTCATGACTTTTTTGGCATGGAAGACGCCATCGAACAGATTGTTTCCTTTTTTCGCCATGCCGCGATGGGCATGGAAGAGTCGAAACAGGTGCTCTACCTGCTGGGTCCGGTGGGCAGCGCAAAGTCCTCGCTGGCAGAGCGCCTCAAGACCTTGATGGAGCGTTATCCGATTCATGTCCTGCAGGCCGAGGACGGAACGCTGTCACCGGTCAACGAGTCACCGCTGGGCTTATTCGCGGGAACCGATCTCGCCATCCAGCTCGGGACCGAATTTGGCATTGCCCCGCGCTATTTGCAGGGGATTGCCAGTCCCTGGGCGACCAAGCGACTGGAAGAGTATGAGGGCGATCTGACCCGATTTCGAGTGGCCAGGCTATGGCCAAGCCAGCTCGAGCAACGCGCGATCGCCAAGGTCGAGCCGGGGGATGAAAACAATCAGGACATTTCCACGCTCGTCGGCAAGGTCGACATCCGTAAGCTCGATCGATTCAGTCAGGACGACCCGGATGCCTACAGTTACTCGGGCGGCCTGTGTCTGGCCAATCAGGGCTTGCTGGAGTTTGTGGAGATGTTCAAGGCGCCCCTCAAGGTCTTGAACCCGCTACTGACCGCGACCCAGGAGAAAAACTTCAAAGGCACGGAAGGCTTTGCGGCAATGCCTTTTCAGGGCGTAATCCTGGCCCACTCGAATGAATCCGAATGGCTCAGCTTTCGGAACAACAAGACCAACGAGGCCTTTCTGGATCGGGTCTACATCGTCAAGGTGCCCTATTGCTTGCGCATCGATGAAGAGGTCTCGATTTACCGCAAGATGCTGGCCAATTCGGCGCTCAAAGATGCGCCCTGCGCACCGCGCACGCTCGATATCCTGGCCCAATTCACCGTCGTCAGTCGGTTGATCGTTCCAGAGAATTCTTCTCTGTACGTCAAGATGCGGGTCTATAACGGGGAAAACCTCAAAGACACCGATCCAAGCGCCAAAACGGTGGCTGAGTACCGCGAATCCGCTGGTAATCAGGAGGGTATGAACGGCATCTCAACGCGCTGGGCATTCAAGGTCATCAGCTCGGTTTTTGACCGGGACCCCGGCGAAACCGCTGCCGACCCGGTCTCCTTGATGCTCGCGCTCGAGGAGCGAATCGGCCGCGAAGATTGGTCAGAAGACGCGAAAAAAACCGCGCTCGCGCACCTTAAGGGTTGGCTGGTGCCGCGATACCTCGAATTCGCCCAGAAAGAAATCCAGACCTCGTACCTTGAGAGTTATGCCGACTACGGGCAGGCGCTATTTGACCGCTACGTTCTCTTCGCTGACCACTGGATTCAGGACGAGCCCTTTGTCGATCCGAGCACCGGAGTCGCATTCGATCGGGCGGCACTCAACGTGGAATTGGAAAAAATTGAAAAGCCGGCCGGAATCAGCAATCCGCGGGATTTCCGCCACGAGGTCGTCAATTTTGTCCTCCGAGCCCGCGCTCGCATCGGCGGTCAGGCCCCGGCCTGGACGACTTACGAGAAGCTGCGCGAAGTGATCGAAAAACGGATGTTCGCAGCGACCGACGACATCCTGCCCGTCGTGAGCTTTGCCTCCAAGGGTAACCAGTCGGATGAGGAAAAACATCGCGCATTTGTCGAGCGGATGGGTGCGCGGGGCTATACACCCCGACAAATTCGGCGGCTCGTGGAATGGTGGATGCTTGCGCGAAAGAACTAACCCACCCTGGGCACAAGGAATCCCATGAGTACGCTCATCGATGCCCGCCAGCGGGGCCGCGACAAATCCGCCGACAATCGCGCGCGATTTCTTCGCCGATTTAAGGGGTTGTTACGCACCAAAGTCGCCGATCTGGCCAAACAGCGCTCGATTCGAGATTCAACCCAGGGCGCGGATATCGAGCTCTCACCCAACGATATCTCCGAGCCCCGGTTTCGTCACCGCAACGGCAGTGGCGCTGAGTCGCGTATTTTGCCCGGTAACGATCGTTTCACCCGGGGCCAAAAGATCCCCCGAAAACCGCCCACCGAGGGTCAGGGCCAAGGGGGACACGAACCCGGCGAGGGCGACTCGGAGGACGTGTTTCGGTTCGCCCTGACCCGCGATGAATACTTGGCCATTCTGTTCGATGACCTCGAACTGCCCCGCCTCCTGCGAACTCAGCAAGCGGATATGACCGAAACGCGAATGCGTCGGGCAGGATATACCCGCCAGGGGGTCCCGGGGACGCTTGCCGTACCTCGCACCATGAAGACCTCATTGGCGCGACGGATTGCACTTGGGGGCTCCTTACGGGAGCAACTCCGGGTGGCGCGGGTCCGACTCGAGACGCTCGAGCAGGCACCTTTGCCCGAACAAGCACCCGACGAGGCACTGGCGCTTCGAGCCCACCTTGAGGCCCTGGAAAACCGACTCCGAACCGTGCCGTTTCTGGATGAACTCGATCTCCGGTACCGGGCCAGTGTGCCGTTTCAACTCCCCAGGACCGCCGCCGTCATGATTTGCCTGATGGATGTTTCCTCTTCCATGGATGAAGATCTAAAAGATATTGCAAAACGATTTTTTCTATTACTTTATTTGTTTTTAGAACGAAAATACGATCGGATTGAACTGGTGTTTGTGCGCCACACCGATGATGCTGAAGAATGTGACGAACGGGAGTTCTTCCATGGCACCAAATCGGGTGGCACACGGGTCCTGGCGGGGCTTCAAAAGGTGTCCGAAATCGCCACCCGCTACGCACCGGCCCAATGGAACCTTTATCTCGCCCAAGCCAGCGACGGCGATGCCTTTGGCGATGATGGCGCGCGCTCGGCCCAGTTTCTGAGTGAGCACCTGCGCGAACGCCTGCGCTTTGCGGTTTACCTTGGTGTTGGCAACGAAGAAAACAGCACCTTAGCGCGCAACTATCGCGGTGTGATGGACGGGCCGAATTTCAGCATGGCTCATGCAGCGACCCGTGACCAGGTCTATCCGGCCTTCAGAGCATTGTTTTTGCCATGCTGACAGGATCGGAATGGGTTTTCTCCGACCTTGAGCGCGCCTACGACTACTGTGCCGAGCATTTCGAGCGCATCTTCGGACTTCCGCTTTACGAAAATCAACTCGAGGTGATCTGCGCGGAGCAAATGCTCGATGCGGTCGCCGCCATCGGTCTGCCCGTGCACTATGGGCACTGGAGCTTCGGTAAGTCGTTTCTGGGGTCGCAGCGTAACTATTTGGCCGGCCGTTCGCCCCTGGCCTACGAAATCGTTCTCAACACCCGGCCCGCGATCGCTTACCTGATGGAAACCAATACGCTAGCGATGCAGGTGTTGGTGATCGCTCATGCTTGTTTTGGTCACAATGCTGTTTTCGCTAATAATTATTTATTTAAGGAGCGGTCGCACGCGGATGCCATTCTCGATTACTGCGTCTTTGCCCGCGACTACGTGCGCCGATGTGAGGAGCGCTACGGGATCGATCGAGTAGAAGAGACCCTCGATGCAGCGCATGCCTTACAAGATCATGGCATTGATCGATATCAACGCCCGAGTCGGCTCGATTCCAAACGCGAACGCGAGGCTCAGTCTGAACGCATGCGGGCTGCGATGGCTGCGAACGCCCAACATGCGCTGGCCAGTCTTCGGCCAACGCCACTGATCGAGCCCACGTTGTTCGCCAAGCCTGATCGGTTTCCGGCAGAGCCTCAGGACAATCTGTTGTATTTCATCGAGAAACATTCGCCAAGTCTTGAGCCGTGGCAACGCGAGCTCGTTCGGATCGTGCGCAAATTTGCAGAATATTTTCATCCGCAGCGACTGACCAAGGTCTTGAACGAGGGCTTCGCGTCCTTTACCCATTACACCTTGTTGCATGCGCTGCACGAAGCGGGACAACTGTCGGACTCCAACTTCCTGGAGACCATGGAGTCGCACACGTCCGTGATCCGCCAAGCTCCCTACAGCGGACTTAATCCTTACGCGCTTGGTTTTGCTGTCTTTAGGGATTTGCGGCGGGTCTGTGAGCAGCCCGATTCGCAGGATGCGCTCCTGATGCCCGAACTGGCCGGTCGACCGCTGCGTGAGGTGGTCCGCGAAGCCGTTTCTCAATACCGAGATGATTCGTTTTTGTTGCAGTTTCTGACGCCCCGCGTCGTTCGGGATCTCAAATTATTCGCTTTTTCTGCAGCAACGGGTTCGACTGAGTGGACCGTTAATGCGGTCCAGGACCGCGAAGGATTTTCCGAAGTTCGCTCAGCGCTAGCGCAACATTACCAACTCGAGAACTCGGTTCCTGAAATCGAAGTCTTTGATTACGCACGCGCAAACACCCGTGCCTTGACCCTTCGCTACCGTCCTGTCAACGGGAGACAACTCGACACGGAGGCCGCCACGCGCGTGATGCGTCATGTGAAAAAACTCTGGAACTTTCCAATCCGAATGCTCGAAGTCGAAGAAGGATCAGGTTCCGGAAAACTCCTGCTAACGGTCTAGGGCGACGTCGACGCGCTCACGGTTTGCTGACTGTTCACTCGCTTCAGATTGATAGGCCCGAATGACCGAATCAAAATCCGCGTCGGGCCGGAATCCCAGTCCGAGGGCTCGACTCATGTCCCACGCAGCTGGCCAGCTGGCAACGATCCGCTCGACCCGTTCGTCGGGTTGCCATTCGATGCGAGCAGCGACTTCGGTGCCGGCGACACGGGTCAACGCCTGCGCCATCTCGGCCGCGGTCAGGCTCAGGCCAGGCAGATTGATCGCTCGGGCGATGCCGATCGCCGCCGAGGAGAGTTCGTGCCCATGCACAAGCGCTTCAATTGCCCGCACGGGTGATAGCAACCAAAGCCGCGTTTGAGCGGCCACCGGACACTGGGCGGCCTCCCCGGCGAGTGGCTCGCGAATCATTCCACTCGCAAACGACGAAGCGGCACCATTGGGACGCCCCGGTCGAACGCTTATCGTTGGCAATCGCAAAATCCGACCGTCAACGAATCCTTTCCGGTTGTAATCCGTCAGCAACAGTTCGGCCATTGCCTTTTGCGCGCCATAAGACGATTGCGGATTGAGTGGGGTCTGATCCGTCACCAGCACCGGGAGCGCGCCGCCGTACACCGCGACCGAGCTCGTAAAGACGACTCGCGCGTGCGCGCGCGCCTCTCGACACGCCTCGAGGAGCGCCCGGCTACCGTCGAGATTAATGGACCAGCCCAGATCAAAATCGGCTTCAGCGGTTCCGCTGACGATGGCCGAAAGATGAAAAACAGCCGTCGTTCGTTCGTCGATCAGCGACCGCATGAGCGCGCTGTCGCGAATATCACCGGTCACCGTTCGGATGCGGATGGGGGCGCTGCGGCGGTGCGGATCAATCGATGAATCCATCACCGAGTCTCGCGCAAGCGCGGCGGGCGGGTTGACGTCGAACAGGCACAGCTCTTCGATCGGCTCCGCGATGCCTGCGCTCGATTGCAAATGGCCTCGTTCTACCAGGGCCCGCGCCAAACGTTGGCCGAGAAACCCGGCCGCACCGGTAATCAAGACATTCATGGCTTCTCCGTTTGGGCGCCCAATTCGGGTAAATTCTAAAACCGTGCGGCAGGCGCCGCAGCCGCAATCCAGCCCAGGCCCGCTTCAGTGTGTCCGCGCGGTCGGTACTCACAGCCGACCCACCCCGTGTAACCCACACGATCAAGCGTGGCCAAGAGGTGGGTAATGGATAGCTCGCCAAAGTCGGGTTCATGGCGATCCGGAACCCCTGCGATCTGCACATGCCCCGTAACACCCACCTGGCGCTCAATGCGTCGCGTCAGGTCCCCATCCACTATCTGTGCGTGATAGAGGTCGAACTGCAGTCGCAGATTAGACGCACCCACCTGGGCAATCACGTCCAGTGCGTCTTGTTGATGGTTGAGCCAATAGCCCGGGATATCGCGGGGATTGATTGGCTCGATCAGGATCGTGCGGTTGGCTTGAAGGGCCTCTTCGGCTGCCCAACGCAAATTCTCAAGATAGGTCGAGCGCATGCGCTCGCGAGTACCCGCGTCGCTCCCGGAGGGGACGAGACCTGCCATCACGTGTAGCCGTGGGGTTCCCAACGCTTGCGCATAGTCGAGTGCCCTGTGAAACCCTTCGCGAAACTCGACCTCCCGCCCAGGCAAGGCGGCCAGACCGCGTTCGCCCAAGTTCCAGTCCCCTGGAGGTAGGTTGAACAAAACATTCTCGACCCCCGCGTTGGCCATCCACCGAGCGAGCTGCTCGCTCGGCCATTCATAGGGAAACAAGAACTCGACGGCGCGAAATCCGGCGCGCGCCGCCGCGTCGAATCGCTCCTCAAAGGGAACCTCGTTAAACATCATCGTCAGGTTGGCGGCAAGACGGGGCATGTTTTTCCTTAATTCAGAATGACGACTTGAGATTGAAGCGGTCCTGCAGATCCTGAATCTGCTGTGGATTAAGCGGGCGCACAGGCGAGCCCCGCAGCAGCAGCGCCAGTTTGGCTGTTTCTTCGAGCTCTTCGATCGCATAGGTCGCCGCCTCAAGGCTCTCGCCCGAAACAACAGGGCCATGATTGGCCAGTAAGACCGCGCAATGCCGACACGCTAACGCCCGGATCGCTCCCCCGAGTGCGGGATCGCCTGGCGGGTGGTAAGGAATCAAAGGCAGACGCCCGATTTTCATCACAAAATACGGGGTGAGCGCTGGCAGGCAATTGTCGGGGTCGAGCCCATCCAGGCACGAAATAGCGGCTGAATGGGTTGCATGCAGGTGCACGATCGCGCGCGCCTGGGGGCGGGCTTCATACATCGCTTGATGCAGCGACAATTCTTTTGAGGGCGGATCGCCAGCCAGGGCCTGACCCTGCGCATCGAGCAAGGCGAGGCGGGCTGGGTCCAGTTCGCCAAGGCACGCGTTGGTGGGCGTCATCAACCAACGTCCATCGGGTAATCGTGCGCTGAGATTGCCACTTGAGCCGGCCGTGAGCCCGCGCTCAAAGAGTGAGCGCCCCAGGCTCACGATGCGTTCGCGCAGTCGGGTCTCCTCGGCGGTGCGGGCGCTCAACATGGCAGCTTCGACCAGGCATTCAAAAAGAAGTCCGGGTCGCCAAAGTTGCCAGACTTGAGCGCCAGCGCGAGGGTCGGTTGGTGCGCTTGGTGCGCTTGGTGCGCTTGATTCGCTTGATCCGGTTCATCGTCTACCGCATCGAGCGTGGCCGTCCAGGGCACACCAGGGGTGATTTCAGGGCCAATCCGCAAGGCGCGCACGCCAAGCGCGCGGACCACGGCGCCGCTTGTTTCACCGCCCGCAATAATCAAGCGCCGAACACCTTGCGCGACCAGGGCTTGGGTGATTCGCGCCAGCACCCCCTCGATGGCCTCCTCGACGCTTCCCGCCGCTGCAGCGCCATGAACAGCCCCCGTCTCGCGGCTCGCTCGCAAATCCCGGGCAGCCCGGGCAGCGCGGACCTCCTCAGCGGATGCGGTCGAATAAACCAGGATCGGAGCATCGCCGAGTTTCGACCCCTGTTGCGACCCCTGTTGCAACCCCAGTTGCGTGCTTGCCCATTGAATCACCTCCAAAACAAGTGCATCCGGGTCGCGGTAAGCCTGCTCGGGATCGATGCGCCACGAGGGATGATGCGCCCGCATCCGCTCGACCTGCGCCTGGGTGGCGATCGAGCAGCTTCCCGCAATCACCAAGGCAGGGCCCCGGATCAATGGAAAATTCACTGGGAAATTCGCCGAAAAATCGCCGCTCTGTTGATCGATCTGATCGCCGCTTTCATCGCCTATCCCAGGTCGATCCCTCAAGGGGGGATCCAACCCGTCCGGAACACTTCCCGCCGCACGGAGTTGCGCTACCAACCCAATCGCCAACCCTGACCCCGCTACCGTGAGCGGCCAATCGCGACAACCCAGGCCCAGGGTCAGCAAGTCCGTGTCCGAGATTGCATCCGCAATCACCAATCCGCCGCCTTGTTCTTGTAGTACCGCCAACGCCTGCGCCACCGCCGCAGGGCCTTGGGCCACCACCGGCCAGGCGAGAAGTGCGACGCGCCTGCGCGATTGCGCCTGCAATACGCGGACCAGATTAGCGTCGGTCATCGGGGTGAGCGGATGCTCGCGCATGCCCGTCTCCGAGAGGAGCGCATCGCCAACAAAGAGGTGGCCCCGATAGACGGTACGGGCATTCGCGGGAAAGGCTGGGCAAACCAGGGCAAGCTCCGTCCCCAAGTCGTCCATCAAGGCCTCGGCAATCGGTCCAATATTGCCCGCAGGCGTTGAATCAAACGTGGAACAGACTTTCGAGACGAATCGTGTGCAACCCTGCGCTTGCAACCACGCAAGCGCCGCGCGCGAATCCGCAACGGCCTGAGCAACGGGAGCGGTTCGGGTTTTGAGTGCCACGACCACGGCATCGACTTCATGGGTCCACGATGCCAGCCCCTGGGCTTGGGGTACACCGATCACCTGTACCGTGCGCAGGCCCTGCTTAACGAGCATTCCAGCCAGATCGGTTGCGCCCGTAAAATCATCCGCGATGGCTCCGAGAATGACGCCCACCGAGTTCTCCTTTCGCTTCTTTATGCAGCAAACTGTAACTCAGCCAGGCGGGCGTATAAACCATTGAGGGCGATCAGTTCGAGGTGGGTTCCGACCTCCACCACACGCCCCTGATCGAGAACGATGATCCGGTCCGCACGTTGTACCGTCGCCAATCGATGTGCGATGACAAGGGTCGTGCGTCCTTGCATCGCCGCTTCAAGGGCATTTTGTACCGCACGTTCATTTTCGGCATCCAAACTGCTGGTGGCCTCGTCGAGCAGTAAAAGCGGCGCGTTGCGAATGATCGCGCGGGCAATGGCAATTCGCTGACGCTGCCCGCCCGAAAGGCGCACACCGCGTTCGCCAAGGGGCGTCGCATAGCCTTGCGGTAAAAGCGCAATAAATTCATGCGCCTGTGCCGCACGAGCGGCTGCTTCGACTTCAGCATCCGTAGCGTCGGGGCGCCCATAGCGGATGTTGTCGCTGGCGTTCGCGGAAAAAATGACGGGTTCCTGAGGGACCAACGCCATGCAAGCGCGAAGTGTTTCCAGCCCGAGATCCTGGGTGGCAACCCCGTCGAGTCGAATCACGCCGGTCGATGGATCATAAAAACGCAACAAGAGCTTGAGCACGGTCGATTTTCCGGCCCCGGATGGGCCCACCAACGCAACCGTTTCGCCGCGCTCCAGGCGCAATGACACGGACTGCATCGCTGGCGTCGCCGGCCGCGAGGGATAGCAAAACGACACCGCATCAAACTCCACGGTCAGACCGCCCGCCGAAACGTTTATCAAAGCTCCCGTCGTTGCGCCCGCGGGGTTCAGCGGCAATTGCGCAGGTCGCACGGGCGAGACAATGCTCGGGCGGGTTTGCAACCACTCAATGAGCCGCTCGATCGCGCCAGCGGCCCGCAAGAGCTCGCCCCAAACTTCAGCGAGCACCGCGGCACTTGAGGCGACCATCGCAATCAAGATCACCGATTGGCCCAGCGTTCCCGCGCCGAGCTCGCCGCGCAGGACCGCCTGCGTCCCCAGATACAGGCCGCCGACCAGTGCTGCGAAAATCGCTACGATGACAAACGCCGTCAAGGCCGCGCGAACCTGCGTTCGACGGATAGCCGTCGCAAAAGCCCGCTGCGTGGCCTGGGCAAATCGGTCTGCTTCGCGGGACTCTTGGCCAAACGCCTGCACGATCGCAATCGCGCCAAGCGTCTCACCGGCCATCGCCGACGCATCCGCTACCCGATCCTGACTCGCCCTCGACAACCGCCGTACTCGCCGGCCAACGAGAATCGCAGGCAATACGACACCGCCAATTGCACCCAAAACCGACAGCGAGATCAGCGGACTGGCAAGAATGAGCATGACCATTCCACCCACGAAGAGAACGGCGTTTCGCAGGCCCATGGACAGGCTAGAACCCACCACGCTTTGAACAAGAGTTGTATCGGCAACCAGACGCGAGAGCACGTCACCCGTGGGAAGTGATTCAAAGAACAGGGCATCCTGACGCAACAAATGTGCGTAGACCGCGTCGCGAAGATCGGCCGTCACGCGCTCACCCAGCCACGACACCATATAAAATCGCGCTGAAGTTAAGAGTCCGGTTGCGATACTGATGCCCATTAGCCATCCGAATCGTTCGCGCAGAATCGTGGGCCGATCGGCCGGTAGTGCAGCCAGTGCGGTATCCACCAATTCCCGCAGCGCCAGCGGGATGGCTAGGGTGCATACCGCCGCCAACCCCAAAAAAAGCAGTGCCAGCGCAACCGCCCCCCAGTAAGGCCGAACAAAGGGCAAGAGCGCCCGGAGCGCGTCGGGGAGAGCCTTTTTGTTAGACATCAGGGCGCGGGGTTCGGCATCCGCTGATGGATCGATTCAATACCTGCAATAACTTCGGGTGGCAATTCCAGCCCAATGCTGGCGATGTTCGCTTCGAGCTGCTCGAGTGAAGTAGCCCCAATGATGTTCGACGTCAGAAACGGCCGGGAATTTACGTACGCCAGCGCACCTTGTGCGGGATCGATCCCATGACGGCGAAACAGGTCCACGTATTCACCCACGGCGGCCTGTGTCGATGGGGTGTTGTAGCGAGTGAATCGCTCAAAGAGCGTAATGCGTGCCCCCGCTGGACGTGCTCCATTGAGATATTTCCCGCTCAACCATCCGAACGCGAGGGGTGAGTAGGCGAGCAGTCCGACCCCATCACGCAAAGCAAATTCGGCAAGTCCAATCTCAAAAATCCGGTTAACCAGGCTGTACGGATTCTGAATCGAGACGATCCGCGGCAAGGTGGCGTGCGCGTCATGCGAGGCCGCTTGCAAAAAGCGCGCGACACCCCACGGGGTTTCATTGGATACGCCAATTTGCCGAATTTTACCGGCCCGGACCAATTGGCCGAGCGCTTCCAGCGTTTCTTCGATCGCAACGGTCTCTTCACCCTCCACATGCTCGTATCCCATCTGGCCAAAACAATTGGTGCTGCGGTCAGGCCAGTGCAGTTGGTACAAATCAATGTAATCCGTTTGCAGACGTCGCAAACTGTCATTGACGGCTTCGGTAAGGTTGGTCGCATTGAAAGCAAGGCGGCCATCGCGAATATGCGACGGCCGCGTGGGTGTACGACTCGGACCCGCAGCTTTGGTTGCCAACACGATTTGATCGCGTCGTGAGGGCTGCCGGGCCAGCCACGTTCCGATAACCGTTTCCGTGCGACCCGCCGTGTCGGGCTTGGGCGGGACCGGATACATTTCTGCAGTGTCGATCAGGTTTACACCGGCTGCCAATGCGGCATCGAGTTGCTGATGGGCTTCTTCTTCGGTGTTTTGCTGGCCCCAGGTCATGGTGCCTAACGCAATCTGGCTAACCATTGGGCCATTCGGTCCGAGTGCGCGGAATTTCATCGAGTTTCTCCCTGGATGCGGCTGGCAGGATACAGGGTCGAGTCGCCCGGCAACTTTCCCTGCGGTTCTAAGGGGTGGGCGATCATGCGTAAAACTCTTGGTGGCGATTCGCCGACATGAAGGGCGTATTTTTTTGCACGCAATTCGAGATCAGCCTCGGTTAGGCGCTCATGCTGGCGCAAGTGCCCGACCCAGGATTCATCCAGAAACCATTCAACAAATCGTTCGGGTTCGGCCGAGTCTCTAAATAACTCCCAGGATAAAGCGCCGTTACGCAACCGATGACGCCGACTGTCGACCATCAAGGCGACAAACGCGTCGATCTTCGAGGGCTCGACGATATATTCAATCGTCACCATCACCGGACCCCGGCTCATGTCCATCGAGCTATCCGCTTCCGGCGCATGCCAATCGCGCGCAGGTTGAAGATCTGCCGGCCGGTGATCATTTAACGCGAAACGGCGAGCAACCAAAATGGCGGTCAACATACTCATCAGCGCAGCCGCAATGAGGGTGCCATGTAGTTCGGTCCGCTCTGCAACGTTGCCCCAGATCGCCGCACCCAAGGCGCTGCCGCCCATCATCGACATTTGAAAAATCGCCATTCCCCGGGCGCGAATCCAGTCAGGCAAGCCCAATTGGGCGGCCACCGTCATCGTGTTGGCCGCGCCAATCCAACCGACGCCCGCGATCAACATGGCGGGTGCAGCCACCCAAATGTTGGGCGCAATCGCGACCATCAGTGCCGCAACAGCGTTGAGCAAGGAGGCGCGGATGACCAGTTGATCACGGGAGTACGTATCGCGAAAGCGTGGCAACAAAAGCACACCTACGATGGCACCCAAACCCATCAGCGCGAGTAGCAGCGTGTAGGTCGCGGCATCGCCACCGGGAAGACTGCGCGCGAGCAAGGGCAATAACGCCAATTGGGGCACTGCATTCAGAAAAAACAGGGCGGCTCGCCACATTGCTGCCTGCAGCGGGGGCGATTGACGAACGAATTGGAGGCCCACCCGAATAGCGCCAAAAAAGCGTTCCGCGGGCAGAGCGCGGATCGATACCTCTCGACGCCAGCGCAATATCGCCCAAGTCGCACCCAAAGAAAGGAGTGCGTTTAAAATAAAAACCGCCGAGGGACCCAGTGTGGCAATCAATGCGCCCGCCAGAATCGGCCCAACGATTCGGGAACCATTCATCGAAATGCCGTTGAGCGCCAAGGCTGCCGGCAACTCGCTGCGGGAGACAATCTCTGGGGTAATCGCGGCAAACACCGGCCACCGCAATGCCAGGCCAATTCCATGCAAAAAAGTTAAAACCAATAACCAGGTCGCATCGAGGGTTTCAGTATAGGAGGCCACCGCTAAGGCGATCCCCACCGCCACGACCCAAAGCTGTGTCATCGCAAACCATCGCCTGCGATCAAGAATGTCTGCAAGCGCCCCGCTGGGAACCCCGAGTAGAAATACCGGTAACGTCGATGCGGCCTGAACCAAAGCCACCAGGAGCGGTGAGGTAGTGAGGCTGGTCATTACCCAGCCTGCTGCCACGTCGTTGGCCCACATCACCGTATTGGCGACTAACCAAACCAGCCACAAACGCCGAAACACGGCGCCGGCCAATGGCTTGAGGGCCTCCGGCCAGTGCACTTGTCTGAATCTCGTATTCAGATGTCAGACAAGGATTTCCGCCTTACACATCAATATTTCTAGCGATCAGTGCATTACTTTCGATAAATGCACGCCTGGGTTCGACGTCATCGCCCATCAGGGTTGTGAAAATCTGATCGGCGCCAATAGCATCATCAATACGCACCTGAAGCAGGCGCCGAACGCTTGCATCCATGGTGGTTTCCCAAAGCTGGGACGGGTTCATCTCACCCAGGCCTTTATAGCGCTGGCGACTGACACCACGCTCGGCCTCCGACAATAACCAGCGCATCGCCTCTCTAAAATCAGCGACCGGATGACTGCGCTTATCACCAACCGTTCGATCAGCAATCGCGCGATCCGCGACCACAACCTCCCCGACCGCAACATCTGCGACCGCAACGTCCGTCGGGATTTCTTCGGTTTCTACCCGTGACCGACGCTCTCGACCCCGCCTGATTTCTGCCCCTTCGCGGATCAAGTCGACGACCAGGCGGGCACAATCGACGAGGATTTCATAGTCGCCCGACTCAACAAAATCCGCATGAATTACGCTGACTTTGACATTCCCATGAACCCGCCGCGAAATGCGCAAGTTCCATTTTTCATGGCGCTCATCAAATTGCGCCTGAACGACGGGTGCATTGATTTGGGCAACCACCGGTAAGCCTTTCGAGAGCGCTGCCTGTAAACGCTGGGCGCTGCCGATCGAGAGGCTTTCATCGCTCAGGTTCAGTTCACATCCGTCCATGATGGCGCCCAACGCTTCGGCGTCGAGAATGACCGAGAGTCGATCGACTACCGCCTGCGCCAACAGGAATTTCCGCGCCAATTCACTGAGCGCATCGCCCTGAATCGACGTTGCACCCGCTTGCGGCACGAGCTCTGCGCCTTCGAGGGCGAGCGTCAACATATGCTGATTAAGCTCGTAATCGTCCTTGAGATAACGCTCATCCCGACCGTGTTTGACTTTGTAGAGAGGTGGCTGCGCAATGTACACATGGCCACGCTCAATCAGCTCGGGCATTTGCCGATAGAAGAACGTCAGCAAGAGCGTCCGAATGTGACTGCCGTCGACATCCGCGTCAGTCATGATGATGATTCGATGGTAGCGGAGCTTATCGAGTGAATAATCCTCAGCGCCGATTCCGGTTCCCAGTGCGGTAATTAAAGTCGCGATTTCCGCGCTTGCAAGTAGCTTGTCAAAACGCGCCTTCTCGACATTCAGGATTTTGCCCTTCAGCGGTAAGATGGCTTGGAACTTACGGTCACGGCCCTGCTTCGCAGAACCGCCGGCGCTATCACCCTCGACGATGAAAAGCTCTGCGCGCGCTGGATCGCGTTCCTGACAGTCGGCCAGTTTTCCGGGCAAACCCAAACCGTCCAGCAATCCTTTGCGACGGGTCATCTCACGCGCACGCCGAGCGGCCTCTCGGGCCCGAGCAGCGTCCACGATCTTGCCGCAAATAATTTTAGCGTCAGCAGGGCGTTCTTCTAAAAACTGCTCCAGTGCCCGTCCGACCAACTCTTCGACCGGTGCCCGGACCTCGCTCGAGACGAGCTTTTCCTTGGTCTGACTCGAAAACTTGGGCTCTGGGACTTTGACGCTCAGGACACAGGCAAGGCCCTCACGCATGTCGTCACCGGTTGTCTCGACCTTCGCTTTGCGAGCGAATTCATGGTCGACGATGTATTTGTTCATCACCCGGGTCATCGCGGCACGCAAACCGGTTAGGTGAGTACCCCCATCTCGCTGAGGAATATTGTTCGTGAAACATAAAACCTGTTCACCGTACCCATCGTTCCATTGCATTGACACTTCAACCGAAATGCCTTCACGACTGGCCTCGGCATAAAAGGTAGTCGGGTGAATAATGGCCTTGTTCTTATTGATATATTCAACGAACCCCCGGACCCCGCCCGAGAACGCAAAATTTTCTTCTTTGCCGGTTCGTTGATCGAGCAATCGAATTCGAACGCCATTATTCAAAAATGACAGTTCCCGAATTCGTTTGGCTAAAACATCGTAGTGATACTCAACCAAACCGAAAATTTCAACATCGGCCAAAAAGTGAACTTCGGTTCCTTTTTTATCGCTCTGCCCAATACAGCGAATCGGTGAAACCTGGACCTCCACACCATCCGGTCCGAGTTGATTTTCAATTAGTCGATTAATGACCGCACCGCGTTCAAATTCCATTTGATGGACTTTGCCATCCCGCCGGATCGTGACTTTAAGCCATTGCGATAGCCCATTGACACACGATACACCAACCCCGTGTAATCCGCCCGAAACCTTGTAACTGTTTTGATCAAACTTACCGCCTGCGTGAAGCTCCGTCATGACGATTTCAGCCGCACTGCGCGGTGGTTCATGCCGATCATCAAACTTGACACCCGTTGGAATTCCACGCCCGTTGTCAATCACACTGATTGAATTATCGGTATGAATTGTTACCGTAATATCATCACAATGCCCAGCGAGAGCCTCATCGATGGCGTTATCGAGAACTTCGAACACCAAGTGGTGCAGACCGGTGCCGTCTGACGTATCGCCAATATACATTCCGGGCCGTTTACGAACCGCTTCCAAACCTTCGAGGATTTGAATCGATGAAGCTGAATAATCCTGTGTCATCGCGATATCTTTTCAGTAAAAAAGCAATTTAAATTCGAACCGGCATCACGACATATTGAAACCCGTCGATACCGGGAACAGTCAGAAGTGCACTGGACCCCGATTCACCAAAATGCAGAACCACCTGCTCGGATTTCAAATTGTTTAAACAATCAAGTAGGTAAGATACATTAAAGCCTACATCGAGCTCTTCATCACTGTAGTCAACTTCTAACTCATCGGTTGCTTCCTCCTGATCGGAGTTTTGGGCTTGAATTTGCAGCGCACCTGGGCTGAGTTTGAATTGAACTGCCCGAAATTTTTCGCCGGTCAAAATTGCCACCCGATTCAACGCGCGAGTAAACAAATCCCGCCCGATCGTCACGTGACGTTGATGATTTTGAGGAATGACACGCCGCCAATCTGGAAATTTACCCTCAACCAGTTTCGTGACTAATTCGATCGCCGCCTCTTTATCATCAATAAACCGAAATCTCGCCTGATTAACCGCAACTTCAATCGACACCAACTCATCCGTATCGGCTAGCAGTCGTTGGAGTTCCATGACCGCCTTGCGCGGAATGAGCACCTCACGATGTGGTTGTTCGAT
>Ga0209598_10001323_pt1 | contig 20239 bp, 16 predicted proteins | sample M_140807_EF_Meta_FD_187317 | JGI IMG/M metagenome (GOLD analysis project Ga0209598, IMG submission 187317) | Freshwater microbial communities from Lake Montjoie, Canada to study carbon cycling - M_140807_EF_MetaG (SPAdes) (version 2) | ecosystem: Environmental > Aquatic > Freshwater > Lake...
TAGAAATCAGGGTCAATATAAATACAAGCAACAATTCGCTTTATTTTTTCTGTATTTGATTTTTGGGAATTTATATTTTCAACAACATGAGATAAACGACTTTTATGATCATAGCCTGAAGCATAACTTCTATAATATCCTGCTGATGCTATTCTATATATTTCTGCTTGATTATTTAAGTAATATTTTATTTTTTTTAAAAGTTCTTCTTTAGAAGTAAAAAAATCAGCCTCTTTTCCTTCTTCGAAAAATTTCAAATGAAGATTGCTTCTTTCAGCAAGCATAAAGGTTCCGCATGCGGGTATTTCAAATGTTCTGCTGTCTTGTTGATCTCTATTTGCTTTACGTAAAAAATGTAAAGCGATGTTCATTCCATTTATCCTTTTGATGTATTCATCTCCATAAACAGAAGGGCCAGTGTAAAATTCTTTTAAAATGTCCCAGTGTTTTCCAGAAGGCCAGCCATCACCAGTAATGGTCAACCTAATCCCATTTTGTACAAGATATGCGATGTACGCTTCTCTATCTTCTTCATAAGAACCAATAAAACCAACGTCAGTTTTATAATCATTTAAATCAAATTCTTCCCTATTTAAAATGCGATGAAAATTGGGATCAAAAGAACGGAAACATGTTTCCACGCAATTGGCACCCCATTTTTTCAACTCTGATATATTTTCTTCTCTTTGTACAAAATGACAATCGTAATATTTAAATGTTTTATAGATAGCCCACCACGCGTAATGAAACTTGCCAAATGGATCATCCGTTATTACGTTTATGATTTTTGTTTTTGGATATTGATTTTTTATTTGTTTTAAAGTTGAAGATTTTAAATATGGTTTATTATCTACCCATATTAAATCTGGCTTAAAGTCTTCAACTTGTTTTTTAACTTCTTGGTTTAAAGACAAAATACCAGGCCCAAAACAAAGATGAAAATGAAAGCGCATCCAAACACTTCCAAAAATATAAGGGTCTACATCTATACCATGTATTTTAAATCCCATCTTTTCAAGCGTTTTAAAACGCATGTATGAATTAGATGAAGGATCTAAACTGCCAATATATAATATACTTTGTGTTGAGGATAACATGTTGATTATTGCATTTTATTGTTTTCAAAATACAATTGATACCAAATCATGTAACTCAATGTTCTCCAAAATGTGCTTAAATCGGCTTTCCCATTATAAAAATCGGTGCCTAATTTTATCGTTCTTTTGGGATCTAACAACATTGTTTTATCAGCCCTATCAAAAAATATCTCTTTACCAATTTCGTTGGTGCGAAGGGTATGATCTAGTGGAGAAGGGAAACCGTATTTTCCTTTTTGGTCTAGAATTTTATCAGGAACTATTCCTCTAAATGTTTTGCGCATGATGCTTTTACTACTACCACTAATTACATCTGCCGTATCAAATTGCAACACAAATTCAATCAGTTTATGATCAAAAAAAGGCACGCGAATTTCAATTCCAAAATTCATTGAATTGCGGTCTTCATAATGTAAAAAATGAGGCGCAGTCCAGCTTTTATAATTATTAAGCAAATTGGCAAAGAAAGGATCTGGATGATTGTAGTAATAATGCTGTACATCAGGATGAATGCTAACGTGCTTAAATTTGAGATGCAATTGTGTATTTTTTACAAAACGCCTGATAGAAACTGGTAAGTATTCATAACTACTTCTTAAAAACAAATGCGAGTAAGTATTATTTTCTCTTGCTTTTCTAAAGTTTAAAAGTTCTGTAAAGTATTTTATAAACTTTCTTTGATATAATAATCTGGCATGTTGTGCATTAACCATTGATTCGTAACCGCCAAATAACTCATCACCACCAGAACCAGAAAGTAACACTTTGATGTTTTTATCTTTAGCGAGTTTACACAATTTGTAATGCGTGTACATTGATCCATCTAGAATTGGACTCCCATTTTGATAAATAACTCTAGGAATATCTTCAAAAAAATGTTCGCCAGATAAAAGCAATTCGTTTTTAATTATCCGATTATCTGAATCCGCAATTTCATTAATGAGCGAATTTTCGGGGTGGAAATAAGGAAGAATTGCGGAGAAAATATTTAAATTATCTTGCTTCATGTTTTTCAACGCAAAAACAGTTGCAGTAGATGAATCAAGACCTCCTGATAAAAATGTGCCAACAGGTACATCAGAACGCAAATGGATTTTTATATTTTCATCCATTGTTTCAATAAGTTCGATACGGGCATTTTCATCAAATTTCCTGTTGCCTAATTCTGGGAAATCCCAAAATGATTTGGGCTCAGTGAATTTTCCGTCTAAACCTACCCACATGTAATGAGCAGGAAGCAAATGTTTTACGCCCTCAAAAAGTGTATGCTCATCGGCATCCATTCTAGCATCTGCTAAAAACTCATACACTTTTAATTCATTTATTTTCTCAGGAATACCTTGATTGATTAATGATTTTATTTCTGAAGCAAATAAAAATGTATTATCAATTTTTCTATAAATCAACGGTTTAATCCCTAATCGATCTCGAGCAATTAATACTTTGTTTAATTTAGAATCAAACAAAGCAAACGCAAACATTCCCCTTAATTTCGAGAACATTTCAAGTCCGTAAATACGATAAGTTGCTAATAATACTTCAGTGTCTGATTGGGTTTTAAAGTTGTATTTATTTTTTAGTTCTTCTTTTAATTCGATGTAATTGTAAATTTCACCATTAAATACGATTACGTTTCCGGTTTCTTCATCAATCATTGGTTGATTGCCATCGGTACTTAAATCAATAATACTCAACCTTGCATGAGCTAGGCTGATGTTATCATTGTTCCAATAAAACAAACCATTAGGACCTCTGTGCTTTATTCTTTCAAGCATTGAGCTGATGGAAAATTGATTATTATTAGGGCCTATAATGCCCGCTATTCCGCACATGTTTTATTGATTTATAGATTTATAGATATTGGAAAGTTGTACATTTTTAAATGAAATCATTTAATACAAATTTTGCTTTTTTAAATGCTTCTAATCCTTGTTTTAGCTTTTTATATTTTATGATGTATCGAATTATTGAAAACAAATTTGATTTGCTTTTGCTTTTTAAGATTCTTTTCTTTTCATTTGTTGAGAATGGTAATGCTAATTCTTTGAGTGCATTACGAATAACCAATTGATTTAAATATAAATAAACATATTTATTGGTTGATTCTTGTCCATCATGAATTCTATAATTTAAATAACGATAAGGCAATAAAAGCACATCTCCTTTCGATGCAAATTTTAAGTGGCTGTAGAGATCATTAGCTGGGCCATACTGTTCGGTATAACATAAATTTGAAATAAAAAATTCGCGATTAAAAATAACACCACCTGGCCCAAGATTTAAAAAGCTTATATCGAAAAAATGTTTTCTTAAACTATCTTTAGGGTTGAGTAAAGTTGGCTTTTGTAAATCTTCAAACGGATAAATTACACTAAATTTTGCCGTTGGATTTTCAGTTAGATTTTTTATGGCAAATTCAATAGAATCATTTTTAATGGTATCGTCAGAATCAACGTACATCATATACTTACCCTTTGCCATACTAGCCACTTTGTTTCTGTTGGGATAGTCTCCTAAATTTTTTTCGTTAATATGCCATTTTACTCTTGAATCTACACTTGCAATTTCTTTCACAATTTCGATTGTATTGTCTGAAGAACAATCATCGGAAATGAGAAGTTCCAAATCTGTAAACGTAGAATTCAACACACTCCAAATTGATTCTTCAATAAATTTTTCTCTATTGTAAGAAGTCATCAATACACTAACTAATGGAATACTATTTTGATGCATGATGTATTAACCTATAGAATTATTGAAATCTTTAGTAGCTTTTATAACCAATTCAGCAATTTCTTTTGCTTGAGCAATTTCAAGTTCAAAATAAAGCGGTAATCTTAAAAGTGTATCTGTATAAAAATCAGACCAATCTAATTTTCTACCATCATGTTTGTGTTTGAAATAATTAGATTGATGAAGCGACTGATAATGAAAAGCAACGTAAATACCTTCTTTTTTTAAACTATCAATTATATGTTGACGCTCTTTTAAATTTCGAGTTACCACATAATACATATGTCCATTTTGAGTAGCAAAATCAGGAATACAGGGCAATTGTACATTTGTTGAAAATTCACTGTTATTAAAAGCATTGTTATATACATTCCACAACTGCTTTCTTTTATCTTGAATCTGTGTTATGTTTTCGAGTTGACCAAAAAGAAATGCTGCAATTATTTCAGAAGGAAGAAAAGATGAACCAATATCTACCCAACCATATTTGTCTACTTCTCCTCTAAAAAATGAAGAGCGATTGGTGCCTTTTTCTCTAATGATTTCAGCTCTTGCAAAAAATTGTTCATCATTAATAACCAACATTCCGCCTTCACCACATTGAATATTTTTGGTTTCATGAAAAGAAAAAGCGGCAAGATGTCCAATACTTCCAAGTGAACGTTCTTTATAAAAACTATCGACACAATGTGCTGCATCTTCAATTACAAAAATTCCATTACCATTTGCTAAATTCATAATCAAGTCCATATCCGTAGCTACGCCTGCATAATGAACGACTACAATTGCTTTGGTTTTTTTTGTAATCAAACTTTCTATCTTCGTTTCGTCCATTCCAGGATGATCGGGACGGCTATCAGCAAAAATAATTTTCGCACCCCTTAATTCAAAAGCATTGGCTGTTGAAACAAAAGTAAAGGACGGCATAATTACTTCATCTCCAGGTTGAATATCTAATAAAATAGCCGACATTTCTAATGCATCAGTACAAGATGTGGTAAGCAAACAATGTTTAAACCCATAATTTTCTTGAAAAAAAGAATGACATTTTTTTGTGTACATTCCATCGCCAGAAATCTTTCCACTTTGAACAGCGAGTTCAATATATTTTAATTCATTGCCACTGATGAATGGCTTATTGAAAGGAATTTTCATTAATTAATTTTTTAGATGCCAGTGATATACTAATTCTTCACGTGAAATTTCAAACCCATAATTTTCGTAAAATCCACAAGCAATTTTATTTGCTTTTTGAGTTACTACTTCTGAAACTTTTATATTATTCTGCAAATACCAATGATGTAAATGGTTGATTAAATTTCTTCCTAATGATTGACCTCTATGATTTTCATGAGTAGCAATTAGTCCTATATTACCTATTTCATTTTTAATTTTACATGTAATAAATGATGTAATAAAATCTTTGGATTTGGTAATAAAAACTTTATCAGCCAATTTTTTATTTAGCGAATTCCGAAGCCAAAGCGCATACATTTCTTTGAACTTATGATTTAATGCTGGGTCTAAAGCAAAACGAGAATGAATTCCCGATGAAATGGCTAAAGAAATAAAATCGTCATCCGGAGCTGCTTCTGTTTCTTCAACATTTTCAACAGATTGAAAAACCTTTTCTGTCAGCATCATTTTGTATGTTAATTTGTGGTCGTACAAAAGCAAGTTAGATTTTTCTGCAACTTTATTTTCAAAAGCTGAATTTACAGGAATGAACACATAAGCTAAATCAGCTTTTTCATGTTTTAACTGAAATTCTACTTCATTGATATTATCATCAATATTTAACTGTACTGAAAATATTTTTTTTTCAAAAAACAAACTATCCCAATCAAGCATTTTTAATTCCATGCCTTTTCCCTTTTAGAAGTTTGAAAAATATTTGATAGTCCATCTTAAAAAAACAATTGATAAATAACACTGGATATTTCCAAAAAATGAAATTTCTTAGCAAATAAAAAAACAATAATGATTTTTCTTTTGCTATAAAAAGAGATGACTCATTATTAAATTCAAATTGGGTAATTTCATTTAATTTATTGGCCAATTGGATTTTTTTCTGTGTGTTTTCCACTTGATTTTTCATCAACCAATTAGACATTCCCTGCTTATGTTTTCTCCAAACACTTAAACTTTCTTTTAAATTATAAGCGCCTCCATGTTGACAAAGTAATACGTGTAAAATTGTATCAAATCTATATGGAAAATCATGCACCCATTCCGGTAATTCATTTGAGATTACATTGTTTCTAAAAAAGGTAGATGATGTTCTTACAAACCACCCATTTTTAATAAAGTCTCCAAGCTCATAATATTCTTTTTCAAAAGTGACTGTTTTATTTAACTCTGGTGCGTCATCATAAATTTCATCAACAGAGTGAAAACATAAAACAAATGAATTGTCACTTTCCATGATATCAACTTGTTTCTTTAATTTAGTTGCATTCGAAAAATAATCATCTCCATCCATAAAAGCAATGTACTTTCCTTTACTAGATTGCATTGCTCTAATCCAATTTTTTGTTCCGCCTTTGTTTTCATCATGAGTCAACACCCTTATAATTTGAGGATGGTTTAATTGATATTCAAGGGCTATTTTCAATGTATTGTCAGTACTGCAATCATCACAGATCAAAATTTCAAAATCAAAATCACATTGTTGATTTAAAATACTATCAACAGATTGATGAAGATATCTTTCGTAATTATATGTAAATAAGCAAACTGAAACTAAAGGAACACGCATTATTATCTTTTTTTAATGTACTTAAGATTTTTCAAATCAAGCCATTAACATTCTTATGAATCGGGTGAAAAAATTAGGCAAAAAAGGCTGGTCTAATGTTGAACCTAATTTTCGTTTTTTAAGTTTCTTTTCTTTTTTATATGATTCATAATTTAAAAAAAGTGAAAAATAAGTTTTAGCTGTATTTTCAAGATTGAACTGATTGATTATTTTTTGTCGACATGAACTACTAAGCGTTTCTAGCTTTTCTCGATTTTCGTTTAAATCAATAATCGCATTTGCAAAAGCTTTATTATCATCTATCGGTAATGCATATCCGATATCAGTAGTTACTATCTCTTGAATACCTCCATTTAAAGATGTAATTATTGGAACTAATCCTACACTCATTGTTTCCAACAAAGAAACAGGTGTACCTTCAAATTTAGTTGGCAATACAAAAACATCATGGTGTGAAGCAATTTCCAACACTTCTACATTTGTTTTTGGCGAAATAAATTCAACCAAATCAAGATTGTTCCAACTTGTTTTGAAATCAATTTCTTCTGGCCCAGAACCAATACAAGTCCATTTTACAGAAACACCTTTCTCTCTTAAAATTGATGCTATTATAGGCAAATCAAATATCCCTTTAGACTTTGTTAATCGTCCTAGAAATAACAAACGTAATGGAGCATTATCTGAAACTTTTTTTCTGAAAAACTTTGAAACTTCTACACCATGAGGCAAGAAATGAATATCATTTTTTCTATTGGGATATAATAAATGCAGTTGAGATTTTATAAAAGCATTATGACAAATAAAAACATCAACAATGTTTCCGTAATCTCTTGCTAAACGAAGATTGTATTCGTCATGTACCAATTGATATGTTGTTTTTGAAACTTGAAAATGATCAAGCATTGCCATTTCAGTACCATAATTTAAAATCAAAGCACCTGATTCATTTTGAATAAGTGACCTTAGTTTTTTTATTACAGCATAAGCATTATGCGTTTGGTCATTTATAAATGCATATGTTTTTTCAACAGGATATTTTATGTTTGCTTTTGTAAAAGAACCGTTTGATTCAACAATACTGATTACTTCTTGGTGAACATCAGAGGGCGCATGTTTTATTAGATTTAAATTCAGCGAACTAACACCGCCCAATTTATCATCAATAAAATAAGTTATCTTTTTCAATGAGTTTGAGTTTGAATCTTTTGCGATTTTAGCCATTCTGCTGTTATGCTAACACCTTGATCTATTTTTACAGAAGTACAAAAACCTAAATTGGATAATTTAGAAATATCCGCTTTCCACTGAATAGGATTTCCTTTATGTGCAAGTCCATTAAAAAAGATCGATTTATTTATTTCTAAATTTTTTAAAAGCAAATTAACTACATCATTAATTAGTGTCATTTCTCCGGATGCTATGTTGTATATTTCTGCTTTTAAATTAGGTTGAGATAAGATTAAATCTATAGCAACAATCAAATCGTTGATATAAATAAAATCTCTTGCTTCTTGACCACCACCCCATAATTCCAATGTTTCATTTTGATTGGAAGATTTATTAAAAATATCCCAGAAGATTTGTTTTTTTAATCCTGGCCCATAAACAGAAAATGGCCTAACAATAGCAGTTTGAAGATTATACAATTCAAAATATTCTTTGCATATATGCTCTGATAATAATTTGTGCCAACCATAAGGAGAAATCGGATTCACTGGTGCTGATTCTGAAACAGGTAATATTTCTGGATTTCCATAAACTGCAGCACTTGAAATGCATAAAAATTTACAATTCGGATTGTACAGTCTTAATCCTTCTAGAATTTGAAATGTAAATAAAGTGTTCGACTTGAAATCTTGTTCGGGGTTTGAAACAGAAAGATTTACGTCACCATTTCCAGCAGCGTTAATACAATAATCATATGAATGTTGCTTCAAAATATCAGATAAAGTATCGTGATTAATTAATAGTTGGTGATAAGTAATTTTAGAATGTGATTGCTCAAACAAATCCACGCCAATTACATCATAACCTTTTAATAAGTAAAAGTTTATGAGATGACTGCCAATAAAACCTTCAGAGCCTATTATAAGAATTTTTCTCATTAACTTTTCCTAATTACCATTTAATTTCCCTGCAAATAAAATAGAATTAAAAACTAATTCAGAATCAAATTTTATACAATTACCAGACAATATATCATAAACCTCCATATTATTCAATGCAAAGATTTTTTCCTTTCCTCTATGACGCTCCCCATTTATATTGGTAGATTCTGAAAAGCAAGAAAACCGATAACCTTCTTTTGAAGTTAATTCTGGAAATGCACAAAGGGATTTATGTTTTTTATTAATGAAGTATGCATTGTTTCCGGCAGAATTTGATCCAATGAAAAAATATCCTTTTGAATTTGCTAATGCAACTAATGCGGCTAATGATGTACCATATAATGAAAAATAAGTTGAATTATTTCTTACAAAATCTTTATTATAAGGAATAGAAATTTGATATTCAAACCCAAACAATGAATTATATTCACAAATAACAATATCAGGATTTAACACACTTAATTCTTTCCAAATATAGTAATCATTCCCATCTATATCTATGCTCAATAATCCTACTTCTGAGTTAAACCCAGATTCTAACATAATGTCATTAATATTTTCTCTAGTAATAAAATTACAATTTGCTCTTAGGTCATAATAACAATATGATTTATCTTTTTTTATTTGATTAATATTATCAGCTGAACCATCAACAACAAAACCAGACCAGTAATTATTTACTAATAAAAATCTCGTATTAGATTCTTGGTAATTTTCTACTCCAAATTCGATAAATGTCTTATTTTTTATTGGTAGGTGATTGATTAAATATTGAATGATTCCATCATCTCCAAATTGAGAAAATACTTGAAATTCGAATTCGTTTATTGTATTTACTGTGGTTTTTTTATTATTTAAATCTGATAACAATTTTCCCAATAAAACTTTGGGACTTTTGACATCACTATTAGTTTCATTTATAAAATTATAAATTGAATTTATTTGTGTTAGTTTTTTTTTTATTTTTTGCAACATATACAGTTAAAATGATTTAAGAAGATATTTGTTAATAAAATAATTAAAGATTTTTCTTTTCCTTTTAATAGAATGGATTATTTGAAAAAAAATAGAATTACCTACAGTATTTTTTATTTTAATGGCATTTTCAATGAACAGTATTATTTCATTTTTATCAAAATATTTTTTCTCATCGTAATTAATTATTTTTTCATTAACCAAATAAGTTAAAGCTACATTTTCATCATTTTCAATTTTTAATAAGATCCTAATGATATCATTTATGTTTTCTAAATTATTTGCATTTACAAAGCATGCAGGATTAAAATCGTTATTAATTTCTTTATTGCCCCAATAAATTGGAATACTGTTTACCATCAATGGCTCAAGTATTTTTTCAGTTGTGTAACCTAAATGTGAAGAATTCTCAAACGATATTACAAATTTATAATCTTTAATAAATTCAAGCTTGTCAATTACAGCACCTCCTACATTATTTAGATATCGACCTCCTGAATCGACTTTTTTTATTTTTGACAATTCATAAAAAAAGTCGATTCTTTCTTTTGCTCTGCTATTTGAAACCACCATACAACAGAATTTAGTTTTTTTTCTCCATTCCAATTTTGCCTGTTCTACCTGCATTTTAGAAGTCAGTTCTTCAAATTTATTAGCCCTATCTAGATATAAAACAAACAAAGGTAATCTAAAGTGATTTTTTGAATTCAAGTGATCAAAAGTAAAAGCAAAATCGCAACAAGTAAAATCTGGCCTTTCATTTTCAGCTGAATAAAAAATTCTTACACATTTATACTTTCTATATTCTTTTCCATAATTAGAAAAAAATATTACATCTGGACTATCATGAAATACTATTTCGTATTTTATTGACAATAAATGATAAAAATAATTATCACTATCAATAAATCCTGGCCAAAAATCAACAAATTTTATCTTTAATTTTATTTTCATTCCTTTAATTTATTCAAGCAATATGACAATATTTTATTCTTTTTTTAAGACAAATAAAAAAAGAAAATTTAGCAATTATATAACTGTTTTTATAGATTATTTCAAATGAATTTTAATATTTCTGATATCAAATTGTTAAACCAAGATATACCTTTGTCATAAGCTTTATCCTAATCTGTATATTATTATAGGCAATTTTAATAAAGACAACATCAAAAAAATAAATTAAAAAAGCTGTTAAACTCAGTTTGTTTTTTTTTACTTTAATAGATGTTAAACTCACGTCCTAAAACATCTAAACACCCATTTCCAGACCTAGCCATCCAAATAAACAAGCCAGGGTTTGCATCAATACTACCAATAAACAAATCTGATTTTTTAAATACTTCAATAATGAAAAACATAAAAATTGTTTTATCTTTTCTAACCTTTGAAGGTGATTTTTTAAAATCGTTGTGATTATACCCTTTTTCATCATTTTTTTCATCAGCAAAAAAAAACTTGTAATCAACATACTTTTCTCTTAATTTTTTTATAACATCACTATCGTCAGAATGAACAAAAATATTTTTAAAGCCACTAGGAATTTTATTGAAATATTTATCTAGATCATATACGGCATTCTCTTTTACTTTGTCACCTCTTCTTATATGAATTGCTACATATTTATCAGGAATTTTTAATTCTTTTAATAAAACCCCAATTTCCTTATTAGTTTTTTCGTTAAAATTATATATTAAATTTACAATATTATTGCAGGCCGAAATAAATTTGTAATTAATATTGTTCCTTTTAGAAAAGAAATATTTCCTAGAATTAAAATCATTTCTAAATTGATAAAAAATGTCTTGAGTAAAATAATCAACAGAATATAAAAATTTTAACAATTTAGTCATTAATGGATAACTTCTACCTGTAGCCATATATGGCCTAACATTATATTTTAACAGCAACGAATTTTTTCTCATTTTACAAAATGGAATAAAGTAATCTGTCCATCCTTTTTCATAAAAAATAGAGTTCCCATGTGTTTGCAACTCAAAGTAAATTTCATTTTCAATACAATATAATAAAGCGAAAACCAAATTATTGAATTCAGAATAAAAACCTGCATCTGCAGAAGCATTAAAAATAATTTTCTTTTTTTTAGATTTATAAACGAATAAATCAAGAAATTCTTTATCTATCATTTTCATTAATTAATAAGTATCCAGAATTTTCATAATTAAACTCACGCCCATTTATAGAAATAAAAGGATCAACAATTAGTTCAATATTTTGATTTGTGCTAAAATAAGTTTCAATATTGGGATATGAAAAACTTAAATTAATCCAATAAACGCCTCCATTAAATGATTGTGGTAAAATAATATTTGCAAAAATGGTGAATTCATTTTCAATAGTATTGAATGAATTATTTAGATGTCCTGGAGAATAAAATACAATTCGATCATTAAAAATATTATAAATTGAAATCTCAAGGGCGCCGGTAATTTTTTGTTTAGTTTTTCCAGATATTTTGACACTAATTTTCTTTTTTTCACCAATATGAATTGTGCCATTACAATTATCATTTATTAAAAAAGAATCAATGACAATATTTTTTTTTGAAAATCTTAGATTATCATAGAATACTAGTTCATTATTTATTTTGTTATTCCCGTATTCTGAAATAGCATTTTCTACATTTGAATCAGAAATAACTGAACCTTTAAATAACAAAATTCCTCTATTACAAAGTGTTTTCACTACACCCATATTATGACTTACAAACAAAACGGTTCGTCCTTCATTCTTACTCACGTCTTCCATTTTGCCCAAACATTTTTTTTGAAACTGAGCATCTCCTACAGCCAAAACCTCATCTACAATTAAAATCTCAGGTTCAAGATGAGCAGCAACGGCAAAGGCTAAACGAACATACATGCCACTACTATATCTCTTGACGGGTGTATCTAAAAATTTTTCAACTTCAGCAAAATCAACAATTGCATCAAAATGCTTTTTGATTTCGGCTCTACTCATTCCCAATATGGCACCATTCAAATAAATATTTTCTCTACCAGAAAGTTCAGGATGAAAACCAGTACCTACTTCTAATAAAGAAGCTACACGTCCTTTTATTTTAATAGAGCCATTGGTAGGTTCGGTAATTCTGGATAATATTTTTAACAAGGTACTTTTACCGGCTCCATTTCTACCAATAATCCCTACCCTATCCCCTTGTTCAATATCGAAATCAATGTCTTTTAAAGCCCAAAATTCTTCTTGAGTTTTATGTGTCGATTTCCAATTTGGGAATGAAAATATTTTTTTTGCTTTGTGGGCAATCACATCTCTTAGCGCAGTGTAACTCTCTTTACCCTCGTGATTGATGATGTAAGATTTTGAAAGCCCACGAACTTCTATAATTTTTGACAATGTTCTAATTAATTAAATATTATCTGCAAATGATTTTTCCATCTTTCTAAAATAGGTTACACCAATGATTAGAAAAATTAGAATAACTATAACTGAAAAAATGAATGAACGCCAATTCATTGGATCTCCTAAAATACACCATCTAAATCCATCAATAACACCTACCATTGGGTTTAATGCATAAAGCAATTTCCACTTTTCTCCAATTACCGAACTGCTAAAACCAACGGGTGTAATGTATAGTCCAAATTGAATGATGAATGGAATGATATATCGAAAATCACGATACTTAACATTTACGGCGGTTAAATACAAGCCTACACCAAATGCACACATAAACGCAAGTAATATAAAAACAGGTAAAAATACCATATGCCAAGAAGGAATATAATGATACCAAAACATCATGACAATTAATATCAAAAATGAAATGGCAAAATCTACCAAGCTCGTAATTACTGAACTTGCAGGAATAATAAGTCGAGGGAAATACACTTTTGTAATTAGATTCGCATTACCAATTAAACTATTGCTTGACTCACTTAATGCATTGCTAAAAAACTGCCAAGGCAACATTCCCGCGAAAACCATCAATGCATATGGCGCATTTCCTGGATTATCTAGTTTTGCAATTTTGCTAAATACTACTGTAAAAATTATGGTTGTAAGTAATGGTCTTATGATACTCCAAGCTGCCCCTAAAACAGTTTGTTTATATCGAACTTTAATATCTCGCCAACTTAGTATATAAAACAATTCTCGAAAGCGCCAAAGATCTTTCCAATAATGTTTATCGGCTCTACCTGATTCTAAAACCAAATCCCAATCTTCATTATTAGTTTTTGCCATCTTCAATTATTAATTTAAAATCCCGTTTATTTTTTCTTTATACACCTCATATCCAAAATTCGCCATCAAAACATCTTTATCAACTTTTGCTTTACTCGAACTTTTAATAATAGTTTCGATTGCATTTCTCAATGCATTAATATCCATTGAATCTATAAGTGTTCCTAGTTTACCATTAAGCAACGCATCTACCGAACCATCTTTATTTCCAGCAATAACTGGAAGCCCAAAATACATCGCTTCAATAAATACAATGCCAAATCCTTCATTGTAACTTGGCATCACATAAACATCAGACATCAGAAAATATTCTTTTAAAATTTCATCTGGAATAAATCCTGTAATCATTACATTGTCTTTTAAACCCAATTCAATAATAAGCTCGTCTATTTTATTCTTTTCTATTTTATCATAACTACCACCAATGATGTATTTCAAATTGGGAAATTCGTTTTTCAATAATGCCATCGCTTGTAATACCCTATCATAGCCTTTATACCGCTCCGTAGCATCCATTCGCGTTAATGTAAAAAGTATCTTATCAATTGGAGCAAAACCATATTTACTTCTTAAATCTTTCGAATCATTCTGATTGGCTAAAATTGGCAAAAATGGATCTAAACAATTATTCAACACTGAATATTTTTTTGCCGAATCTCCATGCAGTTTAATCATTTCGTCTTTTGTAAATTGACTTACACTTAATACCTCATCGCAAGCATTGAGCATCTTTTTTTTAATACCTAACGGTAATGACCACACTTCAATTCCGTGTGCCAACATTAGCAATTTTGTTTTAGGAGAAAATAATTTAATTAACCAACCAATGGGCAAAAGATTGATATGGCTTAATATCACCACATCTGATTTTATCCCTTTACAAAATGCAGCATTTAAAAATTTAAAACGCTTATTTTCAAAACCATTGAAACAATCTGCAGTAAAATAAAAATTCTCTTTTGCTTGATTGAATGAATCATGAGATGAACAAATTTCCAAACTACAATTTCCACTGAACGTATTTTCAAATAAAGCTTTACCTAAAATTCTACAAACTTTTTCAATACCACCTGTTGCCGAAAAAATTCTTAAGGTTAAAAATAAAATTCTTTTATGCTTCATTTCTTGTTTTCATGATCATCAACGACATCATTTGCGACCAATGTAGATTTCCTTTTTTGAAATCATTAAAATACGCCTTTGTATTTTTATTGCTGTCTTGCATCAAGTCCTCTAAATAACTATTGTTTTTCATCCAATTTGAAAATGGAAAACTGAATCCCATTTTTGGTCTATTCCAAACTTGTTCTGGTAAAATATCTTTACATGAATCAATTAGCAATTGCTTTGGCATTTTTCCAGAAAACTTATTATCTGCGTTTACACTAAACATTGTTTTTACAAGTCCTTTATCCAAAAAAGGCACCCTGATTTCAACACCATGCGCCATGCTCATCACATCTGCATCTTTTAGAAGTTGGTTTTGCATATACAAGTTAAATTCCATCCAACTCGCTTGATTTTGAGTGGGTAATTGTTTTATATCACCCATCATTGGATTATCATTTATGATGTTCCAAATGTCACGTTCATCTGCTTCTAAATACGTAGCAATTTCATGCACGTTGTAATGTCCGCGCATAAAAAGATAAATACCCTTTATTCCCTCCATTCCTAAATAAGAGATTCTATTAAATGGTTTTTTAGTATTTTTCTTAAACAAGTTAAGCAAGAAATCTGGTGTCAAACTTAATTTACGCGCCAAATTCATTCGCTGAAATGAAGGATAACCACCAAATAATTCATCAGCACCAATACCAGATAGAACAGCTTTTACGCCAAGTGATTTTGCATGTTTGCTAATAAACCAAGTATTTATTCCATCACAACTTGGCAAGTCGATAGATTCTAAAACTTGAGGAAGCTGATTTTCAAAATCATATTTTGACAATAAAAACTGATGCTTCTCTCCTTTCAATTTCGTCATTACAAGATCCTGATATTTCTTTTCCGAATATTCGTTTTCGTTAAAGTAAATGGATAAGGATTGAATGCCTTCTTTTTTATATTGATCTGAGAGTAACGCCAAAATACTAGAATCAATTCCGCCACTTAAAAAAACACCAACTGGCGCATCTGCTACAAGTTGCGATTGTACCGCTTTTTCAATTTGATTTCTTATTAAGCTGTTTAGATTATTGCTATGATTTATTTCTTGACTAAAACTAAAAAAATCGTAAGATTGAATTGAATGTTTTCTATTTTTTAAATCATACTTAATGAAACTTCCTTTATGTAAAGTAGAAACATCTTTAAATGTTGTGTATGGTTCAGGAATATGTCCATAGGCCATTAAAAATACAGGCCAGTTTTCATTTTTCGTCCAATTAAAATCAACATTTTTCAACGCATTCACTTCTGATGCAAATACAAGTTGTTCGTCTTTAACGGAGTAATACAATGGCTTAATCCCTACAGCATCCCTAACCACATAAAGCATTTCGATTGATTGGTCATATAATGCAAATGCATACATGCCATTAAATTTTTCAAACGCATGAACATTCCATTCAGCAAAAGAAGCTAAAATAACTTCCGTATCGGAATGATTTGAAAATTGATGCCCTAATTGTATCAATTGATTTTTCAAATCCAGATAATTATATAATTCACCATTATACGTAATGGTAAATCGATTTTGATAATGCATGGGTTGATGACCAGCTTGAGATAAATCAACCAAAGCCAACCTTCGATTGCCTAAAACCAAAGCACCGTTTTGAGAAGTGAATATTCCACCATCATCAGGTCCTCCATGCTTGAGTAAATTGCACATATTTTCAACGGTTTGCTGATTTTTTTCAGTGCTCCAATTGAAATTAACGATACCTGCTATTCTACACATTTAAAGCCCTTGAGATGAAAATTGTTTCTTTGAAATATAAAATTCGTAATTGGCTTTAAAATCTTCGTAAGTTTTCGACAACCCTGTTTCCAAATCCATTTTTGCAAACCAACCCAAAGCATTTATTTTATCTACCATAAGTAATTTACGCGGTGTTCCATCTGGTTTGTTGGCATCTAAAATAATTTTACCTTTAAATCCTGTAACTTTTTTTGCAATTTCCGCCAATTCCAAAATAGAATGATCCACACCCGTTCCCACATTTATAATTTCATTTAAATTATAGTTTTCCATTAAAAAATGGCAAGCCAATGCCATGTCCTCAACATACAAGAACTCTCTTAAAGGTGTGCCGGATCCCCAAACAGTAACAGTATCAGCATTATTTGATTTAGCCTCATGAAATTTTCTCAGTAAAGCAGGTAAAACATGTGCATTTTCTAAATCATAATTATCACCTGGGCCATATAAGTTAGGCGGCATGACACTAATGAAATTACATCCATATTGTTGACGATATGCTTGACACATTTTAATTCCAGCTAATTTAGCAATCGCGTATGCTTCATTTGTTGGTTCTAAATATCCATTTAATAAATAGGATTCACAAATTGGTTGTGGTGAGTTTTTGGGATAAATGCAACTGCTTCCTAAAAACAATAATTTTTCAACGCGGTTTACATAAGCAGCATGAATAACATTGTTTTGAATTGATATGTTATCATAATAAAATTCTGCAGGATAAGTATTATTTGCATGAATACCACCAACTTTAGCCGCTGCTAAATATACATATTGAGGTTTTTCATTTATAAAAAAATCATCTACTAACGCTTTATTTCTAAGGTCTAGTTCTTTTGAGCGCCTTGTGATAATATTTGAATAACCTAAATTTTGAAGCAGCTTCAAAATGGAATTACCCACTAATCCGTTATGTCCAGCAACATAAATTTTGTCTGTTAATTGCATTAAATAAAAAGTGAAATTTTTAAAAGATAAATCCTAAGTTATTTGTAATTTATTCAAATCAAATGTTGCATTTAATTTAATACCCATGCTATCAATGTTTACAATGGCTTTATTATGTAAAACTTCCAATACTATTCCTTTGAAGTCCATCATTATACCTTGTTGTACAATTACTTGATCTCCTTTTTGTAAAGTCTTATCAACTACTTCAACATTTTCAAATTCTTGTAAGAACTTTTTTATATTTATAATATCCGATTCTTTAACGATTGCAGGTTTACCTAACCAATGGACATAATTTAATATTCCATCAATTGATTTTACATCCCATTTTTCTTTGTCTGCAATTTTTATGAAAAGATATCCTTTGAATAAGGGTTCTTGCACTATTTTCTTCCGATCACTCCATTGCTTAACAACTCTATTTAAAGGCAAATAATTTTCTATGCCGCGATTATCGAGTAAGTTAGCAATTTTTTTCTCCCATCTTGGACGGGTATAAACAACGTACCAATTGATATTTTCTTGTAGATAAGACAAAGCTTCGCTAGTCCTCAGTTACAGTGATAACTGTTACTAAAGACGATTGATTTGTTTTTGAATATGAATTATTTTCTCTTGAATAAACGCGAGAAAAACGACCCGAAATCATTTAAGTTTTTAAATCCAGGTGTATTGTCGTCATTTATATAATAGCTGTTATCTGCTTTTCCATAAGCATACCCGTATCCATATCCATATCCATAACCATACCCATATCCATAACCGTTACCATATCCACCAAAACCATAATTGAATAAAGATATCCCTCTCGGTTTAATGCCATTAAAGGCAATACACATATTATTAAATTTCTTTTCTGCATTAAATCCGTCAATCATTTTTACAAAAACTGAAGGGGTATGATTGTGTCTGATAATGAATAAAGTTAGATTTGCATAATCTGATAAAAGTTGAGCATCTGTTACGGGGCCAACTGGAGCAGTATCTATAATAATATAATCAAAACGCTCTTTTAGATACACAATCATATCATTAAATTCTGGCTTGCTTATGAGCTCAGTTGGATTTGGAGGAATTGGTCCAGCACCTAATAAAAATAAATTATTAAACTGAGTAGGTTTTATAATTTCCTCTATTGTTGATTTATTTACTAAATGACTAGATATTCCGATATCTCTTTTCATGCCTAGCAATTTGCTCAACTTCGGTTTTCTTAAATCCATTTCCAACAAAGCCACTCTTTTTCCTGTTAAGGTTAAGCTTATTGCTAAATTCAATGAAACGAAACTTTTCCCTTCTCCAGAAATACTTGAAGAAACCAACAGTACATTGTTTTTTTCGTTGTACCCCATAAAATTGAGGTTGGTTCGTAAAGCCCTAAACTGTTCTGCAATAACAGTTCTATTGCCTTCTGTAATTGCAATAGTTTCTTTATTTTTAGATTCTACAATCTCTCCGATTACAGGTACTTTTGTTCGCTTCTCAATTTCTGCTCTAAACATTATACGATTATTTAACTGCTCGTACAATTGAACATATAAGATGAAAATTATCAACCCGATTAAAAACCCAGACCAATAATAAGTGCTTGGTATTGGCCTGATTGGGCCACTAAATGAACCTCTTTCCAAAACCCTAAGATCCGCACTAGTGGATGCAGAAGATAATGCTGTTTCTTCTCTTTTTTGAAGCAAATAAGTGTAAATATTATTCTTAATGGCTTGTTGTCTGCTTATTTCCAAAAGCGCGCGCTCTTTTTGAGGAACGGAAGTGTATAATTGTTTATTCGTTAAAATGTTTTGTTCATTAATGCGTTTTTGAGTAAGTAAGCTGCTCTGTAAGTTTCCTAAACTTTCTCGAATACTGCCTTTTAATTTTTCTACTTTTTCTACGGCAAGTAAAACTATGTTGCTTTGTTTTCCTGATGAAGCATTTGCTTGATCCAATTCAAATTCTGCGGCATATAATTGATTTAGTAAACCTCTAAGTGTTTCATCATTTAATAAAATTAATGAAGGAACTGTACCTGTTTTTTTCCCTTTATTATTAACGTAATTAGACACATCTTTCAAAAGTTGCAATTGCAAATCAAGTGTACTATTTGCTTTATCTAATTCTTTTACATTTTCAAAAAAAGTTGTTGCCTGAATGCCCAATTCTAAGCCACCTTCTCTTGACTTAAATTGCTCAATGTTTTTTTCTACACTATCCAGTTGATTAATTACGGTGTTTAATCTATCCTCAATAAAGTTTAATGTTTTTGTTGCAATTTGATTTTTATCATCAATTCCAGCCTTATTATAAACTTCAAAAAGTTTATTTAAAATATCAATTCCTTTTTGTGGTAATGGGGTTTCTATTTTTACATCAATAACAGTGGAAGCATAACTAATCGGAGCAACTTTAATAGTCCCGATAATTCCAGCAGCGGTTGATTTAATGGTATTAAAAACGACAAAGTAATTTT
>Ga0209598_10001327_pt1 | contig 20208 bp, 22 predicted proteins | sample M_140807_EF_Meta_FD_187317 | JGI IMG/M metagenome (GOLD analysis project Ga0209598, IMG submission 187317) | Freshwater microbial communities from Lake Montjoie, Canada to study carbon cycling - M_140807_EF_MetaG (SPAdes) (version 2) | ecosystem: Environmental > Aquatic > Freshwater > Lake...
TGGTCCGGAGAGGACGTTCCCGCGTGGTTAGGATCGAAGTTCGGCCAGGAAGACATGGCCAGGACCTCGCCGGTCTGGACATTGGTGATCAGGCCAATGGCACCCTTGGCCTGCAAGCGCGTCGCCGCAGCGTTCAGCTCCTCGTCGAGGGCCGCCTGGACGCGGACGTCGATGGAAAGGGGTGTTGGCTGCTGGTCGCCTGCCCCCGCACGGACGCGAGTGTTGAAGGCACCTTCAGCGCCCGCGAGGCCCTCACCGCCGGTGTCTGAGAAGCCGATCAGGTGGGCTGCAGAATCCCCCAATGGATAGACCCGACGGGGCTCCCGCTCAAACGACAGACCCGGAAGGCCGAGGTCGTGGATGCGGTCCCGGTCTCGGGGCGAGAGCGGCCCGGCAAGGAAGGTCCGGCGCGACCCGTTCAGGGCCTTGTCGATGCGCGCGACCGGCAGGCCTGGCAGGGTGACGATCAGGCCCCGGCGGACCTCCGCCTTGTCCCAGACCTCATGGGGGTCGAGATAGAGGGTGAAAAAGGGCAGGTCAGCCGCGAGCAGGGACCCGCGTCGGTCCACCAGGGGTGCCCGTCCAGGACCTGCGCCCCCTATGGCAAGGCCGGCGCCATCGGGGCCCTGGAACAGGGCCCGACGGGTGGCTCCAACCGCCAGGAAGGCGAACCCCATCACGAAGAGCGCCAGGACCACCAGGATCCGGATGCGGGTATCATCCTCGGCCCGGCCAGAGGTGCGGGTTTTCTCGAAGGCCCGCTCCAGACCCCAGAGCCGGTCCTTGATCCAGCGCCAGCCGGGCGTCGCAAGTCCCGTGTGGATTAGGCTCATGGCTTAGGTTCCGGGGCGGGGGGCGCGGCAGGTTCGACTTCGGCCACAGAGGAGGTCTCGGTCTGCGCCGGGAGCGGCACCGCAGCCACGGGCGCGGCGGCGGCGTGGACAGATGGCCCGGGAGACTGAAGGGCGTCACTGAGCCCTTCCGGGGTGATCTCATGGCCAGGGGATGCTGGACTGAGACCGCCGTAGGAGCGGGCCATGGCGGAAAGCCGCTCGGGACGCTCCAGGTGGGCGACCTCGACCTCGAGCAGGACGATCCGGTCACGCTCCTGGGCGATCTTCCGCTCCACCGTCGCGATCTGGCCCCGCTCCCGCCCAGCGAGGGTCTTGGCGAGGTAGACCCCGAGGATGAGGGCGACCAGGAAGAAGAAGAGAAGGACGTCAATGGCCCTGAAGCCCAGGAGGCGGCGATCCAGGAAGGTCATGCCGCCACCGTCCAGACGGGGGCCGACGTGCGCTCAGCGGCCCGCAGGCGCGCTGACCGCGCGCGCGGATTGGCTGCGGCCTCCGCGTCGCCGGCTGCCGTCGATCGCACTGAAAGCAGGGCGAAGCTGGGATCCGCGCCCCGCGGCGCTTCGGGGGCATGCCGCGAGGTTCCCGGTGTGCGGCCAGAGCGCGGGCCCAGGAACCCCTTCACGATCCGGTCCTCGAGGGAATGGAAGGTGACCACGGCCAGGCGTCCGCCGGGCCGAAGCGCGCGCTCGGCGGCGGCAAGGCCGGCCTCGAGCTCGGCCAGTTCGTCGTTCACGGCAATCCTCAGGGCCTGGAAGGCGCGGGTCGCCGGATGAACCCGGGCGCCCCTGCGCCCGCCGAGAACACGCTCGATCAGGCTGGCGAGGTCCGTGGTGCGGGTGAAAGCCCGCTCGGCGCGACGGCGGGCGATGGCAGCGGCAATCCGGCGGGACTGGCGTTCCTCGCCATAGACCCAGAGCAGGCGCGCCAGTTCAGCGGGTTCAGCGGTATTGACCAGGTCGGCCGCCGTGGGGCCATCCGCGCCCATGCGCATGTCTAGCGGGCCGTCGCGGAGGAAGGAAAAGCCGCGCTCGGCCTCGTCGAGCTGCATCGAGGACACGCCAAGGTCCAGCGCCACCCCGTCGACCGAGGCTTCGCCCAGCAGGTCCGCCATGGACGAGAAGGGCGCAAGGACGAGCCGGAACCGGGCCCCAAGCCCGTCGGCGAAACGCGTTGTCGTCGGGTCCCTGTCGAAGCCCGTGACCTGGGCGCCAGCGTCGAGGAAGGCGCGACTATAGCCGCCGGCCCCGAAGGTCCCATCCACCACGTGCCGCCCGGGTGCCGGACCGATGGCGGCGATCACCTCGTCGAGCAGTACGGGCTTGTGGGGAGATGTCATCCCGCCAGCCCCGACCTCTGGGCCCGCTGGGCACCGCGAAGCTGGGCCAGCCCCTCGCGGGCCAGCTCCCTCTGGGCAGCACGGTGGGCCTGGAAGGCATCGCGCTCCCAGATCTGGAACCGGTCGCCCAGCCCGACCACCACCACCCAGTCGGTCAGGCCGAAGGCGTCGCACAGGGTCTCGGGAAGGGTAATGCGCCCGGCTGTATCGAAGTTCAGGCGCGCCATGCCGCCGAGCACCGAGGTCTCCAGGGCCGAACGCAGGGGATCGCCGAAATCCAGCTCCTCGATCACACCCAGGTAGCGGTCGAACAGGATCTGACCACCGCCTTCGATGCAGTCGGCCTCGATGGAGGGAAAGCAGACCACCCCGTCGAAGGGACCGGCCACGGCGGCGCGGAACTCCTGCGGCACGACAATGCGCCGCTTGGCGTCCAGCTGCTTTTCGAACGTCGAGATGAACATCCCGCAGCGTCCCATCCTGCAGCCCTTCAGGCTGCGCCCATGCCGATCCCGGAATGACGCCGACCGCGACGGAAGCTGCGGGGGGAGGTGCCTGTCCAGGGTTCAAATGGGCTATCATGGGATCAAATGGGAAACAATGACTCTGACTTCCAGTCCTCAGTACTTTCAGCCCATTTTGATTCAAATATGGTTAATTTCCACAGGCTCTCCACAGGTCATACAGAGAACTGTGCCTCTGAATGCCCCGGGTTTGAGGCCACCTGTTGATAAGCGTGAATTTCGGGGGTGATGGAAACCAGACGGCCTGTAAGCCGGGTTCTGTGCCGCCCGCCAAGGCGGGCGCGGCGATCATTCCTCTGGACCGCCCATTGCTGGACGGTTCTCGCGACCTACCCGAACCCCCAGGCCTGCGACAGCCCTGCCGGATCGCTCCGGCGCGAGGTCCCTATTCGGTCTTGCTCCTGGCGGGGCTTGCCATGCCGTCCCCATTGCTGGGTCCGCGGTGCGCTCTTACCGCACCCTTTCACCCTTGCCCCGGCCGCAACCGGGGTGGTCTGCTCTCTGTGGCGCTATCCCTGGGGTCGCCCCCGGCGGGCGTTACCCGCCGCCATGTCGTAGTGGAGCCCGGACTTTCCTCCCCTGCCCCGAGGGGCAGGAGCGACCGCCCGGCCGTCTGGTTCCGTTTGCAGCAGTGGCCCTCCGCGCGGCCGGCGTCAATCCGCCAGTCGGGCGAAGACCAGCTGGTCCCAGGCCTGGCCCTTCCAGTATCCCCTGCGGGCGAGGACGCCTTCCTGTTGAAAATCCATCCGCCTGAGCAGGGTGCAGGACCGCGCATTGCCCACGGTCACCATGGCCTCTAGGCGGAGCAGGCCCATATCGCCGAAGCCCCGGGCGATGATGGCCGGCAGGACGGCGCTCATCACCCCCTGCCCCCACTGGTCCCGGGCCAGGTCATAGGCGATCTCGCCCCAGCGCCCCCGGCTGCGTTCGATCCGGTTGAAGCCCACCGTACCGATCAGCCGCCCGGAGCCCGGCCTGCGGATGCCCCAGCGGACGCCGATCTCCTGGGCCGCCTGCGCCTCGGCCCAGTCGATGATGTCCAGGGCCTCGAACTCGGTCTCGAGGGGCTCAATGTCCATGAAGGCACAGACCTCGGGGTCGGAGAACAGCCGCAGGAGGCCCGGCGCATCGGCCTCGGACAGGGCCCGCAGCTCGAAGCCCTCGACCCGGGGGGGATCGGCGATCATGCCCCGGACAGGCGCAGCAGGGCGATCAGCCGGGCCCGGGTCAGGCCATCGGCCACCCCGTCGAACCGGCTCTGCACCCAGTGCCGCTGGAAGGCTGTGACCACATCAGTCGTGGCGGCGTCGAAGGTTCCGCTGGGCGCGCAGTCGTAGCCGAGCCGGGTCAGGCCGGCCTGCAAGGCGAAGACGGCGGCTCCCGCCTCCCCCTCGGCCAGGGGCATGCCGGGCGCGGGCGGGGGCTCGACCCACAGGCCGTGGCCTGCCTCGGCCAGTCGCTTCCAGGGAAACCGCTCGCCCGGGTCCGGCTTGCGCGCCGGGGCGACATCAGAGTGGCCGACAATGTCGCCGTCGGCGATGGTCCAGCGGCTGCGGATGTCGCCCACCAGGGCAATAACGGCGGCCACCTGCAGCTCCGGGAAGTCGCGATAGCCGAACGCGTGGCCAGGATTGACGATCTCGATCCCGATCGAGCGGCTGTTGATGTCGCCCTGGCCCTTCCAGGAGGCGACGCCCGCGTGCCAGGCGCGGCGGGCCTCGTCCACCAGCCGGAAGACCCGGCCGTCTTCCTCGATCATGTAGTGGGCGCTGACCCGGCTGCCTGGCGTGGGGTTACGCAGTTGCGCCAAGGCCGCCTCGCCCGTCTGCATGCCGGTGTAGTGCAGGACGATCATGTCCGGCGGCGCGGTACGGGCGTCGAAGTTCGGCGAGGGCGCTTCGATCATGTCCATGGGCAGGTCCATGGGCAAAGGCTAGCCCTGTCCGCGTCCGAAGACGAGGGCCAGGCGGGCCAGTTGGTTGAAGCGGAAGGCGGTGACCAGGACGCCGGCCATGGCGAGGGCGGCGCCGACAGCCATGCGCAGGTCCACCACATCTCCGGTGAAGATCATCCCCAGCGCTATGGTGAAGATGGGGGTCATCAGGGTCAGGGGCGAAACCAGGGTCGCCTCATAGCGCTGGATCAGGGTGTAGTAGAGGGTGTGGGCCAGCACCGAGACGACGAGGCCCGAGAACAGGACCGCCGCCGCCAGGGCCCAGGGATTGGCGGCCACCACCGCAGCCTGCCCGGTCTCCAGGGTCAGGGTGAAGGCCAGGGTGGGAATGACCGAGGTCAGACCGACCCAGGCCTGGAACTGCAGGGGTTTGACGCCCTCGATCCGCTTCATCAGCACCGCACCGAAGGAGCCGATGACCGCGGAGGCGACCACGAACAGGAGGCCTGCAGACACGTGCAGTCCCGCAGGATTCCACATCACCAGGATCACACCCGCCAGGGTCATGCCGGTGCCCGCCAGCCGGCGGGCGTCGAGGCGCTCCTTCAGGAGGAACCAGGAAAGGACGGCCGTCACCGGCACGCCCAGTTGGCTAACGATGGCCACCGCCGAGGGGCTGGCTGTCTGCAAGGCGAAGAAGACCAGGGCGAAGGTGCCGCAGCCCATGCACAGGCCCACCAGGATCATCCGCCAGAGCGGCCGGGGGGCATTTCGCAGCCAGGGCCAGACCACCGCCAGGACGACGGCGAAGCGCAGGGCCGCGTAGAACATGGGCGGGGCGCCCAGGTTGGTGATCACGAGCTTGGAGATGATCGAGTTGGCTGCCCAGATCAGGCAGACCAGCGTCATCAGGCCAAAGTCGCGCGGGGTCATGGCCGGGCTTTCGCCCGCTTCGGGGCCGAGGGCAATGCCTTTCAGGACGCCTGCCAGAGCTTGTCAGCCCGGCGCTGAAGGGACAGGCTCGGCAAAACGGAGGCGCACATGACCGGACCCTTTCTCGGCCCTGACGTAAAGGACCTGGGCGCGGCCTGGATCGACCCCTCGGCCCGTCTGTACGGGGCGGTGGAAATCCACACGGGGGCCTCGGTCTGGTGCAATGTGGTGGTGCGCGCCGAAAGCGACCGGGTGGTGATCGGCCCCCGGGCCAACATCCAGGACTTCGTGATGATCCACGTGGGCGCCGGGACCGGGACCTTCGTGGGCGCGGACTGCTCGATCACCCACCATGTCACCCTGCATGGCTGCGAGATCGGTGAGGCTTGCCTGATCGGCATCGGCGCCACCATCATGGACGGCTGCCGGATCGGCGCCGGCTCCATTGTGGCGGGTGGCACCTTCCTCAAGGAGGGGACGGTGATCCCACCCGGCTCCATCGTCATGGGATCACCCGGCGCGGTGACCCGCACCCGCGACAACACCCTGGCCAACCGGATGAACGCCTTCCTCTACCGGCGGAATGCGGAAGCCTATGCGGCCGGAGACTACCGCCTCTGGTCCACCGAAGGCTTCCGCGCCGAGATGGCCGCCGAGCGCGCGCGCCTGGCGGCCGAGGTTCAGGCTGCCGCGCCGAGCGACAGGACCTCGTAACGCGCCAGGTGATGGTCGGTGGAGCCGAAGAGGCCCTCGATCATGGTGGCGCGCTTGAAGTAGTGGCCGATGGCCATCTCGTCGGTCACGCCCATGCCGCCGTGCAGCTGGACGGCATTCTGACCCACGAACTTGCAGGCCTTGCCGATCTGCACCTTGGCGGCCGAGGCGGCCTTGGCCCGCTCGGCGTCGCCGTCGGACAGGCGGATGGTGGCCATGTAGGTCATGGAGATCGACTGCTCGAGCTGGATGAACATGTCGACCATGCGATGCTGCAGGACCTGGAAGGAGGAGATCGGCACGCCGAACTGCTTGCGCTGCTTGGTGTACTCCACCGTGCCCTCCTGCAGGCGGCGCAGGACGCCGCAGGCCTCGGCGCAGGTGGCGGCGATGGCTTCGTCCATCACCTTCTCGACCAGGGGCAGGGCTTCGCCCTCGCCACCGATCCGGGCCTCGGCGCCCAGGGCGACGTTCTCGAAATAGACCTCAGAGGCGCGGAACCCGTCCACCGTCGGATAGTCGCGGGTGGTCACGCCCTTGGCCGACTTCGGCACGATGAAGACCGAGATCCCGCCGGCATCGCGCTGGCCGCCGCCCGTGCGGGCGGTGACGACCAGGTGCGTGGCGTAGGGTGCGCCGGTCACCACGGCCTTGTGACCGTCGAGCACGTAGCCGGCACCGTCCTTGCGGGCAGTCGTCTTCAGGTCGCGGATATTGTAGCGGCCCTGCGGCTCGGCATAGGCAAAGGCGAAGATGGCCTTGCCGGCGATGATCTGGCCGATCATCTCCTCGGCACCGGCCGGGGCACCGTGCTTCAGGAAGCCGCCGCCGATGACCACCGTGCCGAGGTAGGGCTCGACCACGAGGGCCTTACCCAGCTCTTCCATGACCACCATGTTCTCGGTGTAGCCGCCGCCCAGGCCGCCCTGAGCCTCGGGGAAGGCTGCGCCCAGGATGCCAAGCTCGTCGGCAAAGGCGCTCCAGACGTCAGGCCGCCAGAAGGGCTCGCGCCCCAGGCCCGCCCGACGCTGGTCGAAGCTGTAATTATCGCCAAGGTAGCTCGCGATCGTATCGCGAAGCATCGACTGTTCTTCGGTGAAGCTGAAATCCATGTGTGTCCCGCCCGGGGGCCGCAGCCCCTGCTGAATGTTCCGAGAATGCCTTAGATGCCCAATACCATCTTGGAGATGATGTTGCGCTGGATCTCGTTGGAACCGCCATAGATCGAGGTCTTGCGGCCGTTGAAGTAGTCGCCGGCGAGGTCCAGGGAGTGCTGGGGCCCGATGCCGGAGTTGTGGCCTGCCTCGCCAAGGAAGGGGGCGCCGTAGTGGCCGGCGGCCTCCAGGGCCAGGTCCTGAAGGCGCTGCTGGATTTCGGTGCCCTTGATCTTGAGGATCGAGCTTTCCGGGCCGGGGCCCTTGCCGCTGGACTCGCCAGCCAGGGTGCGAAGCTCGGTGAACTCCAGGGCCGTCAGGTCGATCTCGAGCTCCGCCACCTTGCGGCGGAAGAAGGCGTCCTGGATCAGGGTGCCGCCGTCGTCCGACATCTCGTTGGAAGCCATCTGGCGCAGGCGCTCCAGGCCTCGCTTGGAGCGGGCCACCCCAGCGATGCCTGAGCGTTCATGGGCCAGCAGGGCCTTGGCGCAAGTCCAGCCCTGGTTCTCGTGGAAGATGCGGTTCTCGACCGGGACCTTCACATTGTCGAGGAAGACGTCGTTGACCTCGTGACCGCCCTCAAGGGTGGTGATGCGGCGCACCGCGATGCCCGGGCTCTTCATGTCGATGAGCAGGAAGGAGATGCCGGCCTGCGGCTTGGCGTCGGGGTCGGTCCGGACCAGGAAGAAGCCCCAGTCGGCGTGCTGGCCGAGGGTGGTCCAGGTCTTCTGGCCGTTGACGACGTAATATTCCTTGCCGTCATCGCCGGTGATGCGTTCGGCGCGGGTCTTCAGGCTGGCGAGGTCGGAGCCGGAACCGGGCTCGGAATACCCCTGGCACCACCAGTCGATTCCGTCGCGGATACCGGGCAGGAAGCGCTGCTTCTGCTCCTCGGTCCCGAAGGTGTAGAGGACCGGTGCCAGCATGGAGACGCCAAAGGGCAGGACGGCGAGGGTGTCGGCCCGGGCCTGCTCCTCGGACCAGATGTACTTTTGGGTCGGCGTCCAGCCGGTTCCGCCCAACTCGACCGGCCAGGACGGCGCGGACCAGCCCTTCTTGGCGAGGATCCGGTGCCAGGAGAGATAGTCCTCCTTGCTAAGGGTTTCTCCCCGCTCCTGCTTCTCCCTCAGATCCCTCGGATAGTTTTCTGCAAGGAAGGTCCGAACTTCATCGCGGAATGCAGTGTCTTCGGGTGGGAAATCCAGGTTCATGATTGAGCTCCGGCCGCAGGCGCGATGATACGCGTCCTTCCGTCGCCCCCAGATAGGCGACGGATGGCCGCTTGAAAAGTGGTGCAGGGCCTTCGCGTCAGGGGAGTTTCATCCTGAAGGTCAGGACGATACGCCCGGAGCGGATCCGCCGGTCATCGGGCGCAACCCGGGTGTTGCGGGCGAGCTGAAGGGCGAAGGACCCGACATTGGCGCCGGTTGGGTCTTCAGAGACCAGACGGCAGTCCTTCACGCGCCCGTCCGCGAGTACCCGGCAATCCACCGACGCCCGACCCTGTCCGGGGTCCCGGGTGTCAGCGGCGGCGAGTAGGAGCAGAGCCAGGAACAGCATCCGGGGCTTGTAGCCCGGGCCGGTCCCGACGCAGTATGAAAACCGGACAGCGGGAGGCGGCAGACAGGCATGAGCGATCAGGACCGCCCCGCGAATGCCGTGCGCACCCCTTGTATCAACGTCTGCATCGTCGACGGCGAGAGCGGGCTCTGCATGGGATGTTACCGCCGCCTGACCGAGGTGGCCGGCTGGTCGAAGATGACGCCTGAGGCGCGGGACGCCGTCATGGCGGAGCTTCCCTCCCGCCGCAGCCAGATCCGCCCCGAGAAGCTGGCCATGTTCTCGTGAGCCCCCCATCCCCAACGCCCCCTCCAAGGACGCACCCGTAATGAACAGGCGAAATCTCATGGCGGCGCTCGCCGCCCTCGCCGCCAGCCCAGCGGCCGCACAGACGGCGACCCCGACGGCCGGGAACGACGGAATGAGGATCGTGCTGGTCGGCACCTCGGGGCCCCTGCCCGTCCGCGACCGGGCCAAGCCCTGCGTGGCCATACTGGCTGGCGGGGGTCTCTACCTCGTGGATGTTGGCCCGGAGTCCACCGAGAACATGATGTCCTGGCGGCTTCCCGTGGCCTCGGCGCGGGCGGTCTTCCTCAGCCATCTGCACTCCGACCACATCGGCGACCTTGGCGAATTCAATATGCAAAGCTGGGTCCAGGGCCGGGAGCGGCCCCTGGCGCTTGTCGGCCCCTCCGGGGTCGATAAGGCCGCCCGGGGGTTCAACCTGGCCTACGAGAACGACCACGGCTTCCGGCGGGCCCACCACGAGCACGGCGGCTTCGGCTTCCCTATCGCTGCCGGCCTGATCGAGCCCAAGGTCATCCGGATTCCGTCAGGGGCCCCCACCGCGACCGCCTGGCGCGACGGGGACCTGACCGTGACCGCCATAAGGGTGTCGCATGACCCCGTGAGCCCGGCCTTCGGCTACCGGTTCGATTACCGGGGCCGTTCCGTCTCGATCAGTGGCGACACGAAGAAATGGCCCGCCTTCGCCGAAGCCTCGAAGGGCGTCGACGTCATGCTGCATGAGGCCCAGAACGAGGCCATGACCCGCCAGCTCTCCCAGGCCCTGAAGGGCATGGGAAACGCCCGTACCAGCTCGATGATGGCCGATACCCTCAGCTACCACACCACCCCCGTCGAGGCCGCAGACCTCGCCCGGGCGGCGGGCGCCAAACGCCTGGTCCTCTACCACCTGACCCAGGCGGGACTGCCTATCTTCACGCCAGAGGCCTTCACCCGGGGCATGGATGACGGCGGCCCCCTCGACTGGCGGCTGGCGAAGGACGGCATGACCATCGACCTGCCCTCCGGAAGCGACGAGATCCGCTTCGGTCAGCTCTAGGTCAGACGCGTGCCCGGCCGCGTTCACCTCCGGCTAACCATCCCCGACTAGCTTGCCATCCGTTGGAGCCGGATCCGGAAGGTCGCAGGACATGCAGAGGAAGGCCGTCATGGCCCTGATCGCCGCCGTCGCTGCGGTCGCTGCCGGTCAGGCAGTGATGGTCCTGGCGCCTGTGGTTCGCGCCTCCGCCGTCCGTCTGCCGGCTTCCCGCCCCGCTGCCGCTGCGCCCGCCGCTGTCTTGATGGGACAGGACGGGCATTATTGGGCCCAGGCCCGGGTCAACGGCCGGACCGTGCGCATGCTGGTGGACACCGGTGCCACCGCCGTCTCCCTGACGGCGGCAGACGCCCGGAGGGTGGGGATCGACCCCACCGCCCTGACCTATGGCCTGAAGGTGGCCACCGCCGCCGGTGAGGCCCGGGCGGCACGCATCACCCTGCCCTCGGTGGCCGTCGACGGGGCTGAGGTCCGCAATGTGGACGCCCTGGTCCTCGACCGGGATACAGACGCCTCCCTGCTGGGGATGAGCTATCTCAGCCGGCTGTCAGGCTTCGACGCCGACCGTAAGACCCTGCGCCTGCACCCCTGAGCCCGCCACCTCGGCGAGCGCCCTGATGATGACCCCGGCGTCCGCCCCGGGCCGTACGGACTCCACCGTCAGGATTCGCCGCCAGGCTCGGGCTCCGCGGCGCCCCTGGAACAGGCCCAGCATGTGCCGGGTCATGGCCGCCAGGGACACGCCCTCGGCAAGGCGCGCCTCCACATAGGGCAGGTAGGCCTCCACGGCGGCTTCTGGCGTGACGGTGGCGGCCTCGCCGAAGATCCGGGCGTCCACCTCTCCCAGCAGTCCGGGGTCGTGATAGGCCGCCCGGCCGAGCATGACCCCGTCGAAGTCGGCCAGCAGGGCCTCCGCCGCGTCAAGGTCGCCAATCCCACCGTTCAGCACGATGGTCAGGCCAGGCCGTTCCCGCTTGAGCCGTCGGACCAGGTCGTAGTCCAGGGGCGGGATGTCGCGGTTTTCCTTGGGCGACAGGCCCTTCAGGATCGCCTTGCGCGCATGGACCACGAAGGTGGCGATCCCGGCGCCCGCGCAGGCGTCGACCAGGGTGAAGAGGCTGGCCTCCGGGTCCTGGTCATCCACGCCGATCCGGCACTTCACCGTCGCCGGAACCTGCACAGCCTGCCGGATGGCGGCCATGCACTCGGCCACCAGGCCAGGCTCCAGCATGAGGCAGGCCCCGAAGCGCCCGGACTGCACCCGGTCTGAGGGGCAACCAACATTGAGGTTGACCTCGCGATAGCCAAAGTCCTCGCCGATCCGCGCCGCCGCCGCCAGCTCCGCCGGGTCGCTGCCCCCGAGCTGGAGGGCGACGGGATACTCGGCCGCATCGAAGCCCAGCAGCCACTGGCGGTCGCCATGCAGGACGGCCGCGCTGGTCACCATCTCGGAATACAGGAGGGCGCGACGGCTCAGCACCCGGTGGAAGGACCGGCAATGCCGGTCGGTCCAGTCCATCATCGGGGCGACGGAGAAGCGGTGGGAGGGGATGTCAGTCAAGGTTTTGGGCGTTCTGGACCGCGAAACGCCCGCCCTTTAGCCTATTCCAGCATTACACGCACGTGACATCGGGCGGCGAGCTTGGCAGGGTCTCCTCAAGCGATTCCCTGCTTGAAAGGATTTCCATGAATATTTCCGACCTGGTCGACGCTGTCGCCGCGACCGACTCCAAGCTGACCAAGGCCCAGGCCAAGGCTGCCATCGAAGCGACCTTCGCCGCCATCCGCGACGCCGCCGCCAAGGGCGACGAAGTCTCGGTGCCTGGCTTCGGCAAGTTCGCCGTGCAGTCCAAGCCGGCCCGCACGGGTCGCAATCCCTCCACCGGCGCGACCATCGAGATCGCCGCCTCCAAGGCCCTGAAGTTCAAGCCCGCCAAGGCGCTCAAGGACGCCCTGGTCTAGGAAAGACGCGCAGCGGACCGGCGGAAACCGCCGGTCCGCTCCCGCCCCGGATAGGGTCGCGCGGCTTCAGGCCACCCCGAGAACCGCGGCGAGGACCATGAGAATCCCAACCAGACCGACCGCCCACAACAGGGGGCGGATCTTGGGAAGACCCAGCAGGTAGACCACCGCATGGGCCACTCGCGAATAGAAAAACAGCTTGGCACCAAGAGCCGTCGTCGCCCCCAGGGCCCCAGTGGACGCTGCCACCAGGATCAGGGGCGCAAAGATCATCAGGCCCTCGCGATGGTTGTCCACGACGCGGAGCGCTCGGGCGTGGAAGCCTTCTGGCGGGCTGAGCCCGTCCCGGGAATCTCCCATGACCTGAAGGCCCTTCGAGCGGACACCCGCCACGGCCTGGATGACGACAAGAACCAGAAGCAGAATGGTCGAATAGACGAGAAGCCTGAGTTCGATCGGCATGTGTCCCTCCCTGTTGCGTCGACCCCCTCATGGTGTCGTCCACAGGGGGCGAGGCTGTGCCGCTTCCCCACCGGCGTCAACGGGCCCTTGGCGATCCCCTTCCCCCGGGCGATGATCGGCAATCCAGGAGACCTCGACATGATGACCCGTACCCTCAGGCGCTGCGCCCTCGGCGCGACCTTCCTCCTCGCGGCCTGTTCGGCAGGCGGATCGCCGGACGCCTTGGCCGGTTTTGGTCCGGAGCCGAAGTTGCCGGCACCGTCCAGCACCCTCATCCCGCAGATCGCGATCGCGAAACCCGTGGGCTGGTCAGGCTCTGAAGCGCCACGTGCGCCGGAGGGCTTTGTGGTGACCCGGTTCGCCGGTGCCCTTGCCCACCCGCGCTGGCTCCTGGTCCTGCCCAATGGCGATGTCCTGGTGGCGGAGTCGTCCTCGGAGAAGAAGGGCAAGCCCGGCTTCCGCGACCGGGCGGCCAACCTGCTGATGGGTCAGGCCGGTGCCATCCAGCGCACCAGCCCAAACCGCATCACCCTGCTCCGGGACGCCGACGGCGATGGGGTGGCCGAAGTCCAGACCCCCTTCGCCGAGAACATCCGTCGCCCCTTCGGCATGACCCTGGTCGGCGAGAACCTCTATGTGGCGCAGGATGACGGCATCGTCCGCCTGCCCTACCGGACTGGCGACCTGAAGGCGACCGGACAGGCCGAGCGGATCTTTGACCTGCCCGCCGGTCGCAATCACCACTGGACCAAGAACGTCTTCGCCAGCCCGGATGGAAAGACTCTCTACGCCACCGTCGGCTCAAACTCGAACATCGGCGAGAACGGCATGGCCGAGGAAGAAGGCCGCGCTGCCATCTGGGCCATCGATCCCGCTGCACGCACAGGGCGCATCTTTGCCTCAGGCCTGCGCAACCCCAACGGCCTCGACTTTGAACCGGTCACGGGAGCCCTTTGGACCACAGTAAATGAGCGGGACGAGCTGGGTCCGGACCTGGTGCCCGACTACATGACGAGCGTCCGCGACGGCGGCTTCTACGGTTGGCCCTACAGCTATTACGGAGCGAACGTGGACCAGAGGGTCCAGCCGCAGAAGCCGGACCTGGTGGCCAAGGCCCTCAAGCCGGACTACGCCCTGGGCGCCCACACCGCGTCCCTGGGCCTTGCCTTCTACAAGGCCTCGGCCTTCCCGGAGGCCTATCGCGGCGGCGTCTTTATCGGGCAGCACGGGTCCTGGAACCGCAAGCCCTACAACGGCTACCGCGTCGTCTTCATTCCGTTCCGGGACGGAAAGCCCTCCGGTTCGCCCCAGGTCTTCCTGGACGGCTTCCTGACGGCGGATGGCGAGACGCGCGGCCGTCCGGTCGGCGTCGCCGTGGACCGGACCGGGGCCCTGCTGGTCGCCGATGACGGTGGCAAGGCCATCTGGAGGGTCGCCCCGAAGCGCCCCTGAGGGCCCGCCTTCAGCCGAAGGTCTTCCTCAGCCGGAACTGGATGGCCCCGTCGTACTGTAGGTTCCGGTAGTCCTGGTAGTTGAAGGGTGCCGTATTGCGGGGCCCTGACCAGACATCTCGCACCCGGGCCACGTCCCGGGCGAGGGGCGCCTGGACCTCGACCCGGAAGGACAGGTCGGGACGCCATTTCCATTCGCCATAGACGACCATCCAGGTCTCAACCTTCTGGGTCTCGATCTCGGACGCCCTAAAGAAGCGGTCGATATAGGGCCCAACCAGGTCGATCCCCCAGGTGGAGCTGAGCTTGGGCAGGTCCTGGGTGTAGTGCAGTTCCCACTCGGATTCCCGCACCGCCTGGATGGCGGGAGGCGGACCGTAGGTCACGATGGCCGAGATCTGCCGGGGCGTTCCTGTCGTCGGGTCCGTGACCTCGGTTTCCCGGAAGGTAACCTGGGCCTTGAGCATGGAGAGGGGAAGGCCAAGGCCGTCGAGGGGAGAGCTGAGGCTCAGCTGAATCTCGTTCCGCCAGCCATTGCCTATGTTGGCGGGCGCATCCGCCACAAGGTTCCCGAAATAGACGGGTGCCCGATCGATGACGTCCTTCAGCTCGGCATGTCTCACGGTGACGATCACGGACCCACGCTTGAGGAAGCGCCGCTCCACGGCCACCTCCGCCACCCAGGCCTGCATGGGTGAGAGGTCGGGATTGCCAGCGATCACCGCCCCGGTCTGCGCCACGCTGTTATTGGCCACGAAGTCGTCGAAGTTGAGCTGGGTGACCTCGCGTTCGAGCCGGCCGCGAACCTGAAGGTCCGTCATGGCCGACCAGGTCACCGTGGCCCGGGGCTTGGTGAAGGACAGGGACTTCTCGAGGACCACATCGCCCGAGGAGGTCACCGTCGAGACCTCCTGCCTGAGGCCGAACTCGAAGGCGAGGGTCGGAGATGCCCGCCAGGCCGCGACGCCGAAGAGCTCCCCGCGCTTTTCCTCCACGTGAACATTGGCGGCAGGCAGGGCCAGGGAGGTGTTGTTGATCTTGAGGCTGGTGGCCGAGTCGAGGGTGTTCAGCGCCCCCTCGATACCCGCCTCCAGGTTGAGGGAGGGGGATGCCGTCCGCCGGAAATTGAACCGCCCCACAGTCTCGGACACGTCCTTGGTGTTGGTGAAGAGCCGGTTCAGGCTGGGGCTTTCAAACCGGACGTAGCTGTCGGAGTTGTTCCACTGCTGGAAGGCCACCAGGTCGATCTGGTTGGCGCCCAGGCGGCGATTGAACCGGGCCCCGAGTTCCCCCTGGACCTTTGCGTCCGCCGAGTACTGGTACTCCCGCCAAACCCCCGGATAGACGATGTGGTCGTAGTACTCGCCGGCGGCGTCATTGCCCATGAAGGTGCCGTTCAGGCGCAGGCGGCCGCCCGCCAGCGGCGTCTCGTAGGCGCCCATCAACCACCGGCGTTCGCCCTGGGCATCCCAATCGATGTTCGAGCGGATCAGGGGCCGGCCGGCGGCGTCGAGGCGGAGCCGATCGCCGTCGCCCGCCTGGTCGTTGGGGCCCTTGCCAAAAACGAAGGAGGCCTCCAGGAGCCGCTTGCCCCAGCGCCACTCGCCCTCGGCCCGCAGGCCGTTGAGGACCCGTCCGTCCGCGATGGGCCAGGTGGTCCAGGTCGCCGCACCCTTGCCCCCCGAGGACCCCTTTCGGATGACGTTGGCGATCACGGTGCGGCCCTGCATGTCGATACCCGGGGCGCCACCCCGGATGACGTCGATGCGCAGGACGGAGGACACCGGGATCCGGCGCAGGACCTCCTCGAGGGTGTCGTTCTTCGAGACTGGCGGCTCGCCGTCGATCAGCACGTTACCACCCGACCCGGACAGGCCCCGGACGGCGGCGCCCTTGTCGAAGGTGAAGCCCGGCAGGCGCTGCACCATTTCCAGGGCGGTCGACGGACCCACGTCGGCGAAATAGGAGGGCGGGTAGGACATCACCCCCTGCTCGGAGGCAGGAGCCGGAGCGGCCGCCGCAAGGGCCGGCGCAGCGGCGGGGGCTCCGGCGGCAGGGGCTACGGGGAGAGGTGCCGGTTCAGCGAGGGCGAGCCCCGAAACCGCTGCAAGGACTGACAAAAGCATAAAAACCGAACCCCCAGGCACGCGAGTCTGACGCGCTGCGCCCCAAAGGGCCAGAAAAAACCTACCCGGCGGTGTTCAGACCCGGCCGGTCACCGGGACCAGGGCGCCCGTGACCGCCGAGGCGGCCTCGGAGGCAAGGAACAGGATCACCGCCGACAGTTCCGCTGGCGAGACCCAGAGGGCGGGATCGGCCTTGGGCATGTCGGCCCGGTTGGCGGGGGTGTCGAGGATGGAGGGCAGGACCGCGTTGACGGTGATCCCGTCCCCCTTCAGCTCCTCGGCGAGACTTTCCGTGAGCCGGTGAACCCCAGCCTTGGACGCCGCATAGGCGCCCATGCCGGCGCCCGAGCGCAGGGCGGCGTTGGCCCCGACATTGACGATCCGTCCGGCCTGCGACCCCCGCAGGTGCGGCAGGGCCGCCCGGCAGGCATTGGCCGCCGTCGCCACGTTCAGGCGATAGAGCCGGTCCCAGGTTTCGGCGTCGCCGTCGGCCAGGGTCTGCCAGGAAAAGCCCCCGGCGATATTGAGCAGGGCGTCGATCCCGCCAAGGGCAGAGGCGGCAGCGTTCACCGCCAGATGGGCGGACGCCGGGTCGGTCAGGTCGACCCCGGACAGGACGAAGGCACCCGGCCCGCAGTCGGCCACAAGGCCGTCCGGGGGCTCGGGCGCGAAGTCCAGCAGGGCGATGCGGTCGCCGCCCGCCGCAGCAGCCTTGGCCACCGCGGCGCCCAGGATCCCGAAGGCCCCGGTAACGACGATCCTGCGTGCGGTCACCAGCGTCCTACAGACGCTCGATGATGGTCACGTTGGCCAGGCCACCGCCTTCGCACATGGTCTGAAGGCCGTAGCGCCCGCCCCGGCTCTTGAGGGCGTTCACCAGGGTGGCCATCAGCTTGGTACCAGAGGCGCCGAGGGGGTGACCCAGGGCGATGGCGCCGCCATTGATGTTCAGCTTTTCCGGGTCAACCCCGAGACGCTGCATGTAGGCGACCGGCACTGAGGCGAAGGCTTCATTGACTTCGAAGACGTCGATGTCCTCGACCTTCATGCCGGCCTTCTTTAGGGCGCGCTCGGTGGCCGGAAGCGGGGCTTCCAGCATGATCACCGGATCGTGGCCCATCACCGACAGGTGGTGGATGCGGGCCAGGGGCGTCAGGTTGTGCTCTTTCAGGGCACGCTCCGACACCACCATGACGCCCGAGGCGCCATCGCAGATCTGGCTGGACGAGGCCGCCGTGATCCGGCCGCCCTCGCGCAGCAGCTTGACGCCCTTGATGCCGTCGAGGCTGGCGTCAAAGCGGATGCCCTCGTCCACCGTGTGAAGGGTCTTGTTGCCGTCGGCGTCCGTGATTTCGACGCCGATGATCTCGTCCTTGAAGGCGCCGGCCTGGCTGGCGGCGATCGCCCGCTGGTGGCTGCGATAGCTGAACTCGTCCAGCTGGTCCTTGGTCAGGTTGTACTTCTCGGCGACCATTTCCGCGCCCACGAACTGGGAGAACTGGATGCCGGGATAGCGCTCTTCCTGCCAGGGGCTCTTGGGCAAACCAAAGCCGTTCTGGGCCGGGAGGGAAACCGACAGGCCCATGGGCACCCGGCTCATGCTCTCGACGCCCGAGGCGATGACCACGTCCATGGTGCCGGACATGACCGCCTGAGCCGCGAACTGCAGGGCCTGCTGGGACGAGCCGCACTGGCGGTCAATGCTGGTGCCGGGCACGCTCTCCGGCAGCTTGGAGGCCAGAACGGCGTTGCGGGCGACGTTGGTGGACTGCTCGCCCACCTGCATCACGCAGCCCATGATCACGTCCTCGACCGCCGCCGGATCGATGGAGGTCCGGTCGACCAGGTCGTTCAGCACGATGGCCGCGAGGTCTGTCGGATGCCAACCCTTCAGCTTGCCGCCCTTGCGGCCGCCGGCGGTGCGTCCCGCCGCAACGATATAGGCTTCGCCCATGTTTTCGCTCCCACACTCGACCCCAGGCGATCCCAGAGTGCATCGGGTAGGGACCATAGGCCCCGGACGCGGGGGAAGCCAAGCCGTTCCGAAGCCCCGACTTGAGCAGAGGGGCCAGGGTTCAGGCTGGGGTTCAGGCCGAGAAGGCCTGGGCAAGGATTCGATTGAGGGCCTCAGCGTCGATCGCATCGAAGGCAGCGGGGATCTCGGCGTCGACGTCCAGCACGGCGATCAGCCCGCCGGCGGCGTCGAAGACCGGGCAGACGATCTCGCTGGCCGAGCGTGAGTCGCAGGCGATGTGGCCGGGAAAGGCGTGGACATCCTCGACCACCACCGTCTCGAGACGCTCGGCCGCAGCCCCGCAGACCCCCTTGCCGAAGGGGATGCGCAGGCAGCCCAGTGTGCCCTGGTAGGGGCCCAGGACCAGCTCGCCCGGCCGGGTCGGATCCACCCGGTAGAAGCCGGTCCAGAAGAAGTGGGGAAAGGTCTGCGCCAACATGCCCGCCACCACCGCCATCCGCGCAGTCCGGTCGGGCTCACCGTCGAGCACCGAGGCGATCTCCTGGGCCAGGGCAGCATAGCGCGCGGCCTTGTCCTGGGGGAGTTCTGAGGAGTTGAAGGCTTCGGCCATGGGGTCCTTCTAGTATCACCCGGCCCCCGGCGGCGATACCGTGCTACGGCCCTGCTGAAGCGCTTCCCGCCGCAGGCCTGACAACCCCAAAGAAAAAGGCGGCGCCCCGCGAAGGACGCCGCCCGTTTCCGCTCCCGGCCCTTTCAGGCCCGGATCACATCCGGTGCAGGGCGCACAGCTTGTTGCCGTCCGGATCGCGCAGGTAGGCCAGGTAGAGCTTGCCCTGGCCGCCTTCGCGCACGCCGGGCGGGTCCTCGCAGGTGGTGCCGCCGGCAGCGACGCCCGCCGCGTGCCAGGCGTCGGCCTGGGCCGGCGTGGTGCAGGCAAAGCCAATGGTGCCGCCATTGCCGGCCGTGGCCGGCTCGCCGTTGATCGGCTGGCTCACCGAGAAGATGCCCGTGGGCGTGATGTAAAAGATCCGGTGTCCATCCACCCGGGCCGGCGGCACGCCCAGCGTGCCGAGCACGGCGTCGTAGAAGGTCTTGGCCGTCTCCAGGTTATTGGTGCCGATCATGATGTGCGAGAACATCGGTGTTTCCCCTTGTGCATGGCCGTCCGCAGCGGACGGGGCGGGCGGCATAGAAGGGGGTTTAGAGGGCGGAGGCAATGGGGGGAAGGGCAGGAGCCGCCCGTTTAGATGTCGGCGCTCAGGGTTTCTGGCTGGAAGGACGCACGGCCGCAGCGGCGACCTTCTCGTCCACCCACTCCGCCAGAGCGGGCCAGGTCGTCGCCCGGCTCTGTTCCGTCGCCAGCCGGACGACGTCCTGAAAGGGCAGCGTCACCAGACGAGGCGCGTCCGGGAGCATAGCTGGCAACCAGGCGAGGTCAGTAGCCTTGCGATGCGTCTGGAAGTTGGGATGGGCGGCGTAGACAACGAGCACGCCGGCAGGTCTTCCCTCATCCCGCTGAAGTTCCCGCGCCAGGACGAGGTTCCGCATCCATTGGAAGGCGTCACGCCGAAATGGACAAGGATTGTAGGCAGCATCCCGGTCGAGCTCGAAAACCTCGGTCGCGACCTCCCAATAGCGGATGCCCTTTGCCGTGAGTGCGCAGGAGGCCTCGATCCCATTGACCGGGTTCACCTGCGGCTCATAGCGACCGTTGCATTGGGGCTGTCGCCCGCCGCTGCGGAGGTTTCTCGGCTTGACCTGACTACAGCCGCCGCCCGGCTCCGTGAACTTGCATTCGATCACCAGGGTCGCCTCGGGGCTTCGGGCCAGCACATCGACCTGGGTCGGGCGGGGCTCACCCAACCGGCGCACCGGGTCTGTCCATTCGAATTCGAGGGTCCAGGGGCCGGCCTCTGGGAGT
>Ga0209598_10001329_pt1 | contig 20197 bp, 17 predicted proteins | sample M_140807_EF_Meta_FD_187317 | JGI IMG/M metagenome (GOLD analysis project Ga0209598, IMG submission 187317) | Freshwater microbial communities from Lake Montjoie, Canada to study carbon cycling - M_140807_EF_MetaG (SPAdes) (version 2) | ecosystem: Environmental > Aquatic > Freshwater > Lake...
TGAGCGCACCGGGGGTTGGCGCACGCGACTCGCCGGCGAGATGACCGTCGCGATCCGGCCGGCGCCTGCCGGAACCTCCGACGCCGAGGTCACCCGGGCCGCTGAGATCCTCGCCGGGACCCGGGGGGTAGCCGAGGTTCGGGTCCTGGATCGAAGCCGCGTCGCCGGCCTGCTCGCACCCTGGACAGCGGGTGCCCGCGGACCCAACCTTGCCGTCCTGCCGCGGCTGATCGCAGTCGACCTGGACGGACGCGCGCCTGCCCAGCGGCAAGGGCTTGCGGATGCGCTGAGCGCCGCGGGGATCGGTGCCATCGTCGACGACCACCAGGGCTGGCGCAGGGCCGCCCTCGACCTGCGCAGGCAGGCCGCTGCACCCCTGCTCGGCGGGCTCGCCGCCTGCCTGGCGGGACTGGCGGCGGCGGGAAGCCTCGCCGTCGGCCGGGAGGCCGAACGCCGCCAACAGGCGCTTCGCACGCGCCTGCGCCTCGGGGAGTCGCCGGGCGATTGCGCCCGGGGCCTCGTCCTCTCCTGCCTCCCTGAACTTGGCCTGGGGGCCCTCGCAGGGGGGGTGATCGCCGCCGCCCTTAGCCTGGCGTCCGGACTTGCGGTCCCCGGCGCGAGTGCCGCGACCTTCGCGCAGCCGGCGGTTATCCTCGCGGCGGCGAGCGCCCTCTGCGCCCTCGTCGCCGGCGCCTTCGCTCTGGTCACCGCCCACAGGCGGACCCGGGACATGGAGCCATGAGAACCCTTGCCGCGCTCCTGGTCATCGGGCTCATCTGGGTTTCAGGCCTCATGGCCTTTGCCGACCGGATCAGCCGCCTGACCCCGGCCCCCCTGCCACAGGCCGCGGAAGGGGTCGTCGTCCTGACCGGGGCGGGTTCGAATGCGCGCCTTGATACCGGCATGGCGGTACTTGAGGCCGGTCTGGCAAAGCGGCTCCTTGTCTCAGGGGTCAACCGCGAGGCGAGTCGTGAGGATATCCGTCTGGTCAGCAAGGCGGCGAAGCGGCTCTATGACTGCTGCGTGGACCTGGGATTCACCGCCGCCAATACCCTCGGCAATGCCCGTGAGACCGCCGAATGGGCCCGGGCCATGCGGTTCCGGAGCCTGATCATCGTGACCGCCGACTATCACATGCCCAGGGCCATGCTGGAGCTGAAGTCCGCCCTTCCGGGGGTGAGTCTCCAGCCCTACGCGGCCGCAACGCCAGTGGTCGAGGCCCGGCGCTGGTGGCGCACCCGGAGCGGGGCGCGGTTGATGATCTGGGAGTACTCGAAGTACATGACGGTCCTGGGCCGTGAGACGGTCCGCCGCCTCGGTCCACGGGCCGACGACACCCGTAAGGACGCACCTTGATCCTGATCCGCTCACTGGTCTTCACCGCCGTCTTTTACGTCTGGTCCGCGATCTCTGCGATCGCCATGGTCCCCCTTCTTGTCGCGCCACGCCGTTGGCTGCTCGCCGCCCTGCGGCTCTGGAGCCTGTCCTTGATCCTGCTCCTCCGCGTGATCTGCGGGATCCGGGTCGAGATCCGCGGACGGGAATACGCCCCCGACGGGGACGCCCTGATCGCCTCCAAGCACCAGACCATGTTCGACGGCTTCGTCCAGTTCAGCGCCCTGAAGGGGGCCCTCTTCGTCTTCAAGAAGGAGCTGACGGCCGTCCCGATCTTTGGCTGGATCGCGCTCAAGCTCGGCTCGATCGTGGTGGATCGGGCCGGACACGCCGCAGCCCTCAGGGACATGATCCGGCGGGCGCAGGAACAGTTCCGCCTGGAGGACCGGCAACTGGTCATCTTCCCGGAGGGCACCCGCAAGGCCCCCGGCGCGGAGCCTGACTACAAGCCGGGCGTCGCCGCCCTCTACCGCGAGCTCGGCGTAACGGTTCACCCGATGGCCACCAATGCAGGGGTGCACTGGCCCGCACATGGATTCCTGCTGCGTCCGGGGGTGATCGTCTATGAGTTCCTCGAACCCATTCCACCCGGCCTGAAGCGAGGCGAGTTCATGCGCCGGCTCCAGGACAGCATCGAGACCGCCTCCAACCGCCTGCTGGCCGAAGGACTCTAGCCAGTCTCGAGGTCGACGACCCGCTGCAGGAGCCGCTCCATGCCCAGGTCCCGCACGCCGGCCTCACGCAGATGCGCCACAAGGTCCCGGAGATAGTCGACATTCGGGCCCGAAAGGCCCCGAGCCCCGGCGATCCGTCTTGCCTGTTCGTCCTCGGTGAGGTCGCCTGCCCACTGCGGGTGTCCGGTGTCGGACAGATAGGTCAGGCAGTTGGCCCTTTGGCCCCCGTCCAGCCGAACCCGGACCCGGCTTTCGATGTAGGTCTCGGTGGGCTGCTCGCGCTCGCTCAGGTAGTCGGCGACCTCGCGCCATCGCTCGGCGGCCACCCGGTAGGCCACCCCCCGAACAGAGCCGCCACGCACCAGGCCCAGGACCAGGCCGGGTCTTTCCGGGGTTCCCCGATGGTGAACCGAATAGATGCAGAAGGCCCGGCGACGTCCGTATAGGATGGCGGGGCGCTTCTCGACCCAATCGAAACCCGGTCGCCACATCAGTGACCCGTAGCCGAAGACCCAGTCCCCTTCAGCCGCTTCAGACCGCATGTCCGCCTCCCGAACCGACCCCTCCATGCCCGACCCCGGGCCACCGCGCAAACTCCGCTGGGCGGGCTTGTGGGCCCCCTTCCTCATCGCCGGCCTGCTCGTCGCAGGCTGGAGCGCAGGATGGGTCTATGCCGCCCGACAGGTCGAGGCCGGCCTGGAGCGGGGAGTCGCCGACCTCAGGGCGTCGGGGACCAAGGTCGCCTGGTCGTCGAAACGGCTCTCGGGCTATCCCTTCCGCCTCAACCTGGCCCTTTCCAACCTCAGGGTCGCAGGCGGAGGCTGGGTCGTAGAGGCACCGGACCTCGAGGCGCAGGCCTTCCTGCACGCACCGCGGAACTGGCTTGTAGCGACTCCCTCCGGCCTGGTGGTGACACGTCCAGACGGTGGCGGCCTGGAGGTCAGGGGCCGCCGGATTCTGGCGAGCTTCGCCCTGGCCGCGGAGGGGATGCCGAGAGTCTCCATCGAAGGCCTCGGCCTGACCTTCCGGCCCGCGCCCGGCGCCCGTCCCTTCGCCCTGGCGGGAGCCGAGCGGCTGGAACTCCACCTCCGTCCGGGCCCTGATGACAAGGCTGCAGTCTTCCTGCGACTTGAGGGCGGTGCCCCTGAACCCGGCCGGCTGCTCGCGGACCTTGGCGGCGGCGCTCCCGTCTCCGGCCAGCTGGAGGCCATCGCGGACCGGGCCTCGATGCTGGGACAGCCCACCCCCCTTCGGGCCTGGAGCGCTGCGGGCGGGCGGCTGGAACTTCGCCAGGCAGGACTGACGACCGGGGAGACCCGGCTGTCGGTCGCCTCGCCGGGCCTTGGTGCCAGCCCGGACGGGCAGCTGACGGGCCCGCTCACCCTTCGCACGTCGGGGCCACCCGAGGTCCTGCGGGTCCTGCTCAAGCACGGGGTGATCTCTCCGGGCGAGGCCGCCGGCGGACTGGCCGCCGCCGTACTCGGCCGCCAGAGCGCTGACGACACCCGGATCGACGTGGAACTCTCCGCCGGAAGGGCGCGATGGGTCTGGCCCCGCTGAGCGCTTACATCTAGGCCGCGCGCCGGGCGGCCGGAGCCGGATTGGTGAAGGTCATGGCGCCGTCCTCCAGCCGCGCAAAGCGCAGGTCGGCCATGTCCAGGGCGTAGTTCTGGTGCAGCCGCCAGGGTGCCGCCGTTCCCTGGCGGGGGAAGAGATCGATCGACCTCTGGACATAGCCAGAGCTGAAATCCAGCCAGGGCGCCGTTTCCTGGGGCGGCCCCTTGAGGATCGGGGTGCACTGGCGAAGGCCCTTGCGGCGCATACGATTCAGGAGGCGGCAGACGTACTCGCACGTCAGGTCGCACTTCAGGGTCCAGGAGGCGTTCGTATAGCCGAAGGCGGACGCCAGATTAGGTACCCCCGAATACATCATGCCCTTGTAGCTCAGGGTCTCTGAAGGCCGCACGGCCTCACCGTCGACCGACAGGGCGATGCCGTTCATCGCCTCGAGTTTCAGGCCCGTCGCAGTGACGACGATGTCGGCCTCGATTTCCGCGCCCGACTTCAGCCGAAGGCTCGTCGCGGTGAAGGTCTCGACCTCATCCGTGACCACCGAGGCCTGGCCGGACTTCAGTGACTCGAAGAAATCCCCATCCGGGGCGAGGCACAGCCGCTGGTCCCAGGGATTGTAGCGCGGGGAGAAGTGGGTCTCGACGTCGAAGTCCGGGCCAAGGGACTGGCGGGTCTGGTCGATGATCGCCTTGCGGACCTGCTCGGGCCGGCGGCGCGCCATGCGATAGAACAGCATGCCCATCAGGACGTTGCGCCACCGGATCAGGCCGTAGGACAGGCGGTCGGGCAGGGCCCGGCGGAGGCGCAGGGCGAAGGCGTCCTGGCCCGGCCGCCCGACGATGTAGGTCGGCGAACGCTGCAGCATTGTCACGTGGCCTGCGGTGCGGGCCATTTCGGGCACAATCGTCACCGCCGTGGCGCCGGACCCGATCACCACGACGCGCTTGCCTGCGTAGTCGAGGTCCTCTGGCCAGGCCTGGGGATGGATGATCCGGCCCCCGAACTGGTCCATGCCGGCGAAGTCGGGGGTGTAGCCCCCCGCATAGGAATAGTAACCGCCGCAAAGGAAGAGGAAGTTGCAGGTGAAGGTGGTGGGACCCGTCGGGGACTGGGCCGTCACCGTCCAGGCGGCGTCCTCAGTCGACCAGGCGGCGGCGCTCACCTTGTGACCGAACCGGATGTGGGGCTCGATCCCCTCCTCCCGGGCGGTGTCGCGGACGTAATCGAGGATCGAGGGCCCGTCGGCAATGGCCCGGTCGCCGGTCCAGGGCCGGAAGGCATAGCCCAGGGTGTACATATCGGAGTCCGACCGGATACCGGGGTAGCGGAAGAGGTCCCAGGTGCCGCCGATCGCCTCACGGCCCTCGAGCAGAACGAAGCTGCGGTCGGGACAGGTGGTCTTGAGGTGCCGGGCCGCGCCGATCCCTGAAAGGCCCGCGCCTATGATCACGACGTCGAAATGCGACATCACTTGTTGTTCAGACATTCAGACCCCTTGTCGCTTTGGCGGATCACATGACGGTTCCCGGTCGCCGTAGCAAGACGCCTCTGCGGCTTGCCCCGCTCCGGCGTGGGGCCTAGCCTCGACCCTGATCCCCGGGAGCCCCCATGCTGCGACGCCTGCTTCTGACCCTCGCCCTGATCCTGGCCCTTCCCGCCGCCGCCCAGGCGGCCTCGGCGACGCCCTCGAAGGAGATGCTGGGTTGGCGGGAAACCGCCCGGCGGGTCAGCATCGTCAGGGATGACTGGGGCATCGCCCACATCCGGGGCCGGACGGACGCCGACGCCGTCTTCGGCATGATCTACGCCCAGGCCGAGGACGACTTCCCGCGCATTGAGACCAACTACCTGACGGCCATGGGACGCCTGTCCGAGGCCGAGGGGGAGCGGGCCCTCATGCAGGACCTCCGCGCACGCCTCTACACCGACCCCGAAACCCTCAAGGCCCTCTATGGAAAGAGCCCGTCCTGGCTGCGCAAGCTCATGGATGCCTGGGCGGATGGCCTGAACTACTACCTGGCCATGCATCCCCAGACCCACCCCCGGGTGCTGAAACGATTTGAGCCCTGGATGGCCCTCAGCTTCTCGGAGGGCAGCATCGGGGGCGACATCGAACGCATCTCCCTGGACGGCCTGTCGGACCTGTACTCCGACCGGCCCCGGGTCCTGGCCAGCGCCGCGCCGGCCGGGCTCGAGGAGCCGCGCGGCTCCAATGGCATCGCCATCGGCCCCACCCGCGCCTGGGGCGGCAGGCCCCTCCTGCTGATCAACCCTCACACCAGCTTCTATTTCCGGGCCGAGCAGCAGGTGACCTCAGATGCCGGGCTCAATGTCTATGGCGCGGCGACCTGGGGACAGTTCTTCATCTACCAGGGCTTCAACCCCCGGGCTGGCTGGATGCACACTTCCAGTGGCGTGGACTCCGTCGATGAGTTTGCGGTGCAGGTCTTCGACCGGGGCGGCAAGCTAACCTATCGCTACGGTGCCGAAGAGCGTCCGATCGTCACGCGGCAGATCGCCATTCCCTGGCGGACTCCCCAAGGCGCCCTGGTGCAGAGCACCTTCCGGGTCCACTTCACCCACCAGGGGCCGGTCGTCCGGAAAGCAGGGGACCGGTGGATCGCCTTCGCCATGATGAACCGGCCTGTCGAGGCGCTCAGCCAGTCCTTCCTCCGGACCCGGGCCCGCAACTTCGACGCGTTCATGAAGGCCGCGGCCCTGGCCGGGAATTCCTCGAACAACACCCTCTTTGCCGACGCGGATGGGGTGATCGCTTACCTGCACCCCCAGTTCGTGCCGCGACGGGACGACCGCTTCGACTATACCCGGCCCGTGGATGGGTCGGACCCTGCCACCGACTGGAAGGGCCTGCACGCCCTGTCCGAGCTGCCCAGCGTGCGCTCGCCCAAGACCGGTTGGGTCTACAACACCAATGACTGGCCCTGGACGGCGGCGGGTCCTGACAGTCCCCGGCGGGACAGGTTCCCGCGCTACATGGACACGGTCGGGCCCAACCCGCGCGGCGTGAACGCCGTGCAGCTGCTGGAGAACGGTCAGACCTTCACCCTCGACACCCTGGTCCAGGGCGCCTTCAACACCGCCCTGCCGGCCTTCGACCAGCTCCTGCCCGGCCTCGTCGCCGCCTGGGACTCCAGCCCTGGTGCCGACCCCCTTCGCCTGAAGCTGGCCGACGATATCCGACTGCTGCGGGGCTGGAACCGGCGCTGGTCCGGCCAGTCCGAGGCCCTGACCCTGGCGGTCTATTGGGGTGACCTCCTCTGGCCGGAAGCCGAGGCCCTGGCGCGGGCCGAGGGGGTCACAGTCTGGGAGGCCCTGGCCAGCCGCGTGTCGCCCCGGCGCAAGCTGGAGGCCCTGGCCCAGGCCTCCGACCGCCTGCAGGCGGACTTTGGGACCCGGCGGGTCCCTTGGGGCGAGGTCAACCGTTTCCAACGGCGGACCGGCGACATCCAGCAGGCCTTCAGCGACGCAGCGCCCAGCCTCCCGGCCCCCTTCCCCTCCGCCCGGTGGGGTGCCCTGGCCTCCTTCGGTGCCCGCCGGCCCGAGGGGCAGAAAAAGCTCTACGGTTCCAGCGGTAACAGCTTCGTGGCGGTTGTGGAGTTTGGCCCCCGGGTCCGGGCAAGGGCGGTCACAGCGGGCGGTGCCTCCAGCTCGCCCCTGTCCCGGCATTTCACCGACCAGGCGCCAAGATACCTGAGCGGGAATCTCCGGCCGGTCTACTTCTGGCCCGACGAGATCAAGGGCCATGTGGAGCGCACCTACCGTCCGGGGCAGTAGCCGGCATAGTTGCGCCTTCGGGCGCAATGGCCTATCGCCCAAGCCTCCAGAGCCCGGGACCGCCATGGACGCTTCAGACCCCCAGCCGACCGCACGCACCCTCGAGGCCGTGCGCGCGCGCCTGGATGTCGTCGACCGACGCCTGCTGGAGCTGATCGACGAACGCGCCGCCCTCGCCGGCGAAGTGGCCGCCGCCAAGGTTGCTGCGGGGGAATCCGGCCGGTTTGCCCTGCGTCCGATGCGGGAAGCCGAGGTCCTTCGCAATCTCCTCGCCCGTCCGCGCAAGGCCGCGACGCCCGGCATGGTCGTCCGGATCTGGCGCGAGCTCATGAGCGACAGCCTGTCCCGCCAGGGCCCCTACCACCTGTCAGTCTTCGGCGGTGGGCAGGCTTCCGTGGTCCGCGAGGCTGCCCGGATGCGCTTCGGCGCCGCCGCGCCCTTGGCCGAGGTCGGTCGCCCCGAGGAGGCCATTGCCGCAGCGCGCACCCCCGGCGGGGTCGCGGTCCTGGCCCTGGACTCCCGGACGCCCTGGTGGGGGCGCCTGCTGGCAGATCCCACCCTGCGGGTCTTTGCCGCCCTGCCCTGCCTGACCGCCTGGGGACGCCCCGCCGCCCTGGCCGCCGCCCAGGTCGAGATCGGACCGACGGGGGGCGATCGCACCTACTGGGTCACCGACGCCCCCGGACCTCCCGGCCGCCTCGTGGAGACCCTGAGCAAGGACGGGGTGGCGGCAGAACTCCTGGCCGACGCCGGCGGCCTGCGGCTGTTTGAGCTGGTAGGCTACTACCAGTCCAGCGACGAACGCCTGGCCCGGGCGCCGGGCCGGCTCACTGGTGTGATCGGCGCCGCCTCCGCCCCCCTGGATACCTGAGGCCCTCATGTCCGACCGTCCCCAGCCCCAGCTCAAACCCCAGCTCAAGCCCCAGCCAAAGCCCGGCATCCTCGATATCTCCCCCTACAAGCCCGGCAAGGCCGCCGTGGAGGGCGTGGCCCACCCGCTCAAGCTGTCGGCGAACGAGAACATCCTGGGCTCGAGCCCGGATGCCAAGGCGGCCTTCGTCTCGGCCATGGATGAACTGCACCTCTATCCGGACGGCCGCTGCAACGCCCTGCGCGAGGCGATCAGCGCCAGGTACGGCCTTGAACCCGAACGCCTGCTGTTCGGGTGCGGGTCGGACGAGATCTTCCAGCTGATCGGCCAGACCTTCATCCAGGCCGGCGACAACGCCGTCCAGGGCGAGCACGGCTTCGGCGCCTTCGCCATCGCTACCCGCGCCGCCGGCGGCGAGGTGCGCATGGCGACCGAGGTCAACCTGCGCATCGACGTCGATGAACTGCTTGCCTGCGTGGATGAGCGAACCCGGATCGTCTGGGTCGCCAACCCCGCCAATCCGACGGGCACCCTGGTGGGCGGCTCCGAGATCCGCCGCCTGCACGCCGCCCTGCCCGCCGACGTCGTCCTGGTGCTGGACGGCGCCTATGCCGAGTTCGCCGACGACCCGGACTTCGAGGACGGGGTGGACCTGGTCCGCAACTTCTCCAACGTCATCATGACGCGGACCTTCTCCAAGCTGCACGGCCTGGCCGCCCTCAGGGTGGGCTGGGCCTACATGCCGCAGGACATGGCCGACGCCATCGACCGGATCCGCCTGCCCTTCAACGTCTCAATTCCCGCCCAGCGCGCCGCCATCGCCGCCCTGGCGGACGCAGACTTCCAGGCGCGATCCCTGGAACTGGTGCAGACCTGGCGGCCCTGGCTATCGCAGCAACTGGGCGGGCTGGGGCTGGAGACAACGGCTTCCAGCGCTAACTTCGTCCTCGCCCGCTTCCCGAAGACGCCGGGCCGGACCGCCGCGGACGCCGACGCCTTCCTCTGCGCCCGGGGCCTGATCCCGAGGATGGTGGGCGGTTACGGCCTGCCCGACCACCTGCGCCTCACCATCGGGCTGGAAGAACACAACCGGGCGGTGGTGGACGCCCTGGCGGCCTTCATGGGGACCCGCCCTTGATCTATCCGAAGATGGCGGTGATCGGCTGCGGCCTGATCGGATCCTCAGTGATCCGCGCCGCCCGCGCAGCCGGCGCCGTGGGCTCCGTGGCTGTCGGCGAAGCCAGCCCGGCGCACCGGGCGCAGATCACCGCCCTGGGCTATGCCGACCTGGTCACCGACGACATGGCCGAGGCGGTGGCGGACGCCGACCTGGTGGTCTTCGCCGTGCCCGTCCTGGCCATGGGCCCTGCAGCTGTTACGTCGGCGGCGGCGCTGAAGCCGGGCGCCACGGTCACCGACGTCGGCTCGGTCAAGGTCAGCGTGGGCGACGCCCTGCGCGCCGCAGTCCCCGCGTCGGTCTACGTCATCCCTGGACACCCCATTGCGGGCTCCGAGCAGTCCGGCCCCGCCGCGGGCTTTGCCGAACTGTTCCAGGGCCGCTGGGTGATCCTGACCCCGCAGGCGGACGACCGGCCCGAGTATGCGGACGCCACCCGCCAGCTCTCGGATTTCTGGACCGCCCTTGGCGCCCAGGTGGATACCATGGACGCCGCCCATCATGACCTCGTCCTGGCGGTCACCAGCCACCTGCCCCACCTGATTGCCTACAACATCGTCGGCACCGCCGCCGACATGGAAGAGGTCACCCGGGCCGAGGTGATGAAGTACTCGGCCGGCGGCTTCCGGGACTTCACCCGGATCGCCGCCTCGGATCCCACCATGTGGCGGGACATCTTCCTGGCGAACAAGGACGCGGTGCTCGAGGTCCTGGGCCGTTTCACCGAGGACCTGCAAGCCCTCTCCAGATCCATCCGCTGGGGCGAGGGCGACAAGCTGTTCGAGCTTTTCTCCCGCACCCGCGACATCCGCCAGGGCATTGTCGCCGCAGGCCAGGACAGTGCAGAGCCGAACTTCGGCCGGGACCGCCCGGCCTCCGACGGCGCCCCGAAACCGTGAGCGGCTATGCCTGGCTGGCGGGGGCCATCGCCACGGAGATCGTCAGTACCAGCCTCCTGAAGCTGTCCGATGGGTTCACCCGGCTCGTGCCCGGGACCGCCGCCATCGCCTTCGTCGCAGCCTCCTTCTACTGCCTGGCCCAGGCGCAGAAGACGATTCCCCTCGGCATCGGCTATGCCATCTGGTCCGGGGTGGGCATCCTCGCCATCACCGCCATCGGCTGGATTGGCTTCCGTCAGAAGCTCGACCTTCCCGCCATGGTCGGGATGGCGCTGATCCTCGCCGGGGTGCTTATCATCCGCCTGTTCTCGCGCGCCGAAGCCTAGATCCTGTTCCGGTTCCGTTTCACGCCTCCCTGAGCTACTTCTGCGGGGTGAATCTCCCGCCCGCCCTCGTCGTCCTGCCCGGACCCAAGGCCGCCCTCGCCGGCGAGGGCCCGGCGCGCCTGCTCAGGCCGCCGGAGGCCCGCGACCTCTTTCGTTCACCGGAGATCCTGGTGGCGCACGCGGCCCTGACCGCCCGCAGGCTGGGCCTGGATCCGCCGCCCCGGTCGGCCCGGATGTTCGACGTGCTGGAGCTGTTCGCCTTCGTGCGTCCCGGCGCCTTCACGGCCCCGTCGGCGGCGGGCCTGGCCCTCGCCCTTGGACGCCCTGAACCCTCCGGACCCCTCGAGATGGCGGACGCCCTGGCCCAGGTCGCCGTTCGCCTGCTTGAGGAACTAGCTGAGAGCCCGACCCCCTCCCGGGAGGAGGCCCTGGCCCTGGCCGAGACCCTCGCCCGGGGCGGCTGGGCCTGGGGGCCTGCGACGACGGAGGCCCTGCGCAGCCGTCCGTCCAGCAACGCCTTCCGCAGTTCCGGCCTCGATGTCTGGTCCCGGCTTGTGGAGTGGGAGGATCCGGGGCCCGCTGGCGAGCCCGGCGACACCCCCATCAGCCCCGAGGCCGCCGTCCGCCGGCTGGGTGTCCTGTTGGGGCGGGCCCGCCTGGAGGAGGACCGGACGGCCCAGGCGGAGTACGCCCGGGAAGCCGCCTTCGTCTTCGAGCCTCGGGAGCGGGAAGGCAGCCCCCGCATGCTGCTGGCCGAGGCCGGCACGGGCGTGGGCAAGACCCTGGGCTATCTGGCGCCCGCCTCGGCCTGGGCCGAGGTCAACGGCCCCTCGGTCTGGATCTCGACCTACACCCGGGCCCTTCAAAGGCAGATCGAGCGCGAGAGTGCGGTCCTGTTTCCCGACCCGGCCGAGCGGGCCCGCCGGGCCGTAGTGCGCAAGGGACGCGAGAACTACCTCTGCCTGCTGAACTTCCAGGACCTGTCCAACACCGCCCAGCTGGGCTCCGCCGACCTGGTGGGGCTTGGGCTGACAGCGCGCTGGATCCGGGCGACCCGGGACGGCGACATGACCGGTGGGGACTTCCCGGCCTGGCTTCCAGGCCTGTTCGCCGGACCCGCCGCCGGCCAGGCGACCGCGTCAAATCTGGTCGACCGGCGGGGCGAGTGCATCCACGCGGGGTGCCCACACTATCGGACCTGCTTCGTCGAAAAGGCGATCCGCGCCTCGCGCCGGGCCGACATCGTCATCGCCAACCACGCCCTGGTCATGGCCCAGGCAGCCTTCGACGGGGCCCGGTCGATACGGGGCGCCCCTGAGGACTCAGAGTCGACCCACCTGCGCCGGGTGATCTTCGACGAGGGGCATCATCTGTTCGATGCGGCGGACTCGGCCTTTTCCACGGCCCTTTCCGGCCAGGAGGCCGTCGAGCTGAGGCGGTGGATCCGGGGCTCGGAGCGGCGGGGCCGACGCGGTCGGGGGCTGGAGGCGCGGGTGGGCGACCTGGCCGGTGCAGATGGGCCCGCTCGTCAGGCCCTGGAGTCGGTGATTCAGGCCGCTGGCCAGCTTCCCTCCGAAGGCTGGAGTTCGCGGATCTCCGGTGCCGACGGCATGGGGGCCCAGGGTCCCCTCGAGGGCTTCCTGGCGGCCATGGGGGTCCAGCTCAGGGCCCGGGGCGACCCGGCCGACCCGGCCTGTGCGGCCCGGCCAGCCCTTCCGGAGGTGGTGGCAACCGCGCGGTCGGCCGCCGCCGCCCTGGCCGCGATCGAAGCGCCGCTCCTGGCCCTGACACGCTCCCTCGAGGACCTCCTTGACCAGGGCGCCGAGACCCTGACCGGCGCCGAGCGGGGCCGGATCGAGGGCGTGCTGCGGGGGCTGGACCGACGCGCCCGGATGACCCTGCCGGCCTGGCGGGGCATGCTGGCCACCCTCGACGGCGAGCCGGAGCCGGAGGGTGGGGACGGTTCCGCCAATAGCGACTTCGTCGACTGGTTCGAGGCGACGGTGATCGGGGGCCGGGCGGTCGACTCCGCCTTCCGCCGGCACTGGGTCGACCCCACCGAACCCCTCGCCCGGCTGGTGCTGGAGCCCGCCCACGGGGTCCTGATCACCTCCGCCACCCTCACCGACGCGGCCGCGGAGGATCCCTTCGACCTGGCGGAACTGCGCTCGGGCGGCGGGCGGCTGGAGACCCCGCCCCGACGCCTGCGGCTGGCCTCGCCCTTCGACTACGAGACCTGCGCCCGGGCCTTCGTGGTCACGGACGTGCGCAAGGATGACGCCCGGCAGGTGGCTGCAGCCATGCGGGAGCTGTTCCTGGCGGCCGGCGGCGGCGGGCTGGGCCTATTCACCGCCATCCGCCGGCTGCGGGCCGTCCATGAGCTGATCGCCGCCCCACTTGGCGACCGGGGGCTCTCACTCTACGCCCAGCACGTCGACCCGCTGGAGGTCGGCGCTCTGGTCGACATCTTCCGGGCCGAGGTCGATTCCTGCCTGCTGGGCACCGACGCTGTCCGCGACGGGGTCGATGTGCCGGGGCGCAGCCTGCGGCTTCTGGTCTTCGACCGGGCGCCCTGGCCCCGGCCAGACCTCCTGCACAAGGCCCGCCGCGCCCGCTTCGGGAACGGCTGGGATGACGCCATCGCCCGGGGTCGGATCGCCCAGGCCTTCGGCCGCCTGATCCGCCGCCAGGATGACAAGGGCGTCTTCGTCATGCTGGACTCCGCCACCCCTACCCGCCTGTTCGCCGCCCTGCCGCCCGGCGCAGAGGTGCGGCGCGTCACCCTGGTGGAGGCCCTGGAGGCCACCCGCGCCTTCCTGGGACCGGGTTAGGCTGGACAGTCCTGCAGGCCCCGCCCATGTTGCGGTCGCCCTTGGGGAGAGATCATGAAGAGACAGAAGGTCCTGATGCTCTACCTGGCGAATTCGGCGCTGGATTCGCCGGTGGTCGGCTGGTCGCTGTTCGACGGCACGGGCGAGACCCGCCGGATGGCCGGGGACGAGGACCTTCCGCCCTATCCCACCGGCCTGCACGCCCTGCGCGACGGCTGGCGCCTGATCCAGGCCTCGCCCCTTCTGCCCCATGCCCGGGGCGAGGAGTTTGACCTCGCCTACCTCAAGTACGAATTCCTGTTCGAACAGATCGTGGAGACCGGGGAATGAACAACCTGCCCCTGCTTTCGGCCGAAGCCATGGCCAGCTTCGCCGCCCGTGGCTTCCTGCGCTTCGACGCCGCCGTCCCCGAGGACCTCAACCGCCAGTTCCTGGACGAGATGGGCGACATCGCCCCGCCCCGCCCTGGCCAGAAGATGAGGCGCACCTATGGCGAGTTGCTGGCCCGGGCCGGCGTGCCGCAGACCCCGGCGGGGGTGCCCCTGGCGCAGGCCTATCCCGAGGGCTCGGCCCTGAATCGCCTCCTCGACCTGCCCCTGGTGGCCGGCGCCGTCCGCAGCCTGGTGGGCGAGGACCCGGTCTTCGACCATCACTTCCTGCACGTGACCTTCCCGCCCGCCTACCACGAGGCCAGCGGCGGCGAGAACGTCTCCCAGCACTATCACCAGGACTCCACCATCGACCCCCGGCGGGCCTTCGACATCCAGATCATGTACTACCCGCACACAGTGACCCGGGAGATGGGCGGCACCCGCTTCCTGCCCGGCAGCCACCTGCGCAAGGTCAGTGAGGCGGCCATCGCCCGCTACCAGAACATCCGCGGCCAACAGCACATGGTCTGCGAGGGCGGGACCCTGCTCTTCCTGCACTCGGGTATCTGGCATGGCGGCGGGGTGAACGTATCCGACCGTACACGGACCATGTTCAAGGTGCGCATCAACCCCTCGCGCTCCCAGGTCCGCCAGTTCGACGTCGCGACCCTGAAGCCCCAGGACGCCCAGCGCCCGATTTTCTATCTGAAGGGCGCCCTGCCGCCCTCCGTCGAGCAGATCCTGATGACCCAGGAGCCCTGGTACGAAAACGACACCGGCCGGCTGGAGCTTCTGAACCGGGTCCGGTTCTGGCGCTACCTGACCGGCGACCCGGACTACGACGCCGACTACTGGGCAACCCGGATCGAGAACCTGGCGGACGCCTGATCCCCCTCGAAACGGAAGGGGAACATGCTAGAACCCGGGCATGGCCGACGCCGCTGCGGATTCCCCCCTCCTGCCCTCCCGATTCGCCGACTGGTTCGCGGCGCAGGGCTGGTCGCCGCGCGTCCACCAGCTGGAGATGGTGGCCCGGGCGCGGGCGGGCCGTGACGCCCTGCTGATCGCCCCGACGGGGGGCGGCAAGACCCTGGCCGGTTTCCTGCCCACCCTGGTGGAGCTGGAGGCCCGCCCCCGCGACGGGCGGCGGGGAGTGCACACCCTCTATATCTCACCGCTCAAGGCCCTGGCCGTGGACGTCGAGCGCAACCTCGCCCGGCCGATCCGGGAGATGGGGCTGGACGTCACCGCCGAGAGCCGGACGGGCGACACCGGGGTCGCCCGCCGCCAGAGGCAGAAGGTTCGGCCCCCCGATATCCTTTTGACCACTCCCGAGCAGCTGGCCCTGTTCTGCGCCTGGGAAGGCTCGCGCCTCTATTTCGAGGACCTTTCCTGCGTCATCATCGACGAGATCCACGCCCTGCACGCCTCCAAGCGCGGGGACCTCTTGTCCCTGGGCCTGGCCCGCCTGTCGGCCCTGGCGCCGGGGCTGAGGCGCATCGGCCTGTCGGCGACGGTGGACGACCCGGACGTCATCCGCCGGTGGATGGGCTGCGGCGACCGGCCCGTGGACCTGGTCCGCGGCCCGCCCGGCGCCCCGCCCCAGGTGGACCTGCTGTTGTCCAATGGCCGCACGCCCTGGGCCGGGCATACCGCCCAGCACGCCATGGCCGAGGTCTATGAGGCCATCAGAACGGCGCGGACGGCCCTGGTCTTCGTCAACACCCGCTTCCAGGCCGAGTTCGCCTTCCAGGAACTGTGGAAGCTGAACGACGATAGCCTGCCCATCGCCCTGCACCACGGCAGCCTGGCGCCCGAGCAGAGGCGAAAGGTCGAGGCGGCCATGGCCCGGGGCGAGCTGAAGGCTGTGGTCTGCACGTCCACCCTGGACCTCGGCATCGACTGGGGCGACGTGGATCTGGTCATCCAGCTGGCCTCGCCGAAGGGCGCCAGCCGGATGGTGCAGAGGATCGGCCGGGCCAACCATCGCCTGGACGAACCCAGCCGCGCCCTCTTCGTGCCCGCCAACCGGTTCGAGACCCTGGAGTGCCAGGCGGCCCGGGAGTGCATCGCCGAGAACCAGCTGGACGGCGAGCCCCTGCGGACCGGCGCCCTGGACGTCCTGGCCCAGCACCTGCTGGGCTGTGCCTGCGCCGAGCCCTTCGACGAAGCGGCCATGCTGGCCGAGGCGCTTACCGCCGGGCCCTACCGCGACCTGTCCCGGGCCGACTTCGACCTCACCCTCGACCTCACCGCCACCGGCGGCTACGCCCTGCAGGCCTACGACCGCTTCCGCCGGATGGTCCGGGACCCCGGGGGCCGCTGGACGGTGCGCAATGGCGAGATCGCCCGGCGTCACCGGCTGAACCTGGGGGCCATCCTGTCGCCGGATGTGCTTTCCGTCCGCATCGCCCAGGGCGCTCGCCTGGTAGGCGGCCGCAAGATCGGGGAGATCGAGGAAGGCTATTTCGAGATGCTGGACCCGGGGGACACCTTCGTCTTCGCCGGCCAGGTCTGGAGCCTGGCGGGCATTACCGGCATGGACGTCCTGGTCCGGCCCGCCCGGGACTCGGACCCGAAGATGCCCTCCTGGGGCGGCTCCAAGTTCGCCCTGTCCAGCCATCTTGCCCGCCGGGTCCGGCGGATGATGTCGGACCCGGCGGCCTGGGAAGTCCTGCCCCCGGACGTGCGCGAGTGGCTGGGCCTGCAGCGCCGGCATTCGCGGATCGTGGCCGAGGACGAGATGCTGGTGGAGACCTTCCCCAGGGGCCGCCGACACTTCCTGGTGGCCTATCCCTTCGAGGGCCGGCTGGCTCACACCACCCTGGCCATGCTGCTGACCCGCCGGCTGGAGCGCGCCGGTGCCCAACCCCTGGGGTTCGTCTGTAACGACTACGCCCTGACCGTCTGGTCCCTTCAGCCCATGGACGACGTCAACATGGACGACCTCTTGGCCCAGGACATGCTGGGCGACGACCTGGAGGACTGGCTGGCCGAAAGCTTCATGATGAAGCGCGCCTTCAAGGGCTGCGCCATCATCGCTGGTCTCATCGAACGGCGATTTCCCGGGGAGCCGCGCAAGTCAGGACGGCAGGTGACCTTTTCCACGGACCTGATCTACGACGTCCTGCGGCGCCACCAGCCCGACCACCTCCTCCTTCGCTGCGCCCGCCAGGACGCCGCCGAGGGCATGATCGATGCCGCCCGCCTGGGCGACCTCCTGGCCCGGGTGGCGGGGCGGATCCGCCACGTCCGGCTGGACCGGCTGTCCCCCTTCGCCGTACCCATGCTGATGGAGATCGGAAAGGAACGGAGCCCTGGCGCCGCCGGCGACGCCATACTGGCGGAGGCCGAGAGCGAGCTGATCGCCGAGGCCCTGGCGTGAGCCCGGTTGCGGCCCTCGGCCTGCGCCCCTGGGCGGACGGCGCCCTGGAGCTGACCCTGGCGGGGGAGGCGGCACGCCTCCTGCCGTCAGGGGCCCTGCTGCTGGCCGGACGTTCCACCCTGATCGTCGCTGACCTGCACCTGGAGAAGGGATCGGCCTTCGCCGGCAGGGGCCAGCTCCTGCCGCCCCTCGATACCCGCGAGACCCTGCGGCGCTTGACGGCAGATGCGGCGGCCCAGGCTCTCGGGCGAATTGTCTTCCTGGGCGACGCCTTCCACGACCGGGGGGCCTCCAGGCGGATGTCGGAGGCAGACCGGGAGGCCCTGGAGGCCCTGGGCCGGGCGGCGGACCTGGTCTGGATTACCGGCAACCACGACCCGGAGCCCGACGGCGACCTACCCGGCGAGGCGGCCGACGAAGTGCGGCTGGGCGACCTCGTCCTGCGGCATGAACCCCGGACCGGACCCTCGCCCGGCGAGATCGCCGGGCACCTGCATCCCTGCGCCCGGATCGCCACCCCCCGCGGGGCGGTGCGGCGCCGGTGCCTGGTCACGGATGGGGAGCGAGCGGTCCTGCCCGCCTACGGGGCCTTTACGGGAGGGCTGAATGTCCTGGATCCGGCCTTCTCAGGACTGTTCCGAAAGTCGCCCGTGGTGGCCGCCCTTGGCGACCGGCGGGTCCATGCGGCGGGGGTCCGGTCCCTGCGGCCGGACCGGGGCTAGATCCTGTTCCGATAAGTGGGAACCGGTTATCGGACCGAGACAGGGTCACACATCTCAAGTCAGAGGCGCAAGGCCTTCTCCAGGGCCAGGGCCAGGGACACGCAGGCCGAGAAGGTCAGAAGGGTCATCAGGGCCGGGTAGCGGGACAGGGTCTGGGGCGCCTTGTCGAACAGCCAGGCGGCAAGATAGGCCACGATGAAGCCGCCAATGATTATGTCCGCGGCGACATAGTCCCGGGCCAGCAGGAGCCCGCCACCGGCGAGTGGAGGCAGCATGGCACCCGCGAGCCGGATGAGGTGGGGCGGTTCCCGTCCCGCCTCCTGGCTCCAGCGGATTCCCCCCAGGAAACCGAGGACCACCGCTGACCAGGTCAGGAGAACGTGGATGGAGGTGAAGTGCAGGTCCGATGGGCCAAAGGCGTAGGTGATGGCCGCAGCGGGAAATCCGGCCAGGCCCAAGAGGGCGAGACTCCAGACCGGGCGGGGAGCCAGGAACATCACACCCTCCTGAAGACTGCGGACGCTGCCCAGCCGGCGGCCAGCGCAATCAGCATGCAAGCCATACCATAGGCCCAGGGGCTCTGACGGGCAAAACCGGAAATCACCCGCTCGAGCCCGACCTTCTCGACGACCAGCTCCCGGCTTCGCCGGGTGATGGGCTGACCGTCCTGGAACAGCAAAACATCCACCCGGTAGCGGCCGACAGGCGCGGAAGCCGGCAGGCTGATCCGGGCGCGAAACAGGCCCTTGTCGACGAAGGTCACCCCGGCGGGATCCTCCAGGTACAGGCCTTCCCGGGCCTTGAGCCGGACAAAGGCGCGAGCGAAAACCGGGTCCATGCCCGCCGAAAGGTCCAGGGCGCCCGTTCCTGCACCCTCACTTCGAAGGGTCGATAGGGCTGCAATCTCGGCGAGCCTCCGGTTGGAGGCGGTCAGGTGAAACCCCGGGGCGCTCGCGACCGTCGCCGGGGGGCCGTTCAACCAGAGCCCGGCGCGACGCTCACGCCGGGCGATGGCGGCGGGCTGGTCGGGTCCCCGGACAAGGACCACGACGTCGGCCGGCCTTCCAGAGGGGTCGAAGACGGCGCCGAAGACCCCGATCCGGGCGCCGGCATATCCGGCGTCGACCTCGACATTGGCCGTGGTGAGGTCTGCAGACAGGTGGACGGGTGGGGGATCGGCGGTGATCTCAGCCTCCCACCGGCAGGAGGACGAAGGGATCGGTTGGGGTCAGGACCAGGCGCATGCCCATGAAAAGGCCGACCCCGAGGATGATCACCGCCAGGAGGACGCGCAGTTCCTCGGCGCGGACCCGGGCCGAGGCCCGGGCACCAAGCTGGGCGCCGAAGACGCCTCCCAGCACGAGAAGTCCCGTCAGCAGTATGTCCACCGTCTGGTTGCGGCCCGCCTGAAGGACAGTGGTCAGGGAGGTGGTGAGGATGATCTGGAACAGGCTGGTGCCCACCACCACACCGGCGGGCATCCGCAGGAGGTAGATCATGGCCGGGACCAGGATGAAGCCGCCGCCAACGCCCATGACCGCGGAAAGCACCCCCACGAAGGCACCAAGGAGAAGGGGCGGGAGGACGCTGATGTAGAGACGCGACCGGGGGAACCGCATCTTCAGGGGCAGACCATACAGCAGGGCCGGGCGACGGGACTGGGAAGCGCCGGCGGGATCCCCCCGGCGCCGGCGGGCCAGGGCCCGGAGGGACTCCCACAGCATCAGCGATCCGATCACGCCCAGGAAGACCAGGTAGGCCAGGGCTACTGCCAGGTCCGCCTGACCCGCCAGCCGGAGCCAGCGGAACACCTCCACACCGATCACCGAGCCGACCGCCCCCCCGGCCGCCAGGACGCCGCCCATTCGGAAGTCGACGCCCCGGGTCGCCGAATAGGCCAGGACACTGGAGGTCGAGGAGGCAGCGACATGGCCGGCCATGCTGGCCACCGCAACGGGCGCGGGCACGCCGAGGAAGACCAGGAGCGGCGTCATCAGGAACCCGCCCCCGATGCCGAACATCCCGGACAGGAATCCCACAAGGGCACCGATCGCCACCAGCAGGGGAGCGTTGACCGAGATTTCCGCGATGGGGAGGTAGACGTCCAGCGCGAGCGCCTCCTGCGGCCTTAGCGGCCCAGCATGGCAAGGCGTTTCAGGGTGGCGTCGTCCAGGAGGCC
>Ga0209598_10001332_pt1 | contig 20164 bp, 13 predicted proteins | sample M_140807_EF_Meta_FD_187317 | JGI IMG/M metagenome (GOLD analysis project Ga0209598, IMG submission 187317) | Freshwater microbial communities from Lake Montjoie, Canada to study carbon cycling - M_140807_EF_MetaG (SPAdes) (version 2) | ecosystem: Environmental > Aquatic > Freshwater > Lake...
AATTAATGGTTGCCCATTCCAAGTAAGCGTAAATACAGCCCATGCTTTTGCAGCGATGCCATACTTTTCGTATTCTGTTCCATTCCAACTATTTTCATCATGGTTCGAAGTAAAAAATAATTTAGAAGCGCCTTGTGGATATTGAGCGTATTGATGTAACACGTTATATACTTCCTGCAATCCATCCACCTCCTTCCCTACTTTTTGGGATGCATGCATCCAAGACCAAGCATAACTTGTATCAAACACTTGATGGTACGCTATGTCTTCAGTTTCTGCAAGCCAATACAATATTTTTGTTTTTTCTAAATTTGTTCTAGCTTCTATCCAAAAATCCAATGGCACTAAATGCGCCATATCACATCTAAAGCCGTCTATATTAAATTGATTGACCCAATATGCCATGGCATCAATAAGTGCAGCACACATCAATGCATTGTCAAAATTTAAATCTACTACATCATCCCATCCATTGCGTTCAGTGAAATTACCTGATGCATCTTGTGCAAACCAATTAGGATGTTCTTGCATCCATTCATGCTGACTGCCGGTATGATTGGCCACCCAATCCATAATCACTTTCATGCCCAATGCTTGAGCAGCATCTACCAAGTCTTTGAAATCAGCTTCGTTACCAAATTCAGGATTGATTTTAGTGTAACTACTACATGCATAATAACTTCCTAAACTTCCTTTTTTATGCAGTTGACTAATGGGCGTAATGGGCATCAACCATACAATATCAATCCCCATGTCCTTGATTCTTGGGAGGTGCTTTTCAAATGCTTTAAATGTCCCTTCTGCTGTATATTGACGAATATTCACTTCATAAATTGAAGCCGTATTGGCCCAGCTTACTTGCTTGAATGAATCGATCATATTTGTAGCATTTTTTTATTATCTTGTCCCTAAGATGAATCCTAAATTAGATCGTAAATTAAGTCTTTTACATGCAACTGCCATCAATATGATTGATATGGTTGGCATTGGTCCCTTTGTAGTATTGAGTGTGGTGGCACAGATCATGGGTGGACCTTATTTTTTATACGCATGGATTGCTGGTGCCATTTTATCCTACGTAGACGCCATGGTATGGAGCCAACTTGGAGCAGCATTGCCAAGAGCAGGTGGAAGTTTTCATTTTCTAAAGGAAGGTTATGGTGGAAAATGGGGTAAATTAATGAGCTTCCTATTTGTATGGCAAACGATGATTCAAGCGCCATTGGTGATCGCATCTGCTGCCATTGGTTTTTCACAATATGCGAATTACTTTTTTCATTTAAGTTTTATACAAGAGAAGTTAGTAAGCGGTGCTGTGGTGATTTTAGTGATCAGTTTACTCTATCGAAATATCGAATCTATTGGAAGGATTTCAGTGCTATTATGGGTGGGTGTAATTACGACACTTTTATGGATTATTTTTGGAGGCATTGCACATGGTAATTTTATGGCGCCCATTTTGCATATCAATGATGGTCTTAAAATTGAATACGGACTGGTTGCTGCCCTTGGTTTTGCAAGTGTCAAAACAGTGTACAGTTATTTAGGCTATTACAATGTTTGTCATTTAGGTGCGGAGATTAAAAATCCAACTAAGAATATTCCTAGAAGTATGTTTATTTCTATCACAGGAATTTCTATTTTATACTTGGCTATGAATGTAAGTGTGGCAAGTGTGTTGCCATTTGAAACCATTGTGAATAGTAAGTTTGTTGTGAGTGACTATATTAAAACATTGTACGGACAAAATGCAGGCGCGATTGCAACAGTGCTTATTTTAATGGTGGCATTTGCTTCTGTTTTTTCGGCCACCCTTGGTTATAGCAGGATTCCTTTTGCCGCAGCGCAGGATAAATCTTTTTTCGCCTTTTTCGCCAAAGTACATCCAAGATTACATTTTCCGCATCGCTCCTTACTAGTATTGGGTGCAATTGCATTTGTATTTAGTCTACTCTTTAGATTAAAAGAAGTGATTGATGGCATACTTGCCATGCGAATCATGATCCAATTTATTGGTCAAGCCATTGGATTATTGATTTTGTATAAAAGAAAAGGCAGCGGATTTTTCCCATGGAAAATGCCCTTCTTCCCTATTCCTTTGTTTATCGCTATTCTTATTTGGGCGGCTATTTTTTATTCTACAGGACCTAAAATGATGCTAAGTGGATTGATTGTAACAGGATTAGGATTAATTGCTTTTGCCCTTGCCACTCGCTTTGGATGGATTCACAAAGCTAGTGAGGAGTAGACCCATGACAATGCCAATGATCAAACCAATTTTTACATTTTTGAGCATCCAACCAATTCCAAGTCCAATGACAAGTAGCATAAAGAAACTTATTTTTCTGCGTTGCTTCATATACTATTGATTTTTTGGGAGGGATAATAAATTGGCAAATAATTTATATGCTCCAGGATTCCCAGCAGGTAATTGCCTAAACAATGCCAAACTTACATAGGCAAAATTACCCTTGCCAAATGGTGTAATCAATAAACTACCCAAACTTGGCGCTTCTCCCGTATCACTCATTTGTAATGGTGTTTGAAAATGCGCATCTATATTTTCGGCCTGATAAGTGCTTCTTTCTTGAACCCAGTTGTTAAAGTCTTGGTCACTAATTTTATTGGGGAAATTAAGTACAGGATGATTCGGTAAAACAAATGTTACATCGGTATTTTCTTCTGTGACTCTTCTGCCCGAGTTGACAGTCAATGGATAAGGCCCAACTTTAATATTCTGTGTGCCTACTTGATTGCTTTTTAAATATTGTACAATCAAGTTACCTCCAGCAGCGATATAATCGTTCAATACTGATTGCTTATCTGATAAGTATGCATACATATTATATGCACGAATACCTACCACAATCGCATCTAAACCCTTTAAATGAGCAGGTGCTAAATCTGCCTCTTTAAGTTGAACTACTTCATAGCCTAATTGTTCTAATGCTTCTGGTATGGCATCCCCTGCACCATCAATATACCCGACTTTTTGACCTTGCTTTTTAATATCCACTTTCACCACCTCAACACTTGCATTTTGAAAATAAGTTTGCGCGGGTATATGATCGTATTGAATGGTTTTGTGAAAAATGCCTTCCTCAAATGAAGGCAATGGTGCATTGCTATTTTTAGGCATTAAAACTACCGATTTAACTGGTGCCACTTCTTTTTTAGGCAAGACAACAATCGGCTGATAAACATCCCCTTTTGTAAGATCTACATATTTATACTGCACAGGATATTGCTTTTGAAACAATTGTCCTTCGATTGTGTAATTCAACAAAATTGAAAATGGTGGATTGTTTTCTGCTTTACCAACCATGGTTTGATCTTGCACCACAAACATGCCTTCGGTCTTTGGGTTGACCAACCAATAAGGCTGTGAGATAGGTTGATTGGCAGGCACTTTAAAAGTATAATTGAATTGCTGATTCTGATTGGTAACTAATTGTATATTCAACAACGAATCTTTGATTGCTTTTTGATCAGACAACAATTGCATCTTCCCCAAACTTGTATTTACATTGGCTCTTTGATTGACCAATAACTGTATCATGAGATCTGATTCAAGAACTACCTGTTGTTTTGTAGTGGTGGCTTCTACTAATAATCCAGCAGCTGATGCTATAGTAGACTGAATTAAATTCAGTTGATAGGTCTTCCATTGACTTTCAGGCAACCCTTTTACCTGTTGATACAATTGTACTAAACTTGGAACAATTGCAGCAGGTTGATCTATTTTATAAGCGCTAATGATTTGTTGAATTTTTGATTGAATACTTGGCGCATTGAGTCTTGACCAATTGGTCACCACCCCATCCATAATATCCATTTTTGCAGAATCCCCATTCAAGTGTTGAAAGAACTCAAAATAAGAACCTCTTCTTCTTGGTCTGCCTTCCCCTTGACTTTTATGCATTGTCCTTGCCTCTGCACCAATCTCTCCATAGCTTTTACCAATGATAGGATTGTATCCACCTACTTCTATTTTCAATTGATTATCATTGGTGGTATTGACTGTTCCAAAATTAAATGTATTCCACAAAATGCGTTTTGCCTTCCAAGGTTGTACCCCATATTTAAATTGTTCAGGAAACATGTTGGGATCTGCCGCTGCTACATAAGCTTCTTGTGCAATGATGGAAGATGCAGCGTGGTGGCCATGACCAGCTCTGGCATCACCAGGGAATCTAGTAATGATGATATCTGGCTGGAATTGACGAATGACCCATACCACATCACTCAATACTTTTTGATGATCCCAAATAGCTAATGCTTCTTTGGCTGATTTACTAAAGCCAAATTCATAGGCAGTTGAAAAATATTGCTCTGCACCATCCTGCATTCTAGCAGCCAATAATTCTTGTGTTCTTATTAAGCCAAGTTCTATGCCCTGCTCTTTTCCAATTAAATTTTGACCACCATCCCCTCTTGTTAAGCTCAGATAGGCTGTGCGATATCGACGTTCTTTAGTGAGGTATGGCAGAAAAGCATTATTCTCATCATCGGGATGTGCTGCAATATACAAGACGGATCCTAGCACTTCCATCTGTTTCAATTCAGTGAAAATAGCGGCACTATTGTTTTGCCCAAAAATTGTTTTAGCAAAACAAATCGTAGTCAATAAAAGCAATAAAAACTTCTGCATGTAGTATAAAAGATTCGATTAATTTATTGGCCGTGTAAAAAAACGGCGTTGGTTAAAATTAATTTTCCACCCTCCCAGAAATTTCTGAAAATTGGATCATCTGCCATATACACAATTTTGCCTGCACCAATTTGTTTGACTCCTAATAGAACCCCTTCTGATAATGCAGCTCTAGCTTTTACACCAGCAAATCCAGTGATATAACTGTCTTTTTTATAGCTACCTACATTCCATGCACTGTTAGATGGCTCATACAATACGATGTCTTGCTTTAAACTAAAGTACATGCCATTGGTACCAAATCCCAATGGATGTGTTTCGTCCATATAGGTTTTATAAATTGCACCAGGAATTGAACTCTTCAAAGACTCTTTTTCTCTATCTGCATATTTCAAAATTTGTTGCACAGTTGGCTTTTCCTCTTTTACATTTTCTTTTACTTTAATACCCCAATCTGCATTGGAGGCCAAAGTACTAGCCGCGCTCTCTAAAGCAATCAATACCCCACCTTTTCTAACAAATGCTTGAAGCTTATCTGTAGTTAATTTTGAATTCAAATCACGGTACTGACCATCTGGCGCAATCAATACATCATATTGATCTAAATCAATTCTATTTAATTGAGTATAGGTTAATTGTGTGATGGGATAGTTTAATTGTTGTTCAAAAAAGTTCCATATTTCTCCTGCAGACAAAGCTGCCACATATTCACCAGTTAACATGGCTACTCTTGGCGCATGGTTAATGATTGGAATATCGGGTGAGCCAAAATCGGCACCTTTCTCTGCATATCCTGTGTTCACTGCAACTGCTTCTACATTTAATTTACTACAAACGGCCTTTGTAATGTCACTCCAATTTTCTTGATTACTAGTTTTTAGTACAATCAATGTTCCAATCTCATAATTTCTTCCATTCATAGTGAAAGCTTTTTCTGCATAACGAACTTTCACTTTATTTTTTAACAATTGTGCCAAAGCTTTACCAGTCGCAAAAGAATGATAAGGAATCAGATAGCCATATGCACTAGTCGTAATGGCAGGTGCATTGACTTTAAAACCAGGCTCAATGGGCATAAGTTGATTCGTTGCAAACCCATGTACACCATATGCATAAGGCAAAGCCCATGCAGTAATATCATATGTATTTGAATCATTTACCTGTGTGATAGGCTCTAATAAAACGCGTGCCAATACACTATGCACTTGATTGGCATTGACAGCCAATGTGTAGCCTTCGTTGACAAAATCTGCTTCCTTTTTTGTGTAATAATCAAACGCTTTAAATTTCGTATCGGCATTTTTTAAAGTCCCATATTCAATATTGTTCTTTTTTAATAAGTTCGCTAATCCTTCTAATTGACTTGCATTTTTAGCAGTCATAATAAAAGTTTTAAATTCAGAGACTGTTCCTTGACGACTATTGTCAAAATATTTTTTAAAATTCTCCAATAGCTTTGTTTGATTTGCCGCGCTAATTTCTATAGTAGATAAACTTGTTGTAAAATGATGCGTTGCTCTTGCTACCAATGTAACAGTATCACCACTATTATCTTCTACACCTAAGCCTGCACTAATTCCTCCTTGCTCATAAGTCATCCCAATGGCACCATTGTACATTGGATAAGTATCCCCATAAGATGGATACAAAAGGTCAAATCTTTCTTTCGTAAAAAACAACCAATTGTTTTTGTCAAAATATTTTGCATGATTTTTCCCAATTTGATCTTGGAAAGATTTTTGCCATGGTGTTAACACATCATGTAAAGGCTCTGCTGCAGGGGCAAAATAGTATGGCGCGTTGTATCCTTGTTCATGAAAATCTACATGCACTTGAGGATACCAACTTTGGTAAAGCGGAATTCTTTGTTGTGTCTCTAATTGTGTTTGCCAAGCCCAATCTCTGTTCAAATCAAAATTATAATGATTGGTTCTTCCTGCTGGCCAAGGCTCCATATGTTCTCTAGCTGCTGGGTCTGTGTTGTATTGTGATCCTACTGCATTGTTATACCAGTTCACATATCTATCACGGCCATCTGGATTGATACAAGGATCAATCATCACCACCGTATTTTTTAACCAATTTTTTGTTTCGTTATTGTTAGGATCCACCAAAGCAAACAAGGTCAACATGGCTGCTTCTGAAGATGCGGGCTCATTACCATGCACGTTGTAACTTAACCAAACAATTCCGGGTTGATTTAAATCTTGTACTGAACCATCTACTAGCCCAAGATTATGTTTTCTAATTTGCTCTAAATTTTTAATATTTTCTGCGGTTCCAATGGCCGCTACCATTAAATCTCTTCCTTCGTTGGTCTTACCATATGGAATAATTTTTACCATATCGGATTTAGCAGCTGCAATAGCTGTAAAATAATTGACAATTTGATGGTGTCTGGTAAAGCGCGTTCCCACTTTATAACCTAAAAATTGTTCTGGACTTAGTACTTGAGCACATAATGAAAATGGAAGGATCATTAAACTTACCCACAAAATGGATTTAAACACAGATTTTTGTTGCATAAAATAGATATTAATAGAGCTTAAAAATAGTCATTTTAGGGGTGGTAAAAGGCAGCAATAGTAGATAGTTTTACACAACCTTACTCATGAGTTGTTGATACCTAAATAATTAAGTAATTTAACGGTTCAATCTAACTCCTATGAAACAGAAATTTCAGGTTTTTTGCCTACTTGTATTGGCCCTATTTCAGTTGAGCAATTCAGGCAATGCGCAGCAATTTTTTAAGCAGCATCCTCAAATCAATCCATATCAATACACAGTTGTAAAGGAAGCCTCGTTTCAAAAAGCAGCTGTTACTTCGGCGCATCCATTAGCAAGTATGGTGGGTGCAGCAATCATGAAAGACGGAGGCAATGCTTTTGATGCTGCCATTGCGGTTCAATTTACCCTTGCAGTGGTTTTTCCTGGAGCAGGAAATATTGGCGGTGGGGGTTTTTTATTGTCTAGAAACGAAGCAGGTGTTTTAATGGGCATTGATTATCGTGAAGCAGCCCCAAGTAAAGCTAGTAGAGATATGTATTTAGATGAAAAAGGCAACCCCATAGACGGCATGTCTAAATTAGGCGCATCTGCATCCGGTGTCCCAGGCAGTGTAGCAGGTATGTTTAGCGCGCATCCATTTGCAAAATTACCAATGAAAACACTTTTACAACCAGCTTATGAATTAGCGGCTGGTGGATTTGTGATCACAGAAAGTGAAGCAAGAAGCTTAAATGCGGAACGAAAGAATTTTATCAATCATAGCGCGCAAGCATCTGCCTTTACAAGAAAAGAGAATTGGAAAGCCGGTGACACTTTGTATCAACCAGAATTGGCAGCCACCATCCTTCGTATTCAACAAAATGGTAAAGCCGGATTTTATGAAGGCGAAACTGCTGCAATGATTGTGGAAGAGATGAAAAATAGTAAAGGCATAATTAGTTTAGAGGATTTAAAAATATATACCCCAAAATTTAGAAAGCCAATTGAATTTGATTACAGAGGACACCATATTATTAGTTTTGCACCTCCATCAAGTGGTGGTATTTTAATAGCACAAATGATGCAAATGATTGCCCCCTATCCAGTTTCTGTAATGGGCGCCAACACATTTGAATCTGTGAGTTTAATGGTAGAGGCACAGAGAAGAGCCTATGCTGATAGAGCAGAACATATGGGTGATCCAGATTTCTGGAAAGTGCCTACAAAAACATTAACAAGCAATGCATATGCACAAGAACGTATGAAAGACTACCAGCCAGGTGTTGCAGGAAATAGTAAAATGATTCAAGCAGGTGTCGCAAAAGAAAGTGAGGAAACAACTCATTTTAGTGTGATAGACGAGGCTGGAAATATGGTCGCTGTTACCACCACGTTAAATGGCGGTTATGGTAACAAAACCATTGTTGGAGGAGCTGGTTTTCTTTTAAATAATGAAATGGATGACTTTAGTGTTAAACCAGGTGTCCCTAATATGTATGGTGCATTAGGTGGCGAAGCCAATTCGATTCAACCAGGAAAAAGAATGTTGAGTTCAATGACGCCTACCCTTATTATAAAAAACAATCAACCTTATATCACCATTGGTTCTCCAGGTGGCACCACCATACCAAACCAAATTTATGAAGGCTTAGTGAATATCATAGATCATCATATGTCTTTAAAAGCTGCCATTGATGCCCCTAGATTTCACCATCAACATATTCCTGATAACCTAAACGTTGAAGCAGATTTTCCAGAAAAAACAATCAATGCCTTAAAAGAAAAGGGATACATAGTAAATAAAAGAGGTGCATTTGGTAGAATGGATGGCATCATGATACTTCCTAATGGAAATAGAGTTGCTGCAGGTGATAAGCGAGGTGATGATAGTGTTGCAGGGTATTAATGCATTTAATTTAAAATAAACTAAACCCCCTTGGTCAAAAATAAGCTCATTTATATTCGTATACTGATTGCCAGTTTTGTAGGATTGCTTTTGCTCTCCTACTTACTCTTGCTCTTACCAATCGTGCAAGAAAAAATTGGTAGTCAGATTGCGTCTAATATGAGCCAGTCCTTAGGTACTGAATTTAAATTAGAGGGTTTAAGTTTTTCCTTATTCAATAGAGTCGATATCAAAAATGTCCTTATTAGGGATCAACAAAAAGACACTTTGTTATTTGCACAAACGATTAAACTTAGGGTCACTGATCTATTTTTTTCTGGTAAGAACCCAGTGCTTGGATATATTGGATTAGAGCAAGCAAAAGTCTATTTACACAGAAAAACTGCTTTATGGAATTACCAATTCATAGTCGACCATTTTAAATCAAAAGATACAAGCACTTCATCCAATCAATCATTTGATTTAAAGAAAATTGATTTAACAAATATTCAATTTATCCAAGACGACGAATGGATAGGAACCACCTCAAAGTTTGAAGCGAAACATGTACTCGCTAATTTCAATCAATTTAAGGGTAAAAAAATTGAGATTGAAAACCTGATACTAGACAAACCCTTTTATTATCTTTTAGACAAGCCAGGATTGGCCCCTGTAAAAAAAATAAAAAAACGAAAGCCAATCAAAAAGGAAATGTATTTTAATCCATCTGGACTAAATATACTCGCCAAAAAAATTGAAATCGTACAAGGAAAAATTTGGATTGAATATGGATTTGGACAACCTGTTCCTTATTTTGATGGGGAGCATATTCGAATGCAAAATTTGAATGCAAGTATTGATAATGCGAATTTTATTGCAGATACCATCAGCGCAAATGTAAAATTATCCTTAAAAGAAAGGTCAGGCTTTGTGATTAAAAAATTGGCTACCCAATTTAGAATGACCCCTCAAATCATGGAATTTGCTGCCTTAACCTTAAAAACAAATAATAGCAGTATTGGCAATTACTATGCTATGGAATACCAAGACTTTAATCCTGACTTTAGAGCATACATGCATAAGGTGAACATGCGCGCTAATTTTACCAAGTCTATTGTGGCTTTTGATGATATAGCCTTTTTTGCCCCAGCACTAAAAAATATTGATCAAAAAATTACAACCAGTTTTAACTTCAATGGTACAGTGGATGATTTTAAAGTAGCACAACTTGGGGCACAGTATGGTCAATCTTTTGTGAAAGGCGCTATTGCGATGAAAGGTCTCCCCAACATGAATCAAACAATGATTGAGGTGAATCAATTTAATGCTAAAACTAATATTCAAGATCTTGGAAGCTGGATACCTGAAATTAAACAATTAAAAAATCTACCTTTAGATGCATTTGGAAATCTTTATTATCAAGGAAGTTTATCTGGAACCATTTATGACTTTATGACTAAGGGTGCTATTGCTACAGATATTGGAACTGCAGTAACCAGCATACGCTTACAATTTCCAACCAACAGTGAGCCCATTTATGATGGTAATCTGGATGCTTCTAAATTGAATGCTGGAAAATTTTTTAATATCCCCTCTTTAGGTCTATTAAACTTCAAGGGCAAGATTGCAGGTAGTTCATTCAAATTGGATAAGATTAAAACAAATATCGAAGGTCTGATTGACTCTATTCAGTTCAATGGATATACCTATGCACAGATACAAACCAATGGTATCTTACAGAAGCAAGCTTATAATGGTTCAATAAAAATCAAAGACCCCAATATTAATTTCATTAGCAACTTAGAAGTTGATTTTCAACATGCCACTCCTACTTTTAATGCAGTGGGTGATTTAACCAATGCCAATTTGAGTGCCCTTAAATTTTCAAATAATGCGATTCAATTAACAGGTTTGTTGGACGTTAATTTTTCAGGCTCTAATATTGATAACTTCATTGGATCTGCTAAATTTTACAATGGCAAATTGAAAAGTGCTACCAATACCATCAACTTTGATTCTGTTGCTTTAAAGTCCAATATTACAAATGGTTATAAGCAAATCAGTTTATCCAGTGATGATATCCAAGCTAGTATTGCAGGAAAATTCAATATTGATCAATTGCCAAATAGTGTTCAATATTTTTTACAAGGTTATTTTCCTAATTATATAAAAAACTTAAAGGAAGCCCCAGTCAATCAGCAATTTTCATTCCAAGTGAACACCGCCTACTTTGAACCCTATATCAGAATTTTTAGAAACGAGTTTTCAGGGTTCAATAATATAGCCATTAGTGGTAAAATAAATACAGATAAACAATCTCTACAATTACAAGCCAAGCTGCCTTATGTAAAATGGGGTAATTATGCTATTTCAAATGGCATCCTTGGTGGCACTGGCAATAAAGACAGTTTAAAAATTGACTTAACAGCCACTTCGTTTAATCTAACTGATAGCTTTAAATTAGACAGTACAAATTTACGCATCACCACTTCGAAAGACCAATCTTTATTTAAATTAAATGCAGAAAGTAAATCTGCCCTTACCAGTATTTCATTTGAAGGAAAAGTAAATACCTATACGGATGGTCTAAGCATACAGTGGGCCCCTTCTTATTTTATTTTGAATGATAAACAATGGACGATCCAAAATAAAGGTGAAATTTCATTAAGAAAGAATAATACTTATGCCAAACAATTTATTATCTCACAAGGGTTACAAAAAATTGCAGTTCAAAATCACCCAAAAGATGCCAATGGATTACAAGTAACACTTGAAAATGTGATTTTAGGAGATATGACCAATCTATTTTTTAGTTATCCCAAACTAGAAGGTGTTACGAATGCGACCATTCATTTGAATCAAATTAATGATCAATTTTCATTGAACCTAAATAGCACAATCAATCAATTTAGTTTTAACTCAACACTAATAGGCACGACTACCCTTAAAGCGGATTATGATGCTAAAACAGGCATCGTTCCATTTGATTTAAACTGTCCAAATGAAAGCTATCATTTAGCTGCAAAAGGCACTTATGCTATTCTAGACAGTCTAAACCCATTGGATGCAACTTTAACCCTGAGTCAATCCAATTTTGGATTGATTGAAGAATTTATTGGAGGGGTCTTGACCGATTTAAAAGGAAGAGCGACAGGCGCCATTCATTTTGGTGGACGCATTGAAAATCCTAATTTAAGAGGTGTGGCTACAATCAATGATGCCGCATTCAAAGTTGACTATACAAAAGTGAACTATTTCCTACCTAATGCAACTATTGCATTTACAGATGAGGGCATCGACTTTGGCACCATTCAAGTCAAAGATCAATTGAACAGAGTGGCTCAATTTAAAGGAAAGATTTTGCATCAAAGCTTTAAGCATCTTGTTTATGACATGGATATGCAAAGTCCAAAAATTGAACTCTTAAATATGGAGGTGATGGACAATAGTAATTTTTACGGAAAAGCTGTCGGTAAAGCTACAATGACTATACGAGGACCTGAAGAAAATATCAAGATGTCAATCAATGCCGAGATCAATGATAGCTCACATATTTATCTGCCAAACACGACAAGTAAAGAAACAGGCAATTCCGAATTTATTGTCTTTAAAAAAATTGGTAAATCATTCATCCCTAATGCAGAGACCCCAACCTATAATCTTGTGGTTGATTTGGATGTGAGTGCTGACAATAAAACCCAGATTGATGTCATATTAGACGAACTAACAGGTGATGTCATTAAAGCAGTAGGCAATGGACGTATTAAAATTAGAGCTGGCAATATTGAACCGCTCACCATGCGAGGGAAGTACAATATTGAAAGCGGAAAATATGATTTCAACTTTCAGTCATTTATTAGAAAGCCATTTGATCTTATACCTGAGGCAGGTAACTTTATTGAATGGACAGGTAACCCTTATGAAGCAGATATACATGTAGATGCAAGGTATACAGCAGAAAGAGTGAGTTTGAACGAATTGGTAGGGAACGCTAATTTTAGCAATGCGGTAAAATCCTACCGAGGCAATGTCTTTGTAATTGCAGCACTAAGAAATAGATTGGCAAGACCTGATATTCAATTTAACTTAGCCTTTCCTCCCGGAAATCCTATCAGCACGGATAATGAGTTCTCACAATTTATTACAAGGCTAGAACGCGATGAAAATGAAATTATCAAACAGGTTTCATTCTTAATTGTGTTTAACTCATTTGCACCAGTTGGTTTCAATACTGGAAACAGCAACAATGCCTATAGTGTGACCACCATTGGGATCAATTCCATCTCCCAATTATTAACTAAGGAAATCAACAAATCTGTTACCAATTTATTGAACAAAGTAACAGGCGATCAAAGCCTGCGTTTTGATATAGGTTCAAAAGTATATAATAGTGGTAGTTTACTGGATCCTACTGGATCCGGGATCGCCATCAATTCCAATAAGATAGATCGCCAAAGGGTGAATTTTAAATTTGGCCGAAGCTTTTTTAATGATAAAGTAATTGTCAATTTAGGAGGCGATTTTGACTTTAATTTAAGAGCCGCTTCGAGTATTGAAAATAATAATTTTCAATGGCTACCAGATGTGAATATTGAATTCGTCTTAACCAAAGATAGAAAATTGAGAGCCATTGTCTTTAACCGTAATAGTTTAGACATCATTGGTGGAAGTATGGGAAGAAGAAATCGTCAGGGGGTTAGTATCTCCTATCGAAAAGATTTCGAAAATTTTATTTTTTAGGTAAAATTGGCGCTGGTATCTTTTGACAATTTTTAAATCGATAAATATAAAAGTTTCTTAGCACCACTCCCCTTGCTTGAATTTGAATAGTATCTGTCTTACCCATTTTTTCAAAATAAGGCAAGATTAAATTAGTAGGATCATAGGGTAGATTAGAGGGCTGTATAAAGTAGGCATCCTGCCCTAATTGAAGATTAGGTTGGTCTTGATTCAGCCAAGCAAATTTGTGCACATCTTCAATTGCCCCAATTGCTATCACTTGTTTTTGAATGGGTCTAGCTGTATAAAATAAAATATGCCCAGCGGGAAACCATTTAGAGACGATCATAGGCGATTTAGCATGCATGATGGCATTCTTTTCATCTTGTTGTGCAAGGGTCTTAAATTCAGCGCTAAATTGCCTCCAACCTGTTACATCATTGATTGGATTATACTCCCCTAAATTTTCTTGGCTTTTCGAACCTAATTGGAAAGGGAATACATGAACCAATCCAACAAATCCAATCACTAAGAACACAAAAAATCCTAGCGCCCATTGAATTAACTTTGGAAAGCGTTGAGTGGACAGTTCGGACCAATAAATTCCAGCTAATAAAAATAAAGCAATAAAACCTGGACCTGTCCAATGTGGCAAAGTTGGATTGAATAATGAGATGCCCCAAAATAGCCCAATCAATGGAAGACTAAGCCATAACAATAAAGCGACTATTGGAGCCGAGTTATGATCAAGTGCATGTTGAGTTTGAACAATTGATTTTATTTTTTTAAATCGAATCAATGGAATTAGGCAACTGAAATATACCAAAGGATTTTGATAAAATATTTCTCCCACAATTTGTTGTAACAAACTTGCCACCTGAATCCCCGAATGCAATACGCGCTTGGAATGAAATGTATACGTAATAAAATTATTCTCAAAATTCCAACACACAATAGGAATCAAAGCAGCTATGGTGATGAGTAATGCGATATATAAAAATGGTTGCTTAAGTGTTTTGATTTGATGGAATAAAATAAATCCTCCAAAGCCCACCCATAAATACAATCCATGCACTTTACTTAATGTGGCTAGTCCAACCAAAGAACCTAAAAAAATCCAATGAATGGCACTAAATAAATGCGGCTTTACAACCCATTTTGCCATTAAATAAATACTCCCTGTAAAAAATAAAAGTTGCGGGCTGTCAGGCATAATAAATAAGCCTGCAATAATACTTGTATAAATGGAACAGGTATACAATAATGCTGCAATCCAACCTGCACGTTCATTGTGTATCAGAGTGCCTGTTCTAAAAACAATCCAAGTAGAGATGGCTGCTGCAAGGATACTTCCAAGACGCATAGATAAAGTGGAGACCCAATTTAAATGAAGGGTGGAAAGTTGAATCAGCCAACCCACCATTGGCGGATGATCAAAATGGTTCCAGTCAGGTTGAACTGCGTAGGTATAATAATACACTTCATCATTGCCCAATTCCAATAAAAAAGACAAAGCTATTTTTACAATGACTGCAATTCCGATTAACCAGATTGTCTTTTTAGGATAATCTACCTTTGAATATTGCATGGACCAATAATTAAATTATGATTTGCTTGCAGCTTGATCTACGAACCATGTTGTTGCAAGATGATAACCTTTTAACCCTAATCCAACAATGGAACCAACTACTTTAGCAGAGACATGCGATATTTTTCTGAAATCTTCACGAGCATGCACATTACTAATATGTACTTCTATTACAGGTGTTTGAATAGATGCAATAGCGTCACCGATGGCAACAGAAGTATGCGTATAGGCTGCTGGGTTTAAGATCAACCCATCTTGGTTAAAACCATATTCTTGAATTGCATTCACAAGCTCCCCTTCTACATTTGATTGAAAATAAGTAAAATTAACTTGAGGAAAAGCTTGTTTTAATTGCAGTAAGCAATCTTCAAAACTTTCATTACCATAGACACCTGGTTCACGCTTGCCCAATAAATTTAAATTAGGCCCGTTGATGATGGTAATATTAAGCATGCATTGGATTTTTATAAAGTAAAATTAATTCGCTTTCATTAACGCAATAAAATCATCAAATAAATAACGGCTATCATGTGGTCCAGGAGTTGCCTCTGGATGATATTGTACACTGAATGCAGGACGATCTTTTAAGCGAATCCCTTCGATAGATTCATCATTTAAATTCACATGCGAAATCTCCACATTAGCATGAGCTTTAACGGCTTCGGGATTCACACCAAAACCATGATTCTGTGTCGTGATTTCTGATCTGCCTGTAATGACATTCTTCACTGGATGATTCAATCCTCTATGACCATGATGCATTTTAAAAGTTGGGATATCATTGGCCAATGCCAATAATTGATGTCCTAAACAAATACCAAATAATGGTTTTTTTTCTTCTAAAATAGCTTTAATAGTTTTCACCGCATAATCCATAGGCGCTGGATCACCAGGACCGTTGGATAAAAAATAACCAGTTGGATTGAACGCTTTTAAGGTTGCAAAGTCTGTCTTTGCAGGATGCACTCTTAGATGTGCGCCTCTATCAATTAAACATTGTAAAATATGTTGCTTTACACCAAAATCTAAAACAGCTACTTTAATAGGCGAATGCACATCTCCTAATTCATACACTTCCTTGGTACTTACTGTACTTGCTAATTCTAAACCATCCATGCTAGGCACTTTTGCTAGTTGCGCTTTCAGGGCATTAACATCTAAATTATCCGAAGAAATAATGCAGTTCATGGCGCCACTTGTTCTTACATGAGCTACCAATACCCTTGTATCTAATCCTTCGATTGAAACAATATTATTTTCTACTAAATAGTCGTTTAAGTTTCCATCGGCTTGAGCACGACTAAACTTTTCTTCTAAATTTCTTCCAATTAAACCATGAATTTTTACAGACTTACTTTCAACGTCTGTTGCTTTTACACCATAATTACCAATGTGCACGTTGCTCATGATGATAATTTGTCCAGTATAACTTGGGTCAGTAAATACTTCTTGATATCCAGTCATACCAGTATTAAAACAAATCTCACCAGTGGTGGTTCCAATTTTTCCAAAAGCTTGACCATGAAAAACGTTCCCATCTGCTAAAACTAAAATTGCTGGTTGTGTGGCCATATAGGTAGGTTGATTTAATTATTCAAAAATAGGCAAAAAAAAGGCAAGACCAAAGTCTTGCCTTATATGTAAAATGAATTAATTCATTATTCAGCTGTTGGAGTCTCTTCTGTAGATGCTTCAGCACTTGCTTCTGGAGTTGGCTCAGTTGCAACTTCTTCTGCTGGAGCTTCTTCAGCCTTAGCAGCGGCTGCTTTAGGAGCAGCAGTTGCTTTACTTCTACGTGTCTTTTTAGCTGGTTCAGTCGCAGAAGCGATTGAATTACCGTAAATTTCGTTGAAGTCAACTAATTCGATCATCGCTTTTTCAGCATTGTCACCTGGACGAATACCTAATTTGATAATTCTAGTGTAACCGCCTGGACGTGTCGCAATTTTAGGCGCAACCACTGTAAATAATTCCTTTACAGCAGCTTTGTCGTTTAAATAACTAAACACGACTCTGTGATTGTGACTGATTTCTTCCTTGCTATCTGTTTTCTTAGTCTTAGTGATTAATGGCTCAACGTATTTTCTTAAAGCTTTGGCTTTCGCTAAAGTTGTTACAATACGCTTATGCGTAATAATTTGACAAGCTAAGTTCATCAATAAGGCTTCTCTGTGTGCCTTTTTTCTTCCAAGGTTGTTTTGTTTGTCTCCGTGACGCATGACATTTGAGTTTTATCCTTACACCGTGTCAGGAATTGTAAGGTTTGAGCTTTCGCTCGGTTATAAATAGTGATTTAAACAATCTTTGCAGACTATTGTAAATCTAATTTGTCTAATCCTAATTTACCTAAGTCCATTCCAAAGCTCAATCCTCTTTCAATCAATACTTGCTCGATTTCAGATAAAGACTTTTGACCAAAGTTTCTAAACTTCATTAGATCTTCTTGCTCGTATTGTACCAATTCGCTCAAGCTGTTAATTTTAGCAGCTTTCAAGCAATTGAATGCACGAACAGACAAGTCTAAGTCTTCCAATGGCGTCTTCAATACTTTTCTTAATTGCAATACTTGCTCATCTACCACATCTTCTTTCTTATCTTCTTTGTTGTCGAAGGTAATGTTCTCGTCTGTGATGATCATAAAGTGTTGAATCAAGATTCTAGAAGCTTGCTTAACAGCATCTTCTGGGTGGATTGTTCCGTCTGTAGCAACTTCTAAGATTAATTTTTCATAATCTGTTCTTTGCTCTACACGATAGTTCTCCATCACGTATTTTACGTTCTTGATTGGTGTGTGTATAGAATCAATTGCGATATAACCAAATGGCATATCTTTTAATTTATTCTCTTCAGCTGGAATATATCCACGACCTTTTTGGATCGTTAATTCAATCTCTAATTTAGCAGAAGGATCCATGAAACAAATCACTAATTCTGGGTTCATCACCTGGAATTGTTGAGACGCTTCACCAATATGACCTGCGTTAAATTCGCTACCACTTTTGATAGACAATGTAATCTTTTCTGAACTCACATCTTGATCTGCCTTACGCTTAAAACGAACTTGCTTTAAGTTTAAGATCATTTCTGTTACGTCTTCCGTAATGCCTTTGATTGTAGCAAATTCGTGATCTACTCCTTCAATTTTAATCCCTACGATAGCAAAGCCTTCTAAAGAGCTTAATAAAACTCTTCTTAAAGCATTTCCTAATGTCAAACCAAAGCCTGGCTCTAATGGACGGAATTCGAACTGTCCTTCAAAATCATTTGCTTTTTGTAAAACAATCTTATCTGGTTTTTGAAAACTTAATATAGCCATGTTACTACTTTTTTTTATTTTGATTCTTTCATTAGAAAGAAATTGTGTTAAGTGCTACCTACTATTTAGAATACAATTCTACAATCAATTGCTCCTTGATATTCTCAGGAACTGCTTCGCGCTCAGGCATTGTAATAAAAGTACCAGTGTTGGTCGTTTCGTTCCAATCCACCCAGCTAAACTTGGTATTTCTAGCACGTTGCTTGCTTACGATAGAAGAATTGTGTGCACTCTTAGGACGATAAGTGATGACATCACCTGGACGACATGTATAAGAAGGCACATTGGTTACATCACCATTAACAGCGATGTGCTTGTGGGCAACTAATTGACGCGCTTCAGGACGGCTAGCAGCCAATCCCATTCTGAAAATGGTATTGTCTAAACGAGACTCTAATAATTTGATTAAGTTTTCACCAGTAACGCCTTTTAAACGAGCTGCTTCTTCAAATGTTTTGCGGAATTGACGCTCTAATACACCATAAGTATACTTCGCTTTTTGCTTTTCTCTTAACTGTAACGCATACTCACCTAATTGCTTACGCTTACGTTGCGCTCCGTGTTGTCCGGGAGGGTTGCTGTTTTTGCCCAACCATTTAGCGTTCCCTAAGATAGGTTCGCCGAAAATGCGGGAAATTTTTGTTTTGGGGCCTGTGTAACGTGCCATAATGTTGCTTTTTTTGATTTTTTAGTGTCGACGCATCATCATTAAAAATCTAAAATCAATGATGCATCCTGGTTTATAAATAGTTATTAAAACTCTTAATTGTTATACTCTTCTTTGTTTAGGAGGACGACATCCGTTATGTGGCATAGGCGTTACGTCACGGATAGAAATCACTTCAATACCAGATTGAGAGATAGAACGTATAGCGCCTTCTCTTCCAGAACCTGGACCCTTTACAAACACTTCTACTCTTTTAACACCAGCATCTAACGCTACTTTAGCTGCGTCTGCTGCTGCCATTTGAGCTGCGTATGGCGTGTTCTTTTTAGAACCTCTAAAGCCCATTTTACCTGCACTACTCCAGCTGATCACTTGACCTGCTTTGTTAGTGAAAGCGATAATTAAATTGTTGAATGTTGCACTGATACGAACTTCTCCAGAAGCGTCTACTTTAACGACTCTCTTCTTTGAAGCGGCTTTTGCACTGTTCTGTGCTTTGTTTGGTTTTGCCATTTTTTTGAGGTGTGCCCTAAAAACTTGTAAAAATACAGGTTAAAAGAGCGGGTTATTTAAATTGAAATTCCGCCAAAGCGGAAACCGAGTCAATCTCCCCTGAAACTTTGGCATCAGGATCTAATTTTAGTCGGATTTATATAAGAATAGGCAGTCACTATGGTGACTACTTATCTAATTATTTTATTTCTTAGCTACTTTCTTCTTACCAGCAACTGTCTTACGCTTACCCTTACGAGTACGTGCGTTCGTCTTAGTACGTTGGCCACGAACAGGTAAACCTTTTCTGTGACGTAACCCACGGTAACAAGCGATATCTAATAAACGCTTAATACTCA
>Ga0209598_10001333_pt1 | contig 20164 bp, 19 predicted proteins | sample M_140807_EF_Meta_FD_187317 | JGI IMG/M metagenome (GOLD analysis project Ga0209598, IMG submission 187317) | Freshwater microbial communities from Lake Montjoie, Canada to study carbon cycling - M_140807_EF_MetaG (SPAdes) (version 2) | ecosystem: Environmental > Aquatic > Freshwater > Lake...
TGAAGTTCCATTTACTGTAGCGGACGGACTCGGAATGGTTGCTGCAGGACATGCCGGTTTTTGAATAGTAAATTGAACATCATTTTTTGATTGTCCTGGCATTCCCGTACAAGTGCTGGGTTGACTTGGATACCTAGATGTTGCGTTAATTGTGTATGTTCCAGGACTTAGTCCAGTTAAAGTTTTACTAGAATACCCGTTGTAAAAAGTAATACTCCCTCCTGGTGCACCAGCAATGTTATAATCAAAATAAAATGTGGAACCTGTTGCATTATTTTCTGTAATTGTTACTGAAGTTCCATTTACTGTAGCTGATGGACTTGGCATGGTTGCTGCTACACATGCTGGTTTTGCTGCTGCAATAGTAAAAGTTTTACTTGCCGATTGTCCTGGCATTCCCGTACAAGTAGTAGGTTGACTTGCATACCTAGATGTTGCGTTAATTGTATATGTTCCCGGACTGAGGTTATTTACAGTCTTACTAGAAGACCCGCTGTAAAAAGTACTAGCAGCAATAGAAGAAGGACCAGTAAAGCTATAATCAAAATAATATGTGCCTACATTATTTTCTGTTATTGTTACTGAAGTTCCGCTTACTGTAGCAGATATGCTTGGTATTGTTGCTGCTGCACATGCCGGTTTTGCTGGTGCTGCTGGTGGTGGTGCTGCTACTGGCAAGTTGTTCAATGTACCTTCACAAACTAAATTGCCAGTACTATTACCAATACTATCGCATTTTTTGCCCGCTGGAGCTTTATAAGAAGTACTTTTTGTGTTATTTGCTGTTCCTGTTCTACAAATTGCATTTGCTACATCATAACCGTTACTGGCTACTGTATAAGATGGACAACTTTGTTTAAAACTACCACTCATTTAAATAATATATATACTTACTAGGTAAAATTATTGGTGGATTTAACTTTACACTTTTAGCCGTTTAATTACATCCAAAATATTGTTGTCCTAAAACTGTCTATTTACACCATGTTATAAAATGGTGTAAATCATCGAATCATTGAATAATCTTCCCGATTTGTCAACTTAACTTCATCTACTATCTCATCGCGTACTATTTTTTCATTATAATCATGATACGCATGAAGTGCGTTTACTGGTTTTACATTATCAATACCCTTGCTTTTTAGAGAACCAAAATTCGAAAAATCGAACGCGGGCGGCAAAGGTGGTGGCGCATATTCGAGTCTCCCTAACATTTTGTTTGTTTCTGATATTGTGTTTGTTGGTACGTAATCAGCGCCTTTCGATCCTAGTAATCCATAATACGAATAAAAATCAGGCGGGTTTGGGTCATTGGGGAACGAAACTTCTGCTTTAGTTCCAGACATGGATGGTAATCCACCGTCTCGATTGGGGTATACGTTTGCTTGATCAGCGTTTACTGATAATCCACCATTTTGATTTATTTGCGCGTTTACTTCAGCCACAATATCGTTTACGAACTTGGGTTCTTGTGCTTTTATATCATTCAGTATTTTTTGTTCTAATCTATCACTTAGACTCGCTAAATCATCTTGACTTTGATTTGCACTATAATTTGATGGACTATATTCAGTATTTGGGGAATTACTATTAATTATTGAATTTAAAGTGGGTGTAGTGGAAGCAATATTAATATTTGATGGCGCTGTGTTCATATTGTTTATAATATCATATACGTTTTTTGGAGATGTATCTATATAGTTTGATAATGGAGCTGCTGTGCTACTATTTAAATTACTAAAATCTATAGGAGGTTGAACTTCCCATGGATTTATATTATTTCCTGGACTAGGTAAACTATATGTATACGTCGGAGTTGGAGTTGGAGTTGCAGTGGGTGTCATCGTTGCTGTAGGCGTTGGTGTCGCCGTAGGTGTTTCTGTAGGTGCAAAATCACTTAATATAAGTGCGTGTTCTACAAAACCTTCATTTACAGAATCGCCTAACAATGTAAACGGTGCTGTTTTTCCAGTAACTAGATATTTGCTACCGTTGATTATTAGACATTGACCTATTGCTATTTTATCTTCGTATTTAGATAGTTTATCTAAATTTACTGCGCCATTTGATGCGTCCACTACAATTGAAGTTACATCAATACAGTTTGGGTTAATAGTTGGTGTTAATGTGGGGGATATAGTCATGGTCGGAGTTGCAGTTGGAGTTATAGTCATGGTCGGAGTTGCAGTTGGAGTTATAGTCATGGTCGGAGTTGGGGTTATGGTCATGGTTCTTGTTGGCGTTGCTGTTATTGTTGGAGTTGGGGTTGCTGTTATTGTTGCAGTCGGAGTTGCAGTTGGAGTTATAGTCATTGATGGAGTTGGGGTTATGGTCATGGTCGGAGTTGCAGTTGGAGTTATAGTCATGGTCGGAGTTGGTGTCGCTGTTATTGTTTTTGTTGCTGTCATTGTTATTGATGGAGTTGGGGTTGCAGTTGGAGTTATAGTCATTGATGGAGTTGGAGTTGCTGTCATGGTTCTTGTTGGAGTCATTGTTGGAGTTACCGTCATTGTTGGTGTCGCTGTTATTGTTTTTGTTGCTGTCATTGTTATTGTTGGAGTTGGAGTTGGAGTTACTGTCATAGTTCTAGTTGGGGTTATTGTTGGAGTTCTAGTTGGAGTTATTGTTGGAGTTACAGTCATTGTTGGTGTTGCTGTCAAAGTTCTAGTTGGAGTTGCTGTTATTGTTGGCGTTGCTGTTATTGCTCTTGTTGGAGTCATAGTTGGTGTTACTGTTATTGCTCTTGTTAAAGTCATAGTTGGTGTTGCTGTCATAGTTGGAGTTGCTGTTATTGCTCTTGTTGGAGTTGCTGTTATTGCTCTTGTTGGAGTTGCTGTCATAGTTGGTGTTGCTGTCATAGTTGGTGTTGCTGTCATAGTTGGAGTTGCTGTTATTGCTCTTGTTGGTGTTGCTGTTATTGTTGGTGTTGCTGTTATTGCTCTTGTTGGAGTCGCAGTCATTGTTGGCGTTGCAGTCATTGTTCTTGTTGGAGTCGCAGTCATTGTTGGCGTTGCAGTCATTGCTCTTGTTGGAGTTGCTGTTATTGTTGGAGTTACTGTCATAGTTGGTGTTACTGTTATTGCTCTTGTTGGAGTCATTGTTGGAGTTACTGTCATTGCTCTTGTTGGCGTTGCTGTTATTGCTCTTGTTGGAGTCATTGTTGGAGTTACTGTCATTGCTCTTGTTGGCGTTGCTGTCATAGTTCTGGTTGGAGTTATAGTCATTGTTGGCGTTGCTGTCATTACTCTTGTTGGCGTTGCTGACATAGTTCTGGTTGGAGTTGCTGTTATTGTTGCAGTCGGGGTTATTGTTCTTGTAGCAGTCATTGTTGGCGTTGCTGTCATTGTTCTTGTAGCAGTCATTGTTGGAGTTGCTGTCATAGTTCTGGTTGGAGTTTTAGTTGGAGTCATTGTTGGATCCATGAGAGCAACTTTTGCGCTTGCGCCTTCTGCAAATGCTTCACGGTTTGAATCTTGTAATAGTGTAAACGGCGACGTATTAGTTATTTTATATTGCTTTCCTTTATACAAAACACATTGACCTGTAGGATAATTATCTTTTATAAAATTCATTTCGCCAGTTGCTTCATTAAAACTCTTTATGTTATTTGTAACATCAAGACAAAATGGAGATACAGTTGGAGTAGGAGTCATTGATCTAGTAGGAGTCGGAGTTTGAGTAATTGTAGGAGTTCCTGTCATTGTTCTAGTAGGAGTCCTTGATGGAGTTTGAGTAATTGTTCGACTTGGCGTTCTTGCTGCGGCAGCTGCATCTGCTATTCTTTTCTGTTCTGCGGCGGCTGCATCTGCTATTCTTTTCTGTTCTGCGGCGGCTTCATCTGTTTTTTTTTTCTGTTCTGCTGCTGCCGCTGCCGCTGCCGCTGATGCTGCCTGTCGTTTCCTCTCCTCTTCTGCTGCTGCCTGTTGTTTCTTCTGCTCTTCTGCTGCTTTTGCTGCCTTAAGTGCATCCTGCTGCTGCTGCTGTTTCTTCAACTCTGCTGCTGCTGCTGCCTGCCTCTCCTGTTGTAATTGATACGCTGATTTAGGTGGCATGTTTTTATAAATTTAATATATACTTACTAAATAATAAAAATTGAATTTATTCAACTTATTAAGTTGCAGTTAAAAATCATGCTGCGTTTGTTTCACGACTTAAATAATAAATACGAAATATGTATTGACGAAGTTGGCCGAGGATGTCTTTTTGGAAGAACATACATAGCCGCCGTTGTACTATCAAAAGACGGTTCTTTCGACGGAACACATATTAAAGATAGCAAAAAGTTCTCTTCAAAAAAGAAAATAAAGACCGTTTCCGAATCTATAAAACAAAACTGTCTTTATTACCACATTGCATACGTTGAAAATGACGTTGTTGATCAAATTAATATTTTACAAGCCGTAATGCAAGGTATGCATGAATGCATCAGTACTTTGATACAAGAGATTAATACTGACACTGGCATAAAAAATGAGTTTCTAGCCATTATTGATGGTAATTATTTTAAACCGTATACTTATTTTGACGACAAATCAAATTGTATTGTTGAATTACCACACATTACGGTAGAAAAGGGCGACGCTACTTATATGGGAATAGCCGCAGCAAGTATACTAGCTAAAGTCGCGCGGGATGAATATGTCGGCGCCCTTTGCGAAAAATACCCTTTATTAAAGGAACAATACCAATTACATACGAATATGGGATACGGAACCAAAGCTCATTTAGAAGGTATTCATAAACATGGCATTACCAATTTACATCGCCTATCCTTCCGAGGAACTCAAAGTGATTTACCCATGACATTAATTGAAAACATTTGATTTATAATATGTAGCCTTTATACATTTTTTTTTTACTAGACTAATATATAAATGTCATTCACTAGATTTCATGATGACCCCAACCGTATACATAAGCAAGTTCAACAAAGTACTTATGCGGGTACGTATCAATTAAATAGTCCGGGTAATGGTCTTGACCTTCCTTTTTCACAAGAAGCACAACTTCGTCTTCAGGGATGGGGCGCCAATTTTGATAAAAATATGATTAGCCAAGAGAATGATTTACGGGGACTTACACGCAAATTAAATAAAGATTATGTTGATGTGAACAATTATACAAAATATCAGCGATTGCCTTCTGAACCGGCCTATAAAATACAAGCGCCTTACGTTGAGGAAAGCCGCGCCAGCCATCCGGCGTGGACCTTCCGCGATTTAGAACAAAAACGCTGGGAAGAGCCCTTTTTAAATCCACAAGCTAGTCTTGAAAAACCATTTCAACATGATATTCAAACTCGTATTTTAGAAAAAGATAATTATGTAGCTGAGATACCAGATTTGTCAACAATTTCCAGAGTCAATGTATAATGGAATTTAATTATTTATCCATCGGAAATGATTGTTCCAGTGCCCGTGCATTAAAAGACCTAAATTTGAGAACCTGGTCAGGCCCTTTTGATTGGACTGAAAGTCCATTTGATGCGCTTTGTGCATGTTTACAAAACAATTTTGTCATGTTTCATAAAAACGTACATTTAGATGATTCGAAACGAAACGTCATTGATGACTACGGTATTAAATATCCACATGATTATCCAATTAAATTATTGCCAGGCTTTAAAAAATCGGAAGACGGATTTGTTGCCGACCGTTTAGTAGATGATAATTGGGAAAAATATACTGACCAAGCGGTTGAAAAATATGGTCGCCGTATTGAGCGCTTTCGAAACGTTATGGCGGATAAATCAAAACCCATTATTGTTCTATACCGTGATAAATATGAGAGTGCGGTTATCATAAAAAAAATATTAGAAAAAACGTATTTACGAGAACATATTATTGTCATTGTCGCAACAGATGAAAAGATTTTATCATTAAATCCGGCAATTATTATATGTAATCCAGAAGCGGGAGGTAAATGGAACGATAAAGAAATATGGAACGGCGCAATTCAAACTGCAAAACAAAGATACCATTTTTTAATAATGAAACCCGTAGTTGTGAATAAACTGTTTGCTATGAGATTTAGCATGGCGTAATTTAGAAATATTCACGCCGTTGGAAATTATTATATAATTCTAATATAATTATATAATCTAACAAACATGGAAATGGTTATCCCGTTATTTGCATTATCGTCTTTATATTTAATTAATAGCCAAAGTAAAAAGGAGAACTTTCAATCGAAGAAAAAAACCTTGCCAAACGTTGATATACCTAATCGAAATTTTCCTCAAGAAATGCCTGTTATCTATAATGAAACCGATTTAACTAGTGAATTGTCAACCGTTAATAAATTTAACAGTGCTGGTGGTGTTTATACTGACAAATTTTTTGACAAGGATAGTGTAGCCGGAATAATTCTGGAAAGCAATAATCAAAATACTCCGAATGGTCCGACTTATGCATCAGATACCAGCCCAATGTCACAAGATGCATATTATTCTTTAACTGGTAACAAAGTTGGTGCCGATTATTTTCAACATAATAACATGGTCCCTTTTTTCGGAAGCAATGTGCGCTCATCTCAAATTAATGCTAATTCGAACGAAAGTGTGTTAGATAATTATACCGGTTCTGGTTCTCAAATCCAAGTGAAACGCGAAGTTTCCCCTATGTTCAAACCTTCCGATAACGAACAATGGGCCTATGGTGCTCCTAATAACAGCGATTTTTTTCAGAGCCGCGTCAATCCTAGCATGCGCATGGGAAATGTAAATCCGTTTGAAAAACAGCAAGTTGCTCCTGGACTCGGGCTTGGTTACACAAACGAGGGGTCAAATGGTTTTAACTCCGGTATGATGATGCGTGATCATTGGCTCGACCGTGGAGTTGACGAATTACGCGTATTAAACAAACCAAAGGCTAGTGGAAATATGTTGTATGGTCACGAAGGACCAGCGGCAAATTTTATTCAAAACGGCGCCACTACAGAACAAATGGGTGTTATGGAAAAACACCGGCCAGATCGCACATTTGAGATGTTTGATAATCAAGGTTCAATGTCTCGATTAATGACAACTACGGGAGCCGAAAAGGGCCAGACTATGCGTGCTATTCCGGTTGACAGAGAAACATCGCGCCAAAATAATACCAGTGATTATATTGGTAATGCTGGTTACAATAACGGAGGAGAATACGTAAATGGAGAATATATGCCAACTCACAACATTGAATTGGGCGAATTTCCTCTTGGTCCGGCCAACGCACAAGGCCGTAATTATGCTGCGGAGGGAGATTTTGAAATGCGCTCTAAATTTGCTTATCCGAATAACCGCACAGTAAATAAACAGGGCGATTATTATGGTCTTGTTAGCGGAGGATTAAAAGCTGCCGTTGCGCCGCTTTTGGATATTTTACGCCCTTCCCGTAAAGAAAACGCCGTTGGTAATTTACGTCCTTACCAAAATCCGGGCACTCGAGTATCAAACTCATATATATTTAATCCTAATGATAAATTATCAACCACGCACCGCGAAACTACTGAAAATTCTAAATACGTTGGTAATATTAATCGTAATCAAAATGGTGGGGCATACGAAAGTACACCGCATCAAGTTTCTAATACGGCACGTGCCGAAACGGGCGATTTCTCATATAGTGGTATAGCTGGCGGCTATAATCAAATGAAATCTTATGACGCCGAGTACAATCAACGTAATAATGATATTAAGAGTTCGACTATTGACGGGCGTATGGTTCCTGGAAATATGAGTTTAATGAACGGTAATATTAATATGACTCAAGCCAATCGTGATGGACTCTTGGCTAATAAACGCGCTGTTGCTGCTACAATGCCTTTTCAAAGTCCTGATGTATCAAATATGGGTAAATTACAAGGCCATGACCCTCTTTATCAAAATATTCAAATGGACCGTACTGACGGCGATATTTTGACTGCCCTTCAGAGTAATCCTTATGTAGTCAATTATAAAAATGGCCTATAAAATTAAATTTATTAGATATATAAATTTAATTCTTCTTTATTGTGATTCTTTTGAGAACCTTTCCTCCTTTACGAAACGTTTTTCTCTTACGAACAATTTTCTTTTTTGCACGTTTTTCACGTTTCGTCTTATGTTTTGATGTTCTTGTCTTCTTTTTTCGAGAACCTCCACCAGAACATCTATTATTACGAAAAATAACAAAGTCTTTGATTTTATTTAAAACCTTTTTTGCGACGCGTTTGGCCAAATCATCGTCATCAGAGCTCGAGCGTTTGTTGTGATGTTCTCGTTTTTCTTTATCTTCATCATCGGAACCCTCCTCGTCGTCTTTATGGTGGTGTTCCTTTTTATCTCCTTCCTCCTCGTTATCTTCTTCTTCGTCCTCTTTTTTATCTTCATCTTCTGACTCTTTTTTATCTTCGTCTTCGGACTCTGTTTCGTCTACTTCATTGGCTAATGCTTCCGCCTCTTTTTTTGCTTGTTCCAATTCTTCATCTGCATCTTCACTACCCGCGGCTTGTTTTAATGCGCTTGCTACCATTTTAAATAAGTTATCTATAATATCAATATATTATTTTTACGGAGTGTTTTTATCAACTAAAACATGTTTTGCCACATTACGGATAATTTTGTCATCGAATTTATTTTGTTCTTCTTCCCCGTATCCCCCTAAAGCATTTTTATACATATCAATACAAAAATCATATTTTTGATGTTCTGGATTTAAACACTCAGGGTTAAGTTCTCTCCATTGCTGTAATTGTTGTAAATTTTTATCTGCTACGCGACCAATGAGTTTCTTCAATTTTGTTTTCTCGGCATTGTCCTTATTCCACTTATCGTCGTCTTTGATATACATCGTTTCGCGTTTTAAATCAGTACAATGAATGGGACGTTTACTTACTTCAATAGTATTTAAATTTTTCATAATAATATTGGTTATTCCTTCGATATATCCATAATGTCCAACGTTCTCTAAATCTTTGATTTCTAATTTTATGTTATTGACAAAATCCACCATATTTAGTGCGTCCTTACAAGTTTCGTTCAAGAAAACATTCAAATTAAACTGTGTATTATTCGTCGTGTTATTTGTTATTACGTTTGTCGGTTTGGCCATTTCCATAATTTTCGTATTTTGTTCCATAATTTTATTCTGTTGCTCGATTAACAGCGTCTTAAATTCATTATTTTGTTTTATAATTTCAGACATTATTTCCGTGTTAATATTCGGTGACGTCACTGGTTCTTGTATTTCGACGGATTCGGCCGATAGTACAAACGAACACGTCTTACGATGACGACTTAAACCGGATGTAAAACTAAAACTACGACCGCATATACAGTGTATATTTTTTTCGGCATTTTTTGAGTTATCATTCTTTACCATTTGGTGTTTACGGGTGGACAGATGGGCTGCCCAATTACTAGATTTGCTGCAATTAAAGTCACAACGTTCACAATAGAAAATTTCGGCATTTTTCGGCATTTTTTCTGTTATCCTAAAATGGTAACAGAAAAAATGCCGGGCGTTTTTACCGAAAATTGTTATGGTAACAACACAGAATTAAAATTTCGGTATTTGCTGCATTTCAGTCACAACGCGTTTTTCTGGGAAACTTTACCTCGTACTTTTTGAAATTGGACATTTTAAAAATGTCCAAAAAAAAAAAGTTGACCTATTTCTTTTTGGGAAAGTTAGCCTGAAAAACTCACTAATATTTTAATTCATTGTATTGTACCATTTATGGTAAGACAATATAAATTTAATAAAAAGCAGGAGAAAAAGGAAAAAACGCGGCAAATCAATATAAAAATATGTATAGTAGATATACAATGAATAGCCCAATTATAGGCAATATTGATATAATAAGCGAGCTTATATCCATAGACTTTTTACATATATACGCATATGAACAACAATACAAAGAAGATAAGACATTTCATCAATATTCAAACAATTTTCCTCCACTTATAAAACACCAGTTTGATTTAATAAAAAACGGGCATATTATGCAAAAATTAAATCGTCATTATAATGGCGATATAGTCGAAAACATAGACGGAATGAATGAATTGTATATTAGCGCAATTGGCTCATCTGGTTCTGATAAAGTATTTGAAATGGCGCATATTGACGGCCCGTTCTTTTTCTTACCGTTTTGTACTGTACTTCGTTGTGTTGTTGGTATAAAAGGCGACCCAAATATTGTAACCGCTTTCCCGTTAATTAAACAAGAACACGCTTTGTTAACAAACGAATTTATGGCATTTGATTATAATCGCGACACACATTTTATCTATAAAATAGAATCCGACCAAAATACTAGTTCTCGAATTCTATTAAAATTACATTATTTAATTACTCCCCGGTTTATTCCTAGACCGGTTGCTCAAATTTATAAAAAGGCACATGTACTATATAATTCATTTATGAGAACCACGTTTTTAGTTTCACAACAAGATTCAATATTATCAAAGGTTGTTAATGGAGGAACCGTATTTTATTGCTGGTTTTATAATAATAAAGACACTATAATTACAATGGCTGGTGGATTATTATTATTTATGATTTGGAAATAAAGCGTAGTTTCATTATTAGTAAAATGAAACTACTTCAATATATATTTTACCCATTTTTCTTTATAAACGCGCGTAGTTTTGTCATTAGTCGTCAGGCCAAATCAAAAAGAATATTAAAAACCTTTGAATTTTATGACGCAATGTCTCAGTTAGAGAGACCAAATAAATTAAAAGGCGTGTCGAAATTAATTCGTAGTGACAATATTTTACCGGCACTATTATTAAATTTTACTGGTGGTTGGTTATCGAATCCTCAACTAGTCAAGTCTAAACAATTTATTATTAGTGCTGTTATTACATTATTTGTTATGTCTTATAGTATGATAGTAAATGATGTATTTGATTTGGAGGTAGACCGTATTAATAATCCTGAGCGACCATTAGTAACTGGACAAATCAGTCGACGAGAGGCTATTGCGCTATCAATATTTATAGTTGGAACAACCGAGTTTTTAAACAACCGTTTTATGCCTGGTTCGATGAAACCATTGGCCAGAATGGCGCTATTTATTGTTACTATTTATACGCCTATTTTAAAACGTATTTGTATTATAAAAAATTTGACGTGTGCTGGACTAATATCTTTTGCGCTTTATTATAGCGGATTGGCAGTTAATCCACTGATATTACAATGCGAACATAATTTATTAAATATTGCAGGGCAGCTGATTTTTTGGGGATCCTATCAAAACGAGGTTTTATTAGACATATTAGATAAAGATGGCGACGAAAAAGCAGGTATTCCAACAGTGCCTGTGCTTTTTGGTAATGAAGTTGCTTATACAATAGCTAATTTTACAATTCATTTTAACATATTATGGAACCTATTTTATCAAATGAGCCGGGCTTATAGACCAGAAAACGGATTTTTATTGATATTATTTTGTTCTCCTTTATTAAATGGCTTACGACAAATAAAAAATAGCGATTTTAATCATGCCGCCGTTCGCAAATCGGTTAATTCAACCATAAAACCTATGGTTTTAACTCTATTATATATTTGTTTTTTACGTTCAACTGCAAAATAGGGCGCACATATTGACGGCTTCTAGATTTTCTTTTGGCTTCTCAAATAGCGAACGAATCATAGCATCATCGCGAAATCTTACTGTATAACTTTGTTGAATATTGTTGCGCCCAATACGACCCATGGCTTGAATTGTTTTTTGTTGAGTCATATTTTTCAAATCCTTTCCTATGAAACCATGACAGAATTGGTAGTTGGTTCCATAGATATAATCTGATGACGCTATAATAATGAAGAGTCGTTGTTCATCAGCCAAACGTTTCATAATTTCCATATATTTAATATTTGGCTTCTCAATAAACATACCAATACCTAGCAACAGTAAAACTTTCAAATTGTTTTCAATATCCAAACTCATAATATATCGCGTTGTAACTTCATCAATCTTGGGAAGAAATGCACTCGCACTAATTTCGCCCGATGGCGCCCATAATTCCTGGTGGGGTTTGGTGTTTGGCACGTACATTGGATCTAATGAAACCATTTTTATCTCCTTGCGCAGTTTATTTATTTCATCAAGTAGTGCTTTTGCGTCATTACTGAGCCTTTCGCTATCGATTTTCTTCTCTTCGGATTCGTCATTTGCGCCTGCGCCCATTTTGTTCTGTTCAGCTTCAAGAGAGTTTTCTAATCTGACGATTTTCTCAGTAAATTCGTTGTTTTTAACAATTCTGGCCATAATAGTTTGGAATACTACGGGTGAAATATTTGATTGTTGGATATAAAAGGTACCGACTTTTTGTACGTCTTCACTAAGGAATATGGTCGGCCCGTCAGTAAGAGTATACGCGTCGGCAGTAGTCAGTAAAATACCAGTTGAAGTCTTTTTAATAGCTTCGCGATTAATATCTGTTGACATACTTACAGTACGGGTAAGGACGGACGGAATTGCTGAAGATTCCATGCTTTTTACTTTCCGTATAGAACGAGACGAATCAAATTTCTTATCACAAGTTGTGTTTATGTAGGAATAAACATCTGGCCAACAAGCAGATTCAATATGTTTAAGTAGTAATAGGTAATAATTTTTTAGAGAATCCATAGTAATATCTCCGATTCCACCCGTAAAATAATCATCTGCACTATACGCATCATCAATAATTTCCTCTTCATGCAAATAAACGATGAATCGGACGATTTCGGCCAAATCAAAATACCGCAAAAGAGTACGATTTTGAGAACAATAATTTACACATCGAATCATTTCTTCATAGTTTGAATATAAATTGTGTGGCAAAACACTGTAGTTATCTTTATTCAAAATAGGAATACTTTTACGACAATCATGGCTTTCAATAACACGTACCTCGGCGCTTTCGAATTTCCCCCTGAAATCCTGTAGAACAGAACCAATTTCGTCTTCTTTAGGCAACGTTGCGCAGGATAGTACAACGTTGGGGATTTTATTTTCGGCCCAGTTTTTCTGAATCGTAGCGTGAAGCGGGTGTGTTTTATAATCCATTGTAATAGTAGGCTCATCCCAATAGGTAATAATATTTGATGCGTCATTGAATGCAAGCATGTAATACATAGCTGTTAAATAAGACTGTATATCACAAATCATGATTTCAACCTTTGATCCATTCGAATTATCTACCTTTCCGATACCACCGGATTTGCGATGTTTGGTATAATCTTTTGCTGCGAAATAATGAAGACGAACATCCGCCGCGCTCTGACAACCAAACGCAAAAGCCACTTTCTTTTCCATGGAAATTGCCGATTTTGCTAGTGCAACGCCAATATGTCTGGCTACACATACAAATATAATACAATAATGTCCGGCAAGTCCGATAGGACTTAGTGTTTTACCAGTTCCGGTGGGCGCAGTATAAAGAACTAGCTTTGGGCTACCTGTGTTACTTTTAAATATTGAGAACAATTGCTTTTGATGATTAAATAGCGCTTTGTCTTGGTATTTTAATAAATATTTGTTTTTTTCAATAAACTCATACGCATTTTCCATGATGTTACTGGGTTCTGTGTATTTAGAAGAAATAGCTACCAATTTATCTACAAAATCACAGACATGTACATTCAAATGTGCAATAGACTGTTTTTGCATATGAATCAAAGTGTAAAGATAAAACGCATATTTGTTTTCGCGTTTATGTAAATGTTTCAATAACTTTTCACACAGTGAAATCAAGGTATATTCGAAGACGGACTCGGCGTTTTGTTTAATATTCGCGTCAATGTTCATAATACGAATATTGTCCGCACTTTTAATCTTTTTAATCGATGAGCCCTCCATGGATTGAATAGCAGCAAGTTTAATGCCAAGACCGGCGCCGTATTTTGTCAATATGGTCTGAATCCATTCACTGAAATATTTTTGATAGAGAAAGTTCTCGTTTTCAGAAGTCATTTCTATTTTTGCAAATGAAAACAGTGACATGTTTTCGTTTGACTTAATATTTACGTCAGTATATCCATCAATTATTAGTCGAAGAATCTGTTTTTCTTCGGGGGATACGGGAATTTCTATATTTTCCCATTCTTCTTTGGTCAATTTAGTTTGAGTAAGGTCCATTGTGTTTTTCAATAAAAAAATAATGCGTCTAACAATCAATTTTTTGTAACATTATGGACAACATACGGGACCTGTCCACTGCATACAATAACATAAATATCCACATGATGCAGACGCAGTTAAACAACAAAGAATTTTTGGCGCATTATTTAAAAATACTCCACTTGCTAAATCACATTTTTCTATACCGTAAAAACAAGATTCCCTGATTTTAAAACACACGGATAGTTTTTCGCCAATCAAATACCGCGTTGAATCGACAGGAACAGCCACAGGTAACTCATCTGGCTTATAATGAAAACTATCATCGATCGTTACATTTGCAAAAATAACATTATCTACTTCAGTTGTGATAGGTATAATAGATACCATGCTTTATAATTCTTTTATTTTATATGAACAAAAGAATCAATTTTTATACATTCAAAAGCTAGACGCACCAGAATATTGCAGAATATCGAGAACTTTTTTTGTAGTAGGAAACTCATCGTGGCCATAAATATCCTGTAAAAGCATCCACTCAAAGAGCCCGCCGCTATATAAATAAACGTGTGAAAATCCCAAAGTCTGTAATTGTTTATATTTTTTTTCTGCGCCATGATCGCATGCGTTTTTTCCGTAAATAATAAACTTTTTTGATCCTAAATCATAATTGTTTAATAAATCGTTTATAGTTTTTTCTTCGGATTCATAGGGAAGAGTATTTTTGATAAGACAATCCTGTTCGCTTGGTGCAAGAGTATTTATAATAACAAATTCTGTCCGACGTATTGCTGTTTGTACGTCCTTAAAGTTAATTTTATTTATGGGTTTAGAAAAAAAATCGGTTATATTAGTAAGCATGTATTTTTTATAAATAAAATTTTATATATTTTCTACGCATCATTATATATGATACGTAGAACGAAAAAGAGAGGAGGTAGCAAAAGTTATTCCCGTAAATCGCGCGGAAGTCCTAAAGGAATTCCTATCCCACAACATCGAGTAGATCAGATTTTAAAATTTGAAGAGGAATCTGAAGGTATTATTTGGCCGGATATGTCTGCCGAGGAAAAGGCCAATAACGCTTTGCGCCGAAAAACGGTTCTCGAAAATCTAAGATTCCCTAGGGGAACAAGCGATTGGTCTAAAATAACGTCGATTGTTGTGGCTTACCATAATTCGTTGAATGCTAAAAAGTAAATTTTGTCTCAAACAACATAAAGCTTATACAGCTAATAAAACGTGCCGCTCTCCGGTTTTAGCTCAGTTGGTAGAGCATTTGACTGTAGTAGTTTCTGTCGGGTATCAAAATGTCATCGGTTCGATTCCGATAAACCGGATTTTATATATGGCACGCATATATAAAACTAATTGGATAAAAATTGATTCTTGGACAAATTGTTTTGTTTTGGCAAAACCAAACAATGTCTGTTGAAACGGTCGATTTTGATATGCATCATGTATATAAACAAAAGAATAAGCCGTCAATTACAAAAATATTTAATAAGTGTCATGTAATTCAAATTCGTACATTAAACGGCAGGAGAATATGCTGTTGTATTTACGACAACGAAACTCTACATGACTTGTACCAAAAATCTTACGACGCACTGTTTAATACTACTAACGTTTTGCGTGTCGAAAAACACCAGACCGTACGGGATGAAATTCCTAATCAACCATATCATGCTATACATGATATTGTCTTGTTAGATAGGGACGAAAAGATACTATCTGTTCCTTGTGATAAGAACGTTCTGTTTTACGATTTCAAGCGCGCAAATGAGAAATATTTTATAGCATCATCACAAATTCCTGTACTGAGTGTTTATAGAGTCTACGTTATAGACAATGAGTCTCTGGATTATCACTTTAAAAAACAACAAAATAAACAGGAATCGGTCGTTAATAGAATGAAACGTTTTATTGGGTGCGCATTTTAACGTCGGCGCTTTTGCGTTTTCCTTCCTCCGCTAGATTTTGATGAAAACATACGTACAAAAAATCCTTGTTTTTTTTGCGGAACTGGAGCAGGAACAGCTACATGATGCTGTAATGGTCGCGCATGAATAGTAAAGTTTCTGTCGCGCCTTGGTGCAATTATGCGCTCTTCCGGGGGTAATGTTTTTGCGTATTCACGTATCGTGTGTCTTACATGAGCCTTTTTATCTTTAATTTCCGCCGAATTTCTGTAGCGATTATCTAAAGCTCTTGATTCGCGAGTTTTGAGTTCTATGTCATGTTTAGTTTCCGGGGAAGGTTTTTTATGATGAGGATTTTCTTGTGGCGACGTAGTTAATGGTTGTTTATTAAATACTAAAACTTGCGTTTGGTCATTAATTCTTACGCGCTTTTTCTCGGTTTTTCTAGGGGAACGACTAGATGATCTACTTGATGACCGACTAGAAGATTTTTTAGCTGACATATATATTTTTATCATAAAATAATCCTGCCAAAAATTGATTTTTTGTTTTATTGTTTTGATTACATAAAAAATGACACGTCTTAGAATTTACTCTATCGAAGGAAATATTGGTTCCGGTAAAACCACCATTATTGAGAACTTACAAAAAACATTTGAGAACAATCCAAACGTCGTTTTTATTCGTGAACCTGTAGATATCTGGCAAACCATTCAAGATGCAAATGGAGAAACAATTTTGGCTAAATTTTATAAGGACCCAGCAAAATATGCCTTTACGTTTCAGGTAATGGCGTATTCAACGCGGCTTTCAATGCTACGCGCGGCGATTTTGCAAAATCCTAGATGCGACGTTATTATTTGCGAACGCTCCCTGGATGCTGATAAACATATATTTGAAAAGATGTTGTATAATGACGGTCTAATAGACGAGGTTAGTCATCAAATTTATCAAAGATTTTACGGGGAGTTTCAGGATGAGTTTCAATTGGCGGGTATAATTTATATTGATGCGGATGCACAAGTATGTAAGGAGCGTATTGAAAAGCGCGCAAGAGTAGGAGAGGAAACTGTTGCCCTAGATTATTTGGAAAAGTGCCAGAGCTATCATGAAGCTTGGCTTTCCGACAAAGAACTAAATGCTCCTGTACTAAAAATCAAAACGAACGAAGAAGTTACGTATGATTTGACATGTCCTAATGATAAGGGATTGGTTTGGATGATGCAGATAGTGGAGTTTATTTCATTGACAAATGTGCAGAAGATTAGTCCAGTAGAATCTTTGGATGATGTTTGTGGTAGACCATTAGAGCGGTTTGAGGAGTTTTATAATCCAAATATTTAATTTTATTTTGTTTGTAATCGTATTACAAGGTCTTCTAATTCTTTAATACGTTCTTTAAGTTTTTTATTTTCGTTGGCGAGGTCTTCAACTCGAGATAGTTTGTTATTCAATGTCTTTACCTTTTTTTCTAAATATACTATGTGTTCTGTGTACTGGTCTTTTTTATCCCTTTGGTATTGGTCGTAAGAATAATCGAATTCTTGAGACATGGTTTTAAATTTATTAGATATTATTAATCTAATAAATAATATTTAATTAAACTTGACAATAATTTTTACCGATTCCTTTTTAATACATTTACATGCACTTACTGAAAGTTCCTCACGCTTCTTGCGTGTCTTACCGTTATCGTTTATATCGATTGAGTCATCAATACTAATATTACGCTTTGATGTACTATTGCGATGATTCATGTCGTTCTCAATATCTTGGTAATTTTCCTCAATATAACCTACGATTTGGTTCTCAATAGCCCACTTGAAAAAATTTAGCTGACCAATCGTTGTCTCCATAAAATTATTGTTGTCGTACGGAATACTAATGCGCTCCCAACGACAGAATGGGTCAAATCGGCGTTTACTATAAGCCTTGAGTTTGAGTTTATAATCATTATATACCTTAAATCGAACAGATTCGCCTTTGTTCATACCATTAGGTAACTCATAAATTGTGTAATTTTTCTTAGCAAAATTGGTAACAAACCAGTCGACAATACGTAAAGAAATCTTGGATTCTCCATTAATAATACGCATCATTTTGGTAAGGTTCTCGTGATTCTTATAGAAATCCATTAAATTACGCATTAAAAGATCGTTTTGTGTATTTAAATTGGTCGAATTATAAGTGGCCATTTTAAATAAAAGGCCGTCATTTTTTATGCTGTTTTTACGCATTATATTTTAATTAACTTCCTTCAATAAAAATGTAATATTATCTTTTTTTTTTATATTTATATTTAGTTAATATATAATGGCTGAACCCGGTTCTTCCGACAAGTGGCGCTATACGCTTTATACAACGTTCGTTCTACTGCTTTTGTTCAACCCCGAGACATATAAATTGATGAACTCACTTTTAGGCCGTTTTGTAGGTCCTGTTGCGTCCAAAGAGGGGTGCCCTACTATGTTAGGATTTGTCATTCATGCAGCAGTTTTCACATTGGTTGTGCGGTATATGATGGATTTACGGATATAGAGACAATTTTTATTTTAGTAATAAAAATTGTCAGAAACAATGGGGTTTGCTGCCTATTGATTTGTAATAAAAACCGTTATAAGCAACGTTTACAGCATAAATGCTTTGCTTTTGTTTTTGAAAAGCAAGATTTGCCTCTTATATGGTTACTAATTATTTTAACAAAGGACTTTCACTCTATGAAGTCCCCCACCCTAGAAATTTTGCTTAACCGTTTGGTTGAGCAAAATTTCTTTATAATGTATAACTGATAATATATTCCTGTTTACTATCTTAATATAAGAAATATTATCTTATATTAATTTTTTATAATTTTAATAATAAAACGCACACCATAGTACGTTTAGTTGGAGTAGGCAACACCAGCCATACCGGACATCACGCGGAGGACGTTGTAGTTCACGGCGTACACACGGACCTTGGCCGTGGCGGTACCGGCAACAGCGCCCGACGAGAGCACGAGCTGGAGCACAGCGTTGTCAATGCGCGAGAAGTTGCACGAACCAGAGGGTTGGTGTTCCTCAGGGCGAAGGGCAAAGGAATACACGTTGATACCCGAGTCGGGGGAGCGGGTGTGGTGCTGGTAAGGCTGGACGACGTCGAAGTAAGAGCCTTCGCGCTCCGAGAAGCGGTCCTGGCCGTTGAGCTGGAGCTTGGCCGTGACAACGGGGTTCTCGCCCCAACAGTGCATGTCAAGGGCAGTCTCAGCAAGCACGAAGGTACCGGCATCGGAAACACCAGAGCCACCGCTGCTCGCGAAAGGGGTAGATTGGAAAGGCGTTTCGGCGGTGGTACCGGTCTTCCAGTAGCTAGAGGCGGCGGCTTCATCAGGAGCACCAGGCATGCTGAAAAGACCAGAGGCATTGATGTAGGTGTAGGGACCCGTGGTGGAGGTCTCGGAGGGACCACCGTAGGCATGGAACGCGGGAGGAAGGGCGTCGATGGCATCGGTGTAGTTGAAGGGCTGAGCACCGAGCGTGCGGAAAAGCACAGTGGTGGGGTCAAGGGAAGCGCAGTAGTCAACGTTGGCATCGGGCTGGACAACCCAGATAAGCTCCTTGCAAGGGTGGTTGAAGTTGAGCTTGATCTTGTTCGACGAGGAGCCAACCGACTCATCACCAGTGAACTGGAGCTGCTCGATGAGGTACTCGTGGGGGTTCTGTGCCATCTTGCGGCGCTCATCCGTGTCAAGGAAGATGTAGTCGACGTAGAGGGAGGCAGCAACAAGAGACTGCTGGTAGGCAGAGGAAGCAGAGACGGTTCCCGTCGTGGTAAGGCTGGTAACAGCCCAGAGGCACTCGCCAATAGGACGGAAGTCAATGTTAATCTTGACCTCGTGATACTGGAGAGCAATAAGGGGAAGCGCAAGACCAGGGTTGCGGCAAAACCAGAACTGAAGCGGGATGTAGAGCGTGTACTCCGGCGTGCACTTGCCGACCTCGTTGGACGTGTTCGGCTCGCCCGCGGCGCAGTCATCGTCGCAATCCTCGCCACCCTGCGTGATCAAGTTCGTGAGCTGCGGCACGTTGCCAACCATCTTGGCATAGCCAGCCTGCTTGCCCGCCTCCTGGGTAAGCTCGTTCCAGATGTGGAGCCACTGTCCGTAGTGCTTGTCGATGCGCTGACCA
>Ga0209598_10001334_pt1 | contig 20162 bp, 25 predicted proteins | sample M_140807_EF_Meta_FD_187317 | JGI IMG/M metagenome (GOLD analysis project Ga0209598, IMG submission 187317) | Freshwater microbial communities from Lake Montjoie, Canada to study carbon cycling - M_140807_EF_MetaG (SPAdes) (version 2) | ecosystem: Environmental > Aquatic > Freshwater > Lake...
AGGCGGTCGATGCGCAGGTCTTTCCCGGCGTGCAGGGCGGACCGCTCATGCACGTTATCGCGGCCAAAGCGGTCTGCTTCCACGAAGCACTGCAACCGTCCTTCAAAAAATATGCGGCGCAGATCGTGTCGAACGCCAAGGCGCTTGCCGCCCGCCTCGCCATGCTCGGCTACCGCATCGTCTCCGGCGGCACGGACAACCACGTCATGCTCGTCGACCTCCGTCCGCACGGGCTCAACGGGAAGCAGGCCCAGGAAGCGCTCGACCTTGCGGGGATCACGGTGAACAAAAACGCCATTCCTTTCGATACTGAGTCGATCATGAAGACCGGCGGTATCCGGATCGGCACGCCGGCCATGACCACGCGTGGCATGAAGGAGGAGGAAATGATGGAAATCGCCGACCTCATCCACGCCGCCCTGCAAAAGGCCGCCGATCCCGCCGCGCTGGCCACCCTGCAAAAGCGCGTCCATTCCTTCACCAGCCGCTACCCGCTTCCCTGATTTTCACGGGCGAAATACCAGGCAATCCTTCCTTTGGCGGGAGGCTTTATCCCGGCGGCAGTTCCCTTTGATGCCTCCCGCCTTCCCAGTCACCTTTTCGCGCCCGCCACGCCATCTATCTCTTGCTTCCGAGTAAGCTTCCGAGCAATATTTGACCCATCGTAAAGCCTGATACTGACGAGTTGTTGTCTGTTGGATGTCAGGCCTCGCGCGATGGCGGTTATAATTTTAGTCAGCAACAAACCAACAAAAGAAAGTGAGTAAAACATCATGCAATTAGTCATCAGAAAATATTCCGGAAAAGGGGCCAAAGAGCTGTTTGATGCGTGCGAGAAGCAAGCGGCAGACTTGGAATCGACTATGCGTTCAGTCAAAGGTTTTGTCAGCTACACGCTGGCCCGAAGCGGTGACGGCGGATACGCGGTGACAATCTGCCAGGATCAAGCCGGGTTAGACGAGAGTGTGCAAAAGGCGAAAGATTGGATCGCGAAGAACGCCGCGAATGCCGGTGCCGCTTCGCCGGAAGTGTCCATTGGCAACGTCATTGTCCACTTGAAATAGCATTTGCATCGGATCGGCAATCGGCCCAACCAGGCGTTGTAGCGAACTCGGCGGGAGCGGGCTGTGAGTTGCTGCGGGCATTTTCCGCTTGCGCTACGCTGATTGAGACTTAGTCTCAATAGAGAACCATGTCGAAGTCCGCGATCCATAGTTTGGCTTCCACGCCGCGGCATACCGCCAGCCGGGTTGTTTCGCTCGATGACAATAGCGAGTGGGCTTCGCACATGCGCCGCGTCGGCTTCCGCGAGGGGGCCGAGGTCGAGGTCCTCTCCGGCCGCGATCCGGTAATGGTCCGTTGCGACAACGGCTGCATCGCCCTCCGCCGCTGCATGCTCGGCTGCGTCTTGGTCTGCGCCTTGAAAAAAGCGCAGCAATGCGCGGCGAAATCCGTCCGATGAACGGCGCAACCTGTTCGCTGTCCGCCCTGCGGATCGGCGAACGCGGGCGGGTCCTTCCCGGCTCTCCTGAACATCCTGCCTTCCAGCGCTTGCTGGCCATGGGTCTTCTTCCCGGCACCTCCGTGCAGGTGGTGCAGGTGGCGCCTTTGGGCGACCCGGTGGAAATCGAATTCAACGGAATGCGGCTCGGTCTGCGCAAGGCGGATGCCGCCTCGGTGGAAGTCGAGCGCGCGGACTGATTCTGCGCACGATCCCATGGCCAAGACTCCGCCGGTTTCCGCATCCGTGTTGCGCGTCGCGCTCGTCGGCAATCCCAACACCGGCAAGACGACGCTCTTCAACCGCCTGACCGGCGCGAGACAGAAAATCGGAAACTATCCGGGCGTCACGGTGGAAAAAAAATCCGGCGCCTGGGAATGCGGCGGCCGCCGTGTCGAACTCGTCGACTTGCCCGGGGCCTACAGCCTCGCCGCTTCTTCGCCCGACGAACGCGTGGCTTTCGACTTTCTCACCGGCCACCTCGCGGGCGAACCCGCACCCGATGCCGTGATCTGCGTCGTCGACGCGTCCAACCTCGTGCGCAATCTCTTCCTTGCTTCGCAGGTGGCCGATCTTGGTTTGCCGTTGGTTGTCGTGCTCAATATGTCCGATGCCGCGGAGAAATCCGGCATCCGAGTCGATGCGCACCTGCTCTCGCGCCGCCTCGGTGTCCCGGTGATCCGGACCGTGGCAACCAAGGGCGAGGGGATCGACGCGCTGGAAAAAGCGGTCAACCGCGCCGTGGACGAACGCGTCTGCATGGCGCAGGTGCCCTGGCCCGAAGCGGTCAACCGCGCGGTGGCCTACGTGCGCGACGGACTGGAAAAAGAAGGCGTGCGGCGACTGGCCGACGGGGAATTGCGCCGCGTGCTCTTCGACCGGCAGAGCGCCGTTCTCGACCGTGCGGGAGTTCCCGCCGGTTTCGAGTCCGCGCCGCTTCTCTCCGCCTCTCGGGATATCCTCACCGCCGCCGGTTTCCAATCGCTCTCGGCGGAGGCGCTGCTCCGCTACGAGCACATCGGGCACCTCACGGCGGGGGCGATCGACTTTCCGGAAAAACGCCGCCGGTCCTGGACCGAGCGCATCGACACCGTACTCACACACCGCGTGTGGGGACTGGTCATTTTCGTCGCCATGATGTTTGTCGTCTTCCAGTCGATCTACAGCTGGGCCGGACCTTTCATGGGTTGGATCGAGGAAGCCGTCGCGTTCGTCCAGGGGCAGGTTGCTCCTTTCCTCGCGCCTTGGCCCGTCCTGCAGAGCCTTGTCGTCGACGGGGTGATCGGCGGCGTCGGTGGGGTTGTCGTTTTCCTCCCGCAAATTCTCGTCCTTTTCTTTTTCATCTCTCTCCTCGAGGACACCGGTTACATGGCGCGCGGCGCGTTCCTCATGGATAAAGTGTTCGGTTGGTGCGGGCTCAACGGGAAAAGTTTCGTTCCCATGCTCTCGAGTTATGCCTGCGCGATCCCGGGAATTCTCGCCACGCGCACCATCGAGGATCCCCGCGCGCGCCTTACCACGATCCTCGTTTCTCCGCTCATGAGCTGCTCGGCGCGCCTGCCGGTCTACGTGCTCATGATCGGAGCCTTCATCGAACCCTCCTACGGCTCCGCCGCGGCTGGTTTCTCGCTTTTTGCCATGCACTTTGTCGGCCTCGTCGTCGCCGTGCCCGTGGCCTGGGCACTGAACAGATTCCTTCTTGGCACGCGTCCGCAACCGTTTCTCCTCGAGATGCCGCCCTACCGCGTCCCCCGCCTGCGCGACATCCTTTGGCGGATGTGGGAGCGCGCTCGGGAATTCCTGCTCCGCGCCGGCACGATCATCGTCGCCATGGCGATCATCATCTGGGCCCTTGTTTATTTTCCGCGTCCGGAAAGCGTGCGCGAGAAGGTGGAAGCCGCGGCCGCTTTCGAGACGCCCGACGTATTGGAAAAGCGCGTCGCCGCCGCTTACATCGAACAAAGTTACCTCGCGCGGGCCGGGCGTTTTGTGCAACCGGTTTTTGCCCCGTCCGGTTTCGACTGGAAAATCACGGTCGGCGTCCTCGCCAGCTTCCCCGCGCGCGAAGTCATCATCGCCACGCTCGGCACGATTTACGGCATCGGTTCCGAGGTGGACGAGGAATCGGGTGATCTTCGCAAAATTTTGGCCGCCGACAGATGGGGTGAAGGCCCGCGTGCCGGCCAACACGTTTTCAGCGTGCCCGTGGCGTTGGCCATCATGGTTTTCTTCGCTCTCTGCCTCCAGTGCGGCGCCACCGTGGCCGTCATGGCCAAAGAGTCGAACTGGGGATGGGCTGTGTTCGCTTTTCTCTACATGACTTTCCTCGCCTGGGGCGGAGCAGTCTTGACCTACCAGGTGGGCGCGCGTTTCTTGGGCTCATGAGCGGGTTGGAAATTTTCGCCGTGGTCGCGGCCGTTGCTGCCGCGGGTGCCTACCTGTTCCATCGCGCCCGCCGCTTTTTCAAACCATCCCTGGGCGGTGGCTGCTGTGGAAAATGTCCCGTTGCCCGCTCCTCTGCCGGCCGCTGATGGAACAGATCCGGAAAATATTTCTCCCCTTGCTCCTCCTCGCAGCGGCGCAAATTTCCTGCCGCGCCGCGGAGGAAGCCGCGGAAGCGATCGAAGTTCTCACCGTTCCTTCCCCCGCGGAATTTTTCGCGGCACTCGACAAAATAGCGAAACCCGATTGGGCTTCTTTTTACCGCGACCCGATACCGACCACCTATCCCGAACGTCCGCTCGCCGCGGTCAATCTCGGCACGCTGGTCACCGACGGATATATTGCCGTCGAAGCCCAGGACGGGCAGCAGGTGAAGAATACAGGCAAGGATATCATCGCGCTGGCGCGTGCACTCGGCGTGGGCGAACACGTGCTGGCGCGGGGCAAAAGCATCAGCGATTTCGCGGACCGCAACGACTGGTCGGCGCTGAAAGAAGAACTCGACGCGACAACCAACGAGGTGCGCATGGCTATGGCGGCGCAACGCGATGAGGGGTTGGCCACCTTGATCACGGCGGGTGCGTGGCTTCGCGCGCTGCAGGCGGGAAGCCGCGCCGCGCAATTGTCCGGAGAAGAGAAAGCGGACGAGACTCTCGCGCAGTCCGGCCTGCTCGCTTACCTGCGGGAAGACCTCGAGAAGTTGCCGGAAAAATCCCGCAACTCGCCGGCGGTCGAACGAGTGCGGGCCGTCCTTTCACGCCTCGAAGAGCAGATGAAAACGTCCCCCGCAGAGGGCGACGACCAAACGCGCGCCGCACGCATCGGGAAGACATCTGCGGATTTTATCGTGTCCGCCTCCACCAAGCAGCAATGAAACTTTTTCTCCTGCTGCTGCTCTGTGCTGCCTCGCTTGCCTCCGCGCGGGGAACCGAACCGACGACAGTGACGCCGGTCCCTGGATTGCGTCCGCGCCTCTACGATATCGCCGGGGCGCTCGGCAACGAGGGCTTCAAAGTGCGCGATGGCGCCTGGAGGGGAGTCCTTCAAGGTCGCAAACCGCAGCGCCTCGCCGTGAATCTTTTCTCCGGCAACCAGTATTGGTTCTGCGTCGCGACCTCCGCCACCGGCGAGACCCCGTCGCTCTCTCTGCGCGATCCTTCGGGCGAGACGGTCGAACTTGTGCCTTTCGAAAAGGACGGAGTGGCCGCTGCTGGCGTGACAGCCGCCGCCACGGGCCGCTATGTTCTGGAGATTGATGGGTCCGGATCCGGATCCCGTGATTTCTGCCTGCTTTATCTTTTCAAATAGGGTCATGACAACCGAAACAACGGAAAAATTGGGAGGACAGGCCGTCCGACAGTATTCAGTTTTTCTCGCGAACCGTGTCGGGGCGCTCATGGCGGTGGTGCAAATGCTCAACGAAGCGCGCGTCGTCGTGCTCGGTCTCAGTATCCAGGATTCGTCGGAGACTTCCATCGCGCGCATCATCGTCAGCGATCCCGAAATGCTGGAGGAACTTTTCGGCCGCAACGAAATCGCCTACGGAATGTGCGAGCTGGTCGTGGCCGAACTGGAAGAAGGCGCCTCGGATCTTCCGCGCATGCTCGCCGCATTGCTCGAGGCCGAGGTGAATATCTTCTTCAGTTACACCCTCCTGGTTCGTCCGCGTGGTCGTCCGCTCATCGCCATCCATACCGACGATCTCGAGTGCGCCGGCGCCGTGCTCTCCGGCCGCGGATTCCGGCTCCTGCGGCAGACGGATCTATCCCGCTGAACCGGGGGCATGGACTGGAATCTGCGATACGTCGAGGGCGACACACCTTGGGACAAGGGCGACCCGCACCCGGTGCTGGACGTCGAGATGGCACGAGACGCGCTTGCCGGTCGTGTTCTTGTCCCCGGATGTGGCACGGGACACGATGTGCGCGCCTTAGCCGCGCGCGGTCTCGATGTCACGGGATTAGATATCGCCCCGCTCGCTCTGGAAAAAGCGCGTGCACATGCGCCCGCTGGTGGCGAGCAATACTTGTTGGCGGATCTTTTTGCTTTGCCCGCCGGGCTTGAAAATTCTTTCGACGGTATCTTCGAGCACACGTGTTTTTGCGCCATCGAGCCGTCGCAGCGCTCCGGGTATGTCGAAGCCGTCGCATCCCTCCTCAGACCCGGTGGTCGTTTGCTCGCTGTTTTTTTTCTCGATCCCGGAAATGGCGGGGACGGTCCGCCGTTCGGTTGCACCCGGGAGGAGATCGATGGACTCTTCGGTCGGCATTTTCGGCTGTTGGACGAGCGGGCGCACATTCCCACCCATCCCGAGCGCGAGGGGCGGGAGTTGCTCCGTCTCCTCGAACGCATTTGAATCGAAACATGAATTTTCGCGCCATCGTTTTCGATCTCGATGACACGCTCGTTTGGGACGAGCGCATTTCGCGGCGAGCTCTCACCGAGACGGCGGCGGAGGGCGCGGCGCGCACCGGAGCCGACGCGGGCCGTCTGGCTGCCGGGGCGAAGAGGGCGTCCGACGAACTATGGCATGCGCACGCCCCGGTCGACCGTTGCGACGGGTTGGGGATCGTCGCATTCGAGGGCATGTGGGGGCACTTTCACGGGGAAGAAGATTATCTGCGCCACCTGCACGAATGGGTCCCCCGGTTCCGTGCCGAGATCTGGCAGCACGCGCTCGCAACCGAGGGAGTGACAGACGACGCGCTCGCGGTGGAACTCGGCGAACAGTTTGCGCGGCGTCGGCGCGAATTGCAGGATCCGATGCCCGGCGCGGAGGAAATTCTCCGCCGGTTGCGCGCGCAAGGCCTGCGCATCGGACTCCTCAGCAATGGTGCGCCCGATCTGCAGCGCGAAAAAATAGAACGATCCGGACTCGGCATGTATTTCGACGCGGCTGTCGTCTCGGGCGAATTCGGCGTAGGAAAACCCGAACCGCAAATTTTCCTGCATCTGCTCGGCAAGCTTGGTGCGGAACCGCATGAATCGCTCATGGTCGGAAACTCACTTGCCCGCGATATTGCCGGGGGCAAGCGCGCGGGAATGCGCACCTGCTGGATGTCGCTGGAGGGGGAAGACGAGCCGATCGGGCTGGTCGAACCGGACTACACGATTGTTTCCCTCGGCGAATTGCCGCGGATCGTCGGGATCTGATCCTTGTTCAGGGAAGCGCGACCGGTGTCTCGTCCGCCGGCAGAAGATCCGGATACTTGTTGGCCGGAATGAATTGCGCTTGCGGTTGGGGTTCGGGCGGCGGATTGAGCGCAACGGTCGGTTCGATGCGCGTCTGGTACAGACCGGCCACCGACTGCTTTTCCAATTTGTCGGCGTAGTCCTTCATCGAATTGTCGGCCCGGCGGACCTTTTCGAAGAACAGCGCGTAGTAAGACCTCCGCGCCGCGCGGTAGTCTTCCGGCGTCGGTGCACTCTTCGCCATTTCTTTCAGGGAAACGAGTTCGGGAGAGTTGTCGAGGCTCGCTTTGAGTTTGCGGAACTTCACGCGCATTTTGCGTTCGAGTTCGGAGGGATCCTCAATGAGCGGGGGTGTCGGCGGCATCTCCGGCTCGGAGGGGGGATTGTAAATTCCTCCCGTTCCGAACAGATCATCGCCGAAGATGTTTTCCTCGCCCGGGAGCTGGCCGTCGAGTTGGGGCAGCGGTTCGTCGCCGGGTGACATGCCCGGCTCCTTGGCCACCGCTTCCTCGGCATCGATGATCAATTCGGCGCTTGGTTGCTCGCCGCTCGCTGGGGCCGGCTTGGCGGAAGCCTCTTTGCCGGCCTGTGTCGGAGCGGCCGGAGTGCTTTCCGTCTGGGCGACCTCGGGAGTTCCTGTTTCCAGGGGTGGCAAGGGTTCTGTCTCCTGGGCGCGCAAGGCGGACGAGCTCAGCGCAAGAGAGAGCAGGAATACCGCGGCATCTTTCATCGCAGCGCAAACTTTACCTGTGAGCACCTTGAATTGGAAAGGCTTTCCGCGCCAAGATCACGCCATGCCGCCGTCCACCACGCCCGATCCGACCAAGGACTCCATCCGCGATGTGCTTGCCGGGTCCGTCGACGGCGTCATCTTCGACGGATCCGCCTTCGGCGGAGAGTCGGCAATTGTCGGGGTGCGTCCGGATCGCATCTTGGACGGCACCTCCCGCGATTGGGCTGTCCTCGAGGAGGCGCTCGACGCCGGGCGCCGCTCCGGAGGGGGCGAGGGAGGCTTGGCCGGGTGGTTCGATTACGAGGGCAACTTCCGCTTCGGTGTCTTTCCCGTCTGGCTTCGCGGGCGCGCCGATTTTCCTGCGGTCTCCGCACCTCCGCGCGCGCATTTCCGTCCCGGTCTCTCGGAAAAAGAATGGGTCTCGCGCGTGCAACGCGCGCTCGAATACATCGCTGCAGGCGACATCTACCAAGTGAGCCTCACGCACACGCTCGAGTCTTCCTGGGATACGCCGCCCGGCGGATTCTATCCGCTCTTCCGCGGCTCCGATGCACCTCCGTGCTCCGCTTACCTCTCGCTGGGCGACACCGCGGTGCTGAGCGCTTCGCCTGAGACTTTTCTAACCATCGATAACGGCGTCATTTCCACCCGCCCGATCAAAGGGACGAGACCGCGCGGACCGGATGCGATCTCCGACGCCGCCGCGGCGCGCGATCTGCTCGCCTCGGCCAAGGAACGCGCGGAACTCATCATGATCACCGATCTTCTGCGCAACGATTTAGGGCAGGTCTGCCAATACGGCAGCGTGGGTGTTCCTTCGTTGTGCCGGTTGGAAACGTTCGCGCACGTGCATCACCTCGTTTCCACCGTGGAGGGGCGGCTGCGCCCCGGAATCTCCGCGGTTGCCGCGCTGCGGGCCTGTTACCCCGGTGGATCGATCACCGGTGCGCCGAAGAAACGGGCCACGGAAATCATCCGCGAGTTGGAGTCGTCGCCCCGCGGCATTTACACCGGCGCCATCGGCCTCATCGATTGGTCCGGTCGCGCGGTTTTCAGCATCGCCATCCGTACGCTCGTTGTCCGCGGCAGACGGGCCTCTTACGGCGTGGGTGCGGGCATTGTCGCCGATTCCGACCCGCGCCGCGAATACGAGGAGACGATGGACAAGGCGGCCGGGCTTTTCGCCGCGCTCGGGGTGTGAAATCGGGGCGACTGGATTCGAACCAGCGACCTCCTGCTCCCAAAGCAGGCGCTCTACCAAGCTAAGCTACGCCCCGTCTGACATCCGAATCTACCGCGTGCGCGGCCTTTGTCATTTTCTTTTCGCCGTCCTTTGCCGCCTTCCGCCGCTTGCCACCTGTGGCATCATTCCCGCGCTTCGTGAATTTTGTCTCTGTAACCATGGCACTTGCCCTCTCTTCCGCCGGAAATCCGACCCTCGACGCCGCGCCCGCGCCCGGCCTCGGGCCCGCCGGCATGGCCGGTTCGAAAGCGTGGGCCAAGGCGCGGCCCGCCGCGTTGGCCGGCTTCGCCGGGTCACCCGCGCAGGGCGCCGAAGTGCGCGCGCTGTGGAACAAGGATTGGTTGTTCTTCGCCTTTTCCTGCTTCGACCGCTCGGTTGTCTCTCCCGGCGAACGCGATGGACTCGACCACTTCCGTTTGGGTGACACGGCCGAGGTGTTCATTGCTCCGCGCGGTTTGAAAAGTTACGCCGAAATCCATGCCACGCCGGCCGGACGCAAGACGCTCTACTTCTGCAGCGACTACCGGCGGCCCGCTCCTGCTCCGGACGGCGCGGCGCGCGTGCGCGTCGAGGCGGTGCGGGATGATGATCGCGGTTGGCGGGTCTTTGTCGCCGTGCCGCGCGTATTGATTGCCGCCGGCGACGAGGCCGCCTACGATGTTTTTCTTGCGCGATACGATTACGAAGCCGTGGACGCGCCGCCCGTTTTGTCTTCTTTCCCCGCGCAACGCGGTGACAAACCCGATTTCCACCGGCGCGCGGACTATGCCGTTCTCCGTTTGAATCCGTGAGATCCGCCTGCCTGCCACTTTGTTGCCTCCTGCTAGGCGCGTGCTCCTCCGTCAGCGTGGTCGGGGAAAAAGAAAACGCCTCGCTGGCGCCGAAGTCCGCGCCGTTGGAATTGTCGGTCAGGCCGTTCGGGGTTCCCATGTCCGCGAACTTCGATGTTGCCTCGCCCGTCGGCAAAGACGACGCGCGCGTCTCGGTCGGCGGTTTCATCGCGGAGGGGGTTCTCTCCCGCGGTCCGCGTTGGGTCGCTCCGACCAAGGTCCTCGAGGCCGCGCAAAAAACGCCAGCCAAAGGTTTGCTCATCGAGGGTGAAGTGGCGGTTGCCCGGCAAGGCAGCCGCGCATTGCGCATCGGCATCGGCTTCGGCGCGGGCCGCACGCGCCTCGATACCACAGTCCGCGTCTTCAACCTCGAGGCCTCCGCGAAAAAACCGTGGCTGACGTTCAACACCACGGGTGGCAGCAATATGGAGCCGGGCCTGGTCACCGCGGTCATTGTTCCCTCGCCGGCCTTCGTTCCCGTGCTGGCGGGTCTCGCGGGCGGGGCGATTTCCAGTGTGGCGAAAAGCGACAAGGGCGTTTCGCAGGATGCCAAGCGCACCGGGCGGGCGATTGTGGCGGCTGTGCACGACCGCCTGGCCGCGCGCCAACTCGTTCAGCGCAAAGCTTGGCCGAAAAGAATCGGTTCGGTCGGCACGCCGATCGGCGAACTCAATCTGCCGAAGATCAACTAAGCTTCTTACGGTTCCTCGAGATCATCGCTGGCATGGCCACGCAGCCAACTGATGAAGCTGAGCAGAACCGGCAACAAGGTCAGAGCTAGGGCGAGACCGATGAACTGGTACAGCCACTCGCCGTAAAGCAGATGGTAGGCTCCGATGATGATCAGGCCGACCACACCCACCGGAGCAAGGGCCCAAGCCATGGGGAGGAGACTCCGCCTGAACGTGTTGCGTTCCTCGCGGCGCTTGATGCGAACCTCGCGATTTTTGAATCTTTGCAATTCCAAGGGTCTTGTTTTTCTTGCCCTGTTTTATCAGCGGCGCAATGAACAAATAAAATTATCGGTCACATTGTCGCCGATGGCAACAGGCAACGGCGTCAACCGGAATACCCGCCGCCCGCCATGAGAGCGGCGATGCTGCGCACCACCCGCTCCCGGTCCTCGCGGTAGGTCACGCCAAACCAGTCGCTGGCCGACTCCAACACCCGCACTTGCACGCGGTTGGAGCTGATCATGCCGGCCACGGCAGTCGGCAAGTAACATTCCGTTTTTTCGCTTGTTCCCTCCTCGGCGAGGAAACGGAGCAGTTCGTCCTCCAACAGAGGAAAAATCTGCGGGGTGAACCCCCAGAAGTTCATCGAGACCGGCGCGTCGCCGGCCAGCACGCGTCCCGAGGCGGCGATTTCGCCGTCCGTCCGCCGCGTGATGTCGGTCAGTTCCTCGATGCTCCGGAGCAATCCGTCCGCCCCGACCTCGCAAATGCCGCGAGCCACCGTGCCGTGTTCGCTCAGCGTGCGGTCCAGGCGGAATGCGGTCATGGCAAACTGCGCCGGTTCGACGCGGGTATCGACGCCGCGCAGGAATTCCGCCATGACACGGAAAGATTCCGCCCCGTAAAAGTCGTCCGCATTGATCGCGGCGAAAGTCGTCGTGATGGCCTCGCGGGCGCACCACACGGCCTGTGCGGTGCCCCAAGGTTTGGTCCGGCCCGGCGGAGGGGTGAAGTCCCCGGGCAGATCGCCCAATTCCTGGAACGCGTAGCCGACCGGAAGCCCGCCCTCGTAGCGTGCCCCCACCTTTTCGCGGAACTCTTGCTCGATATCGTGGCGGATGAGAAAGACAACGCGGCTGAATCCCGCGCGGATCGCATCGTGCACGGAATAGTCGAGCAGCGTCTCGCCGTTCGGCCCGACCGCGTCGAGTTGTTTGAGGCCGCCGTAGCGGCTGCCCATGCCGGCGGCCAGGACGAGGAGGGTGGGTGAGGACATGCTGGAATCCGATGTGGCGGCGGCGTCCCCGCCGCCGGCTGTGTCAGGAATTCGTCGCCGGGGACGGCGCCGCTACATTTTCCCGGTGCTCCCCGTAGGCGTTGATGATGGCTTGCACGAGTGGATGACGCACCACGTCGTGTTGGCTCATCACGCGGATGTCGATGCCCTGGACGTCCTGGAGCACCTCGAGCGCTTCGAGCAAGCCCGACCGCCGGTTGCGCGGCAGGTCGATCTGCGTTTGGTCGCCGGTGATGACGCACTTCGATCCGTTGCCCAGCCGCGTGAGGAACATGAACATCTGTTCCGCTGTGGTGTTCTGCGCCTCGTCGAGCACGATGAATGAATGGTTCAGCGTGCGCCCGCGCATGTAGGCCAGCGGCGCGATCTCGATGATCCCGCGGTCCATGAGTCTCTGGATCTCCTCGGTTTCGAGCATTTCATAAAGCGCGTCGTAAAGCGGGCGCAGGTAAGGCAGGATCTTTTCCTCCAGCGCGCCGGGAAGAAACCCGAGCGCCTCGCCGGCTTCGACCGCGGGGCGAGTCAGGACGATGCGGCCGACCTGTTCTTTTTTCAGCGCGGCCACCGCCATGGCCATGGCCAGGTAGGTCTTGCCCGTTCCGGCCGGGCCAACGCCGAAAACCAGATCATGCTCGCGGATGGCGCGCACGTAGTTGCGTTGTCCGTCCGTTTTGGGAATGACGGGCGCCTTGCGCGCCGAGCAGACGATGCGTTCGGCGGCCAACTCCTTGACGTTGCCGTTGCGTCCCTCGGATTCGCCCGATTGCAGCGCGTAGCGGAATTCCTGATTTCCGATGACCGCGCCGCCGCGCCGCGCCTCGTCGAGCTGCGTGAACACCCGCGCGGCGCGCTCCGTTTTGTCCTTCTCGCCTTCGATGCGGATCCACCCTTCGCGCGCGGCGACCTGCACGCCGAGCCGGGACTCCATTTCCCGCAGCAGTTTCTCGTCGTTGTTGTAAAGTGCCGACGCCGCCCGAGCGTTGTCGAAGTGGAGCGTGGTGCTCTCCATCGGCGGCTCAGCGGCGGAACCCGTAGACCAGCGCCCAGCCGGTCCGTTCCTCCGGCGACGAAAGAACTTCCACCACCACGTAATAGGTCCCGGTCGCGCCCGGTTTGATTTCGGCGTAGGCGAATTTGCCTTCCTGCCACGATTTCGATTCGGCCAGTTTGCCCGCGGTGTCGTAGATGTTGACACGCAGCTTCGCGCCTTCGACATCCGTGCCGAGGAAAAAGACGTAGCTGTTGCCGCGGAAGAGCTGCGCAGTCACCGCTTTTTTCTCGCCCGCGCCGAGGTCGCCGCCCCACGCATCTTCGCGGATGAGCCAACCCTTTTCGGCGTAGGGATTGGCCGCCTCGTAGGCGAAGGACATGGCGTCGTCGACATAAGCGCGCACCGCGGCGGGGCAGAACGCGATCAGCACGGCAAGGCAGGGGGCGAGCCGGCGTGGCGAGGGTAGGGAGAGGATGCTCATACGCGTGTCAGCCGGCTTTCGAGCGGATGCGACCCACCACATCGGAAGTGATGTTGTGGATTTCCGCCACCGCCTCGGGGCTGATGTCGCCCCCGGCTTTTTGGATCAGAGGATCGATGCGGTCGAGCGTGCGCCGGATGTCGCCGACGATTTCCCTGCCCCGCAGGCGCGGGCTCATCCGTGAAAGCTGCCTCAAGAAATAGTCGACGAGCAGCGGCTGGTGGAGAAGTTCCGCCCTCTCGATGGAATATTTGGAATCCACGATCGAGGTCAGGGCTTCCGTGCCGCGCAGCCACCCGCCCAGGCTGACCAACTGCGCGAGCTGTTCGTCGTTGAGTTCGGCCATGGCCTGATTGACGTCCTGCAGCGCGCCGTCGAATTCCCGGCGCACCGCATCCCAATTCCGCGCGTCGGCCTTCTCGATGATGCTGTTGCTGCGGGACACGACAGACTTACGCACGTTGATCGCTTCGGCCAGCGTGAGGACATTGCGGCCGATGTCTTTGACCCGCTCGCTGTCCTGCGCTTCCACCGCGATGAAACCGTCGGCGATGACCGTGCCGAGCAGCAGCGCGTCCTGCGCGCGGTCGGCGGTCGCGGGGAAGGTCTTGGCCGGTCCGAGTTCGGCGCGCCAGTTCGGGTTGCCGAGTTTCTCCAGCACGGAGAAAACTTCGCTCGGCACGGGGACGACGACTTCGTTGACCGTCTCGGCGGGAAACTGGCTCAGATCGATCCGCTCGGCGGGCGGTGCGGCGCACGCGCTTCCGGCGGCGAACAGGGCGCCGGCGAGGGCACAGAGTGCTTTCGTTTTCAAGATATGGGAAATTTCACTTGGGCCGGTGCCGAGATAAAGCATAAAAAGCCGGTCGTGGAACAAGTCCCCAGCGCCGCGCGTGTGCAGGAAATCGTCAAAGGCATGTCCTCCCGCCGCATTCTCGTGGCGGGGGACCTGATGCTTGACGAGTTCATTTGGGGCAAAGTCTCCCGTATTTCCCCGGAGGCCCCGGTCCCCGTGGTGGCGGTCGACCGCGAGACCGTCTATCCCGGCGGGGCGGCCAATGTGGCCCGCAACCTCCGCGAATTCACCCCGCACGCCTCGGTGCTCGGCCTAGCCGCACGCGATGCGGCGGGGCTGCGCCTGCGTGAACTGCTTGCCGCGGGCGGCATCGACACCGTGGGTGTGGTGGAACGCCTCAGCGGGCCCACCACGGTGAAGACGCGGATCATCGCCCGCACCCAGCAGGTCGTGCGCGTCGACCGCGAGCTCAGGGATTGCCCCGGAGAGGCCGAGCGCCACGCGCTGCTCGGGGCTCTCGATGCGGCGCTGCCGCATGTCGACGCCGTCATCATCGAGGACTACGGCAAGGGCTTGCTGGACCGTGATTTAGCCGAGCAGATCGCCGCCAAAGTGCGCGCCGCGGGAAAACCGGTCGCCGTCGATCCCAACCCCGGCAACCCCATCCCTTGGCACGGTATCACCGTGATCAAACCCAACCGCCACGAAGCGTTCGCCGCCGCGGGCGTCCCGTGGTCCGAGCCGTCCGCGCATCCGCTCGAGGACAAACAACTCCTCCAAGTGGGCGAGCTCCTCCTCGCCAAATGGGACACCGACCAACTGCTCGTCACGCTGAGTGAGCTCGGGATGCTTCTCCTCACCCGCGACGGGGTGCGGTATCACACGCCGACGCGGGCGCGCGAGGTCTTCGATGTTTCCGGCGCGGGCGACACGGCCATCGCTCTCTACACCCTGGCCCTCTGCGCGGGCGCCACGCCGGTCGAGGCTTCCGAAATCGCCAACCACGCCAGCGGCGTCGTCGTGGGCAAACTCGGCACCGCCACGCTCACCCCCGACGAGCTCCTCGAAAGTTTCCAAAACCATGCCGGCTGAGCGCCCCGCCGTGTTCTTCGACCGCGACGGAACCCTCATCGAGGAGGTTCATTATTGCTCCAACCCCTCGCAGGTCCGCGCCATCCAAGGCGCGACTGAAGCGCTGCTCAAACTTTCCGCAGCCGGATTCGCCCTCGTCATCGTGACCAACCAGAGCGGGATCGGGCGCGGATACTTTACGCGCGAGGATTACGACCGCGTGCACGAGGAGGTCATCTGGCAACTCAAGCCGGCCGAAATCGCCGCGACCTACTACGACCAGAGCGCGCCGGACAAGCCGAGCGCGCGTCGCAAACCTTCCATCGCCATGCTCGAAGAAGCCGCGCGCGAGCACGGGATCGATCTTTCGCGTTCGTGGATGGTCGGCGACAAAACGTCCGACATCGAATGCGGCAAAAACGCCGGTCTGCGCACCGTGCTCGTCGAGACCGGCCACGGTTGCGGCCACCGCGCATGCGGCGCCGATGCGGTTGTGCCCGATGTCGGGTTCGCCGCCGATTTCATTTTGCAGGAGACCGCATGCCCGAAGTAACCGCCATCATCCCCGCCCGCTGGGCCTCGACGCGATTCCCCGGCAAACCCCTGGTCAAACTGCGCGGCAAACCGCTCGTGCAGCATGTGTGGGAACGCGCCTGCCGCGCCAAGTCGGTCGACCGCGTCATCGTCGCGACCGATGACATGCGCATCGCTGAAGCCGCCTTCGATTTCGGCGCCGAAGTCGCGCTCACTTCCGCGAAACACCCCACCGGCACCGACCGCCTCGCCGAAGTCGCGGCCAATTTGAAGTCCGCGCCGATCATTCTCAACGTGCAGGGTGACGAACCCGACATCGCGCCCTCGACCATCGACCGTCTGGCCAAGGCACTGCAGGCGGATCCCGCGCTCGGCATGGTCACCGCGGCCAACCCGATCACGGTTTCCGCCGACATCCGTAATCCCAACGTGGTCAAAGTCGTCACCGATCTCGCCGGACGCGCACTTTATTTTTCGCGCAGCACCATCCCGCATGACCGCGATGGAAACGGCGGCGGGATCACATACCTCCGCCATCAGGGCATCTACGGATACCGCCGCAAGGTGCTGCTCGACTTCGTCAAATGGAAACCCACTCCGTTGGAGAAGGCGGAAAAGCTCGAGCAACTGCGTGCGCTGGAACACGGGATTTCCATCGGCGTGATCGTCGTCAAACGCGCGTCCGTCGGCGTCGATGTTCCCGCCGATCTGCCCAAAGCAGCGCGGGTTCTGCGTGGCGGGCGCGCCTGATCTGCCGTGCCAGAGTCCCTTCCAGAAGGAACTTCAACGCGACGCATATTTCACCGGGTGAAATATGCGGGTTGTCATTACGCCAGCGGGTCGGCCCACTCGATGCCCGGGAAACGGCCGAAATCAGAGTCGCACGAATGCACCAAACCGCCGACGCGTTTGGCTATGGCGGCGATTTGAGCGTCGGTCACGAGGTTGCCTCCCGTTCCTGCCGCTCGCAGCAATCGCTCTGCCTCCGCAAAATCTTCGAGTTGCGCGTCGAGCCAGATCACGTTGGGAAAATCGAGCCAGTTGGCGACGCGGGCGCAGGCGTCCTTCACGCTGAGCGGATGAAGAAAAACCCTCCGACTCGTGGCCAAGCGCATGAAAGCAAACGCAACCACTGCGCACAACCCCACCTCGTCGTTTCCGTCCAGTGTTTTCTGCCACCATGCTGCGGCCTTGCTGTGTTCGACGCACTCCTTGTCCGTGGCATAGAGCAGAAGATTGGCGTCGGGTACGATCACGGGTCAGCGCTTGCGCCTTGCACTGGTGGAAAGGTAGGCGTCGGCCTCGAGTTCCTCCGCCATTCCGGCCAAATCCCGGGGGTCGATCCCTGTGCGTAGTCCCATGGATCGCGGCGGGAGCAACTTCGGCAAGCGGCGCGGGGCGGGGCGCAAGGAAGCCCGGACCGCCGAATTGATAACCTCTTTGAAGCTTTTTTTGCTCCGGTGGCCTTCATCACGCAGCAAGCGTTCGACGTCGGGATCAAGAGTAACCGTTGTCCGCATTGAGGCATCAAAGCATCACAATATTATGCTGTCAAGATGCTCAAAGGTCTCGGTGCGTCATCTGCCAACTCCGCGTTGCGGGGCCAGTCCGAGCGGCGCGATATTGGTCGTTAACAAAACGACTTTACCTGATACAACCATGCCCCCGTGAAAACGATTTTCGTCACGGGCGGGGTGGTGAGTTCTCTGGGCAAGGGTCTGGCCGCGGCCTCGCTCGGCACTTTGCTCGAAAGCCGCGGGTTGCGCGTGACCATGGGTAAGCTCGACCCGTATCTCAACGTCGACCCCGGCACGATGAGTCCCTACCAGCACGGCGAGGTCTATGTGCTCGACGACGGGGCGGAGACCGATCTCGATCTCGGACACTACGAGCGCTTCACCGGTTGCGTCCTCGGGCGCCGCAACAACCTGACCAGCGGACAAGTCTACGAAAGCGTCCTGGCCCGCGAACGCCGCGGCGATTACCTCGGCAAAACCGTGCAGGTCATCCCGCACGTGACCGACGAAATCAAATCGCGCATCCGCGAGTTGGCCACGAAAAGCGGTGCCGATGTCGCCATCATCGAGATTGGCGGCACGACCGGCGACATCGAGGGCCTGCCCTTCCTCGAGTCCATCCGCCAATACCTGCTCGAGGCCGGCGAGGAGAACGCCATGCTCATCCATGTCACCCTCGTGCCGTTCATCAAGGCCGCGGGCGAGTTGAAGACCAAACCGACCCAGCAGAGTGTGGCCAAGCTGCGCGAGATCGGTCTTCAGCCGAGGATCGTCATCGCCCGCACCGAATACCCGCTCGATGACGACGTGCGCGAGAAGTTGTCGCTTTTTTCCAACGTCCCCAAGCGCGCGGTCATCGAGGCGCGTGACGTCGATCGCAGCATCTACGAACTCCCGCTCATGCTGCAGAAGGAGGGACTCGACACCGTGGTCTGCGAAGCGCTGCGGCTGGAAACTCCGCCCGCCCAAATGGCGGACTGGGAAAAATTCGTCGAACGCGTGGTCCGTCCGCGCAAACGCGTCAGCATCGCCGTGGTCGGCAAATACATCGAACTGCAGGACGCGTACAAAAGCATTTACGAATCGCTGACCCACGCCGGCGCCGCGCACGATTGCGGCATCGATCTCGTGCTGGTCGATGCCGAGGAACTCGAAGCCGAGGGCGGGCCGGCCAAGCATCTGCGCGGCGTAGCCGGCATCCTCGTGCCCGGCGGTTTCGGCGACCGCGGCATCGAAGGCAAGATCGCCGCTGCGCGTTACGCCCGCGAGACCGGCACGCCTTATCTCGGCATCTGCCTCGGCATGCAGGTCGCGGTGGTCGAGTTCGCGCGCCATGTCTGCGGTCACCCCAAAGCGGACAGCACCGAATTCGATCCCGAAACGCCCGATCCGGTCATTTACTTGATGGAGGACCAGAAGGACGTGACCGACAAGGGTGCGACCATGCGCCTCGGCTCGTATCCCTGCGCGCTGCGCAAAAACACCGTGGCGCATCAGCTCTTCGGTGCGTCGGAAATCAACGAACGCCACCGCCACCGCTACGAGTTCAACATGAAATACAAGGACGAGATGGAAAAACATGGTCTCGTCATCTCCGGCACGTCCCCCGACGGCAAACTGGCCGAGGTCGTCGAGTTGCGGAACCACCCGTGGTTCGTCGCCTGCCAGTTCCATCCGGAATTTCGCTCCCGGCCCCGCGCCCCTCATCCGCTTTTCAAAGGTTTCCTCTCCGCCGCGCTCGCCCACGTGGCGTGAGGTGTTGAGGCGGCGCGGTCGGTGGATCGCCATCGCCGGACGCCATGCATCTCGCCGCGACCCGACCTCTTCGCGTCCGCCGTGGTTTTTTTCCCGGCAAAGCCGGGGCGATCTTGCCGCTGGGCTAATGAGGGGCTATGCAATTTGCCATGAACCGACTGATCCGACTTCCGCTGCTCGCGGTCCTTCTCGCCTGCACCGCGCCCGCTGGTCTGCGTGCTGATTCCCCTCTTGAGGAAAAAATGGACGAAATGAAAGTTGCCTTCCGCGGTTTGCGCAGCGCATTGCAGGAACCGGTCGATGCTGACAGGGACAAATACGTCGCGTTGGCCGAGGACTTGCGGAAGGCCTCCGCGGCAGCCAAGGAATACGAACCGGAGAAAACCAGCGACATCCCGCAGGACAAACGCGCCGCGTTTCTCGAAGGTTATCGTCAGTCGATTGATGACCTCGTGGGCTTGATCGACGAATTGAAGAAGCAGTTGGCCGCCGGTGATTGGGAAGCCGCGCGCGAACAAGTCAATTTGATCAACCAGGCCCAGCGCGACGGCCACAAGGAGTTCCGGAGCCAAGAGGATTGAAACGCTGGATCGCATGGATCGCCGCCGCCTCCGCGGCGGTCTTCGCCGGCATTCAGCTCGTTCCTGCGGCGCGCACCAATCCGCCCGTTGAGGTGACGGTCGATTGGGATTCGCTCCGCACCCGGGAGCTGTTTTACCGCGCCTGCGCCGATTGCCATAGCCACGAGACGCGTTGGCCCTGGTATAGCCGTATCGCTCCCGTTTCCTGGTTGGTCGCCAACCACGTGCGGGACGGGCGCCTCGACATGAATATTTCCGTGCCCGACGAAGTTGATCCCGTCGAGGCCGCGCACCAGATACGCGATGGCGAAATGCCGCCCGCCGATTACCAGCTGATGCACCCGGAAGCGCGTCTTACCGAGGCCGAGAAGAAGGAACTGATCTCGGGTCTGAGGAAAACGTTTTAGCCCGGATATTTCATGCACGGCATGGAATATCCGCCCGGAGGGCCGATACGGCCTGATGTCATCAGGCCTACCGGGGTTAACCCCGTCGGAAAAATGGAACAACCACTTTGGTTTTTC
>Ga0209598_10001337_pt1 | contig 20153 bp, 18 predicted proteins | sample M_140807_EF_Meta_FD_187317 | JGI IMG/M metagenome (GOLD analysis project Ga0209598, IMG submission 187317) | Freshwater microbial communities from Lake Montjoie, Canada to study carbon cycling - M_140807_EF_MetaG (SPAdes) (version 2) | ecosystem: Environmental > Aquatic > Freshwater > Lake...
GCCTTGGCGATCCGTCCGGACCCGACAAGGACGACAATGGCCGTTGCGATCACGAGGAATCCACGCAAAATGTTCATGCCGGATGGTAGCGAGGGGATCGGTCACATGCCTACGCCGACACGTTGAACTGACCACTCGCGATGAAAGGTCAGTTAGACGCGGTCGAGGCCTCAACGCCGACCGGCGCAACCTCCACAACGGCCGTTCGCGCCGTCGGGATCAGGCGGGTCAACAGGAACATCACCGCCGATGCCACGATTGCGACACCGAACCCGACCGCAAGCGAGAATGCCCGGGACACCCCACCGATGAGCGGAGGTCCGGCCAAGAACCCGGCATAGCCCATGGTCGCGACCGCTGCGATCGCTGCCCCCGGCGTCTGTCCCGGAAGCCGGGATGCCGCACTGAGTGCGATGGGGAAGATCGTGCCGATCCCTACCCCGCAGAGCGCGAAGCCTCCCACCGCCAAGACCGGGTTGGGTATCGCTACCGCAGTCAGGACCCCGAGACCCGAAAGCACCGCACCCGATGCCAGAACTGTCCTTGGGTCGAACCGGGCGGCCACGCGGTCACCAAGTAGCCTTGCCGTCGCCATGGTCACGGAGAAGGCACCAAACGCAAGGCCCGCAGATGCTGGCGTCATCTCCAAGGTCGTGCGTAGATAGATGCCCGACCAGTCAGCCACAGCCCCTTCCACCAGCAGGGATAGGCCAGCAATCGCCCCCAAGGCGAGCAACGCCGGGGTGAGGCGGGCGACCGACCGGGTAGTTTCCGCATGCCTCGGCGCGGACGGCAGGAACCAGCGCGTCGTCACGAAGATCGCACCACCCGCAAGCAATCCGGTAACCGTGAGGTGCATCTCAGGCGAAATTCCCATCGCCATCACGGGTGCCGCGATCAGTGTTCCAACCAGACTGAACAGGCTCCAGGAACCGTGGAATCCCGACATCAGCGGCGCACCGTGATGCTCTTCAACGTCACTGGCCTGACTGTTGAATGCCACGTCGATTCCACCGACTGCCACTCCAAACAGCATCAGTGCCCCGAACAGGATCCATTGCGACGTTGCAAAACTCGGCAGTCCAAAGAGCAACATGAACGTCACCGCAATTCCGGCAGTCACTCGGGTACTGCCGAAGCGGGCGGTGAGTGCACCAGCGATTGGCATGGCCGGCACAGAACCCATCGCGCCACCGAGGAGTGCAAGCCCGAGCTGCCCGTCGTCAAGGCCGGCCTGGATTTTCACGTCTGGAATACGAAGGAACCATTGGGCAAGAGCGACGCCATGGAACCCGAAAACGGCCGTCGTGGCAATCCGCGCTGACCTGATCTGGGCGCGCGAAAAACGGGGGCCCTCTTCCGGAAACTGTCGTCCAATCATTCACCGGAAGGGTACCCACCCGGCAGATCACGCCGGGCAGGCAGGCGTCGGAGTAAAAGTAATGTCCAGCTGATCAGGTACTGGGTTTCTCATCGGCAACGATGGCATCCACTTCGATCTCGACCAGATGTGCCGGATCAATCAATCGGGAAACCTCAATCATCGTGGAGGCGGGACGGATCTCGCTGAAAATCTCGCCGTGCGCGCGCCCGACCTCCTGCCAATGAGCGATGTCCTTGAGGAAGATCCGGGTCCGGACAACATCGCCGAACGACGCCCCCACCGCCTCAAGAGCGCTTCCGACAATTGCGAAGATGGCTTTTGTCTGCCCATACGGGTCACCGGGGGACAAGACACTGCCGTCTTTCGCAGTGGCTGTCGTTCCCGCGACCGAAATGTGGTTGCCGACACGCACGGCACGCGAGTACCCAACCTTTGGCTCCCACGGCGACCCAGACCCAACCTGCACCCTTGCACCAGTCATGGCAATGCTCCATTAATATTGGCCCGCCACCGCCCGACCATTCCACGAACGCATCAAGGCGCGGTGACGGTGCCCTGCTACCCTACCCAAGTGCAAGCAACGAGGCACCCCTTCGACTTACAACTGCTCGTGCTCGATGCGGACGGCACCCTCTTTACGAGCGACGAGAAGGTGACTGATCGCACCCGCGCCGCGATCCGACGCGCGCAGGACCGCGGGGTCAAGGTGGCCATCGCGTCCGGTCGGCGGCGTGCCCGAACCGTGGAAGTCTTCGACCGCCTCGGGCTCGACGGGGTCTACTTGATCTCGAGCCAAGGCACGGCGGTATGGGAAGACCCGATGGGGACCAGCCCGGTCCTCCTGGCCCACAATCCGTTGCCACGCACTGAAGCGATTCGCGTCTTGTCACGCATCCGCGCCCACCAGTTGGCCTCGGTGCTGATTGGGCATCCCGGCGTGCCAGACACAATCTTTCATGACGGCGACCTGGACGCCCACCCGGCGATTGGACGGTATGTCCAATTCAATGGAGTGGCCGCCAGACCCCTCGATGACACTCCGGACGGGCCAGCATTCGGCCTCGACCCAACCCAGTTCGTCGTCCTTGCTCCCCTTCCGCGCCTTCGCGATTTGCGAGACGACCTCACTGGACGGCCCGTAATCCGTGATCGGTACGAACCGTACCCGGCGTCGGGAGTGACTCCGCTTGAAGCGACGACCAACCGTCCGTGGCACGTGATCTTCTCTCGCGGTCAGTTCACCGCAGGGGCCGCTTTGGAGGTCGTCGGCCCGACAACCAACAAGGCCACGGCGGTCGCGTCACTCGCGCAGCATCTTTCCATCGGCAACAAGGACGTGGCCGCCTTTGGCGACAACATCAACGACGTGGAGATGCTCGGTGCGGTCGGGCTGGGCGTTGCGATGGGCAACGCCACCCCAGCCGCCCGGTCCGCCGCCTGGAGCGGGATTGCGCGTCGGGATGGCGCACATTCGGTTGCGCCGATGGACCGCATCGCCCCGTCCAACGACCGGGACGGCATCGCCTGGACCCTCGATTTCCTTTTGGAGGGGCACCTGCCACCAGGGTGGTCGCCGGCACTCGACTAGCCTTTCTATGGACCCGCAAGCACCGCTCCGGCAGGGCTATTAAATGAGTTCCGGCGAGGGTGCCGGCACTCGTAGGGTCAGCGGACCCATGCCAATAGATGACTCAAGGGACGAAGCCGTTCCCACGCACGACATCAGATGGGCACACGGATCGCGTGTAGCCGGATGTCCCGGTCGCGACCATGGGGTTACGGTCTCAGTGAGTTGACCAACGCCGCCGTTCTCGCAACGATGCGACGGGCCACTTCAGCCTTGGGAAGCATCGGCAGGTGTTCGACTTCAGGACCGGTTGGGTCGCCTTGCCGGGCAAACATGGTCACCCGGTTCGTGTCTGTGCCAAAGCCACTGCCAGCTTCAGTGACGTCATTCGCGCAGATCAGGTGCGCCCCCTTGGCGTGGAGTTTCCGGGTCGCCTCGGCGGTCAGCTCGCCGGTCTCGGCAGCGAAACCTACCTTCACCAATGCATCCCCGAAACGAGAGGTGACCGACGCAAGGATGTCCGGGTTCGGCGTCAGCTCGATCCCCAGGGAACCACCGGACCGCTTCATCTTTTGATCGGCGACGGATGCCGGACGGTAGTCCGCAACCGCCGCCGCCATGATCAGGCCATCGGCCCGCGCACTGGCCGCCAGGGTCGCGTCGGCCATTTGCAATGCCGTCTCCACCCGCACCGTGGTGACCCCCCACGGCTGTGGCAGCGAAACGGGTCCGGACACAAGCGTCACGTCGGCACCAGCGTCCCGGGCCGCCTCGGCGAGGGCATACCCCATCTTGCCACTCGACCGGTTCCCGATGAACCGCACCGGATCGAGAGGCTCGTGCGTGCCTCCGGCTGTGACCACGACGCGTCGTCCCGCCAAAGCGCCATTACGGCCTAGTGCCTGACGCACGGCACCGATCACGTCGTCGAGCGGTGACAGGCGTCCCATGCCCGTGATGCCTTCCGCGAGGTATCCCGCCACCGGCCCGACCTGGAATACCCCGCGCGCGGTCAGGGTCGCAATGTTCGCTTGGGTCGCCAGGTGATTCCACATGTTGACATTCATGGCCGGTGCAATCACGACGGGAGCCTGGGTAGCCAAGACAGTGCAGGCAAGCAGGTCATCTGCAAACCCGTGCGCGAGTCGCGCCAGTGTCGTTGCGGTCGCTGGACAGATCACAACGACGTCCGCGCGCATCCCCAACTCCACGTGCGCACTGGACAGGTCAGGCATCGCCTCGTGAATGTCCGTGTAGACAGTCCTGCGGGTAAGTGCCTGGAAGGTCAGCGGCGTTACGAATTCACGCGCGGAATCCGTGAGGATGACATCCACGTCGGCGCCCAGTTGAACAAGGGAACTGCACAGTTGGGCCGCCTTGAAGGACGCAATCGACCCGCAGACGCCGAGGACAACCCGCTTGCCACTGAGCGCGTTCACGCCAGGCCGCCCGAGATCCGTGACCACGCCAGACGGATTCCGTGGAGGGTGAGGTCACCATCGACATGCGTGAAAACCGTTGTCTCAGGCACGATCAATGAGGCCAGCCCGCCTGTGGCGATCACCGAAACCTCGTATCCCAGTTCCTGGCGTAGGCGGCCCACCAGTCCCTCCACCAATGCGGTGTAACCGAAGATTGCCCCCGACTGAAGGCACGCGACGGTGTTCCTTCCTATGGACCGTGCAGGGCGCACTAGCGAAACCCGACGCAATTGGGACGTGCCTCCAACGAGTGCATCCACGGAGACACCCATGCCCGGTGCAATCGCACCGCCGACGTAGTCGCCATCTCGAGAGAGGACATCAAAGGTGGTGGCTGTCCCCATGTCCACCACAATCGCCGGAGCGCCGTACAAGTGTTTCGCCGCGACGCAATTGAGGATGCGGTCGATGCCCACTTCGGACGGGTTGTCGACGTCGACGCCGACGCCGAGGGCCATGTCACCACGACAGGTCACCGTTGGCACCTTGACCGCCCCCAGCCACGCTTGGAATGGCGCAATCAACCCAGGAACGACCGAGGCAATGCACGCCCCGCCTACATCGGTCAAGGCATAACCTCTGACCCTCAAGAGGCTTTCCCAGAGAACCAGCCATTCATCGGCGGTCCGGTCGCGTGCGGTAGAAACGCGCATCTCGGCACGGAGAGCTTCGCCCTCAAAGAGGCCGGCCACTACGTTCGTGTTCCCGATGTCAAACGCGAGGAGCATTGCAAGATGCTACCCGGTGACCCGCCCCTGAGCCTCTCCTCTCTGACCACAGCCAACGGCCAATCAGGCGACTTCCATGCCACGTGCCCACCATGGGAATCCACGGCGTGATGCGATAGGATGGACACATGGGGCATCCGCGCAGGCCAGTCGTCTCCATGGCGCGCTCCGGGACGACCCGCCTTCATGGCATTGTTGCCTCCGGCCGTGGGCGGAATGGGTTTGTACCTTCGATCGTCGGCGGTTCCCTGCGCCCGCTGTCCCGGTCAGCCCGGGGTTCCCGGATTCGCATGCACGCAAGCCGTGGGACCACCGAAACAGCCCGCCGGCGGACCGGCACTCCCAGCCCCACCCCATCACCCCGTGGATCATCTGCGCTTCCCTTCACTGGCGCAGAGGCACCCTCAGTGCGATCACTCCGCAGTACTGTGTCGGGTCTAGCCTCGGATGCCAAGCAATCCCTGCGACGGACCGCAGCGCCTGCAGTGCGTGGTGGCGCGGCGCTCCTGCTGTCGGTCTCGCTGGCAGCTTGCGGAGACGGTGCAGGGTTGGTTGTGCCCACCCCGCCGGCGGACCGATCCAGTGCAGCAACCGCCCCGACAGTACCCCCGACAGGATTGCCGAGCGACACTGCCGAACCTTCGACGTCTCTGGTCACCGAGTTCGCGAGTGGCCTTCCAAGCGATTCAGGTACCTATGCGGTCGTACCGGGCAGCATTTTCCGCGACCGGAGGGGCGTCTACCAGTTCGAGTGGCTTGAAGGCGATATCGGAGATGGTGCCCTTGACGACGAAACCCGTGAGGCCAACGGTCACGTCGCGCGTACGAGCCGTCTTCGCCTTGTCCGGGATGACACCAATGTGGTGGACATTGTCCCCGGAAACGATCCGGTACTTCATCTGACCAACGACGAGGAGATCGGTCTCGCCGATATCCAGACCACCGCACCCGCGTATCCAGGTTCGTCCTATTACCCGCCAGCGTACGCCTACTGGGCCCCTTTCTATGGACGGCCTTCCTACTGGGATTATGTCCGCCCGTGGTACTACGATCCGCCCCGGACGGTGGTGATCGACCGACCAGTGATCGTGAACCGGGATGCGCCGCCGGCGCCGGTTCGAGTGAGCGGCGGGAACGCAAGCACGGCACCGGCACCACTCTCGCAGCGAACGACTGAGGTCACGAGCAAGGGAGGTGGACGTGCAGGCGACACCGGCGCCGGGTTCGCGGTCACGGCCCGAAACCAAGGCACGGCGCCATCCGACGGGCCAGTCTCCAAAGGGGACGCGCGCGCGGCTGTTCCTGGCGCCACCGGGAGCCTGGGAGCGGCGGGCGCACCGCCCCGGGTAGGTGATGGGAACGCAATTGCTCCCGCGCCCCCGAGGGTTGGCACCGGGTCGTCAGCGACCGGAAGCGCACCTCCGCGCGTATCCGGATCCAGCGGATCGACCTCGGGGACCGCTGGGAGTGCGCCGGCGTCTTCTGGGCTTCCGGGGTCATCTTCGTCGGGCAGTTCGCCCCCTCGTGTATCCGGCTCGTCCGGATCCGCCAGCGGGAGTTCGGGCAGCAGTGCACCATTGCCGTCAGGGTCGTCGGGATCATCATCAAGCTCGCCGCCGCGTGTGTCCGGGTCAAGTGGAAGCTCCAGTGCCGGAAGTTCCTCAAGTTCGGGCAGTTCGGGCTTCGGCAGTTCGGGCTTCGGCAGTTCGGCCCCTACCAGCAAGGGGACCGGGAGCAGCTTCGGGAGCAGTTCGTCGTCGAGTTCTGGATCATCGGCGCGCGCACCATCGCTTCCAGCGCCCCGGTCGAGCGGCTTCTCGTCCGGATCCGGATCATCTGGAGGAAGTTCGTCGTCTTGACAACCCGCGTTTCCACCATCACCGAGGGACGTATTGGCCAGCGTGAGAGATCCGTTATCGGCTTACCGGGTGTGGCGGGATCTTGCCGGGCCATTCGGACGGTTCGTCCTGCCGTCTCCCTTCATTAGAGTTGAAGCGAAGACGCACGGCGGTGGATCGACCGTAACGCTGCCAAAGGACCGCCATTCCACCCAACTGGTGAGTGCGGCAAGGCGACGTGCACTGGGCATTCCGATGTCCACTGGCGTGATCCTGGACGTCCCGCTCCATTCGGGCATCACGCTGTTCCGATCGGAAGTCACGGCCGCCGGCGACTTGACCGGATCAACAAGAATGCTCCCGCGAGCGGTTCTGATCGTCGGTCGTGTCGATGCGCCCGGTGCGATCCTGCCAACCGAATTGCTGCACGGATGGCCGACAGAAGACGATCTGGAGATCCTGGGGGTTGGCCTCACGAACGTCCCACTGGACCACCATTCGGACTGGTGGATGCAACCGCTTGATGAGCCTGTGAGCCAACCGACTTGGTTCATCCTGGACAGCGAGCGACAGAGTGACGTTTCCCGAACACACCTCAATCGCCAACTGGACAACCGGTACCGATACAGCGTCGACCACCTGCCAACAGCGGATAGCCTCAGGGATGCCGGATTGACCGATGCCATCCTCGTCTGCCAGCAATCCGTCCCGGCACCGGACCTGGAACCCTGGCTTGGCAGCCTCCTCGATCACGGCTTTCCCGTCCGCGTCCGGGCGTGTCAGTGAACAGTTTGGGCCAGACCAGGCCGCTAGCCGGGAAGGGCCGCGTCACCGATGAGTAACTCCACGACCACACAGTCGCGCCATTGGCCGTCCAGACGGGCGTGCCGGCGGTAGATCCCCACCTCGCGAAACCCCAGACTCCGGCAGAGTGCCCGGCTCGCGATATTCTCGGGAAAGAGGCGCGACACCAGCTTCCAGAACCCGCGCGTCTCACATGCACCAATCAGGCCATGAAGCGCCATCGTTCCGACCCCAAATCCACGGGCGTCGCGGGCGACATAGACCGAGAACTCACCGACACCGTCGTAGCAAGCGCGCGAACGGTACGCGCCTACACTCGCCCACGCCACTACCGATCCGTTGCGTTCCACAACGACAGTCGGGTGACGATCACCTCTTTCGGCGATCCCGGACTCCACTTGATCGGCGGTCCTTAGGACAGTCTCGAAAGTAGCTGTACGGTCCTCGATCCCCTCGTTGTGGATCCGGGCAATTGCCGGAGCATCGCTTCGATCGGCCAGACGCATCGTGTACGCGCCATTTGAGGGTGCCATACGGGTTACTCTATCGCCGCGGTCAAATCCGTGCGCCGTGGCCATCAGATCACCTTGGGGGGCCGGCATTCGTGAGCGCAACCGACTCAGGACAGGGCCAGAACCAGCGACCGCTTGGCAACTCCCCAGCGTCACTCCTGATCCTTCCGTTCGGCCCGTCGACGCCTGACGGTCACCTTGACCAACTCTTCGGCCCATTTCTGTCCAACGCCATCGAGACGGCACCGATGCCCGACTTTGCGGTGAGCGGAGAGCCGTACCCAACGCTTTCCACACTGGTACTTGAGCAAGGTGCGCTTGATTCGCTGACCCGACTGACGGGATCGTTCGACCGCATCATCTCCAATGCGATCGATCACATCCTCGAGGACCGGGAATATCTGGTGCGTCTAGGCTTCCCAGACGTTGCCATTGTTCCGCTAACTCGCGAACCTCGGGGAACCCGGCCGCTCCTAGGACGCTTCGACTTCCTTCTTGACACCAATGGCACGTGGCAACTCATCGAATACAACGCGGATACCCCGTCCGGTCTTCGCGAAACGATCACGATTGAGCCTCTGGTTTGGCACTACCTTCCGAAAACGCTCAGGCACGCACGTCCAGCCGGGGCGCAGCTGGGCGAGGCAGTCGTACGGGCAATATTGGGCAGACTTTCACCGCCGCTGGTGAGTGGTCGCCCTGTGCGGACGCTTGGCATCTTCACGGATGCCAGTCACACTGAAGACTTTGCGCAGACCGAGGCATTTTCCAAACTCCTTCGCGAACCACTCTCGAGGTCGGGAATTGACGTAGTGGTTGGAGATGTGGACAACCTGCACCTTGTCCACGGTCGACTTCACTTCCAGACAGGTCCCGTGGATGCGGTCTACCGGTACTTCCCGTTCGAATCACTCCTTGGGCTAACCGCATGGACGACGCTGTTCAGCGCCGTCGCTACCGGCCAGGTAAGGCTCTTGAATGGGCTACGTGGCCTGCTTGCGCAGAACAAGGGCGTCCTTGCATGGATCTGGTCGCACCGGGATGACGATGAAGTCTTCGGGGCGATTGACCAGGAAATAATCAGGAACCACCTGCCGGCAACCGGGTGGGTGGATGCCATCCCTCCGCGTGATGCGCGCAACGGAGTGATCCTGAAGCAGGTGTTCGGTCGCGAGGGTGAGGAGGTTCGGCACGGATCCGACCTCGATGACGACTCTTGGCGACAGTGCGTTGAGTGGGGCAGTTACGTTTCGCAACAACGTGTGGAGACCGTTCCGTCGCGGGCGATGGTCGCCACCTCGCTGGGCCACCGGGACGTCCGGGTATGGCCGTGTATCGGAAGTTTTGCGGTTGATGGACGTTGGGCTGGGTTCTACACGCGCATCGGCGCCGAGATCACGCAACATGACGCGAAGTGGTGCGCCACCGGGGTGACGACCTACGAGCAGTCCAAGTTGACATGAACGTGTAACCTTCGCGGCGCCAAAGTAACGCCCGCGGATCGATCGTGCCCCCTATGCTTTCTCAACCCTGTAGAGGGCTGTGCCGAGGCCACCTGAGATCAGTTCTGGCCGAGCAGCTCTCCCGCACATCAGGGTATGTCCGAATGGATGAGAGGGGTCCAGGTATGGCAAGTTTGAACAGGCGCACACTGGGGATCAAGGTAGCGACAAGCGCTGCCGCCATTGCTGCGATTTCACCGGTCCAAGTGGCGCTGGCAGGCGGAGGCGGTGGTGGCACCTACGGAGCTACGGGAAACATTGTCGAAACGGCCGTTGCCAACGGCATGTTCATGACCCTGGTTGCTGCGGTGAAGGCGGCAGGCTTGGTGGACGCACTTTCCGGCCCCGGCCCGCTGACCGTTTTCGCACCAACCGATGAGGCGTTCGCGAAGCTCGGCAAGGCGACGATCGATAGCGTTCTCGCTGACAAGGCGCTGCTCACCAAGATCCTGACCTACCACGTCGTCAGCGGTCAGGTCAAGGCTGCAGACGTCGTCAAGGTCACCTCCGCCAAGACCCTGCAAGGTGGAGATGTCAAGGTTTCGGTCGTCGGCGGAGCTGTCAAGATCAACGATGCTACCGTGGTGGTAGCGGATGTGCTGGCAACCAACGGTGTGATCCACGTCATCGACACCGTGCTCATGCCCTCCTAACCGGGAACACACACCCGCGTTACATCCCCGGATCGACATTCGTCGGCCCGGGGTTCTTCTTTTGGCCCCAAGCCCGACGCTTGCCGGAACTGTAACCGGGTCGAACCCGATTCGTAACAGGACTATGGCCGCCATCCTACGTCTGGATACATTCGGTGGCAACGCTCATAGGGAACCGTGTCGTCAGCCCAACGCTGGCGGCGCATGACCAAGGAGCAAACCAACCGTGACAGGCATGAACCGACGGCAGATTGGCGGGCGGCTCGCCGCATTCAGCGCACTCGGCGCAGGTCTCCTGACCCCGGGACTCGCGGCGGCGCAGTCCGCGAAGACGCTCAACGGCGCGGGCGCGACGTTCCCTGCGGTCCTCTACAGCAAGTGGTCCGAGGAATATCTCAAGGCGACCGGCCTCCAGATCAACTACCAGGCTATCGGTTCCGGCGGTGGCATCAAGGCTCATCAGGATCAGACCGCCGACTTCGGCGCGACCGATGGACCGATGAACGACGCGCAGCTCAAGGACGCCAAGGGAGGGGCAACGCTCCACATCCCCATGACGCTCGGCGCGGTCGTGCCTACCTACAACTTGCCGAAGATCACGCAGCCTCTCATCTTCACCGGTGATGTCCTCGCTGACATCTTCTTCGGCAAGATCGAGAAGTGGAATGACGCGCGCCTCAAGGAACTGAATCCCGGCGTCACCCTCCCGAACGAAGACATCATCGTTGTCCATCGCTCAGACGGATCCGGAACGACGTTCTGCTGGACCGACTACCTCTCAAGCGTCAGCGCGGAGTGGAAGGAAAAGGTTGGCTACGCAAACTCGGTCAACTGGCCGACCGGTCTGGGCGGGCAGGGCAACGCCGGCGTTGCTGGTGAAGTCAAGAACAACGAATACTCGATCGGATACGTCGAACTCGCGTACGCCCGACAGAACAAGCTTGGTTTTGGGTCCGTCAAGAACTCGTCTGGGAACATCATCGCTCCGTCCTTGGCATCCGTGACCGCAGCCGCAGCCGGCGCCCTCAAGACGATGACCGACGACCTCCGTGTCTCCATCGTGAACCCGGCGGGCGCGGCCGCCTATCCGATCGCGACCTTCACGTGGATCCTCGCGTACCGCCAGCAGCGGGAGGCATCGAAGGGACGCGCGTTGGCAGACTACCTCTTCTGGTGCATCACCCAAGGCCAGAAGTTCTGCGCCGACCTGGACTACGCTCCCCTGCCAAAGGCGATGCTTCCGCTCGCTTTCGCGAAGATCGAGTCGATGAACGCGCAAGGTGAGGCCCTGCTCGCTTCCGGGTCATCGCTGCCCCGCCAGACCGGTCTGGTCAACAATGGCGACGGAACCGAGACCGCGTCCTACGGCGATGGCACAACCGACAAGCGTCCGGTTTCCATGACGATTGTCGACACGGCAGCGGCCGCTGGTTCATTCGGCACGCTCCTCGCCGCCGCACAGGCTGCCGGCCTGGTGGACGCATTGAGTGGGTCCGGTCCGATCACCGTCTTCGCACCGACGGACTCGGCCTTCGAGAAACTCGGCAACGACACGATTGCCGCGCTTCTGGAAGACAAGGAGAAGCTGGCGTCGATCCTGACCTACCATGTGGTCAAGGGATCGGTGCTCGCCAAGGACGTCGTGAAACTGTCGACGGCGACCACGCTCCAAGGTTCAGACGTCAAGATCGACGCCAAGGCAGCGGTGCGAATCAACGACGCGACCGTGACCAAGGCCGATATCCAGTGCTCCAATGGAGTCATCCACGTCATCGACACCGTGCTGATCCCGGCGTAGCACGCAACCGGCCTGGCAGCCGCGCGACTTTTCAAGCGCGGAAGCTCGGATGGAAAGAGGGGGGTGCGTTCGTAGCACCCCCTTTTTCGTGATCCTGCCCGGTCCCAACGCGGTACGGCGCCTTTGAGGCCACCCATGACATCCGGAAGTGTTTCACCAAGTTGGGACCGTCCGTTAACGTGGCGATCACGACCAAACCCGATTATTGAATTGCAGCGTTCCTCCCGCTGCCTGCGCACCTCCACCCCCAAGGAGGCACGCAGCACTCCTCCTTCTCCAAGCAACCCCGGCAATGTTCCTGGTTCCCCCTCCAGGAAGGCCGGGGTTGTCATTTGTCCCGGACTGCGCAATCCGGATCCTGAATGCGGGCCTAGAATGGCAGCGCCGGACCGGCAAATCCCACAGTGACTGTCTGCGTTTCAAGGATATGGCGATGACCCGCGAGACCCGCAACATGCTCATCGGTGAGGTGTTGGGGACATACCTGATCACACTGATCGGCACGGGTGTGGTCGCAACCGCGGTCCTGACTGGCGCACAGGTGGGTTTGGGTCAGGTTGCCGCGGTCTGGTGGGCGGGGGTGACCATCGCGATTTTTGTGTCGCGGCCATTAGGCGTGGCGCACCTGAACCCAGCCGTGACGATCTCCATGGCAACGCTTGGGAAGTTCCAGTGGAACCTCGTAGCGTCAACGATCCTTGCCCAACTAGCGGGAGCGGTTCTCGCTGGGGTCACGGTAGCCGTCGCCTTTGGAAGCCTTCTTGATCGGTTCCTGGCATCGAAGGGCCTAACGATCGGCGCGCCGGGTAGTCAGGTCGGGGCAATGGTGTTTGGTGAGTACTTTCCAAATCCGGCAATGTTCGGCACTGGACCCGATGCCTACGCAGTGATCTCACCAGTTGGAGCGACGATTGTTGAGGCCTTCGGAACTGCAATCCTCGTGTTCGCGATCATCCGTCTGACCGATCCGCGCTCCAGGGTGCCCGACTGGCTGGCGCCAATACTGATCGGGTTGGTCGTCGCCACGCTGATCAACCTCTTCGCACCACTGACACAGGCTGCCTGGAACCCTGCCCGTGATCTGGGCCCACGTCTGGTTGCCTGGGCAATCGGCTTCGGTGACGTTGCAATACCTGGCCCAAGAGGTGAGGTGTTTGTGTACATCGTGGGGCCAGTGTTCGGAGGGATTGCCGGCGGCCTTGCGGCAAAGGCGCTTGAAGCAATCTCGGCGCGACAAGGAAAGGAAGAATCCCAATGAACTCGACCAACCGCCACATCCTCGTCCTGTGTACTGGAAACTCGGCACGATCACAAATGGCTGAGGGATGGTTCCGACACCTCGGTGGGGGCACCGTGACCGTCGCTAGTGCGGGGACAGCACCCCGGCCTGCCGTGCATCCGCTCGCCATCGAGGCAATGCGAGAGGTCGGGATCGACCTATCGGCTCACTGGCCAAAACTGGTGCAAGACGTCATGGACACGCCATACGATTACGTTGTGACCGTCTGCGACCACGCACGCGATACCTGCCCCGTCTTGCCCGGAACCCACCAATCATTGCATTGGGGTTTTGACGACCCGGCAGCTGACGAGACAGACAGCGCAATGCTGACATTCCGACGCATCCGCGATCAGATTGCAGACACCATACGAACGTGGCTCGCAACTGGACAATCGCCAACCCATTGATTGGGAGGCGACGATTCCCCTGAGCCGGTGGGGGGGTCCGCGCCCGAGGGTCCGTTACCGGGGTCCGTGACCCAGGAGTGACTTTCGACAACGTTAACAACCTCGCCTCGGTCGTTAATGTGATGTTCATGAGCCGCCATGACACTACCGTACAAGGTAGTGCGGCAATGACTGACAACCTGACAAACCGAACTGCAATGGGGAATGTCCAACCTTGGGTGCCGTCTCAGCAGACGGCCGGCGCCCGCCCGCCCACGGTGCTGGTCGTCGATGACGAGGATGCGCTGAGGGCGACGATTGCCTACTCCCTACGGCGAGTCGGGTTCGAGGTTCGGACGGCCGTCAACGGGCGCGAGGCGCTCACCGGAGCCCGCGCGGTTCCGCCTGACCTGATCCTGCTGGATGTTCTTCTTCCCGGCGGGGTGGACGGCTTTGAGACATGCCGACTCCTTCGGCAGACCCTCGCTTGCCCGATCATCTTGGTAAGCGCTCGAACCAGCGAAATTGACCGGGTTGTCGGACTGGAAGTCGGCGCGGACGACTACGTCACGAAGCCCTTCTCGATGCAGGAACTCGTTGCGCGGGTCCGGGCACACCTGCGGCGCGCATCCATCAAGGTCGGGGAACCGGAACCGTTGCCGTCGACGGTCGATGATGCTGCTGGTCGATCAGGACCGGTGAAGGGCACGCAAACCCGGTTCAGTTTCCCGGGGCTATCGATCGACACCGGACGGCGCGAAGTGCAGGTGGATGGTCAGCCCATCACGCTGAAAAGGCGTGAATTCGACCTGTTGACGTTCCTGGCACGCAACCACGGGATAGTGCTCAGCCGCAACCAGATCCTCCGCGCGGTCTGGCCGGAGGAGTTGCACGGCGAAGACACCCGAACGGTTGACGTTCACGTGTCGCGGCTCCGGCTAAAAATCGAAACTGATCCGGACGAGCCACGGTTCGTGCACACCGTTCGGGGGACCGGCTATCAGTTCCGCGTGCAGGGCCCATCCCCGGCCGGACGCGCCGTCAGGGAGTGATGCGACGCATCCTCAACGACCCCGCCACTGGTGAGGAGAGGACGCCAGGGGCACCAAAGGCACAACGCACACACAGGAGGAGGAAGGCGCTATATGACCACCAACGAACGAGCAACATCATCCCGGCGATCAATGTTCGCCCGCATGTCGGCCACCATGACAGGTGCTGCGCTACTCGCCGCTTGCGGTGGCGAAGCTGAACCGACCAAAGCCCCAGCGGCTCCCACCGCTGCTGCCAAGGCAGAACCAACCAAGGCCCCTGCGGCCGCTCCGACCACGGCAGCTGCATCCGCGCCGACCACTGCAGCAGCCGCATCGGGCGCAGTGGCGATCACCGGCCCATTCGAAGGCGAAGCCAAGACCCTGACCGGCGCAGGCGCCACCTTCCCGGCCGCGCTCTACTCCAAGTATTTCAACGAATACAACAAGCTCACCAAGGTTGAGGTCAACTACCAGTCGATCGGTTCCGGTGGGGGCATCAAGGCAATCAGTGATCAGACCGCCGACTTTGGTGCGACCGACAGCCCGATGACCGACGCCCAGTTGAAGGAAGCCAAGGGCGGCGAAATCCTGCACATCCCCATGGCCCTCGGCGCCGTTGTTGCGACCTACAACATCCCGGGCCTCGAGACGGCGAAACTCAAGTTCACTGGCGAAACGTTGGCAGCCATCTTCCTGGGGACCATCACCAAGTGGAACGATCCCAAGATTGCCGCCGACAATGCAGGCGTGAAGCTCCCTGCCGAGGACATCGTTTCCGTTCACCGTAGCGACGGTTCTGGTACGACCTTCGTGTTTACCGACTATCTCTCTGCCGTGAGTCCAGAGTGGAAGACAAAGGTCGGCGCGTCTACCACGGTGAACTGGCCCGGTGGGGTTGGCGGCAAGGGCAATGAAGGGGTCGCCGGAGAGGTCAAGCAAACCCCGTTCAGCATCGGCTATGTCGAACTGATCTACGCGGTGCAAAACAAGCTCGGGGTAGGAGTTGTCAAGAACAAGGCGGGACAATTCGTTGAACCCGCCCTCGCAGGCGTGACCGCGGCGGCTTCGGCAGCTTCGGGCAAGGTCGCCCCGGACCTGCGTGTGTCAATTGTCGACCAGGATGGACCCACCACGTATCCGATCTCCTCGTTCACGTGGCTCCTGGCCTACAAGCAGATGACCGATGCAGCAAAGGCCACGGCCCTGACCCGCCTCCTCTGGTGGGGTACGCACGAAGCGCAAAAGTTCAACGGCGATCTCGGTTACGCGCCGCTTCCACCCGAAATCGTGACAAAGGGTGAGGCGATGATCAAGAGCATCACCGGTGCTGGCAAGCCGGCTTTCCCGGGCAAGTAGGCCCGCAGGCTGGCCGTGCTGACCGCCACTCCACGTGAAGAGCGGTTAGTACGGCAGGTCGTTGCAGGACACCACGATGATGACCAGAAACGCGGATAACGAGACCAGCCAACCAGGTGCATGGGAGGTGGAGGGTTCGCCGAACTTCGCCCGTAGCGGCGGTGTCGGCGCCGACGACGTGTTCAAGTGGCTGGTCTACATCGCTGCATTTGCGGTGCCGACCGTCCTGGTGGCCCTCTTTATCTTGCTGGTTATCGACTCCTGGGAGGCACTCTCGCGTTTCGGGCTGGGGTTCGTGACGTCTTCGAACTGGGATAACGTCAAGGAACAGTTCGGCACATTGCCCTACATCTACGGGACCGTCGTGACCAGTTTGCTTGCACTCCTCATTGCGACACCTGTCGGTGTAGGTGCCGCCATCTTTGTGACTGAATACGCCCCACGTCCACTCCGGGTGCCCGTTTCCTTCACCATCGAGCTCCTGGCTGCAATCCCGAGCATCATCTTCGGCCTGTGGGGCTTCTTCGCCCTGACCCCCCTGATGCGATCTACCGTCGAGCCATTCATGAAGTCGGTCGTGGGACCGCTTCCCGTGGTTGGAAGCCTCTTTCAGGGCCCATCGGTTGGCAAGGACTTATTCACCGGAGGCGTGATCCTCTCCATCATGATCCTTCCCACCATCGTCTCAATCTCCCGCGAAGTCCTCCTTGCGGTGCCGACCATGCAGCGTGAAGGAATGCTTGCACTCGGGGCAACCCGATGGGAAGCCATTCGCGAAGCGGTGATCCCGTACGCCAGAGTAGGAATTGCCGGAGCGGCAATTCTCGGTTTGGCGAGGGCACTGGGCGAGACAATGGCCGTGACGATGGTGATTGGAAACTCTTCCCGGAAGATCACGGGTTCGCTGCTGACCCCCGGATACACGATGGCTTCGGCGATTGCGAACCAGTTCACCGAGGCTGACAATCCCCTCTACTTCAGCGCAATTGTTGGAGTGGCAGCGCTCCTGCTCGTGGTCTCCGCCATCGTCAACGTCGCGGCCCGGCTGATGATCTGGCAAATCAGCCGTGGCGGGGCAAAGGGAGGAAACCGTGGCTGATACCGGCACGCTCTCATTCAAGGTCAGTCCCGTTTCGCCGCTTGCTCCCGACGGGAGATACCTGGCGCGAAAGTTCTACGGCCGGTTCATGGCCGGGATGATCACCGTCGCGGCCCTCGTGGGCGTAAGCGTCCTGTGGTTGATCCTCGGGTACGTCATCGTGCGGGGCGCGCCGGCAATCAATCTCGACTTCTTCACCCAACGCCCGCTTCCATACGGGGAGGTCGGCGGTGGCATCGCCCCGAGTATCACGGGAACGCTGTTGATCCTTGTTGTCGCCGCGGTCATCGGCGTCCCCGTAGGTCTTGGCTGCGGAATCTACCTCGCAGAATACGGGCGCGGAACGATTGTCGAAGTCATCCGCTTCTGCTCGGATCTGGTGGCGGGCCTTCCCAGCATTGTCGTTGGCGTATTCGTCTGGGCACTCCTCGTGCGTCAGGTGGTTGGCAACTTCTCCGGCCTAGCTGGTGCAGTATCCCTGTCGATCATCATGATCCCGATCATCGTGCGCACCGTTGAAGCCGTGCTTCTTCTCGTTCCCTACACCCTGCGCGAGGCCGCACTTGCCTTGGGTGTGCCGAAGTGGCGCATGGTGATCAGTGTCGTCCTGCCGAGCGCAAGGGCTGGGATCATCACTGGCTTGGTCCTTTCGGTCGCGCGGGCCGGTGGAGAGACGGCTCCTTTGCTCCTGACGACGCTTGGAAACCAGTTCTTCAGCTGGAACCTTCTCGAACCCGTCGGGGCCATTCCCATCCAGCTTTACAACTATGCAGTCGCTCCCTACCCCGATTGGCATACGAAAGCGTGGGGGGCAGCATTTGTCCTTATCAGCGTGATCGGAATCCTCAGTACGTTGGCGCGCGTCGCGACGCGGGGAAACAACAGGTAGTCCTGACCAACCAGCGAGTTGCCTACGACCTACGACGCCTCACCGGAGTGGGAAGTCGCATCGGAGAACCACGGCCATGACGATGAGTGAGCAAGTCCCAGGAACCAACCGGGCGACCCAAGTGGTCGACGATCGGAACACCACTTCGACGGAGACCGCCAGTGGTCACTGGATGCAGGTGACCGACGTTGCGGCGTACTACGGTGATCGGATGGCGATCAGCGGGGTCTCCATGACGATCAAGCCTCGGGCGGCCACTGCAATCATTGGCCCATCCGGGTGTGGCAAGAGCACGTTCATCCGGTGTCTCAACCGGATGCATGAGGTTGGGCTTGGCGTCAACCGGGTCACCGGCAGTGTGCTTCTCGACGGCCATGACATCTATGGGCGAAGCGTCGACCCCGTGCAGGTGCGCCGATACATCGGAATGGTCTTCCAGCGCCCGAACCCGTTCCCGTCGATGTCGATCTACGACAACGTCGTCGCCGGCATCAAGCTGACCCGTTCACCGTCTCGGACCGAACTTGATGAGACAGTCGAGCGATGCCTGAACCAGGCAGCCCTCTGGGACGAAGTCAAGGACAAGCTCAAGGCATCAGGGTCATCCCTTTCGGGCGGTCAGCAGCAACGCCTCTGCATTGCCCGCTCACTGGCGATGCAGCCGCACGTGCTGCTCATGGACGAACCGTGTTCGGCGCTCGATCCCATCGCAACGTTCAAGATCGAAACCCTCATCAACGAACTCAAGCGCCAGTACACGATCGTGATCGTCACCCACAACATGCAGCAAGCGTCGCGCGTCGCGGATGAAACAGCCTTCTTCCTCGCCGGGGAGGAGCGGATCGGCAAGCTTGTCGAGTTCGGCCCAACGAACCAACTCTTCACCAACCCGACGGATTCGCGGACCGAGGCATACATCACAGGGCGTTTCGGCTAAGCGCATCGCCTGACTCAGACTCCGTTCCCGCATGGCACGACAAACCCGTACAGCCTGAGAAATCCTTCGGCGGCTCCCTGCGCACTTCCTCCCGGCACCGCGTACCATTGCAGCGATGGCACAGCTCTGCGAGCGTCCTGGCGAGCGTCAGGCTGAGCGCACTGGCGGTGCTCGAATGGTCGGCGCGGTGAAGTGTCGGCCACAGACTTGCCGGGTATCCGGTGGCGAAGCCACGAGGTGCATCGCCCGGCGCGGGAGGAACCGAACATGACGACCATCACCGATCGCCCCGTTGTTTCCGAAGCCTCGGCAAATGGCGCTGCGGGAGCCCATGACCGTTCCGAAAGCACTTGGGCGGTCAAGCGCGGACTAGCGCAGATGCTCAAGGGCGGAGTGATCATGGACGTGGTCACTTCCGACCAAGCCAAGATCGCCGAAGACGCGGGTGCGTGCGCAGTCATGGCGCTCGAACGGGTGCCCGCAGACATCCGAAAGTCCGGCGGAGTTGCCCGCATGAGCGATCCCGACCTGATCCGGGCCATCTGCGAATCCGTCACGATTCCGGTCATGGCCAAGGCGCGCATCGGACATTTCGTGGAGGCTCAGGTCCTTGAAGCCCTCGGTGTCGACTACATCGATGAATCAGAGGTCCTCACCCCCGCGGATGACGAGTTCCATATCGACAAGCACGGGTTCAAGGTGCCATTCGTGTGCGGTTGCCGCGACCTAGGGGAAGCCCTTCGTCGTGTCGGCGAAGGTGCTGCAATGATCCGGACGAAGGGCGAGGCCGGAACCGGCAACGTCGTCGAAGCTGTCCGGCACGCGCGCGCCGTCCTCGGTGAAATCCGGAAGATACGCAGCCTGCCCGTCGAGGAGCTGATGACCGAGGCGAAGCGTCTGGGC
>Ga0209598_10001345_pt1 | contig 20114 bp, 17 predicted proteins | sample M_140807_EF_Meta_FD_187317 | JGI IMG/M metagenome (GOLD analysis project Ga0209598, IMG submission 187317) | Freshwater microbial communities from Lake Montjoie, Canada to study carbon cycling - M_140807_EF_MetaG (SPAdes) (version 2) | ecosystem: Environmental > Aquatic > Freshwater > Lake...
GGCGAAGTTCTGTGCATCATCGGCCCTTCCGGATCAGGCAAGAGCACCTTCCTGAGGTGCATCAATCAACTTGAGAGCTATCAGGGGGGGAGAATCTTCGTCAACGGTGAGTTGATCGGCTACAAGGAGGCGGGAGGCCGCCTGCAGCCCATCAGTAACCGACAGGTCGTCCTCCAACGCCGCCGAATCGGCATGGTTTTCCAGCAATTCAACCTGTTCTGGCACATGACGGTAAGAGAAAACATCATTGAGGCACCGATCCGCGTGCTGGGTCAATCGCAAGCGCAGGCCAACGAGAACGCCTTGCGACTGCTTGAGCGGGTTGGTCTTTCGGCCAAGGCGGAGGCCTACCCGATGAAGCTATCAGGCGGGCAGCAGCAACGTGCCGCGATCGCGCGCGCATTGGCAATGAATCCCGAACTGATGCTGTTCGACGAGCCGACCAGCGCTCTGGACCCTGAAACCACAGGTGAAGTGCTGTCGGTGATCTCAGAATTGGCCTCCACGGGCATGACCATGATGATCGTGACACACGAAATGGGGTTCGCACGCCAGGTCGCAGATCGCGTGGTCCTTATGGAAGATGGACAGATCCGGCACGCGGCCCCACCAGACCAGTTTTTCAGCGATCAAGCGCCAGTGCGCTTGAAAGCTTTTCTCTCCACCATTCACTGAAGTCACAAGATGCTCACACTTGGCGCCATCGCCTCACCCCATTCACTGGCCACACAATCGGGCGAGCGTGTTTTTCGGGACGGCGGTACTGCGGTCGACGCGGCCATTGCGACCTGCGCGGTACTGACGGTCGTGTACCCGCACATGAACTCAATTGGCGGCGACATTCAGGCGCTGCTGGCACTTCCGGACGGCCGCACAAGGGCGCTCGGCGGCAGTGGTGCTGCTGCTGCTGGCCTGAGTGCGCAGGCCTTGCGCGGTAAGCATGCATCGATGCCGATCCACGGTGCGCATCCGATCACCGTACCAGGTGTGATCGCCGCATGGGGAGACCTGCACGCTCAAGGTGGCCGCCTGCCCTGGGCCCGACTGCTGGAAGACGCCATTGCGCTTGCGCAAGCCGGGGTACCAGTCGCGGCGGCTCTGGGGCGAGACCTTGACGCCTTGCAGGAACGCTTACGCTTAGATGCAGGGTTATTTGGTGTGTTTTTTCGACCGGACGGGCGCGTATTGCGCGCGGGCGAAATCCTCAAGCAACCAGCCCTTGCCGCTAGCCTAGCGCTTATCGCCAAAGACGGCCCTGATGCGTTCTACAGGGGCGAAGTGGGTGCCAATTTTGTCAACGGGGTGCAAGCCCAAGGGAGCCTGTTGACCCGCGCCGACTTGGCGAGTCATCACTCACGCTGGCTAGAACCGCTGTCGACGCCTTTTGGGCCCTATGAAATCCTGACAACACCGCCCGTATCCCAGGGCTTTGTGCTGCTGCAATTGCTGGCCGCAATGCGCCAGATGGACCTGGAGAAGGCCGACCCTTGCGGCGATGCGGCGACAGCGCTGGCGCGCCTGTGCGCCATCACAGCCGACCTGCGAGACCACCACCTGGGAGATCCCGAGCATGTGCGAGTTGACATTGAACACCTGCTTTCCGACCGCGTGATCGGGGACCTGGTGCGGACGGCCCGCGATCTAACACAACCCATGCCCACCACGCCGCCCCTACCCCGCCCCAATGGCGACACCGTCGCCATCGTGGCGCAGGATGCGCTAGGCCATTCAGTGACTGTCATCCAGAGTATCTTTCACGCATTCGGCGCCGGTATGCTGGAGTCGTCCACAGGCATCGTGTGCCAGAACCGCGGGGCCGCTTTCACCCTGCACGAAGGTCCTGCGGTGTTAGCTGGTGGGCGCATTCCGCCCAGTTCGTTGACCGCGTCCTTACTGCGCAGGAACGGACAAATAGAGGCCGCCTTAGGCTGCATGGGGGGAAAGAGTCAACCGCAAATCCTCGCACAGGTGCTCATGCGCCTGCTGGCGGGCGCCGCGCCTGCCGACGCAGTGGCTGCGCCGCGGTGGGTTGTGGGCACGTTCGGCCAAGGCAACGAAAACGTGGTGCTCGCCGAAGCTGCCCTGGGCGATGCAGGCCGTCAGGCGCTCTCGCGTGTGGGGCTACCGCTGGTGTTTGGCGCCGAGCGCGACGATCGTGCAGGCCATGTTCAATTCGTGCGCCGACATCCGTCCGGACAGTTCGAAAGCGCCACTGATCCTCGGGGAGACGGCCAGCAGACCTTGGCCTGATTCAAGGGGCACAATCGGCAATATGGTGAAATCTTTTACAGCGGCCTCTTCAGTCACAGCCCAGAATCCTCAGCGCTCGAACGAGGCGACCTTGCCGGCTGCGGTTCGTCAGCAGCGTATCTTCGAACTCGTACGACAAGACGGGTACGTGCGCGTCTCCCAGTTAGCGAAGGATTTTGGTATTTCGCAGATGAGCGCGCGGCGCGACCTGGACGCGCTGAGCCGACAAGGGCTGATCCAGCGATCGCAAGGAGCCGCGGTCGCATTATCTGCAGAAGTGGCATCGAACGGGCTGAGCGGCCTGAGCGATGCAGACATGCGGGAATTGCAGTACGAGACGCGCCGGCGCAGGCAAATCGCCGCCAAACAGTCGATCGCACGCTCTGCTGCGGTGCTTTTATCCTCTGATGACAATATCGCACTGGATGTGGGCAGTTCGGTGCTGACTCTCGCCCGTGAACTCATCAAGCACGCCGGCATGCATGTATTCACTAACCATTTACGCGTCGCGAGCCTGCTGGCCGGTTCGCGCTGCGTTGTGCTGATGCCAGGGGGTATCGTCAGGGCGCAGGAACTTTCCATCTGTGGCGAGCAGGCGGTGAACGATACCGCCCAGCGCTGGTTCAGCAAGGCTTTTATCGGTTTGGCAGGTTTGACCGAGGACGGCGGGTTCGACTCCTCGCCTGAGGACACACAGGTCAAGCACGCCTACATCCAGCAAGCCGACCAAGTGATTCTTTTGTGCGATTCCAGCAAGTTCGGCAAGCGCTCACTTGTGCGAGCCTGCTCACTGGAGGAGATCGATGTGCTCATCACCGACTCACCTCCACCACCAGCGCTGGCGGCTGCCTTAGCAGCAGCTTCGGTCAAAGTGCAAGTGGCCAACTGAACCGAGCGCCGGACGGTCTGCTGGTAGCGAGGCTTAGCAGCGCTGATAAACGGCTCGCGGCAGATCTCTGGCATTGGCCTGCTTGCCTCAAGGCGTTTTAACTTAACGGATTTTCCCGCCGCCCAGCACTTTTTGATTCACGCTGACCTTGTCCGATTTGACGCCCTTCTCATCAAAGGTCACCCGTTGATTGACTCGGTTGTGTGGCCAGTAATCGGCCAAAGCGTAATGCTGGGTGGATCGGTTGTCCCAGATGGCAATGCCGTGGGCCTCCCATTGGTGATGCACCATGAATTCGGGCTTTTTCATCCAGTCCATTAAAAACCGCAGCATGCCCACCGCTTCGTGGCGGTCGATGCCTTCGATGTGGCGGGTGAAATCGCTGTTGACGTAAATGCATTTGCGCCCTGAGTCTGGGTTCACGCGCACGACAGGATGGACCACGGGCTTGAAGGCTTTGATGGCGGCGATCAAGGCTTCGTCGCCGCGTTTGCCCAATGCTTCCCTGAAGCCAGAAACCTCCCAAGTGTGCACGGCCGTCAGGCCCTCCAGGTACTTCTTCATGCCGGGCGACAACCAGTCGTAGGCCTTGCTGGTGCTGATCCAGCAAGTATTACCGCCGGCAGGGGGGGTGACTGTGATTTGAATCGCGGTGCCCAAGGGCGGACGGGGCTTCCAGCTGATGTCGGTATGCCAATTGTCAATTCCAGGCGGCCTCTCGGGGTCGGAGGTGATGACCTCCAGATCGGGTGAATCCGGATGCCGGTCAAAATAAGAACCCGTGGACAAAGGACCGAACACATTGGCCAAGGCAATGTGCTGATCGGGTGTGATGATTTGAGGCCGAAAGAAGATGACTTCGAAATCAAACAGAGCTTGACGCAACTCCGCTTGAACCGGCTTGCTCAGTGTTTTTGTCAAGTCCACGCCTTCAATCCACGCGGCAAAGTTGGGCATGCGCGGCACAGGTGTGATGTGCTTGTAGCGTTTGTCAATGTTGATCAACTTCAAAGGTTTTGTGTTTGCCATGGTGGCTCACTTTCATCGTATTTAAAGAGTCATTCCAAGTCAGCAGGACGGTTATCTGAACGGGTGGGTCGACCTATTTTTTCTCAAGATCGCCACGGTGATGATGGAATTGTTGCGTATTTTGGGCTTGCTGATCAACCACCTGTTTGACACCTTGACAGCGATCGACGGGCCGCTTCAGCCGAAATTTACAAATGTGTATGAAGTTGTAAGGCACTATTGCGCAAGGCTTTAAACGGTATAAACTATTTACATCGTTTAACTCATTCAGGTGACTTGTCATGATCAACTTCAAACTTTTTGAAACTTCTTTCACTCAACTGCGCCGCCGCTTTCTTGATGCCTTGTATGTACCTGCACAGACCGGTTCGCATGACATGGGCGATCAATTCATAGGCAACTGGGCCAGTGCATATGTGGCAATTGAACATTTTCCAGAGGCGGGCCGACAACCATTTAAACGCTTTCAATTTGAAGTGCACTCTGCATCGAAGGCCCGCTAGGTGCAGTCAAGGACCCGCCTTCAGCGTCCGGTCCAGGTCGGTTTGCGTTTTTCGTTGAAGGCGGCCAAGCCTTCACGCGCATCCTCGGTCATGGCCAACAGGGCGATTTGGCTTTCGGTGTAGGCAATGGCCTGATCAAAGCCCATGTCGGCAATGGCGCGCATGGCGTATTTGCCGCGCCGGATGGCGGTGGGCGATTTGTCGGCAATACGCTCAATCAGCCACTGGGTTTTGGCATCCAGTTCGGCGGCCGGGACCACATGGTTCACCAGCCCTGCGCTGTGCGCTTCATGCGCTGAAAACGGCTCGCCCGTCAGCGCCCATTCGCGCACGATGCGGCGCGGCACCAGGTCTTGCAAGAGGCTCATGACCTGCATCGGAAACACACCCACTTTGACCTCGGGCAGACCAAACAAGGCGTGGTCTGCGGCCACGGCAAAGTCGGTCATGCACACGAGGCCCATGCCCCCGGCCATGCAGGTGCCGTTGATGCGGGCGATCATCGGCAAGGTGGCGTTTTGCGCCTCGCGCAGCAAATCGGCATAGGCCGCGTTGGGCTTGGCAAAATCAAACGCAAAGCTTTTGCCGGGCTGCAAATCGCCACCCGCGCAAAAGGCTTTCTCGCCCGCACCGGTCAGCACAATAACACGCACCTGCGGGTTGGCATGCGCCAGGCGCAACCCCTCTTGAATGCCGTGCACCACACCTTCATGGATGGCGTTGCGTTTGTCGGGCCGGTTGATGGTGATCCAAAAGGCCGGGCCTTTGAGTTCATGCAAGACCACGTCAGTTTCACTCATTGTGTTTCCTTTCAGCAGAGACGGGCGCTTCGTCCGCCTGGATTTCCACCACCACATGGCTGGCGGGCACCTGGTCGCCAGTGGCCACATGGACGGCGATGACGGTGCCGGCCCTCGGTGCGGCATGGACATGTTCCATTTTCATGGCTTCCAGCGTGACCAGCGCCTGCTGCGCTTGCACCCGCTCGCCCACGGCCACCAACACGGCGACCACGCGCCCGTTCATGCTGGCGCGCACTTTGCCGTCGCCCCCTTGTTGGCCGGGTTTGGCGCCCACGGCACGGGTCAGGTCGAGGACCTGATAGGGGTGACCCGCAAAATGCAGGCTCAGACTGTGGCCGTCGCGCACCCACGGCACCTGCTGCATGACCTGGTCCACGATCACGCGTGCGCTGTGTTCGGTTTGCGCCACCGACACCAGCGCATGGGTCTGCTCACCCACGTGCACCGTGAACTGATCGGGCCCGGTTTGCGTCACCGTTGCCCGCAAGGATTCGCCGTTCACCGACAACTGCAACCCTACCGGCAGGGCATGGGCCAGGCGCGCGGCTTCGCGCTGCGGCTGCACGGCGGCGTTTTGGTGCAGGAGCCACGCGGCCACGGCCAGGGCTTGGGGGTCGGTGTTTTCATGTAACAACGCGGTTTCGTTTTGCGCAATGAAGGCGGTGGTCGCCTGGCCTGCGGCAAACACCGGGTGCGCCAGACAGCGACACAAAAAGCTTTGGTTGGTTTTGACACCCAAGGCCACCAGGTCGTGCAAAGCCGATTGCAGTTGGCGCAGGGCCTGGTCGCGGCTTTGGCCGTGCGCGATGATTTTGGCAATCATCGAGTCGTAATACGGTGGGATCACAGCGCCTGCGGACAAAGCATGCTCCACCCGCACACCTTGCGGTACCTGCCATTGCGCCATGCTGCCGCTTTGCGGCATGAAGCCTGCAGGCACGTCTTCGGCGCACAAGCGCACCTCGATGGCATGACCTGCAAAACGGATGTCGGCCTGCGCCAAGGGCAAGGCCTCCCCTGCCGCCACGCGCAGTTGCCACGCCACCAAGTCCAGGCCCGTAATGGCCTCGGTCACCGGATGCTCGACTTGCAATCGGGTGTTCATTTCCATGAAATAAAAATGCCCCTCGCGGTCCAGCAAAAACTCCAGCGTACCCGCGCCCTCATAGGCAATGGCTTGCACCGCCGCGACTGCGGTGGCGCCCATGCGCTCGCGCAAGGCCGCATCCACGGCGGGAGACGGCGCTTCTTCGATCACTTTTTGATGGCGGCGCTGCACCGAGCAATCGCGCTCGCCCAAATGAACGGCGTGGCCATGCCGGTCGGCAAAAATCTGAATTTCAATGTGGCGCGGCGCTTCGATGGCGCGCTCCAAAATCACCGTGGCGTCGCCAAAGGCGTTGAGCGCTTCGGACTGCGCGCTGCGCAGCAGGTCAGCAAACTCGGCAGCTTGGCGCACCAGGCGCATGCCGCGCCCGCCGCCGCCGGCCGTGGCCTTGATCATCACCGGGTAACCGATCTGCGCCGCCTGCGCGGCCAGATGCTCGGCGCTTTGATCTTCACCTTGGTAGCCGGGGATGCACGGCACGCCGGCGGCCAGCATCAGGCTTTTGGCACCGGCCTTGTCGCCCATGGCGCGGATTGCCTCGGGCGAGGGACCGATGAACACCAGGCCCGCATCGCGACAGGCTTGGGCAAAGTCTTCGTTCTCGGCGAGAAAGCCATAACCCGGATGCACCGCATCGGCGCCGGTCAGACGCGCGGCCCCCAAGATGGCAGCGATGTTCAAGTAGGACTGGGCGGGCAGGGATTCGCCGATGCACACGGCTTCGTGCGCGGCAAGCACATGCGCGGCTTGCGCGTCGGCGGTGGAATACACCGCGACCGTGCGGTAGCCCAGCGCATGGGCGCTGCGCATCACACGCAGCGCGATCTCGCCGCGGTTGGCGATCAGAATTTTATGGAAAGGTGTCGCTTTATTCATGTGAAGCTCCAGCGTCAAGGACGGGCCACTGAGAACTGCATCTTCTGCGGCTCTCGGGCTTCGGCTTCGCGGCACACGGCCAACACCTGCGCCAGCACGGCGCGGGTATCACGCGGATCGATCACGCCGTCGTCCAGCAGCATGGCACTGGTGGTGAAGACACTCATTTGGCTGTCAAAGCGCTCGATGATGCGGCGGCTCATTTCGTCGAGCTTGGCCTCGTCTACCTCGCCTTTGCGTCGCATGCCCGCTTCGGTGACGATGCGCATGGTGCCTGCGGCTTGCTCGCCGCCCATGACGGCGGTTTTGGCGTTGGGCCAGCTGAAGCAAAAGCGCGGATGAAAACCACGTCCGCACATGCCATAGTTGCCGGCCCCAAACGAGGCGCCGCAGTAGACCGTGATTTGCGGCACGGTGGCATTGGTCACCGCCTGGATCATCTTGGAGCCGTGCTTGATGATGCCGGCTTCTTCATACGCCTTGCCCACCATGTAGCCGGTGGTGTTGTTCAGATACAAGATCGGCGTGCGCGACTGGCAGCAGGCCTGGATGAAATGCGTGGCCTTGGTGGCGCCCGCCGGGTCGATCGGCCCGTTGTTGGTGATCACGCCGACCGACCAGCCTTCGATTTGAATATGGCCGCACACCGTGGCGCTGCCGTAGTTTTCTGAAAATTCTAAAAAGTCCGAATCGTCGGCCAGGCGGGCAATCACCTGCTTCATGTCGACCGGGCGTTTGTGGTCGTCGGGCATGATGCCCAAGAGTTCTTCGGCGTCGTAGCGCGGGGCTTTGAAGGTGCGCGGCGCTTGCAAGGGCACAGACCGGTTCCAGTCCAACTTGGCCATGATGTCGCGGGCGATGCGCAAGCCGTCGCGGTCGTCTTCGGCCAAATAGTCGCCCAGGCCGGAGATGCTGGTGTGCATCACCGCGCCGCCCAATTCTTCTTCAGTGGCCACCTCGCCGGTGGCCGCTTTCAGCAAAGGCGGGCCGGCCAAAAAGGCGCGCGAGCGGCCGCGCACCAAGATGATGTAGTCCGACAAACCGGTTTGGTACGCGCCCCCTGCGGTGGACGAACCGTGGGTCACGGTGACCACCGGCAAGCCTGCGGCCGACATGCGCGCCAAGTTGCGAAAGGTGCTGCCACCGCGCACAAAGTCCTCGACCTTGTAGGTCATCAAATTGGCGCCTGCGCTTTCCACCAATTGCACATAGGGCAATTTGTTTTCCAGCGTCAACTCCTGGGCGCGCAGCAGTTTGTCCAGGCCCTTGGGCTGCAAGGCGCCCGCGTCAATGCCCGAGTCCGAGGCCATGACCATGCAGCGCACACCGCTGACATAGCCAATGCCCGCAATGACACCGCCGCCGGGCACACTTTTGTCCGGATCGGGGGTATCGAGGCCAAAGCCGGCCAGCGTGCACAGCTCCAGAAAAGGGGCGCCCGCGTCCAGCAACAACGCCAGGCGTTCGCGCGGCAGCAGTTGCTGGCGTTTTTCGAAGCGCTCACGCGACAAGGCGGACTTGTCGCGCGCACGTTGTTCGCTTTGGCGTACTTTCTCCAACAGCGCCAGCATGTGCGCGCGGTTGACGGCAAAGGCGGGACTGCTTAAAGCAATCGTGGATTCAATCTGGGGCATGGGTCTTACTTTCGACAGGATTCATTTCAAATACCAAGCTGACGGGCCGCCAGGTCTTTCATGATTTCTTCGGAGCCACCGCCGATCATCATGACCTTGACCTCGCGGTAAATGCGCTCCGAACGGGTGCCGCGCATGAAGCCCATACCACCCAAAATTTGCACCGCTTGGTCAGCGCAAAACTGCATGGCCTGCGTCGACAAAATTTTGGCCATGCAGGCGCGTGCCACCAAGTGCGCCGGGTCGCCCACGTGGTGCTCCACCTGCCAGGCCAACTCATACACCAGGCTGCGCGCGGCTTCAATGCGCATGGCCATGTCGACCAGCTTGTGCCGAATGACCTGGCGCTCTGACAAGGGCTGACCAAAGGTGTGGCGCTCACGCGCCCAGTCCACTGCCTCTTGCAGGCACACCTGCGCAAACATGCAAGCCTGCGCCGACATGCCCAAGCGCTCGGCGTTGAAGTTGTTCATGAAGACCTTGAAGCCCTGGTTCTCCACGCCCAGCAAATGGGCCACCGGCACACGCACTTGGTCAAACCGCAGGTGCGCGGTGTCCGAGGCCCACCAGCCCATCTTGTTCAGCGCCGTGCGGGTCAAGCCGGGCGAGTCGCACTCGACCAGCAAGGCCGACACGCCACCTGCGCCTTTGTTGTTCGGGTCGGTGCGCACGGCCACAGTCAAATAATCGGCCCGCATGCCGGAGGTGATGAACACCTTTTCGCCGCTGACCACGTAATGATCGCCATCGCGCACGGCGGTGGTTTTGAGAGAGGCCACGTCCGAGCCCCCACCCGGCTCGGTCACTGCCAAGCCGGCAATCTTGTCACCACGCAATACCGCAGGCACCACACGCTGCTTGAGCGCGTCGCTGCCGTACGCGTTGACCGGTGGCAATCCGATGGTGTGCGACAGCAAAGAGGCCGAGACGCCACCGCTGCCCGAACGCGCCATTTCTTCGGCGGTGATCAGGTGGTAAAAAATGTCCGCTGGAGTGCCGCCCAAGGCCTCGGGGTAGCCAATCCCCAAAACGCCCAGGCGGGCGATGCGCTGGTACAAATCGCGCGGAAAGGTTTCGGCCTCGTCCCATTCATTCACAAAGGGCGTGATTTCTCGGGCCACAAAATCGCGCAGCGCAGCGCGGTAATCTGCGTGCTCGGCATTGAAGTAATGCGGCAGAGCCTGGGTGTCTAACATGGCATGTGACCTGAAGATGATCGATACCGCCAGCATAAACCCACACGGGCCAAGCTTCTGGTGCCTAGGGGTTACAGACCCCTAGGAAAACACCGATACACCGCCTGAGATTGTCACCTTTGTGCACTGCTTTTCTTCCAGGTACAGCCAAGATGGCAGCCAGTCCACACCAGCTTTGTCCCCCTCACTTGAGTTCATCTTGCACCATGTCCCCTGTCCACCTTGATCCTTCTTCCCGCCGCACGGTCCGCATTGGCGGCGCCTCCGGTTTTTGGGGCGACAGCATGTTGGGCGCAACCCAGCTTGTGCAGTCGGGCCTGATTGACTACCTTGTATTTGACTACCTGGCCGAGACCACCATGGCCATCATGGCCTCGGTGCGCACCAAAAAACCAGACATGGGCTACGCCACCGACTTTGTCGACATGGCGATGAAAGCCGCCTTGCCCGAGGTGATGCAGCGCGGCATCAAGGTCGTCTCCAACGCGGGCGGCATGAACCCACAAGGCTGCGCCGATGCGCTGCAAGCCCTGGCCCACAGCATGGGCCTGAGCCCAAAAATTGCGGTGGTGCTCGGCGACGACATCAGCGCGCAACTGCCCGCCTTGCGCGACGCGAACACCCGCGACATGTACCGCGGCGATCCTTTGCCCGCAAAGGTGCTGTCGGCCAATGCCTATTTGGGGGCGGTGCCTGTGGCCCGTGCGTTGGCCGAAGGGGCAGACATTGTGATCACCGGACGCGGGGTGGACAGTGCCGTGACGCTGGGGCCTTTGATGCACGAATTTAATTGGAGCCCACAGGATTACGACCTGCTCGCGGGCGGCAGTTTGGCAGGACACATCATTGAATGCGGCTGCCAGGCCACAGGCGGCTTGCACACCGATTGGCAAGACATTCCGGATTGGCCCAATATCGGCTATCCGATCATTGATTGCTTTGCCGATGGCAGCTTTGAATTGCATAAAACCCCTGGCACCGGCGGCAAGATTTTGCGCGCCGCCGTGGCCGAGCAATTGCTTTATGAAATCGGCGATCCGGGTGCTTATTTGCTGCCCGATGTGCGTTGTGATTTCAGGCAAGTGCGCATCGAGCAACTCAGCCCCGAGCGTGTGCGTGTATCCGGCGCTGTGGGCCTTGCGCCCAGTGCGCACTACAAGGTGTCGGCCACCGCGATGGACGGGTTTCGCTGCACGGGCAGCATGTTAATCATCGGCATTGACGCGGCCGCCAAAGCGCGCCGTACCGGCGAATCCATTCTGGCCCGCACCCGCACCATGCTGCAGCAACTGGGCCTGCCGGACTTCACCAGCGCCACGGTCGATTTACTGGGCGCTGAAACTGTGTACGGTCCGCACGCCCGGGCGGGCGGCGCGCGTGAGGTGATGGTGCGCGTCATCGTCAGCCACCCGCTCAAACAAGCGCTGGAGATGTTCGCCAAAGAGATTTCTCCGGCCGGCACGTCCTGGTCGCCGGGCACCACCGGTCCTGGCGGCGGACGGCCTTCGCCTTCGCCGCACATCAAGCCCTTTTCTTTTTTGGTCAACAAAGCCAGCGTGGCCGTGGAAGTGCGCATGGGCGACAAGGTTTGGCCGTTGGCCTTGCCCGCAGAGACTGAAGTGGGTGCGTTGCGCGATGCGCCCGTGCTGGCTGAGCCTGCCGCATGGGTCGAGACGGAGGAGCCTGAAACAGAAGTGCCGTTGATTCGCCTCGCCTGGGCGCGCAGCGGCGACAAAGGCGACATCTCCAACATCGGCCTGGTGGCGCGGCGCCCTGAGTGGTTGCCGCTCTTGTGGGCGCGCGTCACACCTGAGGTGGTCAAAGCCTATTTCGAACACCTGGTAAAAGGTCGCATTGAGCGTTTTCATCTGCCCGGCATCGATGCCATGAACTTGGTGATGCACGAAGCCCTGGGCGGTGGCGGGCCTTCTTCTACTCGCAATGACCCGCTGGGCAAAGGCATGGGGCAGATTCTGCTGGACATGCCTGTTCGGGTGCCCCAATCAGTGGCTTTGCTTGTGTGAGCGCATGGCGGGATGCAATCCGCTTTGTCAACGCGCAGGACCGATCAAGCGTTGAAAGGGCGTGGCACTTTTGCCGCCTTTGAAAGAACTGAACATGTTTAAACACACGCTGATTGCTGCCGTTTTTGTCGCCTCCTCGGCCTTGTCTTTGGCACAAACCGCGGTGGCACCAGCCAAACCGGCGACACCCGCCGCTGCCGCACCTGCTGCCGCAACGGCTGGCGCACCGGCTGCTGCCACCTCTGCAGCACCGGCTGCCAAGCCCGCCATGCCGGCTGCGGCTGCCCCAGCGGCAGCACCCGCAGCCAAAACGGCCGCGGCAGACCCGGCTGTCAAAAAATCCAACAACGACATCTGTCACGACAAAACCAGCTCCGGCTTTGCTTCGACCAAGAATTTCAAACCCTTCGCCACCATGGACGAATGCATCAAGTCCGGTGGCCGCGCACCCAAAGGGCCAGCCAAAGCTGCCAAGTAAAACCAACACACCGGCATCAAAAGCCCTTGCAGAATCTGCAAGGGTTTTTTTTATACCCTATGCAAAAAGATGCCTTGATTGCTGCGGGACATACTGGGGGGTGATCTTTTGCGCTGGGCTGGGGTGTTTCTCGTTTGGCAAGGAAGGCTTTGAACATTGGCAATTGCGGTATCCGATTTTGCAAAACAAAATCTGATTTTGTGACGCCAAATTGCATCAACTCATGCGCAAACCCATTGAATTAAATCCAACTGCTGAGGCCAGAAAACCCCTTCAAGGGCTGTTGGTTGTGGCCATGGAACAGGCTGTCGCTGCACCCTATTGTTCGAGTCGGCTGGCCGATGCCGGGGCGCGAGTGATCAAAATTGAACGGCCCGAAGGCGACTTTGCGCGCGGCTACGACCGTCATGTCCATGGTGAGTCCTCCTATTTTGTCTGGATCAACCGGGGTAAAGAATCCATCGCCTTAGATCTCAAGGATTCACACGACTTGGAGGTCTTGAAAGCCATGATTGCCAGAGCCGATGTTTTTTTACAAAATCTGGCGCCTGGCGCTGCAACCCGGCTCGGCCTGGGGTCAGTGGCCTTGCGCGAACGACACCCCCAATTGATTACTTGTGACATCAGTGGGTATGGGGAGCATGGAACGTATCAAAATATGAAAGCTTACGACTTGCTGGTTCAAGCCGAGTCCGGTTTGATAGCAGTCAGCGGCGCGCCAGGAGAATGGGGGCGCATCGGGGTGTCATTGTGTGATATTTCAGCGGGCATGAATGCACTGATCGGCATTCAGCAAGCCTTGCTGCAACGAGCTCTGACCGGCAGGGGCAGTGGCGTGCACGTGTCACTTTTTGACTCGGCGGCTGAACTGATGAGTGTGCCTTATCTTCAGGGTCGTTACGGTGGGCGCGCCCCTGAGCGGGTCGGGCTGAAACATCCTTCCATCACACCTTACGGTGTGTTTGTTTGCCGCGATGGACGAGAGTTGGTGATTTCGATCCAGAACGAACGTGAATGGAATGCTTTTTGCCAAAATGTGCTTGAGCGTCCTGATTTACTGCAAGACCCGCGTTGTTTACATAACGATGCCCGTTGCGAACATCGTGACTTCGTCGATGGATTGGTGGCTAACGTATTTGCAGGCCTCGAAAGTACAGAGGCCATACGCCGCCTGGCTTTGGCACAGACGGCCTATGGCAATGTGAATTCGGTCGATGATCTGATGGCACATCCGCAATTAAGGACCAGGGACATGAATGTTGGATCGCAAACGGTCAAGGTGCCGGCCTTGCCCTGGCAAGTCGAATGGGAGGATGAATTCTTCTCCCCCGCCCCGGGTATCGATGCAGATGGAAAAAAACTGCGCACTGAATTTGGCGCTTCAGCGCAGCAACCGGTTTCAAAAACTCACTGAAGAAAATGGAGATCTCTATGACAACACCTGTCACCTATGTCAAGCGTTTAGGCATCTTGCGATGCAAGGATGGCATGAGCCATCACGATTTCACAGAGCACTGGCTCAAGCGGCACGCGGCGCTGTGCGTCAAACTACCGGGGCTTCGCCGTTACTCTGTGAATCTTGTGGATCGCGCTCGCTTTCCCAATTTTGATTACGACGGATTTTCAGAATTATGGTTCGACTCTGAAGCTGACTTGACACACGCACTTGCCAGTCCGGAAGGCCAGACCTTGCTGGCTGATTTACCAAACTTTGCCAAAGACGTCTCGCCCATCATCTCGGTTGAGCATCAGATGTTCTGGCCTTAAAAGGGATTGAATGTCTACTTTAAAAAACAAAATTGCCATAGTCACTGGCGCTGGCGCTGGGTTTGGTGAGGGCATTGCACGCCTGTTTGTCAGTGAAGGTGCTCGCGTGCTGATTGTCGACTTGGATGCTGAACGCGCCCAAACTGTTGCGGCCAATTTAGGACCTGCGGCCTTCGCCATTCAGTGCGATGTGTCAATTGGACAGCAGGTGCAAGAGGCAGTGAATTTCTGCGTGAAACATCTGGGCGTGCCGCATATTGTGGTGAACAACGCGGGGACTACGCACCGCAATCAGCCCATGCTGGATGTAGACGAGGCCACGTTTGATCGGGTCTTCAATGTCAACGTCAAGTCCATCTTTCATATGGCGAAGGCTGTCGTTCCTTTGATGCGACAACAGGGTCAAGGCTCGATCATCAATATCGGCTCCACTGCCGGTTTGCGACCTCGCCCCGGCCTGACTTGGTACAACGCATCAAAGGGTGCGGTGAATCTGCTTTCCAAATCGATGGCTGCAGAACTTGGCCCGGACGGGATCCGCGTCAATGCCATTTGTCCTGTGATGGGCGCTACGGGTTTGATTGAGCAGTTTTTGGGCGCGCCCGACACGCCAGAGGCGCGTGCCCGAATCACTGCGGGCATTCCATTGGGCCGCATGTCAACCCCCGAGGATGTTGCCCAGGCCGCCTTGTATTTGGCAAGCGATGCCGCCGCCTTCATCACCGGTGTTGAGCTCCCGGTGGACGGCGGTCGCACCATTTGATGTCCGCTCCGTCGGCACCCATGGCGGCTTCAGAGCAGCTGGCCCTCTTTGGTTGCCAAGAAACTCTGGCACCCCACCAGCTTTTGCAGGCGGGACCCTTGGTGCTGACCTACCAGGATGGCCGTTTCGGGCCGATGTTCGTCAATGGTCATGAGGTATGGCATGGCGTTGCGTTCTTGTTGCGCGATGCCGGCTGGGGCACACCGGCGACGGTTGTGGATGAAGCGCAGCTTTGCATGCAGGCGCAGGGATTTGATTTGCAACTCTCTGCACACATACCCTGCGCGGCTACAGATGTCCTGGGGGTCTGGCACCCACACGCACGCGTGAACCTCGCCATGCGTGTCAAGGGTGATGCCTTGGGCTCTGTGCATTTTTCTGTACACGCGACACCGACCCATGACATTCAGGTGAATCGTTGCGGGTGGGTGTTGATGCATCCACTGTCTGCAGCAGGTTGTGCCGTTGAAGTGACCCATGGCGATGGACGCACATCGCACTCCACATTTCCCGAGGAAGTGCCAGCATGGCCGCCTTTTACCAACCTGAACAGCATCCGCCATGAATATGCCCCCGGCTGTTGGGCGCAAGCCGATCTGCCGGGTGAAGACTATGAGCTGGAGGACCAGCGCAACAACACAGACGCTTCGTTTAAAACCTACAGCCGATCCAACTGGATGCCGCGACCGTTTGTGTTGAGCCAACATCAAACTTGGTGTCGTGATATTCGGTTGCGAATTGTGGACACAGCAACAGCTTTGTCACCGCCCAAGGCATTGTCCGACACGGGTTGGTCATCGCCGCCATGGCCATCACAAACGGACAAATTCTGCCTGCAGCTGGGCTTGGCTATAGCACCGCCGACAGATCGGCCGCCTGAAGCTTGGCTGCTAGAGAAGCTTGCGCAATGGCGACCGGCCTTTCTGCATCTCACGTTGTGGCAGACAACCGAATGGGACACCGTGGATTGGTCTCAGGTGCGCTTGCTCTTGAATGCAGCGCAGGCTAAGTTGCGATTGGATATTTGCGGGCGCAACAGTCCGAACCTTGATTGGAACAGTGATGATGCGGCTTCGGCCCATAAGCTGGAAAAGGCGCTGGCCAAGGCCGGTGTGATTCCGGCCTCTGTGGCGGCACTGCCCTGCGGTAAGCGAGCCGCTAAAGAGTTGCGCACCCTGTTTCCGGCTTCGGCCATCGGCGGAGGCACGCCACATTTTTTTGCTCAATTGAACAGACTCGAACTGCGTGGCAGCGAAGACTTCATGGCTTTCACAGTGTGCCCAATTGTGCACAGTGCCGACGACGCCTGCGTGATGAACGGGCTTCAAAGTTTGCCCTCAATGCTTGCGACCGCCAGGCGCAGACACCCCGGGTGTGAATGGCATCTGGGCCCAAGTGGGCTGGGCGCACGTGCCAGCCCCTTGGGCAGGCAGCCGTTCAGTGATGGGCAAAAACGCACGCCTTTGGCGATGCTGGATCCGCGCAGCCGGGGACTGTTTGGCGCGGCTTGGCTGCTGGGTCACATGGCTGGAGCGGCCCAGTCTGAGGTGAGTGCGCTGACCCTGCCAGCTTTATTAGGCGTTAATGGCTTAGGCTGGCATGCGGGTGATGTTGTCAAAGCGACGCCATCCGCAGCCCTGCTGGAAGTGTGCATGCAGTGGCAGGGTGTTCAGTCCGTTGAGGTCAATCCAGTTGAAAACAGTGGCCATCGATTGTTGAATTGGCCGTTCGCGGCCATCTCGGGTATCGGGCCTACAGGGCGGCAAATTTTACTGGCCAACCTCACCGACCAAACCCAGTCACTACAATGGAAACTTGCAGGCCAATGGGCCAGGATGGATGCACAGAGCTGGTTGCGCTATGAAGGATCACAAGATGTTGAGCCTTGGATCAATTTAGGCGATTGCCCTGCGCAACTCGACCTTAAACCTTATGCGGTGGCTCTGATAAATTTGCCCAGCTAGACAACATACTTAATATGCTTCCAGATATAGACACGCTGGCTTTGTTTGTTCGTGCCGCCGAATTGCGAAGCCTGACCAAGGCCGCAGAAGCCTCCCACATGGGTCTTGCGGCTGCAAGCAGACGCATGGCCTTGCTGGAGCACCGATTTCGCACCACGCTGCTGGAGCGTTCTTCAAGAGGTGTAGATCTGACCCCTGCCGGTATAGCTTTGCTGCCACGTGCACGCGCTTTGCTGGTGGAGCTTAATCTGATGCAAGCGGAAATGAGCGACCATGCCAATGGCCGAAAAGGTGCTTTAAGAATTCTGGCCAATACTTCGGTCATCACGGACACCTTGCCGAACGATTTGGCAGCCTTTGCACATCACAACCCCGATGTCAAAGTGATCGTTCAAGAGCGATGGAGCGAGGAGATTGTGCGTGCGCTGCAAGCGGCCGAAGCCGATGTGGGCATCGTCGTAGAAGGCACGCCTGTGGATGGTTTGGAGACGTATCCTTATTGCCAGGATCGACTGGCGGTGGTCATGCCGCATGACCATGCGCTGGCCAGCTTTGAAATGCTTAAATTCAACGATGTTCTGGACGACGAACTGATTACCCTCGAGGGGGTATCTTCTATGACAAGACTTCTGGCCGCGCAGGCTGTGATTGCCCAAAAAACTTTGCAGTTGCGTATTCAGGTGCGCAGTTTTGAAGCCGTGTGCCACATGGTTGAAGCTGGGCTGGGTTTGGGCCTGTTGCCCGAGCAGGCTGCCCGCGTTTTGGCCAAAGGGCTTGACCTGGCCGTTCGTCCTTTCAGTGACCCTTGGGCTGTGCGACGCATGCTTTTGTGCACCCGAAAAGACCGAGCCAGCTTGTTGTCTGTGAGCAAACTCATTGGTTTTTTATGCCATCGTGGCCATTTGCCCGAAGAAAACGAATTCCGCCAAGGAAACGAAACATGAGTCTCCAGCCATTAGCAGGCATGATGGTCGTGTCACTTGAGCACGCCGTGGCTGCGCCCTATTGTTCAAGTCGCCTCGCCCTGGCAGGCGCACGTGTCATCAAGGTCGAACGCCCCGAAGGCGATTTTGCACGCGACTACGACCGCGAGGTGTATGGTGAATCCTCCTATTTTGTCTGGATCAATCAGGGCAAGGAGTCGGTGGCACTCGACCTGCGCCTGGTGTCGGATCAGGCACAGATGATGAAGTTGTTGGGGCAGGCGGATGTGTTCATTCAAAATCTTGCCCCCGGTGCGGCCAAACGTCTTGGCTTGGGGTCGGAAAGCCTGCGCGCCGCCATGCCGCGCCTGATCACCTGTGACATCAGCGGTTATGGTGAGACCGGTCCCATGAACGATCTCAAGGCTTACGATCTTCTGGTCCAGGCCGAGAGCGGACTGGTTTCTGTCAATGGTGCGCCCGGTCCTTGGGGACGCATTGGGGTTTCGATTTGTGACATCGCAGCAGGCATGAATGCGGCACAGGGCATTTTAGAAGCACTGCTTTTGCGTGAGCGCACGGGTCAAGGCAGCGCTTTGCATGTGTCCCTTTTCGATGCGGCAGCAGAGCTCATGGCCGTTCCCTATCTACAGGCACGCTATGGCGGCTCCGCTCCTGAACGGGGCGGTCTCAAACACCCGAGCATTGCCGCCTATGGTGCGTTCACATGCAGTGATGGCCGCGAATTGGTATTGGCCGTTCAAAATGACCGTGAGTGGCAGGCTTTTTGTCAACACCTTCTGACCCAGCCGGCACTGTCACAAGATGCGCGATTTGCCACCAGTGCAACGCGGGGGATGCATCGCCATGTCATTGAGGAAATGATTCAGGCATTGATCGGTTCATTGACCTGGGGTGAAGTGACCGACCGGTTGACTGAAGCTCAAACACCGTTTGGAACCATCAATTCCGTATTGGATCTGATACACCATCCGCAGTTGCGAACACAGCAAGTCATTGTTCGCGGTCGTCCCGTTGAGATGCCCGCGCCGGCATGCCAAGCCCCTTGGAATTCCTTTGCGAATCTGGGCAGTGCACCTGCGGTGGATCAACATGGCCATCTTGACGATCCCATCAAGGAAAACTCTCACATGCCGTAAAAACATGTGAGAGTTTGGCAATCGTTTCAGCCGACTGTTGTTGCGCTTCAGGTCGGCGTGATGCCGTCGATAACAACCATGCGTGAATTGGCAGATAACTGGCGTAACCGTCTGGCAGGGGCATACTCAGGGGAATTCAGCCAGGCTTGGGCTTGCGCCTGATCCGGGAACTCAAGGATGACCAGACGACGGGGGTTCCAGTCACCCTCCAGTGCATTGACCTCACCACTGCGCGCCAAGAATTTGCCGCCATAGGCCGCCACAGTGGCGGGCGACAGAAGCTTGTATTCCTCGAAGCGATGGGGATCCGTGATCTCCATGTCGTTGATGATGTAAGCAGTCACGGGTGTTCCTGTCCGATTTACGGGGTCGCAGGCTTTTGTCGAATTTCAATGCCCAGCGTTTTTTCACGCAGAAACATCAGCGCAGCCGTATCGCGATCGCCCAAGCCCATGGCCATGGCGCGCTCCATGGTGGCATGCGCGCCACGTCCGACGCTGGCTTCGAAGCCCATCTGATCAGCCGCTTCGCAGGCTAAGCGGACGTCTTTGCACGCCAACCGGATTGCGAACCCGGGGCTGTCGTCACCCAAGAAAGCTTTTTTCGGCATGGCCACGGCCAGTTGTTGGTTCCAGGCCATGGTGGTGCGCATGACTTCCTGCATCAACTCCAGAGTCAAGCCGTTTTTGGCGCCAATGGCCAAGGCCTCGGTGTTGGCAATCATGATGGTGGTGGCCAGCAGGTTGT
>Ga0209598_10001348_pt1 | contig 20068 bp, 20 predicted proteins | sample M_140807_EF_Meta_FD_187317 | JGI IMG/M metagenome (GOLD analysis project Ga0209598, IMG submission 187317) | Freshwater microbial communities from Lake Montjoie, Canada to study carbon cycling - M_140807_EF_MetaG (SPAdes) (version 2) | ecosystem: Environmental > Aquatic > Freshwater > Lake...
TTTTCTGTCAGGATTTTCAGCAAGAAATGCCTTCCAGCCAGAGTAGCTTTTGGTGTTTGCAGAATCAGTCTTTTGAAAATAATGGCAAACCGCTGCGGCTAAACCATCAGAGGCATCCATAAATCTGGATTCGATTTTAATTTCTAAAATATTCTCTAGCATTTTCAAAACCTGCTCCTTGGTGGCGTTGCCTTTTCCTGTTATGGATTGTTTGATTTTTCTTGGCGCATATTCGAATATTGGAATATCCCTGTATAATCCTGCAGCCATTGCAACCCCCTGTGCGCGCCCAAGCTTTAACATTGCCTGAACATTTTTACTGTAAAACGGAGCTTCAATGGCTAATTCATCTGGATTATTTTGATCTATAAGATGTAGAACCTTTTCAAAGATTTTTTTTAGTCTTAACGGATGATCTTCCCCATATTTACCAAGCTCTAAAGTTCCATAACTTATAACTTCAACTTTATTACCTGTAACCCTGATTATTCCATACCCTGTCAGAACTGTCCCAGGATCAATTCCCAAAATAATTCTTTCCTTTGAGGTGCTAATTTGTGTGGGTTTTGCTACGATATTCGCAATTATCTGGGTCACCGCGAATTTATAACTAAACTACCAGTAAACATATGAAGATTAAATTTTGGGGAGCAGCAGGAGAGGTAACCGGTAGTCAGCATCTAATTGAAACAGCAGACGGATTGAAAATTCTTTTGGATTGTGGGATTTACCAAGGCAATGATGAAGAACAAAGGGCTTCAATAAATTATCAATGGCCTGCTCCACCTAATGAAATTGATTTTGTAATTCTTTCGCATGCTCATATTGACCATTGCGGAAAGTTACCAAGACTGGTAAAGGATGGGTACATGGGTCCGGTTTTCTGCACCCATGCTACCAAAGACCTTGCTTCAATTATGTTATTGGATAGTGCCCATATCCAGGAAAAGGACGCTGAATATCAAAACAAAAAAGGCAAAAAAAAGGCAAAAATAGAGCCATTATATACAACAGAGGATATTTTACCTGCACTTGATGCGTTTATCAGTATATCATATAACCGAGAATTTAAAATTTCTGACTCAGTTAGTTTTATTTTCAGAGATGCCGGACATTTATTAGGTTCTGCATCTGTAGAACTTAAAATAAGGCAAAATAATAAAATTGTATCAATTGGTTTTACAGGGGATATTGGTCGTCCTTCCCGGCCTATTCTTCGGGATCCTGTTTGTATGCCACCAGTTGATTATCTTATATGTGAATCCACCTATGGAGGAAAGGTTCATGAATCCAGAGTAAATAGTGATCACAGACTATTGGAAATAGTTCGAACAACCTGTGTTGAAAATAATGGAAAATTAATAATACCTTCTTTCAGCGTTGGAAGGACTCAGGAAGTAGTATTGGCATTGAACTCTTTATATGAATCTGGCGATTTGCCTGAAATTCCTGTTTATGTTGATAGTCCGCTTGCAATAAACGCTACTCAGATTTTTATGATGCACCCTGAGTGCTTTGACAAGGAAATGTATGAATTCATGAGAAGTGACCCCAACCCATTTGGGTTTAATACTTTGAAGTATATTAAAAATGTCGATGACTCAAAAAAACTCAATGTTTCGTCTGAACCTTGTATTATAATTTCAGCATCCGGAATGGCTGAAGCGGGTAGGATAAAGCATCATTTATTTAACCACATTGAGGATCCATTATCAACGGTATTGTTTGTTGGGTATTGCACTCCCGGTTCTTTGGGTGGCCAATTGCTTTCAGGGAAAGAATCGGTACATATTTTTGGAGAAGAGCTAAAAGTAAATGCTGGAATTCAAAGTATTGATGCTTATTCAGCTCATGCAGATCAGCCTGAAATATTGCAATTTTTGAAGTTAGTGGATAAAAGCAGGCTTAAGAAAATATTTTTAGTTCATGGTGAGCCCGATCGTCAATTAGCGTTAAAAGAAGCAATGATTTCAGAGGGTTTTAAGGACATAGAATTTCCAGAGCAAGGGCAGGAGTTTATTTATAAATAATGAAGTTTTCACATAAAAGAATTTTCTTTTTTATTAAGCTGTGCGTTTCAGTTTTGTTAATTGGATATGTAATCAATTGGCTTATTTCAGTACAATATTCCTTTAAAACAGTTTCTGATGTCAAAGTATTCCCGCTTTGTATTGCTTTGGTATTACTAATTCCGAATATTTGGTTGGAAGCCTATAAATGGCAGATAATGGTTGGCCCATTTTATCCTGGACTAAAAAGAAAGCAAGCTTATATTGGGGTCTTAGCAGGTATGGCTACAGGTATTTTTACTCCAAATCGAGTTGGGGAGTATTTTGGTCGGGTATTTTCCCTTCCCCCTGGCAAAAGAGGTGAAGCAGCAATTTTGACTTTTTTAGACAGGTATTCTCAAATGGCGGTCACCTGTTGGGCAGCAACTTTAGGGGTCTTTTACTTTTTTGAAAAAGGTGAACCCGAATGGGCGGTTCATCCCTTAGTTGTAACAGGATTATTACTTGTTTCAGCAGGCTTTTTGATTGCAGCTTTTTCCAGAAAGCTGGTGCTTAAATTAACTACCGGACTGGCTATGAAAAAAGCAATTTTCAGAATTTTCAGAAATGCACTTTCAGGTATTTCTCCGTCTATTTTAAGGTGGGTCATTTTTTCATCCATGGCTAGGTATATAATTTTTACAACACAATATTATCTTGTTTTCAGAGCATTTGGCTTTCATGGTTCCTTCCTTGAAAGTTCTTGCATTACTTCTCTTATTTTTTTAGCAAAATCCATAATCCCTTCAATTGCTTTATCAGAACTTGGAGTTAGGGAAATGGTTGCTATAGATTTATTCAGCAGGCTAGGTTATTCAGAGGCAATTGCTTTTAATGCAACAGTTGTTGTTTTTTTAATAAATATGATATTACCAGCTCTGGCAGGCTTACCATTAATTCAGTTTCTTGGAAAGGAAGATTTATGAACCTAGTATTCGTTATTTTAACTTTGACTGGCTTGAGTTGTGTATTTGTGTATGGGTTGTTTTTAATAGAGCGTACATTATCTTTTTCTCGGTATAAGCCAATTATACATTCCATTTCAGAAAATTCTCCATTTGTAACGGTTTTGATTGCGGCTAGAAATGAAGAAAGAAATATTCCAGGGTTATTGCAGTCATTGCAGATACAGAGTTATCCTTCTTCACGCTTTGAAGTAATAGTTATAAATGATTTATCACAGGATGGCACCGTTGAAATGGCAAAAGCAAGCGCTGTTGGAATAGAAAATTTCACTATTTTAACACCTGATTTTAGACCAGAAACAGGACATAAAAAACATGCCCTAGCGTTTGGAATTTCGAACGCTAAAGGAAATATAATTTTAACAACAGATGCTGATTGCATTGTAGGCAAAGAGTGGATTAAAACTATGGTATCTTATTTCGATGAAAATACTGCGATGGTTTCTGGTCCGGTAAGGATGATAACTTCAGACAATTTTTTTTCTCTGTATCAGGCACTGGAATTTTCCGGACTCGTAGGAATAGGCGCGGGTTCAGTTGCGCTTAACAATCCGAATATTTGCAATGGTGCAAATCTTGCTTATCGAAAAAATGTTTTTTCCGAGGTTAATGGTTTCGAAGATAATTTACATCTGGCCTCTGGTGACGACGAATTTTTAATGCATAAAATTCATGCACTTGAAAAATATAAAATTGTTTTTGCTAAAAATATCGAAGCTGTCATTGATACTTTGCCTTGCTTGGGATTTGTAGAATTATTAATGCAAAGAATAAGGTGGGGAAGCAAGTCAAGGCACTATAGAAATAAAAAAATTACTTTAATTATGATGACGGCCTTTTTTTCGAATTTTATCACAATACTGATGCTTATTTTGGGATTGTATTTTCGGATATTGTTGATTCCTTCTTTAATTTTAATTGCTGTAAAAGCAGTTTGTGAAATTGCGATGTTGTATAAAATCAATTCCTTTCAGAAAACTCCATATAGAGTTTTTGCCTATCTTCCATCGATACCTTTTCAGTTTGTTTTTATGTTATTCGCAGGAATAGCTAGTCAATTTTATACCTATTCATGGAAAGGAAGGAAAGTTAAATAATGGAACCTCTAAATGATATTCAGTTTGATATCCTCGATGTTTTATACTTTGTCGAGCCATATGAAAAAATTCTCGAAGAAGTTTCCTATCCTGAAAGTATAGTTCGGGATGAATTACGAAATTTATTATCGATGAGATTGATTCAGGTGATGAAATATAAAGAAGAAGTAAAAGATTTTGTACCTGCATCTATATTCGATTCACACAATTTTAGGGGATGTTATTTTCTTGCGACCAAAGAAGGCCTGATGAAACATAATGGCCGATAATGAATTTTCTATCCAATAGCAGATACGTATTGATAAATTTAAATAACCGTTATACTCACCTTTTTTTCCCTTTATTCATTATTGGAATATATTTTATTGCTACTGTTTTTCCTTATAGAATTATTACAGACCGGACTGAAAACGCAAACTCACAGATAATTGAATTTGCAAGATTACCACCCGGCACAATTGTTTCAGGGTTGAAGATAATGCCCAGACAGCAGCCATCATTTTTTAGTGGTTGGATCAATCCTGTGCAAAATGAAATCATATTTTACCCAATATTGAAAAATGCAATTTGGAATGTGGTGAGCGATACATTAATATTTGATGATTATAATGGAATAAATAGAAGAATTTATTTAGTGAACCAAATTGTTAAGTTAGATGAAAGAATTTATTTTTTTGGCTCTGACAGTTTTGGCAGGGACGTTTTCAGCAGGTTAGTTCTTGGTACAAGAGTTAGTTTTTCGATAGGGGTATTTGCCGGATTGTTCAGTTTGATTATTGGCTTGGGAATTGGGTTGATTTCAGGTTATTTCGGATCCTGGACAGATAAAATATGCAATTGGTTTATAAGTATAATTTGGTCTTTTCCGTCCATACTTCTTGCCATTTTGTTATCTTTTTCCTTTGGAAAGGGATATTATCAATTGGTATTTGCTATTAGTCTTACTTTATGGGTTGAACTTGCAAGAATTGTTAGAGGTCAGGTTATTGCGCTAAAAGAGTCATTATATATTCAATCTGCAAGAGTATTAGGATTCTCTTCCTTAAGGATTCTAATGAGACATTTATTACCAAATATAGTGGGACCAGTTATTATCATTACCGTCAGCAATATTTCTACTGCTGTTTTGCTTGAATCTGGATTGAGTTTTCTGGGTATGGGTCTACCTGCACCAGTGCCTTCTTGGGGTTCAATGCTTTTTGAAGGTTATACTTTCCTTGCCATGGAACAAGGTAAATGGCTTGCTTTTTTTCCGGCATTTGCTTTATCAATACTCATATTAAATTTTTACTGGTTAGGAGGTATCTTGCGGGACAAATTGGACGTCAAATCCGAATATGCCATATAATGCATACAATACCGAAGACCCTGAAAAACTGCTTGCATTAAAGCGTCAGGAATCTGATGCCTTACTGGATATTATCCGGGTTATGAATAAAGGTGTCAATGAAAATCAATTGATTAAAGTGGCATTTAATTTGTTGAGAGCTCAACTTGGAATAGGTAAATTAGCCTTTTATAGAAAAAAGGAAGCCTTTTGGCATTTGATTGAAAAAACAGGCTATACTAATTTACCTGAAACTGTACCTTATGCTAATGATTTAAACAAAGGGCCTGTAAAGGGAGGAAAGTTAACCGAAAGCATTGATAAAAGTGAAATGGCTTATTTAATCCCTTTGCAAAATCGGGATTTAACCGAGGGCTTTTTTATTATTGATGAATTTGCGGATTCCGAAGCTGAAGTTTTAAATGATATTATTTTTATTGAAACTGTTGGCCAAATGGTAATACTGGCTATCGAAAACAATCGATTGACAGAGGAGAAAATTTCGCAGGAAATGATTCGAAAGGAACTGGAAACAGCCGAAAAGATTCAACAGCATTTAATGAAGGTTGATGTGCGTTTTCATTCAGAAGTAGATGCTTTTGCTAAATATATTGCACATAGTAAAGTCGGAGGTGATTACTATGATTTAATTCCGATTACTGAACATGTTTTTTATGTCTGCATTGCTGATGTTTCAGGTAAGGGTGTGTCCTCAGCGTTATTAATGGCGAATTTGCAGGCAAGTTTAAGAGCATTAATTCGAACTCATGATAATCTTGAAAGAAATTTAAGAGAATTAAATGAACTAATCAGAATTTCAACAGGTGGTGAAAAGTTCATTACAGTTTTTCTGGCCAGAATAGATATGAATGGAAAAGAAATTCAGTATATCAATGCTGGACATAATCCACCTATGATAATTAAAGCAGGTACCATTGAAGAATTGACAGAAGGCTCTATACCTTTGGGAATAATGGAATTGCAAGCTATTAGTATAGGTAAAATTTCATTTGCAATTGGAGATTCGCTCTTTTTGTATACAGACGGATTGCCTGAACAGGAAAATCTTCAGGGCGTATTTTACGGAACGGATAGGATTGTGAAATTACTTTCAGATCATATATTACTTTCAGCAGAAGATCATCTGCATCTGATACTAGAGGATTTTTGGCGGTTCAGTGAAAATAGCCAAAGAAGGGATGATGTTTCCTTGATGATGCTGAAATTTAAATAATCTACGGTCTGATATTTAATTCATCCGTTAACAGTTCTGCAATATCCTTTACCTTAACGGTTTCCTCCCGATTTTTATTTTTAACTCCGTCATTCATCATAGTAAGGCAGAAGGGACATCCAGTTGCAATAATTCCAGCTCCAGTTTCCAACGCTTCCTCAGTCCTTTCAATATTAATATCCTTGGTTCCAGTTTCTGGTTCCTTAAACATTTGAGCACCCCCCGCTCCACAACATAAACCGTTGCTCTTGCATCGCTTCATTTCAACCAAATCTGCATCAAGTCTTTCCAATAGTTGCCTCGGAGCTTCATAAACATCATTTGCCCGACCTAAATAACAGGAATCATGGAAGGTAATCTTCTTCCCCTTAAAAGAACCGCCACCTTCAATTGTTAAGCGTCCTTCCTGAAATAAGGTTAACAAAAATTGGGTGTGATGCAGTACTTCATAATTTCCTCCTAAATCTGGATACTCATTTTTAAGCGTATTAAAACAATGTGGGCATGCGGTTACAATTTTTTTTATTCCATAACCATTTAAAACAGAAATGTTTTGCATAGCCTGCATTTGAAATAAAAATTCGTTGCCGGCTCTTTTAGCAGGGTCACCAGAGCACGACTCTTCATGTCCCAATACAGCGTAAGGTATTTTGGCAAATTCAAGTATCCGGATAAAATCCTTAGTTACTCTTTGGTATCTGTCATCAAAGCTTCCGGCACATCCAACCCAGAATAGAATTTCAGGTTGATTTTCTTTCCCAACAAAATCCGCCATTACAGGCACATTGATTTTCTTTGTTTCCTTCATGCTAACTATGCTGAAATGGTAATATCTGAAGCCCAGTTAAATCTGTCCATTGCACTAAAAGCCCAAGGAGAACCATTGTTCTCAATATTTGTAAACATATTATTAAGTGAGGTTGGAGCCGAAGATTGTTCCATGACCATATGTCTCCTTAATTCAATAATTGTAGAAACAGGATCTATACTTACCGGACATTCTGTAACACATGCATTGCAGGTTGTACATGCCCACAATTCCTCTGCACTGATAAAATGATTTAACAAAGTTTTTTCTGATTCTTTGTTTTTTTCTAAATCCTCAATCCTATCCCTTACAGACATAACAATCTTTCTTGGAGATAATTTTTTTCCAGTAAGATTTGCAGGGCAAGAAGAGGTACATCTGCCACATTCTGTACAACTATAAGAGTCTAGTAATTGTTTCCAGGATAATTCGTTGGTGTCCTTCGCTCCCAGCAGTACAGGTTCATTACCCACAGTTTCTACATTCATCGAAGGATTTAAAATAGTATGAATTTCGCGAGTAATGGATTCAGGAGAATTTAGTTTTCCCGCGGGTGTGAGCTTCGAATACCATGTATTGGGAAATGCCATTATGATATGAAAATGCTTTGAATATGGTAAATAATTTAAAAACAGAAAGATGCCTACAATGTGAAACCACCAACCTGAGGACCTAAAAAGGTTTAGTAATTCTGTTTCAGATCCGAGGTATGGAGCCAAATACATACTTACAGGAAATAGACCTGCCATCGCTTCGCTTTCTGTTGCATGTATAGCAATATCAGCAGCATTAAAAAGAAACAGACCTGCCATTAAGGCAAGCTCAATTATTAGAATCAAATTCGCGTCCCTTCTTTGAGGAACTCCAATTTCATTCCCTTTAAATCTTCCTAAAACCCAAAAATTTCTCCTGATTAAAAGGTAAATACAGGCAATGACAACCAACAACCCTAACAATTCATTGGTTGCCATTAATCCATCATATAAAGGCCCGGCAAAACTTAGGATTCTATGACTTCCGGATAATCCGTCAATAACTATTTCCAGAACTTCAAGGTTGATAACCAGAAAGCCGATATAGATAAACGCGTGAAGCGTAGCATGAACAGGCCTTCGGAACATTTTTTTTTGACCAAAAGCAATTAATACCAGATTCCTTAACCTGATTTCCGGATGGTCATTTATTTCCTTTTTCTGACCAGAGAGAATTCCTTTTCTGATTGTCTTTATTTTACGTGCAAAAACAATTATTGCAGTAACCAGAAATAGAAAAAACAGTATTTTTTCAATCATTATTATTCGAGTTAATAATGTACATGACGCAAAATCCGAACACTACTTTTTTGAATATTTGATACTGCAACCTATCGCTTTGGTTTTTGGCAGGATTACTGGTTTGTTGGCTATCAGTGCATCAACTGCGCTTTCAACATATTTCTTTTTTGCGGCCAAAGCATTTTCACTGTTGTCATCAATCGCTCCTACATATTCTACTTTTAATCCTCTTTCGTTAACAGTAGTTACAAATACATGAGGAGTTTTTGCTGCTCCAAGGCTTTTAGCATACTTACCCTCGGTATCCAAAAGATAAGGAAATGGGTATCCATTTTCATCTGCTCTTTCTTTCATTTTTTCATAGGAATCATCCGGAACCAGTTTTGGATCATTTGGATTAATAGCTATTACAGGAAATCCTTTTGGAGAATACTTTTTATCTAGCTCAATAATTCTCGATTCGTATGCTTGAGAATAAGGACAGTGGTTACAGGTAAAAACAATGATGAAACCCTTCGCATCAGGAAAGTCCTGTGGAGCAAAATACATCCCGTCAATATTTAAAAGATAAAAACCCTCTATAAGTTCTCCAGGTTGAGCCTCAATAAGGGTATCTGATTTTGCTGTATTCTGAGCAGATAATTGAACTGCAGCCAGAAAAAATAAAGTAAGTACAATAATGTGTTTCATTTTAAAAAAGGAGTTATCGTTTTTTCAAGTTCTTCCTGAGTGAATGATTTTTCGTAAAATTGAATAAACCTGCCCGATTTGTCAACTATTAAGGTTGCAGGTATTGCCCCAGACCAATTTGGCGAGATTTTATCTATCCATTCATTGGGATCCGGTTCATCCAAAACAATTACTTTCTGCGAAATGCCTTTTGATTTTAAAAAAGGAAGTACTTTTTTGTCAATAGTTGATGGGTAATCCAATGCAACAAGAATTAAATCTATTTTATCCTTATAAATCTCCTGAAATTTTAAAAATGAGGGCATTTCTTCCACACATGGTCGGCACCAGGTTGCCCAAAAATTAACCACTTTAAGGCGTGAACCTGAGGTTTCCAAAGAGGACTTTAAACCATCAAATTTTAGGATTTTTACATCCTGAGCCTTGAGATTAAATGCAAAATAGATTGATAACAGGACGGAAACCAAGAGCAGAAAAAGCTTTTTGCTCATTTTAACTTTTTAAATAATGAAGTGATAAAATGCAATAATTTTAATTGTCGGTCTTTAAAATATGAAAATTTTCCAAGTATAAATGCATATCCTAACAACAAAAAAGGATAAATCGGCGTTACAACTATTGTCCATAAAATCCACCATACCAAGGTGTGTTTTTCAAGCCCGAGAATTTCATCTAAAATCAATCCGCTAAGCCAAGAGGCAGTAGTTCCGGTACAGGCAAAAACACAAATCACTAAGATTCCATGTACCCAATTATTTTTATGTCCGGATGATTTGGTCATTAAAAAAATATCTCCTTTGCCAGTCTGAATGTGTTACAATGCGCCTCTACAATATCCCTGATATCCTTAGAATATCCCCCTCCAGGAGCTACAACCACAGGAATTTGGTTTCGTTTGCACAATTCAAGCACAAATTTATCTCTTAACCGGCATCCTTCTCTACTTAGATTTAGTTTTCCAAGAGAATCTGTCTTCAATACATCCACCCCCGAAAGGAAAAATACTATATCTGGTTTCTGTGACTCCAAAACTTCTGATAGATTATTTGCTAATAACCTTAAATACTCTTCATCCTCGATTCCTGTTGCCAATTCTATGTCCAAATCTGATTTTTCCTTTTTTAAAGGATAATTTTCCTTCCCATGCATAGAAAAAGTGAAAACCTCAGGGATGTTTTTGAAAATTTCAGCAGTTCCGTTTCCCTGATGTACATCAAGATCAACGATTACTATTTTTTGGACAATCTTTTTATTCAATAAAGAAGCAGAGGCAACGGCAAAATCATTAAGAAGACAAAATCCTTCACCATTTCCGGAGAAAGCATGATGCGTACCTCCGGCGGTATTCATGGATATCCCAAATTGAAGAGCAAATTGGGCACATGCCAGAGTGCCTCCAAGGATATATTTTTCTCTTTCTAGCAATGATTTACTAAAAGGAAATCCAATTTTCCTGGTCTCTTTTTCTCCAATGGAACCAAAATTGAGGTTATTGAGATAGGTAAAGGTATGAGCTAACAGAATGTCCTCATCTTCGATTTTTTCAGGATGGAATAACTCGTTATCCGACAGTGTGCCTTCATAAATTAACTGCTCAGGAACTAAATCGTATTTAAGCATCGGAAATCTGTGTCCATCGGGAAGTGGATGATTATAAACTTCGGACCAGGATACTTTTAACATTTATGAAAGATTAAAAAAGAGTCTGAGCGTATCTGATTAATATGTTTTTTGCGGATGAATCATGGAAATCATTTTACCGGTACATTATTTTCCCAGAATATCCTGGTTTATAAGATTGGTGGATAACAAAGATGCCATTATTGGTTCTAACAGCCTTTTTTACAAACAAAGTTCCGTAACGCGAACAATTTTAAAAGGCTCAGAAAAAAATATCCCTCTAAATGTTCCTACGTTGCACCCCAGATATGGAAAAAATGTTCTCGAAATAGAAATTGCTAACACAAACAATTGGAAATCATTGCATTGGAAAACTATCCAATCCTGCTATGGAAAATCCCCTTTTTTCATATATTTTGAGGATGAGATTAGAGATATGATTTTTTACGACGAAAAAGTACTTTATTTGTTTTTATCTAACATAATTTCAGGTTGTGCCCAATTGTTAAAAATCTCTGCAATAAATTTTCAACCGAATGCTGTCCCAATTAACCTTCCCGAAACAGTAATTAAAAATTTAAACCCTTATTACCAGCGGTTTGGAGCTTTTGAGCCTGATTTAAGCATAATTGACCTTGTATGTAACATGGGTCCGCATTCCCTTGAATATCTTCACAACCCGAAATACCTTTACAGCTCCGAATCCTGACAATATGGCATTTGAATTTCATTCTGACGCAGAAACCTATTACCGTCATCAATATGAACATGCAAGAAATTATATCGTTCCGTTCATTGAGAATAATGGTTTTACACTTAAAAAAGGCCTTCAGGTTTTGGAGATTGGTTGTGGTGAAGGAGGCGTACTAAAGGCTTTTATAGAAAAAGGATGTATTGCAACTGGAGTTGATTTATCAGAATATAAATTGGAAAAAGGCAAACAACTTATGGAATCTGAAATAAAATCTGGCTCAATGAGGTTTATCCTTCAAGATATATATGAGGTTGATTTTGAACAGGAAATGAATGGCCGGTTTGATTTGATTCTGATGAAAGATACCATTGAACATATTGTTGACCAAAACAGGATTATAGGATATCTTAGATCTTTTTTAAAACCAGGAGGACATCTTTATTTTGGATTTCCAGCTTGGTGCATGCCTTTCGGAGGACATCAGCAAATCTGTAGAAGCAAATGGTTAAGTAAATTACCCTATACTCACTTGCTTCCGGACTTCCTGTACAAATCTCTGATACGCATTGCTGGTGAAAGCAAAGAAACAACAGAAGAACTATTAGGCTTGGTAAAAACAGGTATTTCTACCCATAGATTTGAAAATATTTTGGAAAAAAATGGATACAAAGTAGTTAAAAAGACCTATTTCCTGATTAATCCGATTTATAAATATAAATTTGGGTTAAATCCAAAGCGATTGCCACCTCCTTTAAACGCAGTTCCTGGGCTCAGAGATTTTCTCACTACTTCTGCCTGGTACCTTATTAAACCCATTTAAAGTTTAAGTCTAAGCACATGAATTTCCGCAGAGAGAAAACAGTTTTCTATATTTGGGCATGGATTTGACCTTTTCGCTGATCCTTATCGGCATTGCATTGTTTGTTTTGCTGACAGCAGCGGCATACACAGTTTATGCTGAACGTAAAGTTTGCGCCTTGATTCAACAACGGGTTGGGCCAAATAGAGTAGGGCCTTTAGGGCTCCTTCAGCCTCTTGCTGATGTTATTAAATTGTTGCTTAAGGAAGATATTGTTCCGGATAAAGCCAATAAACTCATACATTTCTTTGCGCCAATGCTTTCAGTTGCAATTGCATTATCAGCAATAGCTGTGATTCCTTTTGCCCATGGAGTTTATATTGCTGATGTAAATATTGGTATTATGTTTACTCTGGCGGTTACTTCTATTGCGGTATACGGTATAACACTTTCAGGCTGGTCATCCAATAGTAAATATGCGCTTTTGGGTGGTTTAAGAAGTTCTGCACAAATGATTTCCTATGAACTTTCAATGGGAATCACTGTGGTCGGTATTATTTTGTTAACCAACACCTTTTTTGCAGGTACTGAATTTATGAAAATGACCTCCATTGTGGAGGCTCAGGAAAGTTTATGGAATGTATTCAGAAACCCTATTGGGTTCCTGATTTTTACGGTTTGTGCTTTTGCAGAGACCAACAGAGCACCATTTGATCTTGCCGAAGCAGAACAAGAGCTTGTGGGTGGATTTCATACAGAATATAGTTCAATGAAGTTTGCAATGTTTTTCCTTGCAGAATACCTGAATATGATAACAGCTTCTGCAATTATAACCACTTTGTTTTTAGGTGGTTACCTCTTGCCTTTCCAGGGATTCTTTGAATCAATGGGATGGATGGAAGGCATTTCTGGCATAATTCTTCAATTAACGTCCTTTCTTGCAAAAACATTTTTATTGGTCTTTGTGTTTATTTGGGTGCGGTGGACGTTACCTCGCTTCAAGTACAATCAACTGATGGAAATTGGTTGGAGGTATTTTTTACCCGTGTCAATTATCAACTTAATGGTTTTGGCAGGGATTTTGTTGTTCCTCAATCAGTAATTTCTGCTTGTTAGTCTACGGACAACACTGGCAGAAGTAACTCGTATAAATAATCTAAGAGTAAGCTTGTCTGTCAGCCTATGGAAGCCAATTTTTCGAACAGAGTACGTGATGTCATATCTTATAGCCGCGAAGAGGCAATAAGGTTGAATCATGACTATATCGGCACCGAACACCTCCTGCTGGGTCTCATCCGTGATGGAGAGGGTGTTGCTATTAAAATATTAACCGAACAACTTGGTGTTGAACTGGTAAAACTTAGAAAGGTAATTGAGGATACCGTAAAAACTACCGGTACCAGCTCAAATCTGGGAAACATACCTCTAACAAAGCAGGCAGAAAAAGTTCTTAAAATAACTTATCTGGAAGCCAAAATGTTCAAAAGTGACTTGATTGGAACTGAGCATTTGTTGCTTTCCTTGCTTAGGGACGAGGAAAATATTGCTGCTCAGGTTCTGGCCAAATTCAAGGTAAATTACGAAAACGTAAAAAGAGAGGTAGGAAATGTGCAAGAAATAAGAGGCTCCGCGGCCTCCGAACCAAATGAACCTCAGGAACCGGGCTCCTCTAAAGAAGGAAAAAAAGCACCTCAAAAATCCAAAACACCTGTATTGGATAATTTTGGCAGGGATCTTACCCGTGCAGCAGAGGAAAATAAACTTGATCCTATTGTTGGACGTGAAAGAGAGATTGAACGCGTTGCTCAGGTTCTCAGTCGTAGAAAGAAAAACAATCCAGTCCTTATTGGGGAACCTGGAGTAGGTAAAACTGCTATAGCTGAAGGTCTTGCCCTCCGGATTGTTCAAAGAAAGGTGAGCCGCGTACTGTTTAATAAAAGGGTTGTTACTCTTGACATTGCTTCTCTTGTCGCCGGAACTAAATACAGGGGCCAATTTGAAGAGAGAATGAAAGCCGTTATGGCTGAACTTGAAAAATCTCCGGACGTAATTCTGTTTATTGATGAACTTCATACACTAGTCGGCGCAGGAGGTGCATCCGGTTCTCTGGATGCTTCAAATATGTTCAAGCCGGCTCTTGCTCGCGGTGAAATTCAATGTATTGGAGCTACAACCCTGGATGAATACAGGCAATACATTGAAAAAGATGGCGCATTAGAACGCAGGTTTCAGAAAATAATGGTGGAACCTACCTCCATGGAAGAAACCCTTCAGATTTTGACCAACATTAAATCAAAATATGAAGATCATCATAATGTTAATTACACAGAGGATGCCATAAAAGCCTGTGTTTCACTCAGCGAAAGATATATAACCGACAGGCATTTTCCTGATAAAGCCATTGATGTGCTCGATGAAGCAGGAAGTCGTGTTCACCTGTCTAACATTCATGTCCCAAAAGAAATTCTTGATCTTGAAGCCAAAATAGATGAAATCAAGGAGGAGAAAAACAGGGTTGTAAGAAGTCAGAAGTATGAACAGGCTGCCGAATTCAGGGATATGGAAAAGCGTCTGAATGATGAGCTTGAAAGAGCAAAAACCGCCTGGGAAGAAGAAACCAAAACCAGCAGGTACGTTGTTTCGGAAGAAAATGTAGCTGAGGTAGTGGCAATGATGACCGGTATACCTGTTACCAAAGTAGCTGCTGGAGATGCTCAGCGCCTATTAAATATGGAGCTGGAACTGAAGTCAAAGGTAATTGGTCAGGAAGCAGCAATTGAAAAACTCGTAAAGGCCATTAAGCGCTCAAGGCTTGGGCTGAAAGACCCCAACAAACCTATTGGTTCCTTTATTTTCCTAGGTCAAACCGGTGTAGGTAAAACCGAGCTAGCAAAGGTTTTGGCAGGGTATCTTTTTGACACCGACGAAGCTTTGGTCAGGATAGATATGAGCGAATACATGGAGAAATTTTCTGTCTCCAGGCTTGTTGGTGCTCCTCCAGGATATGTGGGATATGAAGAAGGCGGTCAACTTACTGAAAAGGTCAGAAGAAGACCCTATTGTGTAATTCTTCTCGATGAAATTGAAAAAGCCCATCCTGATATTTTTAATTTGTTATTGCAAATGCTGGATGATGGCATTTTAACCGATGGTTTGGGCAGAAGAGTAGATTTCAGAAACACCATTATTATCATGACCTCGAATATTGGGGCCAGAGAAATTAGAGAATTTGGAGCAGGAGTTGGATTTTCTACAACCAATAAAATCGCTGCAACTGAAACTCAAATGAAAAGTACCCTCGAAAATGCTCTAAGAAGAGTTTTTCGTCCGGAATTCTTAAACAGGATTGATGAGGTCATTATCTTCAATGCGCTCGAAAAGTCCCATATAGGTCAGATAATTGACCTTTCTCTTAAAAAAGTGTTTAAGCGAATTGCTGAAATGGGATACGAAGTAAAAATATCCGATCCGGCAAAAGACTTTATTGCCACTAAAGGCTATGACCAGCAATTCGGTGCCCGACCTTTGAATCGAGCCATTCAAAAATACCTTGAAGATCCTATGGCCGATGAAATGCTCAAAGGAGAACTAAAAGAAGGCGATACCCTGCTGGTTGAACTAAATGAAGCTGGTGATGGCGTAATTGTCTCCCGCCAAACTAAAAAACCAGGTTCTAAGAAGAAAACAACTTCTTAAAAAAGATTAAGTATTAAAAAATAAAACCCCGTTTTCACGGGGTTTTTCATTGAGTAAGGTGCCATGGGTTTTTGATTTCTCAAAGCATAAACGCTTTTTTGCTTTATATGATAATCTACCTAACACTGTTAACTAAACTCGAAAAGTAAGATTCGCTTGGCTTTTGCCTCTGACAATACAAAGATGAGATTGATAAATACCTTTAACAATGAAATGTTGCAGTGCGAATTCATGCCTTTATTTGATGGTGTAATTTTGTATATGATTGATATATAGTTGATTAATGATTTTTGTTAATTCTGCATTTCAGATGTATCAATTAATTATTCTATTTCGGGTATGAGAAAATTTTTAATTCTGTTTCCACTATTGCTTTTATTGCTGGTTTCTGTTGCTTTTGCATGCAAATGCAGGAAACCGGGTACGCCAAATGAAGAAAAAGAAAAGGCATCGCATGTATATACAGGCACTGTAAGTGAAATAAAATCAACAGAACAAGGTTTTGAAATAACTTTCACTTCTAAAAGAATTTACAAAGGTGAGATAACTAAAAGTATAACTATTTTTACTGGAAATCACGATTGTGGATGGAAATTTCAAAAAGGGGAAACTTATATTGTTTATGCCACACTGGAGTCTGGAGCAAAAATTCCTGAAACCAATATTTGTACCAGGACTAAACTTTTAAGCGAAGCATCTGAAGATGTAAAAGAATTGGGAAAGGGTAAAAAACCTAAGAAATGTTAGTCTGAAGAAGGTATTTTCCTGAATAACTCTTTTGCAGGCTCTAAATAGGCTTTTCCGGAAAGAAATTCAATTTTTTCGTTCAGGGTTTTAACCCAGACATCATATACAGAGCCTTGCTTTGCCGTAGGCTTATGGCGCAACATAATGTAAAGTTGTTGGCATTCTTTTGCAATTTCTTTTGCTTCCTCAGTTAACCAGATTTTTTTAAAATTCTCCATGATATGCTTTTCTGCTGTTTTGGAAGGATGAATCATATCCTCAGCATAAAAACGGTAATCTCTAAGATCATCTGTAAGTAATTCATAAGCAGGAAAATACCTTACCAATTCGTTTTTTTGCAACCAGGAATAAAGGGAATAACTTAAAATCCCTTTGGATGCTGAATTTTCCTGAAATCCGTCTTTAAGATGTCTGACCGGAGAAACAGTAAAGCAGATTTTTGCCTGAGGATTAATGGCCTGAATACTTCGGTGAATGGTATCCAGATTTTTAAAAATTGATTCAGGAGAACTTAAAACTTTTGTAAACAAGGTATTGGCTTGCCTGTGACAATTGGCTGCTATTTTTCCGGTTTGGTTAACCTTGTATCCCCAACTTGTACCCAGAGTTACTATAACCAAATTTGCCTTTTCCAAAAAGAAACGTGCAGTAGTTAAAGTGTTATTTATTTGGTTTAAAACAGATTCTAAGGAATCCCCAAAGTAACCTGATTGTGCTTCAAAGGTTTTCCAAAGACCATTCTCAATAAAAAAATCAGTCTCATGAAACATTTTGTTCTCAGCGATTCTTTCAAAAAGATGGGCAATAGCTTCAGGATGAAATACCACTCCAAATGGATTTCCTTTCGATTCAAAACCCCAGTCAGACAAATGACTATGGATACTGTCACCAAAGCAGGAGCCAAATGAAAAAAGTTTCATGGTTTGGTTTATTGCAAAGTCCGGCGTTTCCGGTGAACAAACGGTTCTGAATTCCATAGCACACAAAAATTGACACCTTAAATTTAAGTGTGGATATCACGAATCTATTGCTGAAATAAAGCAGTAGCATTGACAATGATCCATTGGATTAGCCGATTTCTAATAATTATACTCATGGTAGCCGGAACAGCCTGCAGTTCCAAACATCATGTTTCTGCTTCTAAAAAGAAGAAAAAGCACTCAACTGTCAGTAAGTCTGCTGAGAAAAAGCCTAATACAAGCAATTCAATTAAAAAACCAGAGGCAAAATCTGCTGCAACAAATCCAAAAGCCACCAAAGTTATTTCTTCAGCAAAATCTTTTATTGGAACTCCTTATAAAACCGGTGGTACCACAAAAGCTGGAATGGATTGCTCTGGATTAATGATTCAATCCTTTAAATCGGTAGGCATTTCTTTACCTCGGGTTTCGTCTGAGCAAGCTAACGAGGGCAAACCTGTTTCATTGAAAGAAATTTTGCCCGGAGACATGGTTTTTTTTGGACAAAGCCCAAAATCTAAAACCGTAAATCATGCTGGACTCGTTGTAGAAGTACCTGAAAGAAATAAAAAGGTATTGTTTATCCATGCCTCTACCTCCAAAGGCGTTCGGATTGATGACTTGTATTCAGAATATTGGTTTCAGAAATTTATTACTGCCAGAAGAGTAATTCCTTAACAGCATTGGGAATCAATCGGGGGCATCTTCTGTTTTATTACGGTCTACTTTGTACTTTTGGGTTTTTAAGCCATGAATTTTCAACTAAGCGAGGAGCACCTGCTGATTCAGCAAACTGCCAGAGAATTTGCTCAGACTGTTCTGTTACCTGGGGTAATAGACCGTGATGAAAAACAATATTTTCCCCAGGAAATTTTAACCCAAATGGGTGAACTTGGATTTCTTGGAATGATGGTAGATCCGAAATATGGAGGCGGTGGTATGGATACCGTTTCTTATGTTTTGGTAATGGAAGAACTTGCCAAAGTTGATGCTTCTGCAGCTGTAATTGTTTCAGTAAACAATTCTTTGGTTTGCTGGGGTTTAGAGACCTTTGGATCCGAAGATCAAAAAAGTAAATACTTGCACCGCTTAGCCAAAGGAGAAATCATTGGTGCTTTTTGTCTGTCTGAACCAGAAGCTGGAAGCGATGCAACTTCTCAAAGGACCACTGCAGAAGATAAAGGAGATTACTATCTGGTGAATGGAACAAAAAACTGGATAACAAACGGCAGTATCGCCAGTGTTTACCTGGTAGTTGCCCAAACAGACAAAGAAAAAGGACATAAAGGAATAAACTGTTTAATTCTTGAAAAGGGCATGCCGGGCTTTGAAGTTGGGCCTAAAGAAAATAAACTAGGCATACGTGGCTCAGATACCCATACCCTGCAATTCAATGACGTGAAAGTCCCTAAGGAAAACAGAATTGGGGAAGATGGTTTTGGCTTCAAGTTTGCCATGAAAACGCTTGGCGGAGGCAGAATTGGAATAGCCGCTCAGGCCCTTGGAATTGCTTCAGGTGCGTTTGAAAGAGCATTGGCTTATTCCAAGGTGAGGAAGGCTTTTGGCAAAGAAATTATGCATCATCAAGCCATTCAGTTTAAGTTGGCAGATATGGCAACTGAAATTGAAGCCTCCAGGTTATTGTGCCTGAAAGCAGCAAGAGAAAAAGACCTCGGAATGGATTATACCCTTTCTGGTTCTATGGCCAAACTGTATGCCTCCAGAACAGCGATGCATGTTGCCTCAGAAGCAATACAGGTGCATGGCGGAAATGGCTATGTGAAAGAATACCATGTTGAACGCCATTTAAGAGATGCAAAGATTACAGAGATTTATGAAGGAACTTCTGAAGTTCAAAGAATTGTAATATCCAGAGCTTTGTTGTCCTAATAATTAGAGGATTAAATTAAAAAGGCTGCCTCAATCGGACAGCCTTTTTAATTTTTTAGGTTCGGTTAATTATTCGTTGACCATTTTACTGTCAAAGTCAAACACAAGCGTAAATCTCAGTGTGTTTTGTAATGGATGGTTTTGTCCTGTTGGTGCCAGGTAAGCAAAATCTAATCCAAAGGTACGGTATCTTAAACCAGCACCAAATGTGAAATATTTT
>Ga0209598_10001349_pt1 | contig 20066 bp, 15 predicted proteins | sample M_140807_EF_Meta_FD_187317 | JGI IMG/M metagenome (GOLD analysis project Ga0209598, IMG submission 187317) | Freshwater microbial communities from Lake Montjoie, Canada to study carbon cycling - M_140807_EF_MetaG (SPAdes) (version 2) | ecosystem: Environmental > Aquatic > Freshwater > Lake...
TTTTCCTCCCCGAGGCTGTTCACATCGCTGGCACTGCCACTGGCGCTGCCCGCACCGATCGTGATCGCATCCGCCGTTGCCAGCTTGGTGGCATCCAGTTCAGCAGCGTTAATGGTGGTGACGTTGAGGGTGAAGGCCGCATCAACACCGGAAAGATTCTGGGTGGTGTAGGCCGAAGCATTAATGGTGGAACCTGTATTCAGATTCACCTTGGTGGCCGATGTGACAACAGCGGCAATCACCTCATCCGCTGAGCCATTAACCGTCTGGGCGTTGGTGACGGTGACGGTGCCGCTGGTGGCATTACCCACGGCGCTCAGATCAGCGGCCGCCATCGTGCCGCCACCGGTATTACTGATCGTCAGCACCACTGCCGGTTGATCGGTGGTGATATTAGTGAGAGCGGTTGTTGCCGCACCACCGCTGGCCAGATTGGCAAGGGTGTCGACGATCCCCGCCGAGAAGGTGGCGGTCACATTGCTGGTCGTGGCAATCGCTGAACCAGTGGCCGCATCGGTGGCCGAACTGATCGTGGCGGTGGAGGCTGCGCCCATCACCACCTTGCTGGCTGCCGTCACGAGAGCGGCGGTGACTTGTGCTGGGGTGCCAGTGACTGTTTGAGCATTGCTCACCGTCACCGTGCCGCTGGTGGCATTACCCACCGCGCTGAGATCGGCGGCCGCCATCGTCCCGCCGCCGGTATTGCTGATCGTCAGCACCACTGCCGGTTGATCGGTGGTGATGTTAGTGAGAGCGGTTGTTGCCGCACCACCGCTGGCCAGATTGGCGAGGGTGTCGGTGATACCCGCCGAGAAGGTGGCCGTCACATTGCTGGTCGTGGCAATCGCTGAACCAGTGGCTGCATCGGTGGACGAACTGATCGTGGCGGTGGAGGCTGCACCCATCACCACCTTGCTGGCTGCCGTCACGAGAGCGGCTGTGACTTCTGCTGGGGTGCCAGTGACTGTTTGAGCATTGCTCACCGTCACCGTGCCGCTGGTGGCATTACCCACCGCGCTCAGATCAGCGGCCGCCATCGTCCCGCCACCGGTGTTGTTTATGGTGACTGTCTCGCTGCCTAGGCCACTGATGGTATTTGCTGTGTTGGCGGCATAAGCGGTTTTGACATCTGCCAGCAAACCAGAAAGCAAGGTTATTGAGGAGGCATTCACCACCCCTGTGGTGTTGTTGTTCACCGTGTTGAGCACATCCGCCGCAAGAGTGGTATCGCTCAGTGTTACCGCCTCATTGCCCAACCCACTGATCGTGCCGGCGGTGTTAGCTAGGTAAGCAGCGTTAACATCCGCTGCCGTTCCCGTCAGGGTCGTCAACGATGATGCATTTAGGGAAACACTAATCTTGCCATCGATGGTATTCAGGTCGGCCGCAGCTGCTGTCGTGCCAGTAACGGCAACGGAAGTGCCAAGGGTGAGCGCTGAAGTAGTACTAGCAGCGAGATTGGCAGCAGTATCACTGATGTTTAACGTCGCACCTGTGACCGTGAATTTGCTGGGACCGAGCGTATCAATCGCCGTTGCCGTAGCGGAAGCTGTTGTGCCGGTGCCAAGCGTGATCGTGGTGGCATCGGCAAGGTTGGTTGCATCCAGCACCGCGCCATTGGCGGTGGTAATGTCGATCGTGCCGCTGTTGGTCATCCCACCCAGCGTTTCGGTGGTGTAACCACTGATGTTCAAAGTGGCGCCAGTGGAAACGATAATCTTGGTATCTCCCAAAGCATCAATCGTTGCCGACGTGCTGGTTGCAGTAGTGCCTGCGCCGATAGTGATCCGATCGACAGGAGCCAATTTACTGGTGTTAAGCACAGCGCCCGGATCGGTTGTTACATATACAGTTGAGATATTGGTGAGCCCGCTAAGGTCTTGGGTCGTATAGTTCCTAAGATTGAGCGTACCGGTGCCATTAATGAAGGCAGCCATTGTAGCTGCGCTTGCAGCTTGCAATACATTTACTGTGCCGTTGACCACAAAACCATTAGCCCGCAAATTTGGAAAGGTGTCGGTTAGATTGCCACTCACCCCAGCCGGAATCGTGAGCGAATCGATGTCGCCCAATCGCGCGCTGCCACCATTAAAACCATTTGCCGCGGTGACATCAATAATGCCGTTTCCGGCCGTATCCTTCCGCGAACTAATTCGCTGCCCAGTCCAGTTTTGGAGCGTGAAAGTCTTCCCATTCACATCCAAGCTTGCTCCCATGTAACCAAGCTGCCCTGTTTCAGTATTTTTATCGCCAAAAATATTCGCATCCGCCGTAGCTGCACCACCAAGAACCAACGAATCCACCAACGTAGGCAGATTGGCGCTGATGAGGCTTGCCCCAGCCACGGTGGCGATGGCAAGGGTTCCACCTGGATTGATCAGACTAATATCTTGATCAAAGTAACCAGTGAGGCTAAGGCTGCCAGCCCCAGAAACCGTAATACCAGCAAGCTTACTGGTGGTCGAGGTAAGCGTTACTCCGGAAGCAATCGATAAGGTATTGCCTGACGTTGTGATTGTGGCCCCATCAAATCCTGCTTGATTCCAAGGATTGCCAGAGGTGCCTGCGCCATTGCCCGACGTAGGCGTACCCACATAGTAGGTAGCTAGTGCATGCACCCAACTAGCCTGAGCTGCCCGGGTGAAGGGCACTAGATTATTGGCCGCTTTGGATTGGAGAAAGCCGATGCATGAGCTGGAGGTTACATCCAGCTGCCACACCGCGCCAAAACTGGCATGCCCAACCGCCGCATTAGCAGCAGATACAGCGCAACCACTGACCGTGCTCAGCTCATCCACAAAAGCCTGATCTGTGCCTACATGGCAAGCAAACAGATCAATGGACTCAATTCCGTGGCTCGACAATGAGGCCCAGGTGGTGAACCGGGAAAACAGTGTGGCCTTGGTGATCGGCTCACGCCCAATCTGTACCTCGCCCGGCTTGCCATGGGCTACCAAGGTGAGGTTCTGAAAAGAACCAGAAAGGGCGAGGGCGGCCTCGAGAACCGCTAAGGCATCCTGATCAGGCTGGACAACCAAGGCCATCACACCAGGGTTGAGACCCGACAACAAAATGTCTAGGTCAATAAGACCAGCGTCAATCAGGAGAAGCGTGTTGGCGGTTTGCTTGAAATCACCGCCGGCATCCCCGATGGGCTGGGCCGCTGTTGAATGGAACTGGGCTGCCCTCATCAAGCCTGACCAGCTGATGAGGGTCGGCCAAGGCCACCGCCGGTGGTGCCACCGAAGGAAATGTTCTCCTTTTTGAGGCTACCGTTGGCGGCGATATTGAGGGTGCCCATGGAAAGGGTGCCCTTGCGCCAGTCGCCATCGGCGTCGTAGAGGAGTTGGTGGGTGTCGGAGGCGTAGGCGAGGTTGGGGGAACCGATACCCATTTTCTGGATGTCGGCGAGGGAACCCACCACCATGCCGATCCGATTGGAACCGGTGGAGCCCTCCTGCACGGAAAGAGACCCTTTGCTATCCACAGAGAAGAGGGCACCTTGGCTCTCCCAGAGCTCATTGGTCATGGAGGCCAGGGCACTGTTGATCTGAACCACATCACCGCCGGCTCCGGCTTGGAAGTTGTTGATCGTGTCGACAGCGCCAATCAAGCTGCCCGAAGCGCTGCGCACCTGACCACTCGACCAGACCGCTTGCTTCTGCGCATCGGAGAGACTTTGCCAGTAGCCGGCATTGAGAAGGGTGCTGTTGGTTTGTTCGTTGCTGCTGGCCGTGAGCGCAGCGGCACTATCACTAAGAAGAAAGGTGTCTCGGCCGCTGCCGCCTTCGGAGATGTCGATGCCGAGGCCGCCATCGAGTTGGTTGCCGCTGCCATTGCCGGCTTTGAGAAAGTCGTTGCCGAGGGATCCCCAGTAGCTCACGTTTTCCGAGCTGCCGTTGACCCGCAGCAAATCATTATCCATTCCACCCCAGAGGGAGGAATGGCGAGAGCGATCAAGATCGATCGAGTCATCGCCCATCGCCCCCTCAAAAGCACTGCCATTGCTGGAGCCGCGCACGGAGTCATTACCGAGACCACCATCAAAGGAGGAGTTGCGGATGCCATCAAAACCCGCTGGGAAGGAAGAATCCCTTGCGGAACGATCAAGGAAGACCTCACCTTCAAGGATGCCATCGCCATTGGCATCTTCGTTGGCCTCCACCTCATTGAGGATGGTGCCAAACAGAAGATCATTGCCCATGCCAGTGGCAATGAAGCTGTTATCAATACCGGCGGCATCCAGTTGTGAACCGGGGGCCACGGCATAGCCCATGGAATTGGCGATGCCACCGGAAGCGAGGATGGAATCATCCCCACGACCGCTCAAGATTTGGCTGCCGGAGATACCAATACCTTGCAACTTACGGAGCGTGGCGCTGGGAGGATCAACGAGCAACCCCTGCAGGGGCTCGCCGCGGAGCACCGCCAAGCCACTGCCACTCACAGTGGTATTGAGGCTCGGAGCGCCATAGATCAGAGATTGATCCACACCGATGGCACTGGCGGAAAGATCCAGCCGCTGAGGAGTCTGGGTGGTTCCTCCCTTCACATTCAGGGTGGCGAGCGCATCACCACCGATCTGGGCGCTGTTATTGCCGCTGCCGTTGGGTACGGCCTTGATCAGCGAACGCTCCAGGCCCACCGCATCGGCGTTGGCTAAGGCGTTGAGCCTGAATTCGGGCGCATAAAGATTGATCGTTGCATCAGCACCCACCGTGGCAACGGGTTGGCCATGGATAGAGGTGCGGAAGGTGGAACCATCCCCGCCACCTTCCACACCACGCACGACGGCATTAGCGGTGAGGTTGCTGGTGGGGATGTCGCCAGGGAGTGGACCCAGGGCGGAAAGATTGGTGGCGGTGGCTGACGAACGAAAACGATCGGCCGCGGTGCCAATCAGCAGGGCACCGCCGACGCGATCGAGATAGGTGAGATTGGCAAGACCAATGTTGATGGCTTCAGCGGTGGCGGTCTGCTCGCCACGGCTTTCAGCCCGGGCCGAGGCTTCCGCCAGGCCCTGCACCAAACCCCCACCCGATTGGATGAAGAGATTGGTGGAATTGAATAGATCGGGGCCGTCAAGCCCTTCGTAATAACGGGAATAGCCAGCGCCCAGGCCATTGGCCAGGGCGGTGGCGAAGACGGGGCCAGCACCTTCAATGGTGCGGGCCGTGGCCGAAGCCGAAGGATTGACCTGGAGTTGAATTCCCGTAGCACCGACAACAACCGAGTTGGGGTCGAACCGAAGGGCAACCGCCCTCGAGAGTGCGGTGGATACGGGTTGATCAATCATGTCAGTAACACAAGCTGCGAATGGAAAAAGGGAACGATCTCACGACCGTTCCCCGCTGATCAGAACGATCAGGCGATCGCGTTGCCGGCGTTGGAGCTGGCGGTTGAGAGGCTGCTGGAGCGGGCGCCGGCTTCCAGTCTGCCGTTGCCGATGATCGTGACGCTCATGCCCGACAGGCCGACAGCATTGCTGTTAGCCGTGGCCGTGGCTGCACCGCTGACCGAACTGGCGACAACCGTATTGCTCAAGATGGCCTGAGCACTCACGTTGCCGGCAGTGTTGATCGTGTTAGCGCCGGTTCCAAGGATACCGTTCACGTTCACGTTGCTCGTGGCACCTGCGGTGCCGTTCACCGTGGTGGCGGCGCTATCGAATGAGCCGAAACCGCGACCGGAGATGGTGTTGGTGCCAACCATGCCGCCGAACAGGTCGACGTTCTGGATACCAACGATGTCGGTAGTAGTGGTGCCACCACCAAAGGTGATGCCATCCGAGATACCGGTTGTCGCATTGCCATCGATGGTGCTGGCCAACACCCTGCCACCGCCGAGGGCCGTACCGATGATGTTGCCGCCGTTAGGACCAGCAATGATGTCAGTATCGGTCCCAGCTCCGAAAATACCGAAGGTATCGAAGGAGCCACTGGCGCTGGCGTTGCCGCCAGTGGTGGAAGCCGTGAGGTCCACCTGGTCGGAAAGGGTGAGCCCGTTGGTGGTGGCACCGCTGACAGCAAAGCCGGTGACGTTGCCGACCTTGCCGATGGTGATATCGGCATTGGCGTTATTCAGATTCAAGCCCAAGGTGGTGATATCGGCCGTGCCATTCGCAGCGCCGTTCACACTTTGGGCCGTGGAACCGCCATTCACCAACGCCTGGCCAACCACATTGCCGCTGCCACCGATGGTGGTGGAATCCCCGGCTGTGTTGTCGACACCAGTGCCGCCCAGGGTGAGAGCGGCGTAGGCGGCGTCGTTCTTAGCCGAGGTGTCACCAACGTTGCTGGCGGTGGCAGAACCATTCAGGTTGGCCAAGGCGGTGAGGTTGGCATCACCACCGATGATGACAGTGCTGCTCAGCAAACCAGTGGCGCTCTGGGAAGCGGTTGCGTTGGAGTTGGTGGTAGCGCCAGCAATGCTGCCGCTGGTGGAAGCGGCGGCGTTCACCGTGGAGGTGGCCTGACCGAAAATCGTGCCGATGCTGCCGTTGGCGTTAATGGCGCTATCCCCAACGGTGATGTCGTTGGTGTTGAGGCCTATGACGCGTGCGGCGCTGTCACCAGAGTTCGCAGTGGCGCTGGCACCCACGGTGGAGGCTGTTGCCGTGAGGGTGCTACGAGCATCAAACAGGGCGCCGCCGATCAGGTCGTTGCCGACGGTGATGCCAGTGGCAGCTCCACTGGTGCTGTTAGCACCGCTGACGATCGAGCCGACACCAGCGCCAGCCGTCGAGTTGCCATTCACGTTGGACGCGGTGGCGTTGCCGGTGAGAGCAGCGGTGGCCTGGAGCAGGCTGGTGCTGCCACCGGCCGTGATCGCGGTGGATGTGATACCGAGGACTTTGTCAGTGGCGCCCACGGTTGCAGTGGAGCCGTTGCCCACCACCGCACCGGGATCTTCAATCGTGGAGGCCGAAGCGGTCTGGATGCTGCTGGCGCCAACGTTGATCGAGGCACCGTTGCCAACGGTGAGAGTGGCAAGGTTCAAGCCCTGAACCACGTCGTTATCCACCAGCGCCGTGGTGTTGCCTGTGGCATCGGTGGAGCTGGCGGTGGCCGTGTTGTTGAGGCTGGCGCTTGCGGTGATCCCAGCGCCAGCACCCACGGTGAGGGTGCCATCACCAGTGCCTAAGCCGCTGGCGGTAGCGACGTTGATGCCGGCATCGGCATTGCCGTCCACCGTGGTGGCGGTAGCAAAGTTGGTACCCGTGGCCTGAGCGACCACCGTGCCGTTGGCGCCGATCGCGGCGACACCACCGCTCAGAATGCCAAAACCGGTGAGGGAGGTGGTGTTCGAATCCACCGTGGCAGCGCCGTTAACGGTGGTAGCCGTGGCGCGGTCGGTGAGGGTGGCCGTACCTGTGACCGTGCCTGCATCGCCGATGGTGAGCTTGTCAAGGAAAAGGCCTTGAGCAGTGCCGACAGCCGAAAGGCCGGTGGCAGCATTGGAGGTGGAAGTCGCGTTGCTGGTGAAGGCGGCGTTCACCGTGCCGGTGACAGTGCCCGTGCTGCCGACGGTGATTCCGGCGGAGGTGGTACCACCGTCAACGATGCCGCTGAGGGAGGTGGAGCCGCTACCAGCATTAGCAGTTGATGTACCGCCGTTGACGTTGAAGGAGCTGGCAGACACCGTGGCGGTGGTGTTGCCAATCACGCTGCCACTTTGGCCGACCGTGATAGTCGCAGCGTCGATCAGATCAACACCTTTAACAGCACCCACCGCAGCAACGGCGGTGCTGTTGCCGTTGGCCGTGGTGGCGGCCACGGTTTCGGTCAGGTTGGCTCCACCTTGCAGGGAACCGTTATTGCCGATGGTGGCGCTGCTATTGATCTCGAAACCATCAATAGCGGTCACATTGCCGCTGGCATTGGCGGCACCAGCCACGGTTGTGGCCGTAGACGTGATGACATCCGTTGCGGTACCAATCAAACCACTGCTGGCGTTGCCGCCCACGGTGACGATGTTGGTGGCCACACCCTGGGTGGTGGTGCTGGTGGCGTTGCTGGTGGCGTTTCCACTGGTGGTGATGGCGCCGGCCGTGGTGATCTGATTCGCAATACCCGAGATCGCGCCTTGGTCGCCAACAGTCAAGGTGGCGTTCGAAATGCCGGCGGTGAGGTTCGTTACCGCCGTGGCGAGGCTGGTGCCGTTGGTGGTGAAGGCCGTGGCCGCATCGGTGGCAAAGGCATTGCCGATGATCCTGGCGTCATTACCGGCGATGACCCGTCCATCGGCGGCGTCATAAATACCAGCTGTAATGCCTTGGGAGGCGGTGGCGTTGGCAGCACCGGTAACACCGGTGGCATTGGCGATGGTGGCGAGCCGATCGACTGCGGTACCCGCAGTGGCAGTGATGGTGGCGCCATCACCAAAAATAATGTTGCCTTGGGTGGCATTGCCAGTGCCTGATATGCCGATGGCAGCGGTCTGGTTCGCAGTGGCGGTGGAGTTAGCCAGCACGGTGGGCTGACCCACGTTGGTGCTGATGGCCGTCATGTCGGCGTCTAGGTCGGCGGTGAGGTTGCTTGAGCCCCCACCGACGCTGATGCCGGTATCCAAGAAGCCGAAAGCGCTGCCACCGGTGGCACTGGCATTGGTGTTGCCGGTAGTGGAGGTAGCGGTTGCGGAGCCCACGATGCCCACGGTGGCCGTGATCGCCGCACCGCTACCAACCGTGATATCGGTGTTGTTGTCAACACCGCCTGCAGCTGAGCCGGTCAGGAAGCCACCTTCGTTGCCGCTGAAGACGGCAGTAGCGGTGGAGGTGTCGTTGGCGCCAGCGGTACCTGAGGTTGCACCGGTGTCGCCCACGTTGGCGGCAGTCGCAGCGGCAACGCCGGTAACGGTGGCAGTGATCGTGGCGAAGTCGCCCACCGTGGCGGTGGAGTTGACCGCACCGGCGATGCTGGTCACGGCTGCGGTTGCATTGGCCGTGCCGTTGGTGGAGGTGGCACTGGAGGTTGCGTTGGCGAACGCATCGATCGGATTGATCAAACCCGCGGCAGCCGTGACTGACGAGCTGTTTACGGCGATCGCGTAATCGGTGTTAGGCATTGGGAGGTCACAAAAAACCTGTGCACCCAATTTTCGCTTACAGCAGCAGCATTTGTCACGGGTCTAGGGGTACTCGCAAGAACGAGAAGTATCCAATGAGCAAACACAACTAAGCGGCAATGTGCAGATGCGCATCGGCACCTCGATCAAGCTCGGGCTCAGTGATCGCCAGAAGCCCTGCGGCGCTGCAGCAGACCATCAGAAAAGTTGGAGAGGCCGGGCAGCAGGAACCGCTGCGTGCGCTCAAACTCCTCGCCGGCATCCAGAAATTGCTTGATCGCAGTGCGCGGGTTGGAGGTCAACAACGAACGGAATGGGGCCACCGGCGTCCCGGCCAGATCGGCAAACGAGGTGTCCGCCACCACCAGCAAGCCCTCCAGGCCCACAAACGGCGCGTAGGCCTGGAGCTCGGCCAGCACATGCTCACCGCCGTGCCAATCATCGAGAAACACCAGCACCGGCCCCGGCGTAGCCGCCACCGCCGCCGCGATCGTGGCCAGCACGGACGGCTCCAGGCTGCTCGCCACAAGGCGCTCTTGCACGTAGCGACCGAACCGATGACGGCCCAGCAGGCTGCGAGCCTCCTCGGTTTCGCAGATGTCCACCGTGATCACCCGGCTGTCGGGCAGGTCGAGCAGCTCCAGCAACGAGGCGAAAAACAGGGTCGAGCCGCCGTATTTGGTGCCGGTCTCGACGATCAACGACGGCCTGATGCCAGCAACGATGCGCTGCAGGAGCATCAGATCATCCGGCAGCTGCCAGATCGGCGCCCCGAGCCAGCTCTGCCGGAACCAGCCCTCGTTCGCCGCCAACTTGGTGACAATGCTGGTGAGATCGCTCACCAGGTAGTTGGGGATCTCGTAGCGATCGTCGACGGAAGACACCAGCGGCAGCCAACCAGGAGGGCCAACCTATACGGTGAAAGACCTCTGAACGGCGGCAGCAGGGCTCAACCCAGGCCCCAGCCCGCTCAAGGTTCCGACTTCGCATGGTTCGCAGCTCCGCTCCAACTCCCGAGCCCAGGGCCCACCTCCTGCCTCCCGGCTCGGCGGAGGGGCTGATCTTCCGGGGCATCCACGCCAGCGTGGTGGTGGAAGGGGGCGGGCAGCTTCACTTTCCGCCCAGCACGATCATCGAGCCGCACTGCACCTTCATCGTGGGGCCCGAAGCCAGCATGCACTTCGGTCACAACGTGACCATTTATTCAGGCTGCTGCTTTCGCAACAAATACGGTGCCTATGAGATCGGCGATGAGGTGTCGTTTGGGCCGCGCTGCGCCATCTATGAGTTGCGGGCTGGGCTCACGATCGGCGCCTTCACGATGATCGGTGCGGGGGTGTGCATTTCCGGCGTGAACCATGGCATGGATCCCGAAGCTGGCCCCTATCGCTTCCAGACGCCCCGCTGCCTGCCGGTGACGATCGGCAGCAATGTGTGGATCGGCATGAACAGCACGATCCTTCCCGGCGTTTCGATCGGTGACAACACTGTGATCGGTGCCGGATCGGTGGTGACCCGTTCGATCCCGGCGGGGGTGGTGGCCTACGGCAGCCCCTGCCGGGTGATTCGGCCGGTGGGGGAACGGTTGCCGGCGACGCCGGCTTCGGAGGGGGAGGCATGAGCCGAGCCTCACTGCTGGTGCTGATCCATGGGGCGCAGATGGATCGGCGCTCGATGCTGGCGCTCACGCCGATGCTGCCGAATCACCACGCCGTGCTTTGCCCGGATCTGGCCGGCCATGGGCAACGGCGCAATGAGCATGAGCATCTGGCGAAACTCAGCCCTAGGGAGATGGCGGCTGATCTCCTGGAGCGGCTGCCGATCCAGTCGCTGTCCGCCACCCTGCCCGTGCATCTGGTGGGGCATTCGTTGGGGGCTTTGGTGGCTATGGAGCTGCAACAGTGTTTGCACGAAAGCGGCGGCGGAGCGGCGTCGTTGGTGTTGGGGGATCCGCCGCTGTTCATCAATCTGGATACACCGTCACAACATGCAGCTGCGGCTGGTATGGCTAACGATGTGGTGGGCCAACGATTGGCGCAGGATAGTTTTTTTGGTTTCGCTGCTAACAACCCAGCATCAGGGGTGAAAAGCCCATATCTTAAAAGGCTCAGGGAAGTATCGATGCAACTTCCCACCGCAATCCTCCACGGCCTGTTGCCACAGCATCAGAGGCAGGATGGCAGCGTTGATTGCGGCACGTTTATTTCAGGACAAAGCTTAAACCTACTTATCTCACAGGAACTCAACGCACACCTATTACCAATCAGTGATTCAGGACACTTTGTTTTTCACACCCAGAAAGGCCTTGAGAACCTTCTATATTCAATAGATTATGATTGATAGAAACAGCCAGTGATTACCTTGCTAGAAGCGGGCAGATTGCATCGCCCGTTCAAGGTCAACCAACGGATATCGATAGGGCTGGGAAAATATGGTGTCAAAAAGTTTAGACACTTGAAATGACAAGGTTGGCACTTCAACACGCAAAGCGCTTGCATTTGCGTCGATCAGTCTTAGGGCGACTGGCTCAGCAGCGAAGATCAAATATCCGGATATAATGCATACATAACGCTTGTAGTGACTTGCGATCCAGTTGATAGTGGCCACTGTAAGAAAGAATATGTGCTGTCCATGAAAATCAGCAAGATAAAACCAAGAAGGATCAGGCTCTCCCATGATGCCGGTCTGAACGACTAAAAGAGAGGGGTTAGCCTTAAATATTTCATCCAAGGCGACTCTGGGCTGATCAAAATGCTCGATCACTTCGCATAGGTTGATAATATCAAAACCAACAGAATGGTCAACCTGGAAGCCAAGTGAAAGCCTTGGATTTGAATGTCTATCCAAGCCCCAAGCATCCAAGCCGGAATCGCGCAAGAGCCGAACCAATAGGCCTGATCCACAGCCGTAGTCGAGAACACGCGGGCTGGGTAACTCAACAACCGTAATCAGCCAATTTATAAATGCGGCATTCAAAATCGAACGGGTCACCTGACCAGAGTCAAAGCGCTCATTACTAGGATCATAGGCTTCATCCAGCCAATACGGCATTTCTGTCTGCATTGCTTGGCATGCACTACATTGAAAATATTGAACATCATGCTTGTTGAGCAATAGTTTTCGGAAAACCGAAACTAGCTCAGCGCCGCAAAGCCGGCATACATTGCTATTATCAAGTGAGTTTAACATGGGTAGGTTGAATTTAAACTAAGACCACCTCAAGACTAGCCTAGCTTGTGCTGGGTCTGACAGCCAAGTCAAATGGGTCTTGCAGCCTTTAAATGGAAGCATAGATTTCCTTGTGGGCTTCGACTACCCTGGGATAAGAGAAATACTCCACCAAGGCCTTATATCTATCTCCGAGGACTTTTGAGGGTGGCTGAAATGTGTGAACAGCAGCCATGGCATCGGCCCAGTCCTGTGTGTTTGTGGGAGACAAAAAAGTGCAATAATCCTGGCCAACTTCACGGTGAACTGTAATATCAGAGCAGAACACAGGCGCATCCATAGCCAAGGCTTCCACTAAGGGAAGACTGAAACCTTCAGCAAGGGAGGGCACAAGCACGGCTGAGGCTCCTGCATAAAGTTCGGCAAGCTGCTGATCATTTGGACTAATGAATACAACGCGTTCAGAAAGGCCAAGCTGCTGTATTGTTTTCTGCTCAGCTTCGTTTGGGCCACCACCACCAGCAAATACCAGGATGTGATCAGCCAAGACGCCAATGCTTCTGCTAAGGCCCTTGAGTGCCTGAATCCAGTTCTTGTAACTACCTCTTGTGCCAATAAACAAAAAATATGGTCTTCGGTTACCAGCAGATGCCGAGAGACTTTGATCGATCGGATTTAAGGCATTAGCCAAATGGATGGTGTGAACACGATCTGAAAGATTGGGCCTGATATCCAAGAGGTCTGCGGTAGCGGAATCACTGATACTAATGATCAGATCGCTTGCGTCGAGCCATTCCATTTTTTGAAGGTGAGGACTGCCTCCCGGAAAAAAGCCGGGGAAGCACTCTGGAATCATGTCAAATAAGCTGGTAACTAGTTTTGCCTTGACATCTTTGTTGGCATTCCATGGCAGCCCAGCATAGTAAGTGCTATGAATTATGCTCGGTATCGGATATAGTGCTTCGCTGCCATCGGCAAGCAAATGAATATCCCTGAGAAGTATCTCTTCTAACGTACTAGCAGGGAAGAACAAGCCAATGCTAGCAGCATTTAAATAGGCATTTCGATGCCTGGTGAAGTAAGGGACAATTTTCACCTCATCTCCACCAGCACTACCAGCCATCGTGAGGATGTTGCTGAAGTAACGGCTCACACCACCTACAGACTGCCAAGCAAAAATTTGCCCATCGATGCCAACGATTTTCATCTCGTAAATTGGGTTAGATGGCTACTTCAAGGCTACAAGAGGCTGGAACAAAAAAACAAATCATCGAACCAAATGAACTGGTGGTCGCGGCAAATAGGAGAGATAAGTGGTCATTGCCTTAGTCAGCATATATTATACCACTATCTACCATACCACAATCAGCAAAGGTTTTGGCTTTGCGAAAGCAGGAAAGCCTGTACAATAAGAAAGTTGCCAGAAAACCCGCTGAACCGGTGGGCGTACAACGTCAATTGAATTTTTACAAAATACGTTTATACCTTCAAATGGTGTTCGCAGCCAGGCAGTCATGAACTTATCCCAATCAAGTCAGAAACAACTAAAAACCCCCGCAGTGCTTCTGATTGCTTGGCGTAGGCCAGACACCATTGAGGCAGTCATCAACTCTTTGCGGGTTGCTAATCCTGAGCGTGTTTATGTTGCTTGCGATGGCCCAAATCCAGCCCGAGCGGGAGAAACCGAAAGGGTTGCGCTCACTCGATCAATAGTCGAGAAGGCCATTGATTGGCCCTGCAAAGTCGAGAAACTGTATTCAGGGATCAATCTGGGATGCCGCCTAGGGGTTAGCACGGCCATCAACTGGTTCTTCGATCAAGAAGAGGAAGGGATCATCTTGGAGGATGACATAGTCGTTCACGAGGATTTTTTTAGTTATTGTGCCAATCTTTTAAATCACTACCGTAATGACAACCGTGTATGGGCAATCAGTGCAGACAATTTCCAAGATGGCCAATGGCGTGGCAGTGGCAGCTATTATTTCAGCCACAATCCGCACTGCTGGGGATGGGCAAGCTGGCGCCGCGCATGGCGGCACTACGACCTCAACCTAACGACTTGGCCCGAATTCAGAGATTCTGGAGCCATGGTCCATCTGTTTTCAAATACGGCTGAACGGCAATTCTGGTGGAATATCTGGGAGCGACTTTATCGAGATGGGCAGCCCGATACCTGGGACTACCAATGGAGCTACACGGTTATGGTTAATGGAGGTCTGGTCGCCCTTCCAAATACCAACCTTGCAAGTAATATTGGATTTAACAAGCAGGCTACACACACCTTGAGCCATGTCTCAACTCTTGCCAACTTGCCAACACAGCCATTGGGTGAGATTGTGCATCCCAGACATGTGCTACGAAATACTGATGCTGACGACTATTTCGTTTTTAAGCATGTTCAAACTCCTAGCTCACCAATGCACTCCGCAAAACCGCTGCCTGATTTAACAACGGTGCGTCCACGCATCAGAGTACTCCTTGAAAATGGTGAAAGACTATCTGTGGATATTGGTTGTGGGGGCATGCCACGAAATCCATTCAATGCCGAGAAATTGATAGGTTTTGATATTTATATAAGCCAGGAAGGGGTGTTTCCTTGCGTAATAGGCTTCGAGCCTTTTCCACTGGCCGATAATTCTGTTGACTTTGTTAGTGCATTTGACTTTATTGGACACCTTCCTCGCAATGCCATTATTAATGGCAACATCACAAGCCCATTCATTGATGCGATGAGTGAAATTTGGCGTATCCTCAAACCCGGTGGACTGTTTTATGCTCAGACACCAGCCTATCCATCAAACGCAGCCTTCGCTAATCCGTCCCAGGTTAACGTGATTACCGAGGGGTCAATCAGTTATTTTGCCAAGCGATTTGGCCTCGACGGTGAGGTAGTGGACGATTGGGGGCTTGAACAAGGCAGACAAAATGGTTTTCAGGGCGAGTTTTTATTGCTTAATCAGTGGTGGAGCGGCACTGACCTCTGCTGGAAGCTTCGATGCGAGAAGAAAGTCCTTGAAAGTATCTAAGTTTATCAAACGAGAATATAGATGTTAGACTTCAACCAAACAAACGAGAACTATGACTGCCAGACTTGAATCACTCGTCCAATCAATTCGAGATTTACTTACTACTTCTGAGCTTAGCCTGCAAGAAGCCCAATTGTTAGGGCGTTGGTTCCTACAAACAGGTTCCAATATAAGAGGCTACAACAACTATCAAAACGATCTGATATCAGGCGAAAGATTTTTCAGGAATCAAATACTTTCAAGACTGAGCCCATGCTTATGTGTTGATGTTGGAGCCAATGTTGGCAATTACTCCGAGGGTCTCCTTCATGATTTAAGATCAAATGTTGTCGCCTTCGAACCTTTGCTGTTAGCATACAGCCAACTAGACCAGCTCAAAGAAAAATATCCAACACGATTCATTGCAGAAAACTTAGCTGTTGGCGCCAAGAGTGGGACGGGTACTATTAACTTCAATCCTGAGGCTACAGAGCATGCTTCAATGACCACCTCCTCTGAAAATGTTTCATATCTAAACAATAGCTACGCTCAGGACATAAATATTGTCTCCCTTGATGAATATTTTTCTTCTTCACAAGCTAAGCCTGACTTTATAAAAATAGACGTGGAGGGCCTCGAGCATGATGTGCTGCTTGGAGCTAAGGATTTACTCACTAATTCTGCTCCAAAGTGCATTCAGATTGAAATGAATTGGCATCAGCTTTTTCGTCAACATTCTCTGTGGTCGTTATCGCAGCACTTACAAGGCTATCACGTGTATCAGCTACTTCAAAACGCTATCAGCCTGAAAGATCCAAGAGATCCCCTTGCGAATTTGTTTATGTTCTCTAACTTTATCTTTATACGTGATGACATGGTTGACCTATTGCCTGCAGAACTAATCGTATCAAATTGCTAAGTTCCTGGCTATCGGTCATCCATTTAAATAAAGTTAACCAAAGATTTTCCGCTGAATATGTCTCCGGTAACTTTTGGGTATGTATGTTGTGACTTGATTGGTAACTCAATCTTTTTGATTTGATACCTCCACCATCTCCCCTAATGCCGCCCGCAGATCCCTGGCCAACCCCCGCTGAGCTGCGTATAAAACCAGCAGCCGTGCTCGAAATAGAGTCTTACAGCGATGAGGACATCGCTGCATGGGATCAGGCTGATGCCCTCTCAGACCAGGAACGGCAGCAGATCCTCGACCGCCTGCAATCATGATCACGCTGGTTTCAGTCATCAGCTGTGCAAGATTCGACTGGTCGCCGACAACCGCTCGCTCTATCCTCTGTCCGACTGGTCTTGTTTTGATTCAACCTGTTGCAGATTTTCTTGTTGAGCTAGAGGCTGTGGCAGCTTTTGCTTAGTGAACATCATCAGCCTCGCCGTAGGCATGATGCGCAGCTCTGGAACAGCTGCCTGGCCGTTCGCCTCAGTTCCTGATTCCAACGCAGATCCGCAGTAAGACTCAGGGAAAAATTCAGGCAAGTACGCAAAGTCGCTGAACCAGAACTGATTCCGCCCATTAGGACCCAAGGATGGAACGGTAGTTAGTTAATAGGATGATCCTTATATCGCATGCGTGTCGGGCCATTTGCTCGATGCGTAGTGTAGGGCAATGACTTGACTTGGGGCATGCAACCACGGCAAGATGGCAGGGTCATTTATTTACTAAGCAGTGGCGCCTGAGCAACCCAGTTACAGCCATGTGTGGTTTAACCCAAAAGCTTTCTCTTGTCTTGAAAAGTTTGCGAACAAAAGCAACATCAATTTTCTTGAAATTGGATGCTTTGAGGGGTATGGAACAAATTATTTTATCGACAACTTCCTGGGCGGAACTAATTCTACAATTACCTGTGTCGATCCATGGATCAAATATAGTGAATCTACGGTTACTGGCATGAGTGAGTGGGACGATGTTATCAATCAAGAAACATTCAATGTATTCAGGCGCAACATTGATCAAAATTTTGCAAAGATTATAATTCGCAGGGGGCTTAGTAAGGACATCTTGCCAAGCCTGAATGGATTCTTTCATTTTATATTAATTGATGGAGATCACTCAGAAGAGGCTGTCTGGCTGGATGCTATTATGTCTTTTAGACTTTTACATTCTGGAGGAATTATGATCTTTGATGACTATGATTGGAACGTTGGCAAGAAGTCTCCAAAGCTCGCAATTGATCGCTTCGTAGAAGAATACAAAGACGTCATCCATCACAAGCAAATTGGAAATCAAATCATTGTCGAAAAGATTGCAGCCAATTTACAAGCTTAATGCCTTTTCTGGATAGCCCCGCTTAATCAAGAAGCGAGAAAGTTTATGCGCATCAAAAGCAAAGCGCTCATTTTCCACCAATTGTGGCTAAACTAGAAGCTTTTTATCACTGCGACTGCCCTGGAATTATGACAGTAGCGGTTTAGCATACAGTTGCCAAGGGAGCATTTATTTCTTTACAGCCTCATCCGGAACCTCTGAGGCGGGGTACCGCCCCAGAGGGTCGCCCATCAATGAGCCCACGCCTCCCCCAGAGCCCCGAGGTGGATTACCCACACTCCAGCTTTTGTAAGTGAGAGTGAGATTGCGCCCAAGGCCAGATTGACCTTGGGACTAATATCAGCCCAACTATGTCTGAATCAGGGGTAGCCGCATGCGTTCATGCATTGCATCTGTGCTGGTGTAAGTCTGTTCCAACGGTCTTCAACTTCGCGGTAGGCCCCCATGCCTGAGGCAGATCGCTGTGCCGGCTTGCTCATGGGCGCGCGGTTCTGGTTTTCACGCTGCTTGCGCTTCTCAGCCAACCAGCGGGCATAGGAAGACTTGTAAGCCATGAGGCAAAAGGGTGGGGTTCCCCCGATTTCGTTGACACTGATCAAGGGTTCAGAGGGGTGAGTGTACGAGCAGCGATGAACACCTGCTCGTACTCGATCGCGCTGAGGTAACCGATCGTTGAATGCCGGCGCTCGCGGTTGTAGTAGCCCTCGATCCAGAAGGCCAGATCACGCTGCAGTTGCTGGGGTGAAATCAGCGCTTCTCGATCGTCATCGAGGTCCAGTTCCAGCTTCAAGGTAGAGAAAAAACTCTCCACCACCGCGTTGTCCCAGCAGCAGCCCTTGGCGGACATGCTGCAGGTGATCTCCTCATTCTGAAGCAGCTCCTGGTAGACGTTGGCCCGGTACTGGGTGCCCTGGTCCGTGTTGATCAGCAGCTGATCGGGTTCCACCTGGCGATGACCGAGGGCACGGCCGAGGGCCTCGATCACCAGGAGAGCGTCCATGCGCGCATCCAGCTTCCAGCCGACGATGCGGCGGCTGAACAATCGATCCAGACAGCAGGTAGGCGCTATGAGCCGCATCTGCAGCCGGAGCTCCTAAGATCGCCTTAGCCCTTGGTAGCGCATCGGCCATGACGGCCTTCACCTACGAGCGCGATCTCGACCATCCGGTGTCTGCGGAGGTTGAGCAGACCATCCGCGATGTGCTGGAGGAGCTCCTCAGCAGCCAGGGATTGAAAGGTGCGCTGGTTTACCCAGGCCTTGACCATGACGGAGACCCCGGTGCTGTTCGTGCAGCTCAAGTTCAGACTTGTGGAGCCCGGCATCGATCCAGAGCTTCTCAGCCAGAGCACCCTGTCCGTGCGCCGTGCGCTCTGGGCAATCGGGGAACGCCGCTTTCCGCACCTTCGCTACGACTTTCACGATGACCAGCGGATCCTGGGAACGGAGAACTGATGAGTGGCCCCGGCAGCGGACCGGCTAGTGGGCGCAAGTAACGCTGCCCAAAAATCGACTGTTCGGGCCCGGGTGTATCGCCACCTCAATTACTTGAGCGCCAAGAAAGCGTGCAGCCGTGCGGAGCTACAGGATTGTTCCCAAGGCCTGGCGCGATTTCTGGTTGCATTCCCTCGCTTACAGGAACTCAGGCATCAGGCTGATTACGACCCATTGGCTCGTTTTAAGCACGGAGATGCCTCAAGTGCTGCGGATGATGCCGAACGAGCCTTAGCAGGCCTTCAGGCAGCCCCACGTGATGAACAGCTCGATTTCATCACCCTCGCCCTCGGCATGACCCGCAACTGATGGGCCACCATCACGATGATGTCATGACCCTTAATCATGTTGATTTCTCCAGTCGCTCTTGCTTCCACACCTCCACCATCCCCCCAAACGCCGCCCCCAGATCCCTCGCCAACCCCCGCTGATCGCAGAGCTCACTCGCCAACACCTCCGCGCGCAAGGTTTGCTTGATCGCAGCCAGGGCGGCTCGATCCGCGCCAAGGGTTTGCAGGATCTGCACATACTCGCCGCGGTTTTCGGCGATCCACTCCGGGCGGCCGAGGGCCTTGAGCATCGAGGAGGTGAGCCGCGCTCCCATCCAGTTGCCGCGCATCGCCACCAGGGGCACACCCATCACCAGGGCATCGAAACCGGTGGTGCCGCTGTTGAGCGGAATCGTGTCTAAGGCGATATCCACCCGGTTGTAGAGGGCCATGTGGGCCTGCCAGCTGGCGACGCGGTCCACCAATTCAATGCGCTGAGGGGCGATGCCCTTAAGGCGCAGATGGCGCAACACCCGTTCGCGGTTGGCAAGATCGGCGCAACGCACATCCTTGAGCAGCAGCTTGGAATCGGGGATCGCCTGCAGCACCTCCGCCCAGAGATCGAGGGTTTCGCCGCGCACCTTGGTGAGGTTGTTGAAGCAGCCAAAGGTGAGGGGTTGCCCGGGATCGCCACTGGTGGGCGTGGGAAGGTTCTCGGGCATCTGATAGCCCACGAAGCAACGGGGCAAGCGCCACACCTTCTCGATCACATGGGAATCAAA
>Ga0209598_10001351_pt1 | contig 20059 bp, 10 predicted proteins | sample M_140807_EF_Meta_FD_187317 | JGI IMG/M metagenome (GOLD analysis project Ga0209598, IMG submission 187317) | Freshwater microbial communities from Lake Montjoie, Canada to study carbon cycling - M_140807_EF_MetaG (SPAdes) (version 2) | ecosystem: Environmental > Aquatic > Freshwater > Lake...
GGTGAAATACATAGAAATAACCTCAATTTTTTTGGATTGGGTATTTTAAAGAGAATCGTAGAAGAAACCGGCGGAATTGATTCTCACATTGAAGTCGTTACTACCGCGAGCATGATACCACATGAAGTTGGGGATAATTATTTAGATGCTTTTGGTAAAATTGGATGTACAAAAGTTGGGTTGATGCATATTCGAAATAGAGCAGATGCTGCCAACGAAGAATTTTTAACCCGCATTCAAAATTGCAAAGCCATTATGTTTAGCGGTGGTAATCAAATGCGCTTAACCAGTACTTTTGGCGGAACAAAGTTTTTAGAAATTATACTGAATCGTTTTCATACTGAATCGGATTTTTTAGTGGCAGGTACTTCTGCTGGCGCTATGGCCATGAGCAATACCATGATTTATGAAGGTAACGCGTCGAGAGCACATTTAAAAGGCGAAGTAAAAATAACCACAGGACTGGCGTTTATGGATGGCGTTATTTTTGATTCGCACTTCGAAAAGCGTGGCAGGTTTGGCAGATTGGCTCAGGCTATAGCTGCAAATCCATCTTGTATCGGAATTGGCTTAGGCGAAGACACCGGCATGTTGATCATAGATGGCAATGAAATGGAGGCCATTGGAAGTGGCTTGGTGATGATACTCGACGGGCATGATATCCTACATTGCAATATTGCAGATATTCCAGATGGCAACCCAATCAGTATGGAAAATTTAAAAGTACATTTTTGCGAAAATGGGAATGGGTATAATGTAGATAAACGATTGTTCATCCCTGAAGTGTCAGAAGGTGCTATAGTTCAAAAAAATATGGATATAGAATAATTATAAATATGCGAAAATTATCTTTTTTATTTGTTTTCTTTTGCGTTATTACAAATGCAATCCATGCTCAACAACCCATTACACAATTAAAAATTGTTGACACATTGAGCGATATGCCTATCCAAGGCGTAAACATTTCTATTGATAAAAAAAGCACTGCCCAAACAGATAGTAATGGTATCGCATTTATAGACAAAACAGGGTTGTACTCAATTACATTTTCTGCAGTTGGGTATCAATCAAAAACTGAGTATATAAAACTTCCGAATGCCGCATTACTAACGATTAAGCTTGTACGAGAAGAAAAAGAAATGGAAGAAATTATTATAGTTTCATCTACTCGAACCAATCAAAACATTGAATATGCACCAATAAAAATAGAGATATTGGGGTCAGAAGAAATGAATGAAGAAAGCACCGTGAAGCCTGCGACCGTATTAGGAATCATTGGTGATTTAAGCGGCGTACAAATTCAGCAAACTAGTGCTGTATCGGGGAATGCGAATGTTCGGATTCAAGGGTTGGATGGACGATATACACAGGTGTTGAGAGACGGACTTCCTTTATACGAAGGGTTTAGCGGCGGTTTTGGACTGATGAGTATACCTCCGCTGGATTTGAAGCAAGTGGAACTTATTAAAGGATCGGCATCTACATTATACGGAGCCGGAGCAATTGGTGGACTTGTAAATATGATCTCGAAAAAACCAACTGCCACACAAGAAGGAATTTTTACCATCAACAATACAACACTTAAAGAATCCAATCTGGATGGTTTTATATCAAAGCGGTTTAAAAAAATCGGGTATACTTTTTTTGGAGGAATTACAAATCAATCCGCTGTTGATGTAAATAAAGATGGGTTTTCTGATGTTGGCCGCTTATCTTCTGTTGTAGTGCATCCAAGATTATTTATTTATCCAAAAGAAAATACAACCATCACCATTGGATACACAAAAACAATGGAAAATAGAATTGGAGGAGATATGCAAGTGATAAAAAATAAACAAGATACCCTGCATCAATTTTACGAAAAAAATAAAATCAACCGAAATAGTGGAGAATTGTTATTCGAGAAAAATCTTGGCAATAAAAATAAATTGCTCATAAAATCATCTGTAAGTTCATTCAACAGAAGGGTTACAACCAATTTGCATAAGTTCAATGCAAAACAATTGGATTATTTTTCAGAAGCATCTATAGTTTTAAATAAGGAAAAACACAGTTTTGTTGGCGGGTTAAATTTCTCTGGAAATGCATTTAAAAAATTGCCTGGAGATTCTGTGTTAATAAACAATACATCAGCCAATACAATTGGAGCGTTTATGCAATACGGTTATAAATGGGGAAGAAATTCTTCGGTAGAGTTGGGATTGCGAAACGACTATCAAAACAAGTACGGCAACTTCATATTGCCAAGGGTTGCCATTTTTCAGCAGTTGGATAAACATTGGGGGCTACGTGCCGGATTTGGTGTAGGGTACAAAATTCCAGATGCATTAACACCGCAAATTCAAGATTTTGCCATTCAAAATATTTCACCGATTGATGAATTTGCAAAACCAGAAAAATCATTTGGTTACAATGCGGAAATAAATTACAAATTATCTTTCGGAGATGAGAATACGTTGTTTATTAATCAAGCATTCTTTTTAACTCAACTAAACAATCCGCTAGTGCCCACTCAATATAGTGGAGGGGATATTACATTTTTTAGAAACGAAAGCAAACCTATAGTGTCAAAAGGGTTTGATACCTATGCAAAACTGCATTGCTTTGGAATTGATCTTTATGCAGGATTAACATACACCATTGCAGAACGGAAATATCTTGAATCCAATCAGTTTGTGCCATACACGCCAACATTTAGAATGGCGTACATGCTTACAAAAGAGTGGGAGGGGAAAGGTCGTTTTTGTATTGAAAGCTCTTACAACGGACCTCAATACCGATTTGACAATACTAAAACGCCAGGGTATTTATTTTTCGCTTCAATGGTGGAATATAAATTCAACAAGCATTGCAGCGTTATTTTAAATGGAGAAAATCTATTGGATTATCGTCAATCTAAATCTGAAAAATTATTTACAGGTAGTATTTCCAATCCCAACTTTAATACGCTTTGGGCGCCAATTGATGGTAGGGTAATCAATCTTTGCTTGAAATTGAATTTGTAATTATACTTCTGATAAATTTATTCAACCGTGATTAAGAAATTATTCTTCTTACCTACTTGAATTAAAATAAATTTATTGTGAAGTAAGTTCTTTTTATCCACCATCATTTGCAAATCTGTAATCTTTTCTCTGTTGATGCTCACGCCTCCGTTTTGCAACATTTTTCTAGCCGCACCCTTGCTTTCAAAAATGGAATTTTCGGCTAGAAAGCTTAGGATGTCAACACTTGTATTGATTTTTTCTGCGCTGTAACTAGTTTTTACAATTCCTTCTATTGATTCTAAATCTTCAACACTCAAAGAATCAACAGAAGCTTTGGCATTTGAAAATAATTTCTCGGTTGTTTCTTTTGCTTTCTCAAGTTCAGCATCTCCGTGTACAAATTTTGTAAGTTCTTCGGCTAATTTTTTTTGTAAAATACGGTCAGCTGGATTTGCATCATGATTTGTAATCAAACTGTTGATTTCTGCTTCCGGTAAAAAAGTAAAGATTTTAATCCATGTTGCCGCATCAGAATCTGAAGCATTCAGCCAAAACTGATAAAATTGATAAGGCGTGGTTTTATTGGCATCTAACCAAATATTTCCTTTTTCTGTTTTACCGAATTTACCACCATCTGCTTTTTTTATCAAAGGACAAGTAAAAGCAAATGCTTCGCCTCCAGTCTTTCTTCTAATTAATTCTGTTCCGGTTACTATATTTCCCCACTGATCACTTCCACCCATCTGTAGTTTACAGTTTTTGTTTTTGTATAGCCAGTAAAAATCATAACCCTGTACAAGCTGGTAAGTGAATTCTGTAAACGACATGCCACTATCGCCTTCTAAGCGTTTTTTTACACTATCCTTTGCCATCATATAATTTACGGTGATGTGCTTTCCTGCATCTCTAATAAAATCTAAAAAGCTAATTCCTTTAAACCAGTCGTAATTATTGGTAATCTCTGCCGCATTAGGCAAAGAAGCGTCGAAGTTTAAAAATTTTTCCAATTGACTACGCACACCAATGATGTTTTTATTAAGTTCTTCTTCACTCAACATGTTTCTTTCTTCACTTTTTCCGCTTGGGTCACCTACCATTCCTGTAGCACCACCTACCAACGCAATTGGCTTATGTCCAGCATTTTGTAGATGAACCAATAATAAAATGGGCACCAAACTGCCAATATGCAAACTATCGGAAGTAGGGTCAAAACCTATATAAGCCGTAGTGATTTCTTTATTTAATTGTTCTTCAGTCCCAGGCATGATGTCTTGTAACATGCCTCTCCAAGTGAGTTCTTTAATTAAATTCATTGCGTATACTTTTTGTGTAGGTTTTGTTTGCAAAAATGAGTAAAAAAAATCACAAGACATTGGATTGTTACAATTGATTTTGATTGTTTTTTAATTTCTTTCTAATAACGCAATAATTACTAAACTTTTAATTTAATTATTTACCTATAGTTACCGTAAATTTGAATACGTTTTAAATTTCGTTTAATAAACGTTTAACATGAAGTATCCAACCTTAATATGTCTTTTCTTTTTTTTCGGATTGTCTGTGCAAAGCTTTTGCCAGTTTAGAAAATATTCAAACGAATTTTTAAATATTGGTGCAGCTGCGAGAGGGTTAGGTATGGGAAATGCTCAACTGGCTTCTGTACAAGACGCATCAGCGGGATATTGGAACCCTGCTTTGTTAAGTTCAGTCACAGACCAGCCAACAGTATCGTTAATGCATGCCGATTATTTTGCAGGCATTGCCAAATATGATTTTGCGGCTGTTGCTATCCCCAATAAAGCAAATAAAAGCACCATTGGTTTTTCGCTTTTAAGATTTGCCGTTGATGATATTCCTAACACGCTTTTTTTAGTAGAGCCAGACGGTAGTTTGAATTATAATAATATCCAAAGTTTTTCTTCAGCAGATTATGCGTTTCTTTTTTCATATGCCAAACAATTCAAAAAAGTAAAGAACTACGATGTAAGCTTTGGTGCGAATACAAAAATAATTTATCGTAAAGTAGGCACTTTCGCCTCCGCATGGGGTTTCGGAGTAGACGCGGCGGTTGCTTTTACTTCCCAAAGATGGAAGTTTGGCGCTGTAATAAAAGACCTTACAACTACATTCAATGCATGGAATTTTACTTTTTCTGAAAGAGAAAAGCAAGTGCTATATCTCACCAACAATAAGATACCGATCCAATCAACAGAACTTACTCAGCCTAGATTGATGTTGGGTGCTGCCCATTTTTTTAACTTGAATAAATCGTTAAGTATTTTATCTGAAATTAATACAGATATAACGTTTGATGGAAAAAGAAATACGGTGATTAGAGGAAATACAATCAGTATAGACCCGCGCATTGGATTGGAGCTTGGCATTAAAAAAAGCTTTTTTGTTAGGGCGGGTATTTCAAATTTTCAAAATGCGCTTGCAGATTCGGATACTTTAAATCAAAAGAAAGTTTGGATTTATCAACCCAGCATTGGCGCAGGATTTAAGGTAAAAAATTTCTATGTTGATTATGCATTTACCAATCTGGCAAATCAACAAAATCCATTGTATACACACGTGTTTTCTATAAAATTAGATCTCGTTAAAAAAAATGAAAATTAATTTCAACACATTTTTAAGATGAAAAAAATATTCGTTCTCTTATTGTTGATTTCTAGCTTTTCGCATGCGCAGCTCAATAACAGTTGGATTGACTACACAAAAACATATTATAAATTTCGACTGTCAAAAGACACGCTTTGTAGAATACCCCAAACTACACTTGCTGCAGCAGGTTTGACCAATATAAATGCGGATCATTTTCAACTATGGAGAAATGGCGTCGAGGTTCGCTTATATACTTCAGTTACTAACAGCATATTAGGCGTCAACGATTTTATTGAATTTTTAGGTGAGATGAATGATGGTAAGCCTGACAATCAGTTATATCGAAACGCTGATTTTCAATTGGCAAATAAGTATAGTTTGGAAACCGATACAGCTTCTTATTTTCTTACAATAAATTCGGCAAGTACGAATCTACGTTATATCGACGTTGTAAACAATGCACCAGCGGCTATTACCCCAGATGCATATTTTATGCGCGACATTGATTTTTATTACAACAACCAAATCAATAGAGGAGAAGCCAAAGTTGTGGGCGAATATGTATTTTCTTCATCGTATGATCCAGGCGAAGGTTGGTCGAGTAGCAATGTGTCGCCAACTACTGATTTGGTAAGAACATTTACGGGTTTAAATCTATATAATGCAGGGCCAGCCAATAGCTTTTCAGTGCGGGTAAGTGCAGCTGGTTCTGGACAAAATAATAGGGATCTAAGAATAAAAGTAAATCAAACAAACATTTCAACATCGCCATATAGTGCCACGTTGAACATGCCCAATTTTGAGTATGAAAAAGCAAACATCCAGAATTTGCCTTTGTCCCTTTTTCAAAATACAAATAGCGTAAACATTGGTGTAAATGGAACATCAATAAATAATTTCGATAGAATAGTCGTTTCAAGTATTGGTATAACTTATCCATCAACATTTAACTTTAATGGCACCAAATCGTTTTCTTTCAATTTGCAGCCATCATCATCAGGTAATTATTTGGTGATTGATAATTTTAATTTTGGTTCACAACAGCCAATACTATTTGATATTACATCAGGGCTAAGATATTATGGCGAGACTGTTTCAACGCCCGGTAAAGTGAAGTTTTTAATTCCTGCATCTTCGGTTGTTCGTACGTTTAAATTATTGAATCAAGATGGCGTATACACTGTTAATAATCTTGTTTCAAAAACATTTGTCGACTTTCAAAATCCTCAAAATCAAGGCAATTATATCATAATCAGTAATCCTATACTTTATGATGATGGTAATGGGAATAATTATGTAGAAGCATATCGACAATACAGAAGCAGTACTAATGGTGGGGGATATCAAGCAAAAATATATAACATCGAAGAATTAACGGATCAATTTGCGTATGGCATAAAAAATCATCCAGGTTCAATTAGAGATTTTATTCAATTTGCAAAAAACCAATTTGCACAAACGCCAGAGTATGTATTCATAATTGGAAGAGGTGTGAATTATGTAGAGCTTAAATCTAATGAATCCAATCCAATTGTCAATCGGATAAACCTAGTGCCTACATTTGGTTGGCCTGCATCAGATATTTTATTAAGCAGTAACCCAAATTCTTCATACCCCAATATTCCAATTGGTAGATTGGCAGCAATTAATGGAACAGAAGTAAATAATTATTTGTCAAAAATGATTACTTACGAATCCAATCAACAGCAACAAGGTTCTACCATTGATGATAAAGCGTGGATGAAACAGATAATACATGTTACAGGAGGAAAAGATAGTAGCGAAAACAATACGTTTAAAACGTACATGAATAACTATAAGTCAATTGCAGAGGATACGCTTTATGGAGGAATTGTAGAATCGTTTTCAAAAACATCTACCGGAACAGTTCAGCAAGCCAGTAGTTTACGAATCGAAGAGTTGTTTAATCAAGGACTTGGCTTTATTGGTTATTTTGGACATTCATCAGCCAATACCTTTGAATTTAATCTCAGTAATCCGGAGGTCTATAACAATGCGGGAAAGTATCCGTTTTTCAACGTAAGTGGTTGTAGTGCTGGGAATTTCTATGTGTACGATCCGCTCAGATTGTCGGGAAATTTAACCATCTCCGAAAAATATGTATTGGCACAAAATCGAGGAAGTATTGGTTTTTTAGCAGACACTCATTTTGGAATACCCCCATTTTTAAATTTCTATAACAGCAACTTATATTCGTCGTTTTGCAAAACAATGTATGGCAATACCATTGGCAATCAGATGAAAAATATAATTGGAAACTTGGGTGGAGAAAACCCCAATTTAGATTTCTATACTAGAATGCACCTAGAAGAAATTAATCTGCATGGTGACCCAGCGTTAAAAATCAATAGCTTTTCAAAACCTGATTATGTAATCGAAGCAGCGTCCGTTAAAATTTCGCCCAATATTATCACAGTTGCAGATAATAATTTCAATGTTTCAATACAAATGAGAAACATTGGAAAAGCAGTAGGCGACTCAATTTGGGTGAATGTAAGCAGAAAGCTTCCCAATGACAGTATTCGTGTTATTTATAAGAAACTAATACCTGCAATAAGAAGTATAGATTCACTGAGTATAAACGTGCCTATTTTCCCGGTTTTAGAAAAAGGGCTGAATCAAATCATTGTAACCCTCGATGAAACCAATCGAATTGAGGAGCAATATGAATTCAACAATAGCATCACCAAAGATTTTTACATTTTCGAAGATGAGCTTCGTCCCATTTATCCTTACAATTTTTCAATTGTAAACAGACAAAGTATAAGTTATTTTGCAAATACAGCAAATCCATTAAGTGGGATTCGAGATTACAAATTCGAGATTGATACTACACGTCTTTTTAATTCGCCATTTAAAAAAATATACAATAAATCTAGTGTTGGTGGATTAATTGAGTTTACCCCTACAGATCTCAGTTATACAGATAGTACCGTTTATTATTGGCGAGTGGCTATGGTGCCTAGAAACAACGAAGCATATATTTGGAATGACTTTTCATTTGTGTATTTGGCTGGTAGCTCAAGTGGGTACAATCAGTCACACTATTATCAATTTTTGAAATCTACTTACAACGATATGAGTTTGGAAGCAGATCGTACGTTTAAGTTCAAACAACAAACCCAAGATTTAATTATAAGATCCGGGCTTTATCCGTTTTTCGATTTCGATAGAGTAAATGTAAATCTTGATTTTAATCAATTGGAATTATGGGGCTGTGCAACATTGTTTAGACCCATTGATTCGATGGAAAATAATTTGCAATTTTATGTGTTTGATACCAATACTTTAGCCACTTGGCGTAATAGGAACGTAAATGCCACCAATGGTTTATATGGCAGTCGTCAGGTATGTTTAAACAGCGCTACGCCAAATGATACCACACGCGCGTTTTTTGAATTTCAATTTAGTTATCCTGCCAATCGTAAGCTTGCTATGGATTTTATTGACTCGGTTCCAGCAGGCATGTATGTTGCGGTTACAAATTTTGGAAACAATAAAAACAAAACATTTATAAACAGATGGCAAGCAGATACGTCAACATTAGGGTCTGGGAATTCGCTCTATCATAAATTCAAATCCATTGGTTTGGATAAAATAGATAGCTTTTATAAAAACATTCCATTTATATTTTTCTTCAAAAAAGGGAGTAATGCGTTTACGCCAATTCAAGTAGTTGGACAATCAGATTCTTCCTATTTGGATCAAACAATTCCATTAACGACCATTGCCACTGAAGGGTATTTTGAATCACCTGTTTATGGCCCGGCTACCACTTGGAATTCATTACACTGGAGAGGAAATTCAATAGAAGAAGCAACTGCAGATACAGTAAAGGTCCAAGTTTATGGCATTACTTCTGAAGGCGCAACTGATTTTTTAGCGGAAGTATATCCATCGATAGACACTACTTTAAATTTTGTAGATGCTGTTAGATATCCATATTTGAAATTGAAATCGTTGATGAAAGATACTCGATATGTAACGCCAACCCAAATGCGATACTTAAGAATAAACGCCGATTTTGCTCCTGAAGGCGCAGTTGCTCCTTCTGTTTTATTTCAATGCAAAGACACTTTAGAACAAGCAGAGCCATTGGTTTTCAAACTTGCATTTAAAAATATTAGCGACAATAATTTTGATAGTTTGATGAAATTCAAATTTATCATTACAGACCAAAATAATCAACCACATGAAATTGATATTCCAAATAGAAAATTATTGGGTTCAGGCGATACATTAATTTTTCAATACACCATAGATACTAAATTGTTTGTTGGAAACAACACGATTTTTGTAGAATTCAATCCAGATAATCATCAGCCTGAACAATATCATTTCAATAATATTTTATTCAAAAACTTCTTTGTAAAATCTGACAAATTCAATCCTTTGCTGGATGTAACTTTTGATGGCGTTCATATTCTCAACAAGGATATTGTTTCAAGCAAGCCACAGATATTAATCAAGTTAAAGGATGAAAGCCGTTTTATGGAATTAAAAGATACTTCTTTGATAAAATTGCAGCTTAGATATCCAGACCAAACGTTGCATACGTTTTCATTTGGAGATTCAATGTTGTTTATCCCTGCAGATATTAGCGCTGGGGTGAATGAAGCCAGCATTGAATTTAGTCCATTCTTAAGGGAAGATGGGGAGTATGAACTGATTGTATCTGGAAAGGATGTAGTAGGGAACACCGCTGGAAATTTGGAATATCGTGTTGTTTTTTCGGTAGTAAATAAGCAAATGATTTCAAATTTGCTAAACTATCCCAACCCTTTTACTACATCTACAGCATTTGTATTTACATTAACTGGCAGTGAGGTGCCTCAAAATTTAAGAATCCAAATATTAACCATAACAGGTAAAATAGTAAAAGAAATTACAAAAGACGAATTAGGAGACATTCATATTGGGAGAAATATCACTTCGTATAAATGGGATGGCTCTGACATGTATGGACAGCCACTTGGAAATGGAGTTTATATTTATAGAGTGTTGACAAATCATCACAACAAAACGTTAGAAAAATATAAAAGTGTAGATGACAACACAGATAGATTTTTCAATAAAGGGTATGGCAAGATTTATTTAATGCGTTAATCGCGATTTTTTAGAATATTTCTAACAAATAAGTGGTATTCCCTTTTAAGTTACCTAATCATTAATTTCTTTTTTAATCAAATCAATTCCATTGATTTTTATTAATTATCAATTAACTTAGCCAATTGTAAAAAAGGTAATCTTTTTTAGCAAATAAGTTTTTATTTTTTGTAAAAAATAAAAAAAACATTCAGAACTTCAAGAAAATGGCTTTTAAAACAATAAACTAGATTCTATCAAGTAACATTACGTTACTTTGAAAAATATATTTTAAAATGGGCTTTGCTAGATATTTTCTTGGGTTACTTGTTTTCATTTTTTTAATAAATGGAACAAACAGTGCTCAATCTATACAAATCTCTACCAATAACGCATTCTTTTGTAGCGGAGGAAATGTTGCGATAAATTATACAATAACAGGTTTTTTTTCAACATCTAATGTATTTACTGTTCAGTTAAGCGATTCGAGCGGACAATACAACATACCTACAATAATTGGTAGCGCTTCAGGCGATTCCTCTGGCATAATTCAAGCTCTATTACCCAATAATTTAATTCCATCAGGGAATTATTCCATCAGGGTTGTTTCAAGCAATCCAAGCATCATAAGTACAAATTATATAAATACTCCAATTCAAAACACAGTTTTAGATTCTTGGGTAAGAAGAGCAGATGCGGGAACTATCCCCAAAAATTATGGAATAGGGTTTGCCATTGAAAATAAATTATATTTTGGCACGGGTTCTAATGGCACTTATACAACAAATGATTTTTGGGAATACAATCCTACAACTAATCTATGGACAAGAAAACAAAATTTGCCAATTGCCAAATCGGCATCGGTTAGTTTTAGTGTTGGAAGTAAAGGGTATGTATGCTCAGGAAATGGTCAGGCGGATTTATGGGAATATGATCCACAATTAAATACCTGGTCACAAAAGGCAAACCTCGGAGGTGTAGGGAGGTCGCTCGCATCTGCATTTGTCATTGGTGGAATTGGGTATGTAGGTTTAGGGAAAAGTAATACAGGCGCTTTTTTAAACGACTTATGGGCTTATGACCAATCCAATAATACTTGGACAAGAAAAACAGACTTCCCTGGTGATCCAAGATATGCTGCAGCAGGTTTAACAATACTCAACAAAGGTTATTTTGGTTTTGGCATTACATCCGTCACTTACAAAAAGGATTTTTGGGAATATAATCCTCAAATAAACACTTGGACCCAAAAGTCAAGTTGCTTGGGTTCGGCTCGACAATTGCCAACCGCATTTGCCATTCAGGGAAAAGGGTATGTAGGACTTGGGTATTTAACTGCCAACAGAAGTGATTTTTTTGAATATAATCAACAAACTGATACATGGCGACAAATTAACAATTTTACAGGTTCTGCTCGTAGAGGTTCAATTGGACTTACGTTAGGGAACAAAGCATTTATAATTTCCGGGATAGTCAACACCGGTGGTACAAATGATCTATGGGAATATACTTCTTCTAAATTTTTGATACAGATTGATTCAGTGAAAAGGTTCAATTGCCAGGGAGCTAGCTTGCCAATTTCTTTCAAAACTGGATGTAATGATTTCGCTAATAGTAATGTTTTTAATGTTCAAATTAGCGATACTACAGGCAGTTTTGAAAATCCTCAAACCATAGGTACTTTAAATGGAACTGGAAGCGGAATTATCAATGCTACTATTCCATCTAATGCTTTATTTAGCAAAAGATATTTACTTCGAATTGTTTCATCAAACCCACAAGCTTTCAGCGCTTCGTTTTCTATTTCTGTATTGCCTCAAAATACGGTTCAATTAACCTCTGCAATTGGGTCTGATTTTCAAAATATTTGTACTGGTTCGCCAATTTCATCCATTTCTTATTCTGTGTTTGGAATTTCAAACATAATAACAGATTCATTGCCCTTGGGTGTAAATGCTAGCTTTGTAAACAACATCATAACATTATCAGGAACATCATCGTTGGTCAAGGAAAATAATTATGTCATAAATTTATTAGGCGGTTGCGCAGCTTCAACCGTAACAGGAAGTATAAACATAAAGCCATTGACTTCTGTTTCTACACAGCCAAGCAATAGCAGGCAACAAATTTGTCAGAATTATTTAGCCAATCCATTAAGTGTGTTGGCAAATGGCTTCAATCTTTCTTATCAATGGTATGCATCAGATGATTCGTCAAATCAAACGGGTACGATTATCCCTGGTGAAACATCATCTTCACTGTCACCTCCAACCAATGTGGTAAATACGCAATATTATTATTGTATCATAAATGGTAATTGTGGGCTCCCTGTTACGTCGAAAGTTTCTGGTAGACATAAAATAACAGAAACAGGATCTTGGTTGGGATTAAATCAAAATTGGAACGATAGTATTAACTGGTGTGGTGGTGTGCCTTTAAATACTGCAAATGTCAATATCCCTTCAGGCTCAACAAATTATCCAATAGTTTCTAGTGTTGAAGCCAATTGCAATAATCTTGTTGTAAATTCTGGCGCAACACTTGTTTTAAATAATCAAACTTTAAATATTTCTGGCTCGATCACAAACTCAGGCACTATAAATGCCATTAATGGTTCAATCAATTTAAATGGAACAGCTGCAGGCCAAACAATTACCCCAAGTAAATTATTTAAAAACAAAATCAAAAATTTAAAAATAAGCAACAGCAATGGGGTATCAATAATTGGTGTAAATGATACCTTGAAAATATTAGGTGATCTGTCATTTGGAAAAAGCAATTGCACGTTAAATACCAATAACAATATCACAATTGTTTCTGATTCTATTAAAACAGGAAATATTTCGGACATGACTTCCGATGGCGTAAACTCAGGAGTTTATTCAGGAAATAAAATTATAGGGAATGTAACAGTGGAAAGGTATGTGCCTAATCATTTTAAAGCATGGCAATTATTGTCAACACCAACAGCAGGTCAAACCATTAAAGCTGCATGGCAAGAAGGGAATGCTAGATTGGTAAATGCGAAACCAGGGTATGGCACTACGTTAGTAAGTAATTTGTCAAATGCATTATCACCAAGTTTGGGGTTTGATTTTTTTTCGCCCAATGGTGCAACGATAAAAACGTACAATGCATCAACAAATTCATGGGAAGGCGTTTCTTCTACCTATAACAACATCAATAACCCTAAAGGATATGCATTGTTTGTTCGCGGCGATAGGTCTGTAACAGTTTATAATCAACCTGCTACGGAAACCACATTAAGAACTTCAGGGGTTATATATCAACCAATAAATCCACCACCAACAATTACAGTTTCAGCGAATAAGTTTGAATCGGTTGGGAATCCATATGCTTCTGCAATAGACCTGAGTAAATTAACTAGAACCGGTGGTGTGCAAGATGTATATTATATTTGGGATCCTAAACTAACACCAACATATTACGGCGGCGGCTACAGAACTTTAGTTAGGGTAGGAGAAGGATATATAGCTGTTCCTGCAGATCCTAATCCTTCAAGTTATTATAACGCTTCAAATCAAAATATTAATATTCAATCTGGACAAGCTTTTTTTGTAAAAGCAGATAGCGCTTTGGGTGACGGAACATTATCATTTAATGAAAATTGTAAAGTAAAAAATGATGCCATTGTTACCCGGACTACAACAGAATTGGTAAAAAAGATTTTCGTTAATTTGAATCGTGAAACAAATGAAGGACCTATTTTATTAGATGGTGTAGTTTCATTGTTTGATGAAACGTATCAAAATGAATTAAATTATTCAGACGCATCAAAATTATTTATAGGCAATTCAGAAGGTTTGTCGATTTTTCAAAGTAATAAAACAATAGCTGCAGAAAAAAGAGCGTTGCCGAATACTGCAGACACGATCTTTTACAAGCTAAATCAACTAAAAAATCTTCAGTATAACCTATCTATAAAATTCGAAAATTTTGAAGAGGGTATGTTGAAACCAATTTTGGTAGATAGATATACAGGCGTTCAGCAAATGTTGATGCTAAATAATGTCAATTTGATTCAGTTCGCTATTACAAGCGATATACTATCGTCGAACCCTAATCGCTTTTATTTGATGTTTAAACCTTTGCAAACGGTGCCCGTGAAGTTTACTTCAATAACAGCTGAAAATGTCTCAAAAAACATCAACAAGATTAATTGGAAAGTTGAAAATGAAATTAATATTGCTCATTACGACATTGAAAAAAGTGTTGATGGAAGGTCATTTGATTTGATGGGAAATATAGCTTCAGCATTTAATAATGGTCAATCAGGAGCGTATCAATTTGTAGATTCAATGGCTGGCTCTGATGATGTGTTTTATCGCGTGAAATCAGTTGATTTTGATGGGTCGAAATCGTTTAGTAATATCGTTAGGGTTTCATCGTCAATAGCTACTCAAAAACTTTATGTTTCGCCAAATCCGGTAGAAAACAGACTGATTAAACTTTACTTTACAGACCAAACCAAAGGGAAGTATCTTCTAAGTGTTTTGGACGCAAAAGGACAACAGATTAAATCAGTAGGTTATTTACTAACGGATGCCAATAAATGCTTTAAATTATCTGTAAAAGAAATTATTCATTCTGGCATTTATTTTTTAAAGGTTGATGGTCCCAATAATATACAAACCGTAATTCCTGTCGTAATTAAATAAGTTCATTCCTAATTAGCTCTTATCAATCGACTAATATTAATATCTTTACCATTAAAAAATTCATGGCTAAAATTGGTATCAATCTTTCAACTGGAAGTTTACAGAAAGAGGAAATAATTGTAGGAATAGATTTGGGAACAACAAATAGTTTGATTGCTATTGTGCATCCTGAGACAAAAAAGCCAATCGTTTTAAAAGAGTTTAATGGAAGTTCAATTGTCCCATCTGTTATTCATGTTGAAAAAAATGGGCAAATAACGGTAGGAGAATTGGCGAAGTCTCAATTGGAGCTTAATCCGGAGCGAACGGTTTTTTCTGTAAAAAGATTGATGGGTAAAAGTTATCAAGAAGCAACAGCATTAAAAGATCTAATCAGTTATAAATTTGTGGCAGATGCTAACGAATCTGCAGTAGTGAAAATACAAATAGGTGATTTGTTTTACACACCTACCGAACTTTCTTCGTTAATCTTAAAATCATTAAAAGAAAGGGCCGAACATATTTTAAAGACACCTGTAAATAAAGCGGTAATTACCGTCCCTGCATATTTTAATGATGAGCAAAGACAAGCTACAAGAGATGCTGGAAAACTAGCCGGATTAGAGGTATTGAGAATTATAAATGAACCAACTGCTGCAAGCTTAGCATACGGCATTGGTTTGCAAAATCATTCCAAAGGTAAAAGCGAAACCGTTGCAGTTTATGATTTAGGTGGAGGTACATTTGATATTTCAATCTTGTCCATTTCTGATGGCATTTTCGAAGTGATGTCTACTAACGGAGATACCCACTTGGGTGGTGATGATATAGATTCTTTGATTGTTCAACATTGGATTGCTCAATTGGGCGTTGATGAAAAGTTAATGGAAACGGACAAGTCAATGATGCAGGCATTTAGATTGAAAGCTGAGGAGGCGAAAAAGCATCTGTCCCAATCAGAATTATTCACCGGTGATATTAATAAAAGGAATATAAGCTTGTCAATAAATGATTTTGAACAGCTGATAACGCCAATGGTTGAACGCACAATAAATTGCTGTAAACAGGCACTGTTGGATGCCGGTTTGAAGAAATCAGAGGTAAACAATGTGGTAATGGTGGGTGGAAGCACAAGGGTTCCATTGGTAAAGAAAATGGTTGGCGATTTTTTTGGTAAAGCTGTAAATGATTCGGTAAATCCGGATGAAGTGGTGGCGCTTGGCGCTGCTTTACAAGCGGATGTATTGGCTGGGAATACTAAAGATGTTTTATTGCTCGACATTACACCGTTGAGCTTGGGCATTGAAACAGCAGGTGGATTAATGGATGTATTGATTCCAAGAAATGCGAAAATCCCATCAAAAGCTTCAAGGCAATATACTACGCAAATAGATGGACAAGGGTCAATGCGCATAAGTGTATATCAAGGGGAAAGAGATTTGGTAAAAGACAATAGACAACTGGCTGAATTTAATTTAAAAAATATACCCGGAATGCCAGCAGGTTTGCCAAAAGTTGAAGTTGGTTTTTTAATTAATGCTGATGGTATTTTGGTGGTATCAGCAAAAGAATTAAGAAGTGGCGTATCACAAACCATTGAAGTTAAGCCAAGGTTGAATTTAGATGATGCCACAGTTGAGCAAATGCTTTTAGATTCTATGGTTCATGCAAAAGAAGATATATTGCTTCGAGCACTTGCTGAAGCCAAAACAGAAGGGGAGCAGCTTTTGAAAACAACAGAACAATTTTTACAAAAAAACAGCCAATTACTAACACAGGTAGAGATGATTGATACAGCAAATGCGATGCAGGCGTTACAATTGGCAATAACCATGGATGACAAGAATTTGGTCCAAGAAAAAACGGACGCTTTGAATTCAATATCTAGACCGTATGCAGAAAGGATTATGGATATGGCAATTGCTGAAGCCATGAAAGGGAAAAGTATTTAATCTCAATTTATATGGTCTAAATTTATTTTAATTGAGCCATACGACTTACATATTTTCCAATCAAATCAAATTCAATATTTACAAGGGATTGAAGCTGTAATTGTTTAATATTGGTATGGTGGTAAGTGTAAGGAATAATGGCAACTTTAAACGTATCGCTAGTAACTCCGAAGCATGTTAAGCTGATGCCGTTGATAGAAATAGAGCCTTTTTCAATTACTAAGTGGGCGAATTGTTTATCGAAATTGAATTGGTACTCCCAACTACCATCTTTTTCAACAACAGAAATGCAAGTTGCGGTACAATCTACATGTCCTTGAACGATATGGCCATCCAATCGACCATTCATAAGCATGCATCTTTCTAAATTAATTTCAGTACCCAATATCCAGTGATTTAGATTTGTTTTTTGCAAGGTTTCTAAAATAGCTGTTACCTGATATGCATTTTCTTGGATAGCTTCAACGGTCAAGCAAACACCATTGTGAGAAACGCTTTGGTCTACTTTCAATTCATTTGAAAGGGAGGATTGAATCCAAAATGTTTTGTTGGTGCCATTGGTAGAAATATGGCTAATTATACCTGTATTTTCAATAATTCCTGTAAACATGCGCTAATTTCGGAAATTTCTTGAAAACTAATTTTTTATTTTCAATTATAATTCTATATTTGCGCTCCATAAAACAAGCATTAAAAAAAATAAAGGACATCAATTATGTTAATTATCGACTCAAAAGATTGTGAAAACATCGACAAAGCATTAAAAAAGTATAAGAAGAAATTCGAAAAAAGTCGTGTTTTATTGCATTTAAGAGAAAGACAATGTTTTACTAAGCCTTCAATCAAACGTAGAACAGAAGTATTGAAAGCAGTATACAAGCAACAAATGGCAGCTGGAAAATTCGATTAATTTTCTATGCATTTAATATATTTTCCGATGGACATAGTTTTAATTAACTTCGTTCATCGGATTTTTTATGGATAATACACCCCAACTATATATCAGTAATTTTTTAGAGTATCTAAAATTTCAAAAGCGTTACGCGCAGCATACCATTACATCTTACCATACTGATCTAACTGATTTTTTCGATTATTTACAACATCAATTTAGTGAGCAAAATATTAAGTCTATAAAATCCGGACTTGTAAGGTCTTGGCTTGCCGAACTTAAAACAAATAACCAGAGTTCCAAAACAATCAATCGAAAAATATCAACTTTAAAAACGTTTTTTAAATACTTGCTTCGCCAAGGTGAAATTGAAACCAGTCCAATGGCTACGATTGTAACACCAAAGCAAAACAAACGATTGCCTGAATTTGTAGACAAAAGAGATACGGATACGTTGTTTTTAAACGTAACCTTTGATGAAGATTGGAATGGGAAAACGGAGCATTTGGTATTAATGCTCTTGTATCACACTGGAATAAGGCAGGCGGAACTGATTGGGTTGAAAAATTCAGCAATTGATAAGTATAATTCTACCATAAAAGTATTGGGAAAAGGAAACAAAGAACGCATTATCCCGATTGGCAAAGATTTGTTGGATGAAATTATAGGTTACCAAACATCCAAAGCGGAGAAGATAAAAAATCCGGATGTAGAATGTTTACTGGTAAGGGAGAATGGTAAGAAGTTGTACGCCAAATGGGTGTACAATGCAGTAAAAAAGAATTTGTCATTAATTACTACGATACAGAAAAGAAGTCCGCATGTGCTCAGACATACGTTTGCCACACACTTGAGCAATAATGGCGCTGATTTAAATGCAATAAAAGAATTGCTGGGACATAGCAGTTTGGCCGCAACTCAGATTTATACGCACAATACAATAGAAAAATTGAAGGATATTTATAAGCAGGCTCATCCTAAGGCCTAGAGATTAATACAAAGTTGAATTAGAAATAAACCCGGAATTTTATTATGTAATACTTACTCAACTGTTTGGGGTAGTTTCTTTGGATATTAATAAAAAACTTTCGGTGTAAAATTTTGCCAAAAAAGTAATTTTATTTGAATAGTTCCGTTTAATGAAGTAAATTATACAACGAAAGCTTTGATGAAATAAAAAGCTTTAAATCAAATTAATCATTAAAAAATCTATCGTATGAACTTAAACATTCAAACTGTTCATTTTGATGCAGACATCAAATTGAAAAATCACATTGAGCAAAAAATCCAAAAATTAAATCAATTTCATGATCAGATTATAAATGTGAATATTTATTTGAAACTAGACAACATCGTGCATAAAATAAAGGATAAAATTGTAGAAATAAAAGTAGCTATCCCAAAGCACGAATTCTTTGTAAAGCAATCCTGCAAATCATTTGAAGAGAGTTTTGAAATAGCAATGGATTCAATAGTTAATCAAATAAAAAAGCAAAAAAATAAAAATTAGGTATAAAAAAATAGAGTTTAAAAAAGGTCTTTCCAAGTGGAAAGACCTTTTTTTTGATTTTTTAAAAAAAAAGTTAAGAAGTTTTTTTGCTATTAATCATTTTCTCTTACCTTTGCCTTCCTTAAAAAAGGGGATTGATAATAATCTCTAATTGTAGGAAGAGTTCTTAAAATAAAGTTGCTTGCGAAAGGTAGAGAGATGTGACGTTGTTTCATCGAAGGCCATTGCTAAAACTAGATTTGCTTAAAATAAAAAATGCCGAGGTAGCTCAGTTGGTAGAGCAGCTGATTTGTAATCAGCAGGTCGTGGGTTCGACTCCCTTCCTCGGCTCATTTTTTAAGGGCAGTTAC
>Ga0209598_10001363_pt1 | contig 20007 bp, 19 predicted proteins | sample M_140807_EF_Meta_FD_187317 | JGI IMG/M metagenome (GOLD analysis project Ga0209598, IMG submission 187317) | Freshwater microbial communities from Lake Montjoie, Canada to study carbon cycling - M_140807_EF_MetaG (SPAdes) (version 2) | ecosystem: Environmental > Aquatic > Freshwater > Lake...
GGACACGGTCAACGCGGTGGGAGAACATCCAACGGCTTTCCTCGGAACGGTGGGTTGGGTTCGCGATACACGGGACAGTGGGTTGGCGCCGAGTCGTGGCGAATTGCGCAGTGCCAGTATCGAGGCGACCCTCCCGATTACTGATCTTCAGTACTGGCGGGGGACGTATCAGCATCAACTATTTTTCCCTGTAACCAAGGATTACACCCTTGCACTGAACGGAGATATTGGGATCGGGCGTGCTTTTAGTGGCCATCTGTACCCGCAATTCAAGAACTTTTATGCGGGCGGAATTGGCTCGATTCGAGGATTTACGCCCTCCAGCCTGGGGCGACGTTATCTCGATGGCGTACCCAGCGGCGGCCAGGTTCGTATCGTCGGTAATGCCGAATTCTTGTTCCCGCTGCCGGGTTCTGGCGCGGATCGCACCCTCCGGACCTTTTTGTACCTGGATATCGGTAACGTTTACAACACCCTGGAAGACGTTGATCTCTCAACCCTTCGGGCTTCAACCGGGGCTGGCTTGTCGTGGTTATCGCCCGTTGGGCCGATCAAGTTCAGTATCGGTACGCCAATCAGACGCGAGCCAACCGATCGGGTACAGCGATTCCAGTTTCAGGTTGGTACCGGTTTTTAAAATGCCGCGGTGTGCGAGAATTCCGGAAGCATTGACCGTTTTGCCTCGTCTATCCCCTTTGAGCTTCGCTGCATCCCCATGAGCCTTCGATCTTCCAGCACGCTGTTTTCTATTGGTTCAACCATTGCAAGCCGTGTGCTGATGCACGCCGCGCAAGTTACGATTCCGATGCTGATCGTCGCGACTTTGCCGTTGGCCGCGCAGGCTGAGGCGCAGGCTCAGGAAGTCCGAATCGGTATCGTGAATACCGAGCGAATCCTGCGTGACTCTTCGCCCGCCAAAGCGGCCGAGCTCAAACTCAAGCAGGAGTTTGTAAAGCGAGACGAGGAACTCCAGAAGCTTGCAGCACGCCTTAAAGAAACCAACGACAAACTGGAACGGGACTCTGCCGTACTCGCAGAAACCGATCGAACGAAGCGCCAACGTGAGGCAGCGGAACTCGACCGTGAACTACAGCGCCGTACCCGTGAGTTCCGGGAAGACGTCAATCAGCGCAAAAATGAAGAACTCTCCCAGGTCGTCGAGCGGTCCCGCAAAGTAATTCGCCAGGTCGCCGAGCAAGAAAAATACGATCTCGTGGTTGAAGATGCGATCTACTTCAATGCGCGTATCGACATCACCGATAAGGTCCTTCGCGCTTTAAACGGTTCGAAGTGATTGGTGGGGTCTGACGGGAGCTACACGCTCGGGGAACTCGTCGCACGCCTCGGGGGCGAGTTAAGTCGTCCTGCCAGTTCTTCGAACCGGGTTAATCGCTTTGCTGCCGTTGAAAATGCGGGCCCGGACGATCTCTGCTTTATTTCATCGCCCCGCTATCGATCAAAGCTGGCCGCGTGCCGAGCAGCCGCAGTGGTCTTGCGCGCCGGAGATGTTGCGAGTGCCCCGGCAGACTTGGCGACCATCGTAGTAGCAGACCCCTATGTCTGGTACGCCCGAGCGGCATCTCTCTTCTGTCCACCACCCAAATCCGACGCGGGGACTCATCCGCAGGCCATCGTCGCGCCCGACGCCATCATCGCCGACGGGGTCACTATTGAGGCGGGCGCTGTCATTGGTCCCCGAGTTCGTGTCGGTCCACGTTCCTGGATTGGTTCGGGTTGTGTCCTGGGTGAAGGTGCCTCGATCGGTGAGGAAAGCCGACTTTATCCGAGGGTGACGGTTTACGCGGGATGCGTGATCGGATCTCGCGTCATCATCCATGCAGGTGCCGTGATCGGGTCCGACGGATTCGGATTTGCCCGAGATGGCGGCGAATGGATCAAGATTCCCCAAACGGGGCGCGTCCAGATTGGGGATGACTGCGAAATTGGTGCCAACACCACAATTGACCGCGGAGCGATTGATGACACCGTCATTGGCGCCGGGTGCAAGCTCGATAATCAAATCCAGATCGCGCACAACGTGCGAATCGGCGAGGGCTGCGCGATCGCGGCCTGCGTGGGCATTGCGGGAAGCGCAATGATTGGCAAGCATTGCCAGATTGGCGGCGGAGCTGGCATCCTTGGCCACCTGGAGATTGCTGATCAGACGGTTATTTCTGCCATGTCGCTGGTGACCCGATCCATCACGACACCCGGGTTTTACACAGGGGTCTTTCCACTGATGCAAAACCGGGACTGGGAGCACGCCGCTGCTGGACTGCGACGGCAGGTCCGACTGCGCGGACAATCTCGATCGAACCTCGGCGTCAGCCCCCGCCAGAGTAGCGACTCTGGGCTTGACGCTGATCCAGACCATGAAGCCCCCCACGATGAACGTTGACCTGTCGCCCGATTCGACCACAGAGACCGCACCCGAGATGTCTTCGATGGATATTCGGGCCATCCTGGCGCATTTGCCCCACCGTTATCCGTTTTTGCTGGTTGATCGAGTTCTCGAGCTTGAGCTGGGCCACCGAATCAGGGCGCTCAAAAACGTAAGCATCAACGAGCCCCATTTCACAGGACATTTTCCGCATGTTCCCGTGATGCCAGGTGTTCTGATGATCGAGGCACTGGCGCAGGCCGCAGGGATCCTATCGTTCCGAACGATGGGTAAAGTGAGCGATGCTTCGTCGGTTTATTACTTTGTGGGTATTGATGGGGCTCGGTTTAAACGTCCGGTGAGTCCGGGTGATCAGTTGATGCTTGATGTGACAATTGAGCGCCGGTCGCGTGGAATCTGGAAATATCGCGGAACAGCCACCGTTGACGGTCAAGTGGCGTGCGAGGCGGAACTGATGTGCACCTTGCGTCAAATTGATGCCTAAGATCCATCCAAGCGCCATTGTCGAACCTGGTGCAAAACTGGGGGCGGGGGTCGAAATTGGTGCCCAAGCCATCATTGGCCCTGACGTATCCATCGGACCGGGGACGATGGTTGGTGCTCGCGCGATCCTTGCGGGTCGCACCACGATTGGTTCCGATAACCAGATTCATGCCAATGCCGTGATCGGTTCAACGCCGCAGGATAAAAAATATGCAGGTGAGCCGACTGTGCTGGAGATCGGTGACCGCAACACGTTCCGGGAATTTGTGACGGTGAATACCGGAACAGTTCAGGACCAAGGACGCACCCGGATTGGTAACGACAACTGGATCATGGCCTACGTTCATGTGGCCCATGATTGTGTGATCGGAAATCACGTGACACTTGCGAACTGCACGCAACTCGGTGGCCATGTCGTACTCGATGACTGGGTCACTCTGGGTGGATTCACCGGCGTGCATCAGTTTTGCAGGGTTGGAGCCCATGTGATGACAAGCGTCGGCACGACCGTTCTTCAGGACATACCTCCCTATCTGATGTGTGCGGGGCAGGGCGCCAAGCCGCACGGCCTGAACGTTGAGGGTTTGCGTCGCCGAGGATTTGGTCCTGAGCAGATCGCCGCCCTCAAGCAGATCTATCGAACCCTTTACCGTAATGGTCTTGGTCTGGATGAAGCGCGAGAGCAGCTGCAAGCTCGCCTGGCGGCGTTGAGGGCAGACGCCCCCCCAGAATCGCTGTTCGTTCGCGATCTGGAATGCATGGTCAGCTTCTTGGCACACGTAACTCGCAGCATCGTTCGTTAGTTCAAGATCCTCACGCTCATGACCGATGCTCGTCCACTGTCGCTCGGCATGGTTGTTGGCGAATCATCGGGCGATCTGCTCGCCTCTGCGCTGCTTAGGGGCCTCAGCGATCAGGCAGCCCCACGATTCCTCAAATCCTTTGGAATTGGCGGTCCGCGCTTGGTCGAGCAGGGGTTTCAGTCCTGGTGGCCTGCCGAATCACTTGCCGTCAATGGGTACCTGGAGGTGCTTCAGGCCTATCCTCGCCTGTGGCTGATGCGTCGGGATCTAATCCATCAGATGTGCGATGTTCGTCCGGATGTGTTCCTTGGCGTTGATGCGCCCGACTTCAATCTCGGCGTTGAAACGGCTCTGCGACGAGCAGGGATACGGACTGTTCACTTTGTTTCGCCCTCGATCTGGGCCTGGCGCCGGGAGCGAGTAGACCGGATTCGAGCAGCCGTGGACCATATGCTCCTGGTTTTTCCCTTTGAGCGAGCGATTTATCAGGCCGCTGGTATCCCCGCCACCTATGTGGGCCATCCGCTGGCGGATCAAATCCCGCTCAACCCGGACCGTCATTCCGCGCGTCATCGCTTGGCGGCGAGCGGAGTCCCAGCTGGAGGGCCCCTCATCGCGCTACTGCCAGGTAGTCGCGGAGGCGAAGTGCGTCATATTGGCCCCGTTTTTCTTGAGACGGCAATTTGGATTCTGGAGCGTCGGCCTGAATTTCAGTTCGTTTTGCCCGCGGCAACACCCAACTTATATCGAGCGTTGCAGCAAACATTGCTGGCACTGGGGCGTCGCGCAGATCGATTACGTGAACGATTGAGCCTGATTCAAGGGCAATCACATGATGTACTGGCCGCGAGTGCCGTGACCCTCGTGGCGAGCGGGACCGCATCGCTTGAAGCGGCCCTATTCGGTTTGCCCATGGTTATTGCGTATCGGATGCATCCCCTGAACTACCGGGTCATGCGGCGCATGGCCTATTTGCCCTGGATCGGATTGCCGAATATTTTGGCGAATGAATCGCTGGTGCCTGAGTTTGTTCAAGACGCTGCAGTGCCAGCCTTGATGGGCCAGTCGGTCATCGATCAGCATGACGATCTGATCGGGCGAGCACGCTTGCGCGAGCGGTTTGCAGAGATTCACGCTTCATTGGCCCAGGGCTGCGCGCAGCGATCTGCCGAAGTATTGCTGGACATCGCTTGTCGATGAGCGATGCCAATTTTGCGAGACTGGTGTGCGGAGTCGACGAAGCAGGTCGGGGCCCACTCGCCGGTCCAGTCTTCGCCGCTGCGGTTGTGCTTGATGATCGTTCTCCAATCCTTGGCTTGGATGATTCAAAGCGTTTGTCGCCAAAGCGCAGGACCGAACTCGCCGAGCAAATCCGGAAGTCGGCCCTTGTATGGGCGGTTTCCCACGCCACGGTTGAAGAGATTGACCGCCTCAATATCCTGAAGGCGACGATGCTTGCCATGGTTCGGGCGGTGAATTTGATCCAGGCCGATCTCTGCTCCACAGGCCTCTCCGGCCCTCAGACCATGTCTCTGTTTGCGTTGATTGATGGCAACCAGTTGCCCGCCGACTTGCCTTGCCCGGGCCGCGCCATCATCGGGGGCGACGCCAAAATCCCCGCGATCAGTGCAGCCTCGATCCTGGCAAAGACCGAACGTGATCGGATGATGGGTCAGTTGGCGATTCAATGGCCTGGCTATGGATTCGAGCTTCATCAGGGCTACGGCACCCGGGCGCATCTCGAGGCCCTGAACCGTCTGGGGCCTTGCCCCGAACATCGACGTAGCTTTGCCCCAGTGCGCGCACGACTGGGGCTCGTGTGAGCAAGGGTACGACCGATCCTGCGGATCTTCGGCAGATTCACTCGCGGGACAATCCTCATTGGCGTGAACTGGTTTTGTGTGCCCAGTCAGCGCGCGAGCGGCGCAAGCGCGGCCTGTCCTTTCTGGAGGGCGAGCACCTCTGCGAAGCATGGCTGGACCATTGGGGAGCGCCGCGCCTCATGGCTATTGCAGATTCTGCGCAGCAGGTCCCGAGTTGCCGCGCCTTGCTGGCACGAGCTCAAAAGCAAGATCCGGCGCTCACTATTTTGCTGGTGGACGACGCCATGTGGCGTGACCTCAGCCAATTGGTGCAAGGCGTCTCCCTGGCTTTTCTGATCGAGACCCCGCAGCCCAGCCTACCCGAGCGCCTGACCGAGGACGCGATTTATCTGGACCGTGTTCAGGACCCTGGGAATGTCGGGTCGATCTTGCGGACTGCAGTCGCCGCCGGTATCACTCGGGTCGTGACAGCCCCTGGAACCGCCTGGGTTTGGTCGCCTAAGGTGTTGCGCGCAGGGATGGGCGCACATTTTGCCCTCCAGGTTCACGAAGGTGTGGGCTGGGGGGAACTTGAAGCACGTATTGAAATGCCGCGCCTGGCCGCACGACCTCAAAACGCAAGCGAACTCTGGTTGACTGACCTGCGTTCGCCGGCATTGTGGTTGTTCGGTAATGAGGGGGCTGGGCTCGACCCGCTCATCGATCCCCAGACGGTGCAATGGATCCGTATTCCCCAGAGCGACCGTGTGGAATCGCTGAACGTCGCCGCGGCCGCTGCGGTTTGCCTCTTCGAACAACGGCGCCAGCGTTTGAGTGCTTAAAGCCCGATCGGGCGGATATGCTGCAGCACTGTGGTGGCGATCTCTTCGATCGACTTCGTCGTCGTACTGAGCCAGGTAATGCCCTCGCGACGCATCATCGACTCGGCCTCTCGGACTTCCATTCGACAGTTTACGAGCGACGCATAGCGGCTCGCTGGACGCCGCTCATGCCGGACTTCGGCCAGTCGGTCAGGTGTGATTGTCAACCCGAACAACCGCGCCTTATATTGGTAAAGCACGTCGGGCAACCGGCGCCGCTCGAAGTCGTCTGGAATCAAGGGATAGTTCGCGGCCTTGATACCGTGTTGCATCGCGAGATAGAGGCTGGTGGGTGTTTTACCGCAGCGCGAAACACCCACCAGGATCACGTCCGCACGGGAGAGTTCTGCAGAGGATTGACCATCGTCATGCTGCAACGCGAAATTAATGGCTTCGATGCGGGCCTTGTACTTGGAGCTGTCTGCAGTCTGGTGAAAACGCCCGATGGTGTGGGTACTCTTGATTCCAAATTCGTGTTCAAGAGGCTCGACAAAGGTCGAGAACAAGTCAAGAAACATGGCCTGCGCGCGACGGACGATCCGGTTGATCTCCGGGTTGACCAGCGTCGAAAAGACGAGTGGGCGATGACCGTCTTGCTGAGCCTGCGCATCAATTCGCGCGACGGTCGCGTCGGCCTTATCGAGTGAATCAATAAAGGGCAGGCGGACATGCCGAAAAACCAAGCCTTCGAACTGGGTCAAGACCGACTGGCCGAACGTTTCGGCGGTAATACCGGTGCCATCTGAGACATAGAACACCGTTCGGCCGGGTCTTGGGGTGCCGCCATCAGGCATCGCGGGGCGAAGCGGTTCAGTAGTGAAGCTCATGGCTTGAAGCTATCACGACGGTAGAATTCCGACACCAAATCTTAACCTTCAGGGAAATCCCTATGTTCAACCACGATTCAGCGGGTCGCTACGTGCGCCCGTTCGAGCAATTACGGATGACTGACGTCGAAATAGTCGGCGGCAAGAACGCCTCGCTCGGTGAAATGATCAGTCAGCTAGCGGCCGCCGGCGTGCGAGTACCTGGCGGCTTTGCAACCACGGCGCAGGCGTTTCGGGACTTTCTCGAGCACAACCAGCTAACGGACCGCATTGCCCAGCGGCTCGAAAAACTGAACCCCGACGACGTGAAGGCCTTGCTTGATTGTGGCTCTGAGATCCGCAGTTGGATCGTGGACGCCAAAATGCCGTCTGCCCTGGAAGATGGGATCCGGACGGCATTTGCTCGGATCCATGGGGATTCGAAGGGCGTGGTTTTTCCGGTTGCGGTTCGCTCATCGGCAACGGCTGAGGACTTGCCCGATGCGTCATTTGCAGGTCAGCAGGAGACGTTTCTCAATGTCGTCGGTATCGATGATGTCCTGCACAAGATCCGAGAAGTCTTTGCGTCGCTCTACAACGATCGGGCCATTTCCTACCGCGTCCACAAGGGCTATGCCGACATGCCCATCGCGCTGTCCGCAGGCATTCAACGCATGGTTCGGAGTGACCTGAGTGCCTCTGGCGTGATGTTTACGCTGGACACCGAGTCCGGTTTTCGGGATGTTATTTTCATCACTTCAAGCTATGGCCTTGGTGAAACGGTCGTCCAGGGCGCTGTGAATCCCGATGAATTCACCGTCAGTAAACCCATCCTTGCGCGCGGGCAATCCAGTATCGTGCGGCGAAATCTGGGTTCCAAGCTCATCCAGATGGTTTTTCAGGAAGAGGGCACCCGCGTCTGTGATGTCCCGATAGAACTGCGCAATCGATATTCGCTGAGTGATCAAGAGGTGATCGAGTTGGCGCAGCATGCGGTTGTGATCGAACGTCACTACGGGCGTCCGATGGACATCGAATGGGGTCGCGACGGGCTCGATGGGCAGCTCTACATTCTCCAGGCTCGGCCCGAGACCGTAAAGAGTCAGTCGATCGGACAAGTCCAGCAGCGCTTTCGACTCAAGGGGACTTCAGCCATTCTGGCGACTGGTCGCGCCATTGGCCAGAAGGTCGGTGCCGGAGCGGTACGAGTGGTTGCGGATCCGTCCGAAATGAGCCGCGTTCAACCCGGCGATGTACTGGTGACGGATATGACCGACCCAAACTGGGAGCCTGTGATGAAAAGGGCCGCCGCAATCGTCACCAATCGGGGCGGGCGCACCTGTCACGCAGCCATCATTGCCCGTGAACTTGGGATTCCCGCGGTGGTTGGGTGCGGCGATGCCACGGATTGCCTGGCCGATGGGCTATTGGTCACCGTCTCATGCGCGGAAGGCGATACCGGGCACGTTTACGACGGCCTGCTCGAAACTGAAGTGACCGAAGTGGCGACCGGTGAAATGCCCGTCCCTCCGGTCAAAGTCATGATGAACGTGGGCAATCCGCAACTGGCCTTTGAGTTTGCGCAGTTGCCGAACGCAGGGGTCGGTTTGGCCCGGCTCGAATTTATTATTAATAACAATATTGGCATTCATCCAAAGGCGATTCTCGACTATCCCAATGTGGATGCAGAGCTCAAGAAGGCGGTTGAATCCGTGGCACGAGGTCATGCGAATCCCCGGGCATTTTTCGTCGACAAGGTGACCGAAGGCGTCGCGACGATTGCGGTCGCATTCTGGCCTCACCCAGTGATCGTACGGCTATCCGACTTTAAGTCCAACGAGTATCGGAAACTCATCGGCGGCAACCGTTACGAGCCCGAGGAAGAAAATCCGATGCTCGGCTTCCGTGGCGCGGCGCGCTATCTGTCGCCAGATTTTGCGGCGTGCTTCGCGATGGAGTGCGAATCGATTCTGCGAGTGCGTCAAGAGATGGGATTAACCAATGTCGAGCTGATGGTTCCGTTTGTACGAACCGTCAGCGAAGCGCGACGTGTGGTTGACCTGTTGGCCGCGCATGGCCTGAAGCGCGGGTCGGGTGCAGATTCGGCGGGGCAGGGCGGGTTGCGGCTCATCATGATGTGCGAGTTGCCCTCCAATGCATTATTGGCCGAGGCCTTCCTCGAGTACTTCGACGGATTCTCGATCGGATCAAACGATTTGACCCAGCTCACGCTGGGGCTTGACCGGGACTCGGGGCTCGTCGCAGAGGGTTTCGACGAGCGCGACCCGGCTGTGAAGATACTGCTCGAGCGAGCGATTAGCGCCTGCCGGGCAGCCGGAAAATACGTCGGGATCTGTGGCCAGGGGCCCTCCGATCACCCTGATCTGGCCCAATGGCTAGTCGATCAGGGTATCGAGTCAATTTCGCTCAATCCGGACACCGTGATCCCGACCTGGCATCGACTCAGCGGTTCATCCCGCTAAGTGCTTAGCGAACGACGGCGATTTTCTCCCGCTGTCCCTTTTTGTAGGTAAAGAGGGTGAGGGTGCCGTCTTTGATGTCACCCTTCGCGTCAAATGCAATCGTCCCGGTGACGCCGGTCATGCTGATTTTGGCAAGTTCGGGGAGATATTTCGCCGGATCTGCAGAATTCGCTTTTTGCATGGCTGACGCCATCACCATCGTCGCGTCATAAACGTATGGCGCATAGATCTGAACTTCGGCGTTGTACTTCTGCTTGAAACGGGCCTTGAAGTCGTCGAGCCCCTTCTCTTGCTTGGCCGTGACGCCACCGGCCTCGGCGCAAACCACCTGCTCATCGGCCATCGCGTCGCCAGCCAGCTTTGCGAGTTCAGCAGTACAAATGCCATCGCCACCTAAGAACTTGGCTTTGACCCCGAGTTGCTTCATCTGGCGCAGCATTGGTCCCGCTACAGCGTCCATCCCACCAAAAAACACGACGTCCGGCTTGCTTCCCTTGAGCTTGGTCAAAATAGCTGCAAAGTCGGTTGCTTTGTCGTTGGTGAATTCCCGGCCAACGAGCTTGCCGCCTGCGGCCTTAACCGCTTTCTCGAATTCATCGGCGACACCCTGCCCGTACGCCGTACGGTCATCGATGATTGCAATGGCCTTACCCTTGAGTTCTTTAACGGCATACCGGCCGAGTGTCCCACCCAGTTGACCATCGTTGGCGACCACCCTGAAAGCGGTCTTGTAGCCCTGCATCGTGTATTTTGGGTTGGTGGCTGAGGGCGAAATTTGCGGGATTCCGGCCTCGAAATAAATTTTGGATGCGGGGATCGTCGTACCGGAATTCAGATGCCCAATAACGCCTGCCACCTTCGCATCGACCAGTTTCTGTGCGACTGCCGTGCCCTGTTTGGGATCTGCAGCGTCGTCCTCAGGTAGCAGTTCAAATTTGACCTCCTGCCCGCCGATCTTGATCTTCTTCTCATTCAGATCCTCGATGGCGAGCCTCGCCCCGTTCTCGTTATCCTTCCCAAGATGAGCCTGATTGCCAGTCAATGGTGCGACGTGACCAATTTTGATCACCGTCTGGGCGTAAACGAACCCGGTACAAGTTGCACAGGCAGCACCCACAGCAATCGAAAGCGCGAGTTGGGAAGGCTTCAGGGTCTGAAACATAAAAGGCTCCAAAGTATTGATGATTCGTCCGCATCGTAATGCGAAAAACCAGATTTTGGTACTGGTTTAACGACAGGTTTAGACCCGGGTTTTCATCAGGCGCTGACGATCGCGCTGCCATTCACGGTCCTTTTCGGATGCCCGCTTGTCGTGTTGCTTCTTGCCCTTGGCGAGGCCAACTGCCAGCTTGATCCGTCCTTTCAGATAGTGCATATCCAGGGGAACCAACGTGTACCCGGCTCGCACCACTTTGCCGATCAACTTGCTGATCTCAGCGCTACGCATCAGGAGCTTTCGGGTTCGGACGGGATCAGGACGAATATGGGTCGATGCCGCGAGCAATGGCGAAATGTGGGCCCCAAGCAGCCACAGCTCGCCATCTCGAATGATCACGTACGCTTCCTGAATCTGGGCCCGGCCGGCACGGATCGCCTTGACTTCCCAACCCTCGAGGACGAGGCCCGCTTCGTGGCGTTCCTCGATAAAGTAGTCGTGATTGGCCTTGCGGTTTTCGATGATCGACATGTTGCGTCGTGTTTGCCGCTTACAATCTCCAAGTATATGGCTGTCGTTACCCGTAGCGTGTTGTTGCCCCACACGGCCCGGCAAATGTTTGATCTGGTCGCCGACGTGACTTCGTATCCGAGCTTCTTGCCGTGGTGCGGAGAAGCGCAGGTGCGCGAGTCAGGCCCCGAGGGGATGATCGCAACCCTGACGATCGCATTCAAAGGCCTTCGGCAGTCGTTTACGACTCGGAACGATCACATTGAAGGCCAGCGAATCGGGATGCGGCTGGTGGACGGCCCGTTTGCGATGCTCACTGGCGAATGGACTTTCACCCCCCTCAGCGAGAGCGCGTGTCGCGTGGATTTTCAGTTGGACTATCGCTTCTCAAATAGCTTGCTGGAAAAGGTTGTGGGGAGCGTGTTTGATCCGATTGCCAAGAGTTTCGTCGACGCCTTTGTCCGCCGCGCCGACGAGTTATATGGCGTCGATTAAAGCTCCCGATTTTTTAACGGTTGAGCTGGTTTTGGCGACGAATGCCAACGTACAGATGGTGACACTGAAACTCCCCCCAGGGTCCTGTGTCCAGGATGCGTTGTCGATAGCTGCTCAGCAAGATCCGCGATGGATGGTGCCAATTTCGGGCGCGGACTCCCCCCCAACCTGGGGGCTTGCGGTCTGGAACCAACGGGTGTCTGCTGACCGCCTGTTGGAAGAGGGTGATCGCATCGAACTGTTGCGGCCGCTCATTGCACAGCCCAAAGAAGACCGGCGCGATCGTGTGGACGATCAGCGCGCTGCGGCTCCCCGGAGTCGATGGCGTCCGGATGCTCGCGGCCCCCTGCGGCGAGGGCCATCGGTATAATCGCGTTTTGTCAGAGGAGGCTGCGATGCGCGAACGCGCCGTGCCATCGTCAGGGCCCACAGCGTCGGGGTCCTCCAGCGGATTGAGGGTCATAGCCCGCGCATTGACGTTTGACGACGTCTTGCTGATCCCCGCCTATTCCGAGATTTTGCCCCGCGAGACCTCATTGCGGACTCGACTGACGCGCAACATCATGCTGAATATCCCGCTCGTATCTGCCGCAATGGATACCGTGACCGAAGCGCGGCTGGCCATTGCGATGGCCCAGGAGGGCGGTATCGGGATCGTCCACAAAAATCTCTCACCCGAAGCCCAAGCCAACGAGGTGGCGCGAGTCAAACGCTTTGAATCGGGAATCGTTTCTGACCCGATTACGGTCCCGCCGACCATGTCGGTTCGCGATGTCGTTGCACTGACCCAGCACTACCGGATTTCGGGCTTGCCGGTGATTGATGACGGGCGCGTGGTTGGCATTGTGACCAACCGCGATTTGCGGTTTGAGCAGCGCCTTGATATCCCGGTGCGCGACATCATGACGCCGCGGGCCCGACTGGTGACCGTCCCTGAAGGCACGGGCCTCGATCAGGCGCAGACCCTGATGCATCGGCACCGGTTGGAGCGCGTTTTGGTTGTCGATGACGAATTCCACTTGCGGGGTCTGATCACCGTCAAGGATATTTTGAAGGCGACCGAGCACCCCCACGCTTGCAAGGATTCAGCGGGCAAACTGCGAGTCGGTGCCGCCGTCGGGGTCGGGGGCGATTCTTCCGAGCGGGTAGCACGATTGGTAGCTGCGGGTGTGGATGTCATCGTGGTCGATACCGCCCACGGACATACCCTCGGCGTCCTCGATCAAGTGCGCCAAATGAAATCTGCCCATCCCCAGGTCGACATCATTGCCGGCAATATCGCTACGGCGGCCGCAGCCATAGCCCTTGCAGAGGCCGGCGCAGACGCAGTCAAAGTCGGGATTGGCCCCGGCTCGATCTGCACCACGCGAGTGGTTGCCGGTGTAGGCGTCCCCCAGATTACGGCGATTGCCGAGGTTGCCAGCGCGCTTGAATCGCGTGGAATTCCAGCAGTTGCCGATGGCGGTATTCGCTACTCGGGCGATGTTGCCAAAGCGATCGCCGCTGGCGCGTCGTCCGTCATGATGGGCTCCATGTTCGCGGGTACCGAAGAAGCCCCGGGCGAGGTGATTTTGTATCAGGGGCGCTCCTATAAGAGCTACCGCGGAATGGGCTCGCTGGGCGCGATGCAACAGGGCGCAGCCGATCGTTATTTTCAGGATGCTTCGACGGGTGTGGATAAGCTGGTTCCGGAAGGAATCGAAGGACGCGTGCCTTATAAAGGCGGTCTGGCTGCAATCTTGTTTCAGCTCTCCGGTGGTTTGCGCGCCTCGATGGGCTATTGCGGCTGTGCCGGCATCGAAGAAATGCGCACCAAGAGCCAATTTGTCGAAATCACAGCGGCGGGGATTCGTGAGAGCCACGTTCACGACGTTCAGATCACCAAAGAAGCACCGAACTATCGGGCCGACTGATTCGACTGGAGAAACCTCGCGTGGCGCATCAACGGATACTGATTCTTGATTTTGGGTCGCAAGTTACGCAACTGATTGCGAGACGGGTCCGCGAGGCTCAGGTTTACTGCGAGATTCACCCCCACGACGTTTCCGAAGACTTTCTTCGAACGTTCGGTGCGCAAGGCGTCATCCTGTCAGGAAGCCCCGCGTCGACCACGGATTCTGCGTCCTTAATGGTCTCGGACGCCGTGTTCAGCTTAGGCGTTCCAGTGCTTGGGATCTGCTACGGCATGCAGTTGATGGCAACCAGCTTAGGTGGCCGTGTCGAGAACAGTCCAACAAGGGAGTTCGGTTCGGCTGAAGTACGCGCCCGTGGTCATACCCGACTCCTTGATGGCGTCCAAGACCGGACGAATGAAGCAGGGCACGGCCTGCTTGACGTATGGATGAGCCACGGTGACAAGGTCATTGCCTTGCCAGAGGGTTTTCGGCTGATGGCATCGACTGCGTCGTGTCCGATCGCCGGGATGGCCGATGAGTCGAGGCACTTTTACGGCGTACAGTTTCACCCGGAGGTCACCCATACCCGGCAGGGAGCGGCCATTCTGGCGCGTTTCGTCCGCGAAATTTGCGGCTGCGAGGGCGACTGGCGCATGGCCTCGCATATTGACGAGGCCATTGACCTGATCCGTCAACAGGTGGGTGATGAGCACGTAATTTTAGGCTTATCCGGCGGCGTTGATTCGTCGGTGGCCGCCGCCTTGATTCATCGAGCGATTGGCGACCAGCTCACCTGTGTTTTCGTGGATCACGGTTTGCTTCGAATGGGCGAGGGCGCCCAAGTAATGGCGATCTTCGCCGAACATCTTGGCGTTAAGGTCGTCCATGTCGACGCCTCTGAGAGCTTTTTGAGCAAGCTACGAGACGTTTCGGACCCCGAACAGAAGCGTCGAATCATCGGGGCAGAGTTTGTTGAGGTTTTCCAGACCGAGGCAAATCGCCTGCCGGTGAGTGCCAAGTGGTTGGCGCAAGGCACCATTTACCCCGACGTCATCGAATCGGCCGGTGGCAAGAATAAGAATGCTGCAAAAATCAAGAGTCACCACAACGTCGGTGGATTGCCCGAAACGCTCAACTTGAAATTGCTCGAACCCCTGAGGGATCTTTTCAAGGACGAGGTTCGCGCGCTCGGTCTTGCGCTAGGACTGCCGGCTCCAATGATCCACCGTCATCCATTCCCGGGGCCGGGTTTGGGCGTTCGAATTCTTGGCCCTGTTAAGGCCGAATTTGCGGACCTTTTGCGACGAGCCGATGCCGTATTTCTCGAGGAACTCCAAAATACCAAGGCGACGGACCAAGATCACCTGGCCGGACTCTGTGAGGAGGCTCAGGTTGGACAGAGTTGGTATGACCTCACCAGTCAGGCCTTTGCGGTCTTCCTGCCGGTCAAGTCCGTCGGGGTGATGGGGGATGGGCGCACGTATGAATGGGTGGTTGCCCTGCGAGCGGTTCAGACCACGGATTTCATGACTGCCCATTGGGCGCACCTGCCTCATGCTCTATTAGGCCGAGTGTCGAATCGGATCATCAATGAAGTCCGCGGCATTAACCGGGTGGTTTATGACATCTGCGGTAAGCCCCCGGCGACGATCGAGTGGGAGTGAATTGGGGTTGATTGGATGAAGCGTAGAACTCTTTTGCAGGCTGCCACTGCGGTTGCATTGCCGGTCCAGCGCACACATGCTGAGTCCGGATTTCCTAGCAAAACTCTTCGGTACATTGTTCCGGTCGCGGTGGGCGGCGGAAGTGACCTGGTTGGACGCACGGTCACGGAACGTTGGGGGCGCGTTCTTAAACAGGTCTTTGTGGTGGAGAACATCGGCGGAGGCGGGGGGGTATTAGCCTGCCAGGCTGTCACCCGTGCACCGGCTGATGGATACACACTCATGCAGGGTTACGTCGCCACCCATGGGACGAGTCCGGCAACCCGAATTCTCCCGTATGACGCAGTCAAGGACTTCACGCCCGTTGGCATGATTGGCGGAACGCCTAACGTGCTCGTCGTGAATTCAAGCCTTTCCGTAAAAACGCTCAAGGAATTTCTAGACTACATTCGCAAGAATCCCGGGCGACTCAGCTACGGATCTGCTGGCCAGGGCTCGTTGACGCACCTGACAATGGAGTTGTTCAAGCAGCAGGTAGGTTCCTTTATGGTCCACATCCCCTACCGCGGAATTGCGCCAGCTTTTAGTGACTTGATCGGTGGTCAGACTCAGGCGATGTTCCCGGGGTTGGCTGCCGCAATGCCCCACATCAGATCAGGGCGGGTCAGGCCACTTGCGATCACGGGTCAGAGTCGCCACCCGCTGCTCAAAGACGTTCCGACACTCGACGAGTCCGGTTTCAAGGGATTTGACGCCCAGCAGTGGTACGGCGTCGTTGGGCCGGCGGGGTTGCCTGTCGATGTGGTGAAGACCTTGAGCGACACGCTGATGGCGACTCTCCAGGCAGCCGACATGGCTGACAAGCTTTCAATCGAAGCGATCGAGCCGCGTCCGATGTCGCCCGAGGCATTTGGCAAATTCATCAAAGCGGATATCGCTCGTTGGACCCAACTGGTCAAAGATCGCAACATTCAACTCGAGGGATAAGGCAACTTAATGGCGCGTAATACACAAGTCCCCGCAGATCATCATGCCCCGCCCATTACCCGATTATTAGCGGAATTTGTTGCGTCGCATCCATCTCGGGGCTGGTCGGACGAGGTTGACCACGCCGCTCATCGGACCTTTCTAAACTGGATGGGTTGTGCAGTCGGTGCTGCGAAGCACGAGTCCGTGCTTGCCGCGTTGGCGGCGGTTCGAATGCTCGAGCCTGCCCCTCAGGCAAGTATTCTGGGCCGGTCTGAGAAGGTCGACATGGCCTCCGCCGCGTTGATCAATGGCATCAGCTCGCACACCTTTGATTTTGACGATACGCACCTTAAGACCATTATTCACCCCGCGGGTCCGGTCGCGTCGGCGTTGCTGGCATTGGCTGAAACCAAGGGCGCAAGCGGCCGCGCGCTAATAGATGCTCTGGTGCTTGGCATCGATGTTTCATGCCGGGTGGGCAACGCCATGTATCCCGATCATTACGACCGGGGTTGGCACATTACGGGTTCGACTGGCACCGTCGGCGCTGCGGCCGCCTGTGCGCGATTACTCGGCTTAAACATCGATCAAACCGTGATGGCGCTGGGGATCGCTGCGTCACAACCGGTCGGCGTGCGTGAGCAGTTCGGCAGTATGACCAAACCGTTCCACCCCGGCGGTGCTGCGCGTGCTGGCCTGATGTCGGCGCTGCTCGCACAACAAGGCTTCACCGCGAGCCCACGAGCTTTAGAGGCGCCGCGCGGGATGATGCAAACCATCTCGACCAAAAACGATTGGTCCGAAATCACCGAGGGTCTAGGTGAGCAGTTTGAGATTGTTCTCAATACCTTTAAGCCGTTCGCCTGTGGAATCGTCATCCATCCCAGCATTGATGGCTGCGCGCAATTGCGTGCTCAAGGCATTTCACCCGAGGAGATTGTTTCGCTGGAACTCAAGGTTCACTCTTTGGTGCTGGAACTCACAGGCAAGAAAGAACCAGTGGACGGATTGCAGGCCAAATTCAGCGTTTATCACGGTTGCGCTGCAGGCTTGACCTTCGGGCAGGCTACCGAAGATGAGTTCTCAGACGAAGTGGTGTCCCGTCCAGACATGGTCGCGCTGCGTCGCAAAGTAAACGCCACGGTTGACGACACCATTGATGAATCTGCGGTCGACCTGACCGCCATACTGACCGACGGCCGGCGGGTGCACGTTCGGGTCGAGCACGCTATTGGTTCGCTTCAAAACCCGATGACTGACGCGCAGCTGGATACCAAATTCCATGGCTTGTCAGACCCCATACTCGGTGCAAGGCAGACCCGCGACCTGATCAGTTCGGCCTGGGCCATCGGGAATGCGCCCGACGTGAGGGGGCTCACGAGCTTGGCCACACCGATATCTTCGAGCGCACGCTGATCATGTCCAACCACGCGACCCGACCTCATATTGTTGTTTTGGGTGACTTTGAGCGGGCCTTGCCCCGGCTCGACGACTGGCGCGCAATTGAAGCGGCAGCCGAAATCACCTTTCATCATCAGCCCGTTCAGGGTGGGGACCTTGTGGCGGCTGCCGAGCAGGCCGACGCCGTGGTTCTTGTTCGCGATCGCACGCCGCTCGATGCCGCGACGATTGCCCGTCTGCCGAAATTGCGATACGTCGTCTTCACGGGTTCGCGCAACGCGACCCTCGATCTTGCATGTTTAGCCGCGCGCGGAATCCCAGTCAGTCACACCGATTGGGGGCCTTCCAAAGAAAGCACCAGTGAGCTCACCTGGGCACTCATTCTTGCAGCCACTCGACAACTGGCTGAATACGGCTCGTTGATGCAACAAGGCCAGTGGCGTTTTTCAACACCACAGCCGCTCTCGGGCGTGCTTCATGGCGAGGTGCTGGGCCTGGTGGGTCTGGGGGAAATCGGCCGACGGGTGGCTCAAATCGGCAAAGCATTTGGCATGGAGATCCTGACCTGGAGTCCCAACATGACGGCCGAGCGAGCCGCCGCCCATGGCGCACAGGCCGTCTCCATTGAAACTCTTCTGGCCCGCGCCAAGGTCGTGAGCCTTCATTTGGTTCCTTCCCCAGCAACGCGGCAATTGATCAATGCCGAACGATTGGCGCAAATGCGGCCCGACAGTCTATTGATCAATACCTCCCGCTCTGCCCTCGTGGATATGCCTGCTTTGGCGCAGGCCCTACGGGACGGGCGCATCGGGATGGCCGCATTGGACGTGTTTGAACAGGAACCACTGCCAGTTGATGACCCGTTGCGGCACACGCCTCGTTTGCTGCTGACTCCGCACCTTGGGTTTGTGGTGGAACCCGTCTTTGAGCGATTCGCCCGAGGCGTGGTGACTTGTCTGGAAGCCTGGCTGGCTGATCAGCCCTTGGTTAATTGCTTGAGCAGCTAGTTACCTTTCGAAACAAATTGCACCGCCGGGCGCTTCACGCGGTTGATAAACTCGGGCATGTTTGTTCAAGAAAGGGTGCCATCGTGAATCGAATCAAGGGTTTCGTCTGGGTGGTCCTAGCCGCCTCGAGCATGATGGTTGCCGACGGGGCAATGGCGCAGCGCTACGGGCGTCATGGCGGCGGCCGGGCGCATTTCGGGATTTACCTCGGCGGCCCCCTGTATTCGCCGGGCTTTTATCCACCCAGCTATTACTACCCTCCTTACTATCCGAACTACTACCCCCCAACGGTTGTTATTCCAGCGACGCCGCCCGTCTATATTGAGAACGCTGCTCCAGCATTGCCATCTCAGCCCCCGGGGCAGTGGTGGTACTACTGCTCGGATTCACAGTCCTACTACCCTTCGGTGGCCCAGTGTGCCAGCCCCTGGCAACTTATCGCACCCCAAGCGGTTGCGCCACAGGTTGTCGCTCCTCAAGGGATTGCCCCGCCGATGGGAAATCAGTAGTTGAACTCTTTATGCAGGATATCAAGATCGTGACGCTTCAATTGAGATGGATCGTAATTGCCGGGGCCGTTTTTGTAGCGTCCGGTTGCGCGAGTTTGCCTTCAGGTCCTAGCGTGCTTGCTTTGCCAGGCACCGGAAAAAGCTTCGATGAATTTCGATTAGACGATGACCTGTGCCGGCGTTATGCCAGCGCCCAGGTGGGCGGCGTCGGTCCGAATCAGGCTGTCAATGACAGTGCTGTGAGAAATGCTGCGTTGGGTACCGTGATTGGCGCGGTTGCAGGGGCTGCGATCGGCGGGAATCAAGGCGCTGGCGTTGGCGCTGGGACAGGCTTGCTGTTCGGCAGTATGGCGGGGTCCGCGGCTGCAAGTTCGGGTGTCTATGGCAGCCAGCGCAGTTATGACCACGCCTATATCCAATGCATGTATGGACGGGGTCAGAGGGTGCCGGTCGTTGGCGCCGTAAGGCAAATCACACCGAACCAACCGGTGGTCACGACCCAAACAAGGACAGCGACGCTCGTGGTGCCTGCTCCTGGTGGTGCGATGCCTCAACCCCCCGCAGGCATGCTGCCCCCGCCGCCGCCGCCGCCCCCGGGAATGCCACCGCCTCCGCCTCCCGGGGCGGTTGTGCGGTAAGTTCGTTTAAAAAAAGCGTACCCTGAGCGCTTGTGTTTTTGTTGTTGGCGGTCTTCTATGTTCAAGTCCCTCTCGCTCGCTGTGCTTTTGGCTGTCTTTTCGGC
>Ga0209598_10001364_pt1 | contig 20002 bp, 14 predicted proteins | sample M_140807_EF_Meta_FD_187317 | JGI IMG/M metagenome (GOLD analysis project Ga0209598, IMG submission 187317) | Freshwater microbial communities from Lake Montjoie, Canada to study carbon cycling - M_140807_EF_MetaG (SPAdes) (version 2) | ecosystem: Environmental > Aquatic > Freshwater > Lake...
GAAACACCCGATCCCATCCCGAACTCGGTCGTTAAGCCTTTCCGCGCCGATGGTACTGCGTGGGGTCCCGCGTGGGAGAGTAGGTCGCTGCCGGATTTTTTCTTAAACGCGCGTGCCCGTAAGGGTTCGCGCGTTTTTTTTTGCTTCGCGCTCGACGCCGTGGCCGGCCTCGCGTCGGTTGGTTCCGACCAGGATAAATCTGGACCACTGAACGCGCGAGCAGTATTGTAGGCCTCACGGAGGTGAGGTCATGTCGAACGCCGTTGGGCAGCGGGTTGGGCAGGGCGAGCTGGGGCTGGATTGGCCGGTGCGGCACGGGCCCGCGCGGTGGAGCGCACGCTCGGAGGAGCCGCTCATCTTTCATCCGGGTCGGGTCGTGGAGTTGTCGGCATCCGGCGCGGATGCGGCGTTCTCGGTTGCGGTCTTGGGCGTTCGCGAGGCGCAATCTGCAGACGAACCCACGGCTTGGATTGGGGCCCGCGAGGCGGGTCTGTTTGCGAGTGACGTCGAGGCCTCGGGCGTTGACCTTGATGCGCTTGTTTGGGTCGACGCGAGCTCGCCGCAGGGGATCGCGGGGGCCGTGACGCACCTGACGCGCTCGGGGGCGTTCGGCTGCGTCGTGGTAGATTTGAGCACAGTGGGGCGTGAGGCACAGCCGCTCCCGGCGCCACTACTGGCACGCCTTGAGGGCATGTGCCGCGCGCACGATTGCTGTGTGCTGTGCGTCACGGACCGAGCACCGGAGTGGGCTTCGCTCGGGCCTCTGATCTCCCTGCGTTTGCACGCGGCGCGTGTCGAGCTTGAGGGGGAGACGTTTGTCGAGGTGCAGACGCTTCGCGATAAGCGGGGCGGGGCGCTTCGGACACGGCGTTTTCGCCTGGTGCCGCCTGACGGCGCCGGTGGAGGTCCGCTGTGCCTCCGGACTTGAGAGAGAGCGCGCGCGTCGCCTGCGTGGATGTGGTGTCACTGCCGCTGCAGATCTTGCTTCGCGCTCACCCAGAGTGGCGAGAACAGCCCGTGGTCGTGGTCGACGCCGACCGGCCCTCGGGGCGCGTTCTGTATGCGAACGCGCAGGCGTGGGCGACTCGGGTGATTCCCGGGATGCGGTACGCCTCGGCGCTGGCGCTCGTGGGTTCGTTGCACGCTGGCGTGGTTGCAGCGGACCAGACCAGAGCAGCTCTGGAAGAGGTCGCGCTCGCGCTCAGGGCCTTTAGCCCACGGGTTGAGGCGAGCCCTGAGCAGCCTGGAGTCTTCTATGTGGATGCGCAGGGCTTGGAGCGGCTCTTTGGTTCACTGAAGTCTTGGGCCGAGGGCGTCTCGCAGGCAGTCACGGCGGCTGCGCTGTCGGCCCGCGTGGTGGTTGGCTTCACACGGTTTGGTGCGTTTGTCGCGGCGCACGCGCATCGAGGTCCGAATGTGCACGTGCTTGAGGCGCGCGAGCAGGAGCAGGCGCTTGTGTTGGGGGCGCCTCTCTCGAAGCTCGGCCTCGACGCCGCCCACGTCATCGCGCTTGACCAGCTCGGTGTCCGAACGGTTGAGGCCCTCCTGCGACTGCCCGCCGACGGCTTGCAGGCCCGGATGGGGCTTGAGGTCGTGGCTCTCCAGAGACGTGCGCGCGGTGAACTCTTCGAGCCGCTCCGGCCGACCCCTGAGCGTAGACCGCTGGTTCAGAGGCTTCTGTGCGAGGCGCCCGAGACGGATGCACACAGGCTCCTGTTCTTGGTGAAGCGGGTGCTCGAGCCTTTGTTGGGCGCGCTGGAGCGCCGAGGGGAGGCGCTCGCGTGCTTGTGGCTGGTGTGTCGCCTCGATGACAAGACCACCGCGCGCCACAAGGTGTGTCCCGCTGCCCCTTCGCGCGATGCGTCGCTCATTCTCGACCTGGTCCGACTCCGCTTAGAGATGCTCGCGCTGGCCGCGGGCGTAGTCGAGTTGCGGCTGGTCGTGACCGGCGCACGCGTCGAGGAGACGCAGGCGACGCTGTTTCGAGAAGGACCCAAGCGGGACTTGGAGGCCGCGAACCGCGCCTTGGCCCGTGTGCGCGCCGAGCTCGGGGACAACGCTGTGCTACGGATGGTTCGGCGTGATGGTCACCTGCCCGAGGCCATGTTCGCTTTTGAACCGCTTGAGCGGCTGGGCCCCGCGCGGCCGCGTCTGGACGCTCAGCCTCGCTGGATTCGAAGGGTCCTGAAGAAGCCCCGGCGGCTCCCTGGGGCGCCGCGCGTGTCGCGAGATGAAGGATGGCGCCCGATCGATCCCGCGGCGGGACCGGTCGTCAAGATGCATGGCCCCTACGTGGTCTCGGGGGGATGGTGGCAGCGCGAGCAACAGCGCGAGTACCACTTCGCGCAGACGCTGCGCGGCGACCTGCTCTGGGTCTACTTCGACCGCGTGCAGCGCTGTTGGTACCTGCATGGGTGGGTCGCGTGAGCCGCGTTCGGCCGTATGTGCCGCTCTGGGTCAAGAGCAACTACTCGTTTCTGGAGGGGGCGAGCCACCCGGACGAGTACGTCGAAGAGGCGCAGACATTGGGCCTCCGTGCGGTCGCGTTGACTGACCGCGACGGTGTCCCGGGGATTGTTCGTGCGTGGGCGAAGGCGAGGGCGCTCGGCGTCAAGTTGCTGACCGGCAGCGAAGTGACGCTCCACGACGGGACGACCCTGACGCTCCTCGCGATGAATCGGGCCGGGTACGCGAGCCTGTGCCGCCTGGTCACGACTGGGCGCATGAGGTCCCCGAAGGGGCAGTGTCGCGTTGGGTGGGGCGAGGTGGCGACGCACGCCGACGGGCTCATCGCGTTGTGGGGCGGTCGAAAGGCGCTGCTCACCGCAGAGGAGGCCCCGGAGGCGGCGCTCGCGGGGACACTCAAAGAAGCCTTTGGGGACAGGCTGTACGCGCTGATGGCGCGACACAGCACCGCAGCGGAGACAGTGCTCGAGGCGCGTCTGGTGGAGCGCGCGGGGCGCCTAGGGCTGCCGCTCGTGGCAGGCGTGGAGGTGCTGTACCACACGCCGACCCGGCGACCGCTGCAGGATGTGCTCACCTGCATTCGGGAGGGCGTGACGCTCCGAACGGCGGGCTCGAAGACGCGGCCAAATCACTTGCACGCCCTGCCGACGCCCGAGGCGATGAGCGCGCGCTTCGCGGACCAACCGGGGGCACTCGAGCGGACCCTCGAGGTCGCGGCGCGGTGTGACTTCGATCTCGGTGAATTGCGCTATCGGTACCCCGAGGAGCGGCTGCCGGACGGACAGACATCGGCGAGCTGGCTGCGCCGCGTGACCTTTGAAGGCGCGCGCGGGCGGTACGGTGGCGAGGTGCCGGCAGACGTGCGCGCGCAGCTCGAGCGGGAGCTCACCCTGATTGAGACGCTCGACTACGGCGGCTACTTCCTGACCATGTGGGACATCGTCCGGTTCTGTAAGAGCCAAGGGATCTTGTGCCAAGGGCGTGGCTCGGCGGCGAACTCCGCGGTCTGCTACTGCTTGGAGATCACGGCGATCGACCCGGTACGCATGGGTCTGCTCTTTGAGCGCTTTATCTCGCTCGAGCGCGCAGAGCCGCCTGATATCGACTTGGACATCATGCATGCGCGGCGCGAGGAGGTCATTCAGCACGTCTACGCGCGCTACGGGAGAACGCACGCGGCGATGGTGGCGAATGTCATTCGCTATCGGTTTCGGTCGGCGGTGCGGGATGTTGGGAAGGCGCTCGGCCTGCCCGAGACGAGCCTCGACCGCATCGCGCGGGGGCTCGATGATCGGGAGGTCTTCGATGAGGCGAGGGCGCAGGCGTCGGGCCTAGAGCAGGCGGCGACGACACAGGCGCTCTTGGTGCGCCTGGTCAACGAAGTGCAGGACTTTCCGCGGCACCTGTCGATTCATCCCGGCGGCTTTCTGCTGGGGCACGAGCCTGTGCATGACCTCGTGCCGATCGAGAACGCGACCATGCCTGACCGGACCGTGGTGCAGTGGGACAAGAACGACGTGGAGGCGCTGGGCCTGTTCAAGGTCGACCTGCTCGGTCTCGGCGCGCTGACCCAGATCGACGAGTGCCTGACGCTGCTGTCGAAGCATCGCGGTGTGGACCTGACGATGGCGACGATCCCGGCGGAGGACCCCGAGACCTATGCCCTCTGCCAGCGCGCGGACACGGTGGGGGTCTTTCAGATTGAGAGCCGCGCTCAGATGGCGATGCTGCCGAGGCTCAAGCCCAGGACGTTTTATGATCTGGTCATCGAGATCAGCTTGGTACGGCCTGGCCCGATCACGGGGGGCATGGTGCACCCCTATCTGCGCCGACGCAGCGGCGAAGAGCCGGTGGTCTATCCGCACGAGCGGCTGCGGCCTGTGCTTGAGAAGACGCTCGGGGTGCCGCTGTTTCAGGAGCAGGTGATGCGGCTGGCCGTGGTGGCCGCGGACTACACCCCCGGCGAGGCGGACCAGCTGCGGCGTGATATGGCGGCCTGGCAGCGCTCGGGGCGCATTGAGCAGCACCGCGAGCGGCTGGTCTCTCGGATGCAGGCGAAGGGCATCTCGGCGGAGTTCGCTGAGCGAGTTTTTGAACAAATCCGAGGCTTTGGCGAATACGGGTTCCCAGAGAGTCACGCCGCGAGCTTCGCCCTGATTGCGTACGCGACGGCATGGCTACGGACGCACTACCCCATAGAGCTGTTGTGCGCGCTGCTGAACGCGCAGCCCATGGGGTTTTACAGCCCCGCGACGCTTGTGGAGGACGCGCGCCGGCGTGGTCACGAGGTGAGGCCGGTGGACGTGCGGCACAGCGCGTGGGCGTGCACGCTCGAGCCGGCGTCTGCAGAGTACGCGACGCAGCGTGTACCGCTGGCGGTTCGCATGGGGCTGCGCACCGTGAAGGGGCTCGCGCAGTCAGATGCGCAGCGGTTGGTCGACGCGCGGCCGTTTGAGGACTTGGAGGCGCTCGTGCAGCGTGCAGGGCTCAACGAAGGGGCGCTGCGTGCCCTCGCCGAGGCGGGCGCCTTGCGTGGATTTGAGGCGGCGCGGCGAGGCGCGCTCTGGGCGGTGCAGGGGCTCGCGCGGCGTCGAGGGGCGACGCTGCCTGTGCCGACGGCCGACGAGACCCCCGCGCTCGAGCCCCTGACCGCGCTGGACGAGGTGCTGTGGGACTACGGCCGAACGGGTCACAGCACCCAAGGGCACCCTCTGGAGCCGCTGCGTGCAGCGCTCACGCGACAGCGTCTACTCGACGCGCGCGCGGTGGGTGAGCAACCCGATGGACGGCGCGTGCGTTACGCGGGGCTCGTGATCTGTCGGCAGCGGCCGGCGACGGCGAGCGGTGTCGTCTTTATGACGCTCGAGGACGAGACGGGCTTTGTGAACGTGGTGCTGTGGAGCCAGGTGTTCGAGCGTCAGGCTGTGCTGGCCAAGTCAGCGACCGTGCTGGGCGTTACGGGGCGCATTCAACGTGAGCAGGAGGTGGTGCACCTGGTCGCGGAGCAGCTCTGGGCACCCACACTCGACGGCGCGGCGCTCCCCGACGCCAGCCGAGACTTTCACTGAGCGTCGGTGGGGTCGAGCGCCCAGTCGATCGCCGGCTCGCCGCGCGCACTCAGGTGCGCGTTGATTCGAGAGAAGTGACGACAGCCGAAGAAGCCGCGGTGCGCTGACAAGGGCGAAGGGTGAGGGGCCGTCAAGACGAGGTGACGGCGGCGGTCGATCATCGAGGCCTTTCGGCCTGCGGGTGTTCCCCAGAGGACAAAGACGAGCCCCTCGCGGTGGGCGTCGAGTGTGCGGATGACCTGGTCCGTGAGCGTCTCCCAGCCCCGGTTTTGATGCGAGTTCGCTTGGTGAGCGCGCACGCTCAGGACCGTGTTGAGCAACAGGACACCCTGCTCCGCCCAGCGCGTGAGGTCACCATGCGCGGGGCGGGTCAGCCCGACATCGTCGGACAGCTCTCGAAAGATATTCACGAGCGAGGGGGGGACAGGGACACCGCGTCGCACGGAGAAGCAGAGACCGTGAGCTTGCCCCGGGCCGTGGTAGGGGTCTTGCCCCAGAATGACGACGCGGACGCGCTCGAAGGGCGTGAGCGCGAAGGCGTTGAACATGTCGCGGCCGGGCGGAAAGACCATGTGGTGCGCGCGTTCCTCGACGAGGAACGCCTTGAGCGTGCGCATGTACGGCTGCTGAAACTCGCCCTCGAGGTGCGCGAGCCAGCCCGGCTCGAGCCGCGGGCGCTCGGCATCAGAGGAGACAACGGCAGTCATGGGCGCACTCTCCCCCAGCCCAGACGCGGGCGGCAAGGGGGCCGCGCGGATGATTGCGAGGGGCGAGGGTGCGTGCGAGGCTGCAGGCATGACGGAAGAGGCACGCGGCGAAGTCGAGGCGCGCGCGCAGCGAGAGGCGCTGCTCGATCGCTATGTCGCTGAGGTTGAGGCCGAAGCGCGCGCTTCGGAGGAGCGGGCCCTTGAGTATGCCGCGCAGGCTCGAGAGCGCCTGAACGCGGCCTTCTCTGCTGGGGCGCCTCTCGAGACGGTCGTGGATGTCGAGGTCTGGGACGCGGCCGAGGCGCGCGCGGTCTGGGTGCCTGCGGGTCGGATGGTGGTTGTCGCCGAGGACGAGGGCGACATCATCTTGGGACGCCTGACCGACAACAGTCACAGCTTGGGCGTGGTCTTCGAAGAAGCGGAGCGGTGGGCCCCGCGCAAATACTTCTTGCCGCTGGCGTCGCTGTGCAACGCCGCGCGCGTCCGCATTCTCGACCCGACGGCGGCCGATGTTCTCACCCGATTGCCTGCGTGGGCGCAGGCGCGCTCGGCGGCGCGCGGCGGGGACGCGACGGGGCAAGAGGCGGGCGTGGCCGACGCATTGGGTCGCATCGAGGCGCTGGCCGAGCTCGACGAGCGCGCGATGCTGCCGCGCGGCACTTTGCTGGTGCTGACGCGGGGCGCGACGGCCTTTGACCCCGCTGCCGAGGACGAGGTGACCCTCGCACCGGGGACGCGCGCGCGCGTCACGGCGGCGGCGGGCGACTTTCGAAGCGACGACGCGCCCGCGGCACCGACCATCGAGATCGAGGTGGACGGGCGCGCGCTTCGGCTCGGCTTCGACGCGGTCGCGGGGCTCAAGCCGGGCGAGGAGATCCAAACGCCGACGCGCCAGCGGCAGGTCGAGGCAGAGGGGCTCGAGCGACGCGCTGCGCTCCGGCGCATGGTGGGCTTTGGGCTCGGGGCCGCGTGTTTGGTCCTGGACGGTGGGCTGTGGGCGATGGCCGCCCGCACAGGCGCGACCGAAGACCCGGAGACACGGCAGCGGTTGTTCGCCGCGCTCGTCCCCCAGGTCGCGCTGGTCTACGGCTATTTCTCCGCGGGGGGGCGCTACTGGTACGAGCTTCGCGGGCGGCTGATGGACCTGCAGGCCGCGGGGTGCCTCGAGGCGGCCCGCGAGCTGGGGCAGGTGCTGTCGCAGATTGGGGCGCTGAGCCAGCGGGCGTGGGCGACCTATGAGCAGCAGTTCTATCGGCGCGTGCACGTCGGCTGGCGCGAGGTCGAGCAGTACACGACGGACAGCAAAGGCAATCGCCGCAAGGTGGCGTCTCGCTGGGAGCGCCAGTACCGAATGGTCTGGTGCGAGCCGGGTGATTTGGAGCGCTTGAGGCCGCGCTTGAACGCCGCGTCATCGGACAACGCAGCGCGCGCCGAGCGCGGACAGCGGCTGACGAACGAGCGCTTGTTTCAGCTCTTGGAGACGCCGCCGGAGCGGGCGGAGCAAGACTTCGCGCTGCATCGGCGCGACGTGGGCTTTGGGCGGGACGCCGCGATCTCGGCGCTGGTGGGCGCGCTGTGCGTGATGCCGCCGGCGTTCATGGATGACGTCGTGGCGTTCGCCGCGGGTCGGCGGCCGCGGGAGGGGTTCGTACCCTACCAGCAGAACGTGCTCACGCTCGCGGGCGCGGTCGGCGGGATCGTGCTCGCGGAGCGTCATCGCAAGCGCGTCGACGCGCAGCTCTCGCAGAACAAGTACGCGCTCGGGCGCTCGCTCGAAGGGCTGCTTGGGCGCCTGCCCACTTTGCCCTTCGGAGCCGCTTGGGAGGCATACTTCGGCGCGCCGCCGCACGATGCGCTGCCCGAGGCGCTGCGCCGTGAGGCGGATGACGCGCGGGACGTCATGAGCGAGGCCCGTAGCTTCACGTTCGTCTACGGCATCGGCCTTGATAACGGCCGCCCCTTGACGCCGACGCACATCGATGCCGAGCCCGTTCGTGCGGCCTACGCGCATGTGGCTCGTTCCCTGCCTGCGCTGGCCAATACCTTGGAGCGACTGCTCGAGGACCCGGAGGTTTGCGAGCGCCTGACGCCTGTGCTGCGGAACGCCATCGGTACGGACGCTCTGGATGCCCAGATGCGTGAGGACCAAGGCGAAGCGACAGGTGCGGCTTGGACGCAGTCGCTGTGGTTCGCCGCGCCGGTGTGGGGTGCCGCGCTGCTGGATGCGGCAACAAAGCTGAGGGGGTGATAGGGTATGCCCGTGAAGACGCCCACTGAACAGTTCGCGCAGGTGCGCTCGATGATCTTGCGTGGCGCGCTGCATGAGGCGCGCAGCGAGGCGCAGGCGCTCGCGCGCGACGCCGAGGTTCGGGGCGACCGCGTGAGCTGGGCGGCCGCGCTGCGGGACGAGGGCGTGACCCGGTTCGAGCGCTTCGAGTATGCGGCCGCCGTGATGTGCTTTGAGCGCGCGGTCGAGCTGAGCGCGTCGACGGGTGATTTGCTGGCGCATGCGGAGCTTTTGAGCTGGTGCGCTGTCGCGCGCGCGGCGGATGACGCGCTCGCGCCTGCGCGGGCAATCGCTGAGCAGGCGCTGAGCGCCTTGAAGACTGACGAGGCGATGCGGCCTGGGGACGCGGGCACAGATGCAGCGCGCTTGAGGGCGCGGGTGCGCGAGAACTTGGCGTTTGTGTGCTGGATTGACAGTCGGCACGACGAGGCGCGGGCTCAGGCGGCCCAAGCGGTTACGGCGCGCAAGGCGATGCTTCGGGACGATGACGACGCGCTCGAGTGGGCGGGCGCGCTGGTGATGTTGGGTCTGATCGAGCAGGCAGCCCATCGGCTGGCGGCCGCGGCGGACGCGTATGACGCGGCGCTCGGGGCGAGGCGTCGTATCTTGGGGCCGCGGCACGGCTATGTCGGCTACTGCCTGCACCATCAGGCGCAGATTGAGCTCGACCGCGGGCTGCTCGACGAGGCTGAAGCGACGACGGTCGAGGCCTTGGGCATCGTGGCGCAGGCGCTCGGACAGCACCACCCGAACGTGGGGAGCGTGCTCGCGACGCTCGCGGCGATTCGGCTTGAGGCGGGCAACTTGGTGGGCGGTCTTGAGGCGCTCGAACGGGCGCTCGACGTGAGCCAGCGTAGCTTTGGTCACGAGAGCCCGCAGCACGGGGTCATCCTGCTCCTGCTGGGCACGGCGCAGCGTGCGCTGGCAAGGGCGGCGGATGCCGTGGACACCCTTGAGGCGGCGGTGCGCATGCTGGTGCCTGCACATGAGTCCCGCGGGGAGACGCTGAATAACTGTTTGGTCTCGCTGCTCGACGCCTACATCGAGGCCGAGATGCCCCTGCGTGCCGTGACCTTCTTGGGAGAGATCGCGCTGCGCTTTGAGGCGATGAGCGATGTGGACCTGGCGCTGCACGCGCGGGTGGTGCTCGGGAACGCGGTCGCGCAGATTGCGACGGGGCGGGCACCGGCGGCGCTGGAGATCGTTCAGCCTATGTCGAAGCGGGCGCAGGCGGAGCTGGGGCCCGAGTCGCCGCTGAGCGTGGAGCTGTGTGCGGCCGAGGCGGCCGCGCTCGCCGAGCTCGGGCGGCTTGATGAAGCCCAGGTCATCCTGCAGCGGATCGAAAAGCTCGGTGAGCTGCACTGAGCGAGCATTGCGCGCATGGCGACGCATCGGATGGGCGCATGGGGTCGCGGCCACGCTGCTGACGCTCGCGTGCGACAGCACGGCGCTGAGTCTCGACGACCCGAACGCGGTCAACGCGACGATTGAACCGCCGTTCATCGCGAACGATGACACGGTTGTGCCCGTGACGGTGCGCTTCGTCGAGGGCGAATCGGGGAGCGCAGGGGCCGCGTCGTCGTCTGTGACGCCGCTCGTCCTCTCGGCTGACTTCGGGGTCGATCTCGCCTCGAACAACTGGATGTTCGAGGACGACTTCGTCGTGCACATGGACCTGACGCGGTACGCCGACACGGCCCTCGGTGAGCGGCCGTTCACGGTCCGAATCTTCAATCGTTTCGGGACGTTCATCGCACGTGGACGGCTGACGGTGTACTGAGTGGCGGCGCCAGTCACGCTCGCCCTCTCGGCGCTCTTGGGCGCTGTGTCCGGTGGGGGCCTCGACGCGGCCGAGGCCTGCTTCGACGCCTTGGACTACGAGTGCGCCGAGGACCAGCTCGTGGGCGTGCTCGCGCAGAGCGACAGCACGCGCGGCGAGGTCGTGCGTGCGCGCTTGCTCGACGCGCAGCTCGCCCTCGCTCGCAGGGACGACGCGCGTGCACGCGCTGCGGTGCGCGCGCTATTCGCCGCGGCCCCCGACTACGTGGCTGACCGGCGTCTCCCCCCGCGGTTGAGCGCGTTGCTCGATGCCGAACGCCCCGCGCCGCCGCGCCGCCTCGCGGGCTTCGCGCGGGTGGATGGCACCTCGCTGCGCTTGTTCGGCCACGACGGCGTTCGATGGAGCGAGGGCCTCGGCGTCGAGGTCGGCGGCGGGGTGGTCTTGCGCGCACGGTACGAACTCGAGGTCGCGGTGGGCTTCAGTGACCATCGGCCACGCAGCGCGGAGCTCGAGGGGTTGACGCTCTGGTCGGTCGTCGGCGGAGCGCGTCTTCATCAGCCCGCGGGCCCCGTGGTGCTGCACGTGGGCCTGAGTGTGGGTGCGTTGCACGCAGACGCCGCGGGCGTGACGGGGACGGACGCCTACTGGTGCTTCTTGGGCCAGGCGCCGCTCACGCTCTCGCTGCCTGTGTGGTCGGGCCTCGCGCTGGAGACCACGCTCGCGCCCTCGCTCCTGCTGACGAGCGACGCCGCGCGCCTCGCCTACTCGTTCCTGTTGCCGGTGACCGGCGGCGTCCGCTATGCCTTCTGAATGAGCCTGACGCTGCGGATCGATGCGGGGGGCGGGGCGCAGTTTGCGCCGCGCACGGTGGAGGTCGGCGGCGCGCTCGTAGCGCTCGGTCGCATGGACGACAACGATGTGGTCGTTGCGGACGGGCGCATCTCGGGGCGGCATGGTCGATTTGTGCGGCGGGGCGAGGGCTACGCTTACGAAGACGTGGGCTCGCGCAACGGAAGCCTGCTGGAGCGCGGCGCTCTCAGGACGCCGCTCCGCGCGCATGAGCCCGTGGCGGTCATCGCGGGTGACCGACTCCTGTTGGGGGACCTGGCGGCGCCCGTGGTGGTGATTGTGGAGCGGGCGCCCTTCGGACCGGATGATGCCGCTGCGGGCGCGACTGTGGTGGCGGCCCATGCCATGTCAGGGCCGGGCGCGACCGACGCGCTCGACGCGTCTACGCTGCGCGCGCTCTTTGGGGTCGTGCGGCAGGTGAGCGGCGTCGTTGACCCCGGCGTGGTGCTCGCGCGCATCGCGGACGGTGTGCTCGGCCTTTGCCCTCAGGCGCGCATGGTGGCGGTGCTCCTGCGTGATGCCGAGGGGCGATTTGTGCCGGAGTTCGCGCGCGCGCGGTCAGGCCAGGCGGCTGTGCAGACGAGCGAGGCGCTGGTGAAGCGGGCGGTCGAGCGACGCGAGGTCGTTGCCTGGCGAGCTGGAGACGCCGCAGCGGGGGCGGGGGCGAGCGTTGTTGGCCTCGCGGGCGCGGTCGTCGCGCCGCTCGTTGTGGGGGACGAGACGATCGGTGTGCTGCAGGTAGACAGCGCGCTCGAGGGCTTTGGACCCAGCGACCTGACTCTGGTGTCGACGCTCGCGCTCCACGTGGCCGCGAGCCTCGCCGCTGCGCGGCGGTTTGGCGCGCTGGTCGAGCGTGAGGCGGCCCTCTCGCGTGAGAACGCTGTGCTGCGGACGCTGCCACGGCCGATCTTGGGTCGGAGCGAGGCGCTGAAGGCGAGCCTGCGCATGCTCGAGCGGGTCGCCCGCACGCAGACGACGGTGCTCGTGCAGGGCGAGACCGGCACGGGCAAGGAGCTGGCCGCACGGTTCGTCCACGCGCACTCGCCAAGGAGCGCCGGGCCGTTTGCGGCGGTGAACTGTGGCGCGCTCCCGGAGAACTTGCTCGAGAGCGAGCTGTTCGGACACCGCAAGGGCGCGTTCACGGGCGCAGTGCGAGACCACGCGGGGCTGTTCGAGGCGGCGGACGGTGGAACGCTCTTTCTCGACGAGATCGGAGAGGTCAGCGCCGCGATGCAGGTGCGCTTGCTGCGGGTGCTGCAGGAGCGCGAGGTCACGCCCGTGGGCGCGTCTCGACCGACCAAGGTGGACGTCCGCGTCGTGACCGCGACGAACCGCGACTTGAAGGCCGAGGTCGCAGCGGGGCGATTCCGGGAGGACCTCTACTATCGACTTGCGGTCTTTCCCGTACGGCTTCCGGCGCTGCGCGAGCGTGGCGGGGATGTCGAGCTGCTGGCGGAGACGTTTCGACAGAGCGCAGTGGCGCGGCACGGCCGATACGTGCCGGGCTTTACGCACGAGGCTTTGGCCGCGCTCGCGCGCCACGACTGGCCGGGGAATGTGCGCCAGCTCGAGCACGAGATCGAGCGCGCGGTGATCTTGGCGGCGGACGGCGCGCCCATCGGGCTCGATGATTTGAGCCCGGGTGTGCTGGGGACGCCGAGCGCCGGGCCGAGCGTGCCCGGGGCGCTCGCGCTGCCAACCGGCCCGCTGCACGAGGTCATGGACGCGCTTGAGTTGCGCGTTGTGCGGAAGTGCTTGGAGGACCACGAGCAGAACCGAACGCGCGCCGCCGCTGCGCTCGGGATCAGCCGTCAGGCGCTCCAGGTCAAGCTCGCCAAGTGGCGCGAGCGCGGCGAGCGCGTCGAAGGTGATTCCGAGCGTTGACCAGGTGCGGTTAGAGCTGGTCGTAGCTGGTCGGGTTTCCGATCGCGGGCTCTGCGGGCGCGGCCTGCGCGGCTTTGGCTGTCTCTGCTTGCCGCGTGAGCGCAACGCCCCCTGCGGCGATAACGGCCGCTGTGAGCGCCGCGAGGAGCGTGGCCGGGACGACTGAACGCGCGAACAGAGCGGTCGCGGCGCCGATGGGCGCGATCAGGAAGAGCGCCGCAGCGGTCACGGGCAGCTCGCCGTAGAGCGTCGCGATGGCCACGGTCGCGAGGTAGGGTGTGAGGAGCGCGGCGACGCCGGCGGCGCCCAAGGTGAGCCGAGGCACCCGCCACGCGATGATGGACGCGACCCCTGAGACGCACGCGACGCCGCCGAGCGCCTGCCCCATGATCGCGGTCCCCGCCATCGCAGCGGCCAAGGCGGCGCCGAGCGCAGAGAAGCAGACCGCGGCGAGCGCGGGCGGGGCGGGCAGGGCGCGCGAGGCGCGGTCGAGCGAGAGCCATGCTGCGAGCGCCAGCGCAGCGCCGAAGCCGACACGGTCCGCCGGGGCGTACTCGCCGCCCAGGATGGGCGCGAAGACCAGGGTCGCGCTCCCAAGGAGGGTGAGCGCAGCGAGCGGCGCGATGACGGCCAGGCGGTCGGCCTTGCTCGAACGGTCTACCAGGGCGAAGAGCGCGGGCACGGCGAGCGCGAGCGCGGGCACCCAGAGCTTGCGGTCTACAGGGGGGAAGGCTGTCGGATAGCCGACGAGCCCGCCCCAAGCGACCGCGAGCGAGAGTGCGAGCGCGGCCGCGAGCAGGCCGGGCCGGGCGGGCTGGGACGCGCGCCGTGCGCCCCAGAGGCCCACGGCGAGGACTGCACCGAGCGTGAGCAGAGGCGCTCCGGCCAGCGCGAGGACGGTCTGGACCTTGAGCTCGGTGACGGCGTCCATCGCGTTACTTCTTGATGCCTTCGATGCTCAGCCAGAGCTTGATCTCCGGGCCGACGACCGGGGGCAGGCCGTTGACGCCGAAGTCGTTGCGGTTGATGACGAGCTCGCCGTCGAAGCCCGTGCGGAGGTTCTTCCAGGGGTCCTCGCCGGTCGCGTTGCGCTTGAGCTTGAGCGTCACGCTCTTCTTGACGCCCTTGATCGTCAGGTCGCCCGTGACGTCGTAGTTGTCGCCCGAGGCCTTGACCGCGGTGCTCTGGAACGTCGCGCTCGGGAACTGCTTCACGTCGAAGAAGTCCGGGCCGCGGAGGTGCTCGTTGCGCTTGGCGTCGTTCGTCTCGAGCGAGTCGACCTTGATCTCGAGCTTGACGCTGCTCTTCGAGGCGTCCTTCTCGTCAATCGTGAACTCGCCGCCGACGGTGTTGAAACGCCCCGCCGCCGTGCTGAATCCGAAGTGCTTCGCAAAGAAGAGCACGCTGGCGTGTGAGTTATCGATGGCGAACGTCTGGGCGAGGGCCGGCGCGGCGAGGCCGGTGAGCGCGAGGGCGAGGCCGAGGGAGGCGAACTTCATGGGGAGTCCTTTCTGAGCGCTGTGCGTGTTCTGTGAGAGCGCGAGAGGTGTAACCTCGCGCGGCCGAGTTTTATTCGAGCAATGTCAAATCGTTCAACATTAAATTAAATAGGAACGCCGAATGCCCAGCCAGCCCAGCCGAGACCTGCAGACTTTCCCCAACCCCAAGGCGGAGCGCGACTTTGAGGTCAAGTTCGACTGTCCGGAGTTCACGTGCCTGTGCCCCGCGACGGGCCAGCCGGACTTCGCGACGATTCGCATTCGCTATGTGCCGGACGCGCGCTGCGTCGAGTTGAAGTCGCTCAAGCTCTACCTGTGGAGCTTTCGCGACGTGGGCGCTTACCACGAGGCCGTGACCAACCAGATCCTCGATGACCTGGTCGCCGCGACGTCGCCCCGCTTCATGGAGGTCGAGGGGGACTTCTGGGTCCGCGGCGGCATTCACACGGTGGTCGTCGCGCGTCACGGTCAGCCGCGCTGAGGCGCGCCGTCAGGGGACCGTGGGCGCCTGACTCGCGGCCTCTGTCGGCCCGGCGCTCCCAGGGACGGCGTCGGCGCCCGGCCGCGCGTCGAGCTTGAGGAGAGCGACCCAACGGTTGCCCACCCGGACAAAGCCGTCCAAGCGAAAACCCAGCGCCTCGTTGGGCGCGTGCAGGCGCGCCGTGAACAGCGGCGTGCGCCGCGCGAACGCCGCCAGCAGGGCGTCGTCGCTGGGCTTTGTCCGCGCCGCGAACGCTGGGCCGACCTCTTCGAGGGTCACCTCGGTCTGGCCGGCGCGGGCGCGCTCCACGAGGGCGGGCCCCGCCTCGGCGCGCATCGGCGTCACGACCTGCGTGACATAGCGCGCGTGCAACGCCGCACCGCGCTCGGGTCCAAAAAGCGCGTCGAAGTCTTGTGGCGTCGCGACGAACACCTCGAGCGCGCGCGAGACCGCGGCAGCGTCGCCCGCGGCAGCGGCCTTGGCCACGCCCTCGAGCGCGCCCCGGAGCTCGGCCAGCTCAGGCGCCTCGGAGGCGGGGGCGCTGGCGCCCGAGCCGTTGGCGCTGTGGTCGCACGCGCCCTGCGCCCCTGCGAGGGCGAGCGCGATCAGGATTCGAAGTGTCAGGCGCATGGGCGCGGTCCCTTTCATCGGCGGCGTCGACGGCGCAAGCCGACCAGCAAGAGCGGCAGGAGCACGCCCACCGAGCCGCCTCGGCCGCCGCGCAGGTCGCAGGCGCAGCCGTCCGCGGGGGTCGCGCCGGTGTAGTTTGCGAGCGGCGCGCCTGCGTCCGGCTCGGTGGTGGGCCTGAGCGGGTCAGGGTCGATCCCGTCGTTCAGGCCGTCGCCGTCCGTGTCCGCGATGCGCGGGTCCGTCTCGCCTTCATCGACGCGCCCGTTCAGGTTGCGGTCCTCGCTGCCGTCCTTGAGACCGTCGCCGTCCGTGTCGTCCGAGGTGCCATTCGTGTTCGTGGCGTCCTCGAGGCCATCGTTGAGGCCGTCACCGTCGGTGTCGGCGATCCGGGGGTCAGTCTCGCCCGCGTCGACCGTGCCGTTGCGGTTGCGGTCCTCGGCGCCGTCGATCAGTCCATCGCCGTCGGTGTCAGCGACGCGGGGGTCCGTCTCACCCGCGTCGAAGGCGCCGTTGCGGTTCGCGTCCTCGAGGCCATCCGGCAAGCCGTCCGAGTCCGTGTCCGCGTTGCGCGGGTTGGTCTCGCCCGCGTCGAAGACGCCGTCTTGGTCCGTGTCTTCGATCACGTCCGGGATGCCGTCGAGGTCGCTGTCCGTCCGCACGTCGTCGCTCGGGTCGTCGACAGGGTTACGTCCGTTCGCCACCTCGCTCCCGTCGAGCTCGCCGCCGTCGTCTGAGTCGGGGTCACGCGGGTCCGTCTCGCCGACGTCGACGACGCCGTCCGCGTCGACGTCCTCGGCGCGGTCGGACAGGTCGTCGCGGTCGCTGTCGGTGAGGCGCGTGTTCGTCTCGCCCGCGTCGAAGGCGCCGTTGCGGTTTGCGTCCTCGACGCCGTCGCTGATCCCGTCCGCGTCCGTATCCGCGTCGCGGGGGTCCGACTCGGCGGCGTCCACCTCGCCGTCGCGGTCGAGGTCTTCGACGCCGTCGTCAATGCCGTCGGCGTCCGAGTCGCGCAGGTTAGGGTTCGTCTCGCCGCCGTCCACGTCACCGTCGTGGTTCGCGTCCTCGAGTCCGTCGGAGAGGCCGTCTGCGTCGGAGTCGGGGTTGGTCGGGGACGTCGGGTTGCCGCCGTTGACCTCGACGCCGTCGAGCAGCAGGTCGCTGTCCGTGTCGGGGTTGTTCGGGTCGGTCTCGCCGGGGTCGACCATGCCGTTGCGGTTCGCGTCCTCGACGACATCGGGGATCCCGTCGAGGTCGGAGTCGCGGTTCTCGGTCAAGTCATCGCTCGGGTCGAGGGGGTCGCGGCCGCCGTCCACCTCGGAGCCGTCCGGCTCGCCCCCGTCGTCGGTGTCCGCGTCGAAGGTCGCCGTCTCGCCGTCATCCCGCGCGCCGTTCAAGTTCGTGTCTTCGACGCCGTCCCGCAGGCCGTCCGCGTCGGTGTCCGCCGTCCGCGGGTCGGACTCGCCGCCGTCGCGCGCTCCGCTCTGGTTGGCGTCCTCGACGCCGTCGACCAGGCCGTCGTCGTCCGTGTCGGGGTCGAGCGGATCGGTCTCTTGGCCGTCACGGCGACCGTTGCGGTTGGCGTCCTCGAGGCCGTCCGGCAGACCGTCCGCGTCGGAGTCGACGCGCGCGGCGTCTGTCTCTCCCTCGTCGCGTACCCCGTCGCGGTCGGCGTCCTCGAGGCCGTCGTCGAGGCCGTCGGCGTCCGTGTCGCGGGCGAGCGGGTTCGTCGGGTTCTGCCCGTTGACTTCGACGCTGTCGCTCAGGCCGTCGTCGTCGGAGTCGGCGTCGTTCGGGTTCGTCTCGCCAGGGCCCCGCAGGCCATCGCGGTTCGCGTCCTCGACGCCATCCGGCAGGCCGTCCGCGTCCGTATCCCCCCGGCGTGGATCACTCTCGTTCGGGTCGACGACGCCGTCTCGGTCGCGGTCCTCGTCGAAGTCGAAGATGCCGTCGTTGTCGGTGTCGAAGCGCTCATCGACGCCGCCGATGATGAGCGAGTCAAACGGCTCGCCGCACACATCGCACAGCGCCTCGCTCACCACGACGCGGTCGCCTTGAACCCAGGTGTCGTAGATGTGGGGCACGTCCTCGGGGCTCGGGTTGCCGTTGGCGTCGAGTCGGTCGGGGTTGCCGCGGGTGGGCTGTCGCCAGTAGCGACGCTGCTGGTTTCCAGCGTCCCCCGGGAGCGCGGAGCCGCCCGGCAGCGTCGTCAGGGCGTCATCGACGGCGAGCAGGTCTGCGGCGTCGCGCAAGCGGGCGTCATCCCAGAACATGCGCCGCGGCACCACGGGTGCGTTCGAGCCGGTCTGCTCGCCAATCACGAAGCCTTGGAGGTTCCGTTCGATGTCCACCAGCGGGATGTGCGTCTCCGCGGTCGTCACCTCGACGCGGAAGCGATATCGCCCATCGGGGATGGCGCGCCCGCTCTCGTCTCGGCCGTCCCACTGCACGCGGTTGTCACCGGCGATGGCGTCGCCCGTGAGCGTGAAGTCGGCGCTCGGGTCAAAGACGCCGTCGCGGTTGGTGTCGACGACCACGCGGTAGACCGCGTTGACATTGCTGGAGAATCGGAACGTGCCGGTGTCTTGTTCGCCGTCGCCATTCGGCGTGATCGAGTTCGTGCCCACGCTGTCATTGAAAGTCAGGTTGCCGACCTCGGGCGCCGGCGCAGGGGCGGGCGCGGGGTCAGGGTAGCTCAGGTAGATGTGGTGCTCGCTGAACGCCGCGTTGATGTCGCCGCCGTTGAAGAAGGGGCAGTCGAGCGTGGCGGGGTCGGGGTTGCCGAACTGGCACCAACTCTTGGACGGCTGGGACTCGATACCGAGCGAGTTCGCGACGACCTGGTACTGGAAGCCCTGGACGCCTTGGAGGTCGACCTTGAAGACGCGCGCGCCGGTCACCAGGGCCGAGCGCACCTGAGCGACGACGAAGAAGTCAGCGTCCGTGCCGTACTCAAAGCGGTGCGCGTTGATGCGCCATGCGGGCGTGTGCAGGCGACCCCCGGCCGCCGGCTGCCCATTGATCCGCAGGACGTCCGCCGCGAAGTACCGCGTGGACTCGTCGCTGGGGCTCAGCGTCTCCGGCTCCGCGACGAAGTTCACATGCCAGGCGCCGACCTCGTCCGCGATGTGCGTCTGCCAGTTACCGGGGCCCGTGCCAAAGTTGCAGTAGCCGGCGCCCTCGCGGGACACCGACAGCGGGATCGCGCAGACGCCGAAGCCACCGGCCACAGGCACGGGGAAGAGGTCGTTGGACCAGCAGCGCGCCGGGCCGTCACAGTCCGCGTCTGCGCGACAAAACGTGAGGGTCGGCGGGGCGAGCAGGATCTCAGCCCCGACGCGACGCGGCTCCGCGATCGGGTTCGCCGTGCCCGCCGGGTTCGACTCCAGCCGAAACCCGTCCGCGTCCGGCTCCTTGAAGCCGTCATCGCTGGAGCACAGGCGGATCGTCTCGCCGACCTGGGTGATGTCGAGCCGGAGCACGCTGAACCCCGCGAGGCCCTGTGTCGGGCCGAGCTGGGGAGAGCCTTCGGGGAGCGCGCGCGCGGCGCTGGGCGCGAGAGCGAGGAGCAGGCTGGCGCGCAGGGCGCTCTGACGATGACGCACGGTATCCCCCTGTCGGGTTCGAGAGGCCGAACTTAAGGCGCCCTATCCAATGTCAGGCGGCCCATCGAGTTCAAGAGCACGGTTTGACGATCTGTCGAGCCCGAGGCAAGGGCGATATGGCCGACCCCCGCGGGGATTTGGTCCCACAGCGCGTCGACGGGCACCCAGCCCTGCGCGCCGAGGACCTCGTTCCACGCGTGGTAGCGAAACCGGCCTCGCTGCCAGACCAGCCCGAAGGTCAGCCGCGTGGGCACGCCCTCGGCCCGGGCGAGCGCGGCGAAGAGGCCCGCCCACTCGTTGCAGTCGCCCCGCTTCGACGCCAGCGTCTCGAGCGCGCTCGGGGCCCCCGCGGCGCGCTCGACCGTCATCGCGGTCCGCATCCACGCCACGATGCGCCGCGCGGCCGTGAGCGTGTCGGCGGCGTCGCCCACGATCTCTCGCGCGGCGGCGCGGAGCCTCGGGTGGCTCGACTGCACCAGCGGCTCCGCACGCAGCGCCTCGACGACCTCGGGCGCGGCGGTCCGCGCGTCCACCGGTCGGGGCGCGCCTTCGCCCGTCGGCCCGCGCACCACGCGCAGCAGGTCGCCCTCAAGCGTCTGCCGGGGCGGCTGATGGAGCCCAGCGCGCGCGTCCGCCGGCCCGCCGACGCGCAGCCTCAGCTCGGGCTCGGCGTCCAGCGCCTCGGGCAGTCCCGGGACCACGATCTCAATCGAATCAAGGAGCGACGACCGCCCCGCCTTGTCGCCGGC